>Ga0302314_10020155_pt1 | contig 11042 bp, 4 predicted proteins | sample III_Palsa_N2_3_FD_200533 | JGI IMG/M metagenome (GOLD analysis project Ga0302314, IMG submission 200533) | Peat permafrost microbial communities from Stordalen Mire near Abisko, Sweden - III_Palsa_N2_3 | ecosystem: Environmental > Terrestrial > Soil > Palsa > Peat permafrost | place: Sweden... | reverse complement strand
CCATCGAGAAGATCGTGCCGATCTGGGCCAAGGGCTTCGATGAGCCGGTGCGGATCACCTATGATGTCGGCCTCGGCCGCGAATTCCTGGCCCATGAGCTGACGCCCGAGGACAAGGCCGGCGACGGCGGGGCGGACAGCGGCCTCAACTGGCGCATCCTGCGCGCCCGCAACAAGTGGCAGCAGCCGGACGACTGCACTCACCACCCCTATCCGGGGTCTTTTCCGGTGGTGGTGACCGACGCCAACGACTGGGGCGGCTGGCGCGTGCCGGGCGCCGAATACGACCGCGATCCCCGCAAGATCGAGCAACAGGCGCGCCTGATCGCCTCGGCGCCCCTGCTGCTGGGCATCGCCCGCCAACTCACCGACTTCCTCGGCGACGCCCCCGACGATGCGCCGGAAGAACTCCAGGCCATGGCCCAGAAGATCAAGGCCATCGAACGCTACCTGACAGAGATCCCGGCCGCCGCCGACCCGATGCAGCAGGCGGCGGAATAGGGGGGCATCCGACTGTCGCGCGGTCTGTCCCAATCAAACGGGTTTCGTGCCTGGTCCCGGTGGCGCACCGGCGCTCGCCGGGCTAAATGGAAGGCATGCGCACAGACCTTCCCCAGCCGATCCGGCTCACCGATTATCGCCCGCCCGCTTATCTGATCGACGAGGTCCATCTGGACTTCGACCTCGCGCCCAACACCACCCGGGTGAAGGCGCGACTGAGCCTGCGCCGCAATGGCGAGGGGGCCGCGCCGCTGGTGCTGGACGGGGTGCGGCTGAAGCCGATTTCCGTCGCCATCGACGGCCGCGTCCTGGAGGCGTCGGAATATGAGGCCGGCGAGGAGCATCTGACCATCACAGCCCCGCCGGCGAGCTTCGTGCTGGAGACCGAGGTCGAGATCGATCCGGAGAACAACAAGGCCCTGGAAGGCCTCTACATGTCCGGCGGCCGCTTCTGCACCCAGTGCGAGGCCGAAGGCTTCCGCAAGATCACCTGGTTCGCGGACCGGCCGGACGTGCTGGCCAAATTCACTGTCCGGATCGAGGCCGATAAGGTCGCTTTCCCGCGCCTTTTGTCCAACGGCAACCTGATCGACTCCGGCGATCTGCCCGGGGCGCGCCACTATGCGGTCTGGAACGATCCCTTCCCCAAGCCCTGCTACCTGTTCGCCCTGGTGGCCGGCGAGCTGGACGAGCTGGCCGACAGTATCGTCACCATGAGCGGGCGCACCGTCGAGCTGCGCATCTATGTCGATCCCGGCATGGCCTCGCGGGCCCTCTACGCCATGGACGCGCTGAAGCGTTCCATGCGGTGGGACGAGGAGGTCTATGGCCGCGAATACGACCTGGACCTGTTCATGATCGTCGCCGTGCGCGACTTCAACGCCGGGGCGATGGAGAACAAGGGGCTGAACATCTTCAACTCCGCCCTGGTGCTCGCCGACCCGGAGACCGCGACCGACTTCGATTATGAGCGGATCGAGGGCGTGGTCGCCCACGAATATTTCCACAACTGGACCGGCGACCGCATCACCTGCCGCGACTGGTTCCAGCTGTGCCTGAAGGAAGGCCTCACGGTCTTCCGCGACCACAGCTTCTCCGCCGACATGCGCGGCCAGGCGGTGCAGCGGATCAAGGAAGTCAAAGCCTTGCGCGCGCGGCAGTTCGCCGAGGACGCCGGCCCGATGTCGCACCCGGTGCGGCCCAACAGCTATTTGAAGATCGACAACTTCTACACCGCAACCATCTACGACAAGGGGTCGGAGGTGATCAGGATGCTGAAGATCCTGATCGGCGCGGACATGTTCCGCAAAGGCATGGATCTCTATTTCGAGCGCTGGGACGGTCACGCGACCACGGTCGAGGCCTTCATCCAGTGTTTCGCCGACGTCACCGGCCAGGACCTGACCGACTTCTTCGCCTGGTACGAACAGGCCGGCACCCCGGCGATCAATATCGAGACTGCGTACGACGAAGCCACCAAGACGCTGGAGCTGAAGCTGGCGCAGACCATCGCGCCGACGCCGGGCCAGCCGACCAAGCGGCCCTTGCCGACGCCGCTGGCCATCGGCCTGCTGGATGCCGACGGCCGGGTGCAGAGCTTCCGTGCCCCCGGCGTCGAGCTGGCCGTGGAAGAGGCCGTCATCGTTCTGGACGAGGCTTCGCGCACCGTGCGCCTGGAAGGCGTCGAGCGGCCGCCGGTGCTGTCGGCCCTGCGCGGCTTCTCCGCCCCGGTGAAGCTGACCACCGATGCGCCGGCCCGGGACCGCTATGTGCTGCTGGCGGGCGACCCGGACCTGTTCAATCGCTGGGTGGCCCGCGACCTGATCCTCGCCCGCGCCGCGGGGACTCCTGACGAGGTGGCCGAGGAACGCTACGCCACGGCGGTAGGCCGGGGACTGGACGATCAGTCGGCCGATGAAGCGTTCAAGGCCCTGCTGCTGACCCTGCCCAGCGAATCCGACCTGGCCCAGGCGGTGTCGCCGGTGGACCCGACGGCGATCCATGAGGCCCGCGAGGCCCTGCGCGCCCGCCTGGCGATTCACCTCGCCGAGACCCTGCGCCGGCTGCACGGCGGTCTGCAGGAGCCAGGCGAATTCTCCGCCGGCGCCGAGGCCGCCGGTCGCCGCGCCCTGCGCAACGCGGTGCTGGACACCCTGGTCGCCGATCCGGGCGCCCGCAATGTCGAGCGCGCGGAGGGTCATTTCGCCGCCGCCGCCAACATGACCGACTCCATGGGCGGGCTGAACGCCCTGATGCTGATTGGCGGCGAGCCGTTCGAAAAGGCGCTGGCCGACTTCTACGAACGCTGGAAGGACGAGCCTCTGGTGGTCGATAAATGGCTGGCGATCCAGGCGCGCAGTCCTGACGCCGGCGCTCTGGGTCGGGTTCTGGGCCTGACGGTCCATCCAGCCTTCGATGCGAAGAACCCGAACCAGCTGCGCTCTTTGATCGGGGCCTTCGCCAGCGGCAATCCGTTCCGCTTCCACGATCCGTCCGGCGCGGGTTACCGCTTTCTGGCCGACCAGATTCTGGCGGTGGACGCCTTCAATCCAGCAATCGCCGCGCGCCTGATCGACCCCCTGGGCGCCTGGCGCCGATACAGGCCGGAACTGGGCGAGCTCATGCGCGAACAGCTGCAACGCATCCTCGATGCGCCGGGGCTGTCGAAGAACGTGTTCGAAATGGCCAGCCGGGCGTTGGCATAGCCGACGGTCGGTGCGTCCTTCGACGCGGCCCTGCGGGCCGGCTCAGGATGACGTATTTGAGTGCACTCTATAATTCCACGTCATGCTGAGCCGCGCCCAACGGGTGCGTGTCGAAGCATGCACGGTCGCCCCGATTCAACACGACGCACCTGACTTATCGCCTGCCGTGGTGACAGGTGACTCCCCCCGCGCGTAAGCTCCCCTAGGGTGACTCGTTAAGGGGTGATTTGGTTTTGGCGGATGGGAGGGGCAGAGCGGCGAAGGCGCCGACGACGGCCTACATCCGCATGGCCGTGCTGTCCGCGCTGCTCATGCTGTTCATCTATACGGTGTTCGCGGTGCTGAGGCTCGAGCGCGAGGCTGGGCGGCCGGTGTCCGGCTCGCAAGCGGAGGTCGCCGCGGCCAAGGTCGACGCCCTGGCGGCGCGCGCCGAGGGCGATGTAGCCAGGCTGCACGCCTCGCTCTCCTCGGCCGCCGCCGTCGCCGCCCGCTATCCGCAGAACCCTATGGACGCGGCCGAGATCGGCCTCAAAGCCGCCGCGCCCGCAGCGAAGGCCGTCGCGGTCATCAGCGAGGACGGAACCGTCAAGGCCATCGCCGGCAAGGCCGACGACGCCGACTGGGCCGGCGCGGCGAGCGCGGCGAGCGCCGCCGGTCAGGCCTTCTGGCTTGGTCGGGCGGCCAAGGGCGACGGCCTCTATGCCGTCGACAGCCAGGAATCCTCCGCCGGGCGCACCACGGTGATCGCACTGGGCGACCTGTCCCGCGATGTGGAGGCCCCTGCCGCCGCCGGCGGGCCGCTGGCCATGGTCCTGGCCACGCAGGACGGAACGGTTGTCGCCGCCGAGGGCGCGACCGGCGCGGCGCCGCTGGGCACGCTGAAGCAATCCATGGGCGTCGCCGGCGCCGATCTTCAGGCCAAGGGCGGCCTTCCCGGCCAGCTTTCGGACGGCACGCCGGTGGCCATTGTATCCAGCCCGGTCGGCGATGGCGCGCTGATGGCGGTGATGGCGACGCCGCGCGCCAAGACCGGCGCCGCGGCCGATCGCGATCTGGTCGCCAATCTGATGTCGCTGCTCGCGCCGCTGGTGATCGGTAGCGCCCTGGCCTGGATGCTGCTGGTGCAGATCCGCAAGGCCGAGGAAGCACAGAAGGCCCACGCCGAGACCGAGCGCCGGTTCCGCCTGGCGGTGGAGGCCGCGCGTTGCGGAATCTGGGAATGGGACCTGACCAACGAGCAGATGTTCATGTCCGACGTCACCGGCGCCATTCTCGGCTGGGGCGGTGGCGGTGTGGCGGCGGGCGCCGAGATCCTCGGCCGCATCGCGCCGGAACATCGCGAGCGGGTGCGCCAGACCCTGGACGGCGCGCGCAGCTATGGCGCCTTCGACGTCTCCTTCCGCGTGCCGGATCGCAATGGCCGCTCTGCCTGGATCGACGCCCGCGGCCAGGCGGTGGGCGAGGCGGACGCGGACGGCTTCAAACGCATCATCGGCGTGATGATGGATGTCACCGAGGAGCGGCTGAGCCAGGCCAGAGCCCAGGCGGCGGAGGCGCGCCTGCGCGACGCCATCGACAGCGTGTCCGAAGCCTTCGTGCTGTGGGACCGCGCTGGCCGGCTGCTCATGTGCAACAAGAGCTACCGCGCCTTCTTCGCGCTCGAGCCGCGCCTGCTCAAGCCGGGTGCGCCGCGCGAGACCGTCAACCGCTTCGTGCGCCTGGCGATCAAGGCCGAACATGCGGGACCCGACGGTGTCGCCGGGGTGCGCGAGGCCGAGATGCACGACGGCCGCTGGCTGCAGATCTCCGAACGCCGGACCGCCGAGGGCGGCCTGGTGATGACCGCCGCCGACATCACCGCGATCAAGCTGCAGGACGAGGCTCGTCGCCTGAACGAGGAGAAGCTCAGCGAGGCGGTGGACGGCCTGCGCAGCAGCGAGGCCCAACTCGCCGAGTTGGCTCGCAAATACGAGGCCGAGAAGATCAGGGCGGAAGGCGCCAACAAGGCCAAGAGCGAATTCCTGGCCAATATGAGTCACGAACTGCGCACGCCGCTGAACGCCATCAACGGCTTCTCGGAGATCATGCTGCGGGAGATGTTCGGGCCGCTGGGCGACCGGCGCTACAAGGAATACTCCCAGGACATCCTCTCCTCCGGCCAGCACCTGCTGGCCCTGATCAACGACATCCTCGACATGTCCAAGATCGAGGCCGGCAAGATGAACCTGAAGTTCGAGGCCGTGACTTTGGAGGACGTGATCGAGGACGCCGTGCGCCTGGTGCACAATCGCGCCGAGGCTTCGGGCCTGACCATCAACGTCAACCTGCCTATCCTGCCGGAGATCGAGGCGGACTATCGGGCGCTGAAGCAGGTGCTGCTGAACCTGCTGTCCAATGCGCTGAAGTTCACCCCGCACGGGGGGAGCGTCACCGTCTCCGCCGAGCTGCGCGGGCCGGGCGCGGGCGACCGGGTGCGGATCAGCGTGCGCGATACCGGCATCGGCATTTCCGCCGAGGACCTGAAACGTCTCGCTCAGCCCTTCGAGCAGATCGAAAGCCAGCATTCCAAGACCCAGCAGGGCACCGGCCTGGGCCTGGCCCTGACCAAGTCGCTGGTGGAGATGCACGAGGGCGTGCTGGATATGGAAAGCGAGCCCGGTGAAGGCACCACGGTCAGCTTCACCCTGCCGCTGCACCACGGCGGCTCCGCTCGGATGGCCGACGCCCACGCGGCGTAGGGCGTGCGGCCTAAGTCGCCACCAGGGATTCAAACGCCTTGTGAGCGCCGGCGCGCAGGCTTCGCAGGCGAGTTCGCAGGGCCTCGAAATCCGCGCAGTCGCCGGCCTTCGCCAACAAGGTCTTGAAGGGCGCCGGCTCGCCGCTCGGATCGGCGTCGTCGGCCAGCGCAACCTTCAGCAGCTGCGAGAGGTCTTGCTGCAGCCGCCAGGCGTCGTGCAGCACCGTGGCGGTCTCGGGCGCCATCAGATCGTCCGCCTGAAACGCCGCCAGCGCCTCGCCAGTGTTGGCGCGCAGCGGGCCGCCCTTGGCGGCGTGGACGATCTGCAGATGCTGAGCCGCGAACTCGATGTCGATCAGCCCCCCGGGGGAACGCTTCAGGTCCCAGAAGCCAGTCGGCGGCAGCTCCTTGGCCATCAAGGCCCGCATCTCGCGCACGGCCTTGGCTGTGGCTGTCGCGTCGCGGGGCTGGCGCAGGGCTGTCTCGATGGCGCCGCCAATCTTGGCGGCGAACGCGGCCGACGAGGCCCAGACCACCCGCGCGCGGGTCAGGGCCAGGAACTCCCAGGTTTCGGCCTCGCCGGCATAGTAGCTTTCGAACGCCGTCTGACTCACCGCGACCGGTCCAGCGGTGCCAGAGGGCCGCAAGCGCATGTCGACCTCATAGAGGCCGCCTTCCGCCGTCGGCGCCGACAGGGCCGCGATCAGCCGCTGGGTGAAGCGGGCGTAGAAGGTGTCGGCCGTGAGCCCTTTGATGGCGGACGCCGCGCCCGGCCCGGCGCGGTAGACCGTCATCAGGTCCAGGTCCGATCCCGCGGTCATTTCGCGGGAGCCGCATTTGCCCAGCGCGATCACCGCGACGTCGCCCGGAAAGGCGCCCGCCAGCCGCTCCACCTCGGTCAGGGCCACGCCCGCAAGGCCGCGGATGCAGGCGTCGCCCAGGTCGGCGAAGGCGGGGCCGGCTTCGGCGGCGGTGACCGCGCCGCTCATCACCTGGACGCCGATGCGGAAGGCCTGCTCCCGGTGCAGACGCCGCGCCGCGTCCATCGCCGCCTCATAGCCTGGCTCGGATCTGGCAAGACCGGCGGTCATGGCCGCCTCGATCTCGCCTTCCGCGAAGGGCGCGAAGAAGCCGGAATCCATCAGCGAATCCAGCGCCGCCGGCGAGCGGGCCAGGAAGCTGGCCAGACGGGGGGCGAAGGCCATAACCCGCACGATCAGCTCAAGCAGGTTGGGCTGGGCCAGGAACAGCGACTGGACCTGTACGCCCATGGTCAGGCCGGAAAAGAAGTCGGCGAAGCGGCGGAAGGCGTCGTCCGGTGCGCCGGTGGCCTGGGTCGCCTCGAGCAGACGCGGCGCCAGGCGGGTGAAGAGTTCGCGACCCTGTTCGGTGCGCGTGGCGCCGATGCGGCCATGGTGCCAGGCGCGGATGGTCGCCGAGATGCGTGGCGGATCGGAAAACCCCATCCGCTTGAGGGTCCGCAAGGTCTCGGGGTCGTCCTCGACGCCGGTGAAGACCAGGCTGCCAAAGGAGGACGACAAATCCTCGTCCTCGGCGAACAGCTCGCCATAGCGGGCGTTGACCGCGCGCAGCAGCCGTTCGACCCGGGCGTCGAAGGTCTTCAAATCCTTGTCGCCAGACAGGGCGGCGATCTTGGCCCGCTCCGCGTCGGCCTCCGGCAGCTTGTGAGTCTGTTCGTCGGCGACCATCTGGGCGCGGTGCTCAAGGGCGCGCAGGTCGGCGTAGTGAGCGGTCAGTTCGGCGGCGGTGGTGGCGGAGATACGCCCGGCCTTGGCCAGGGCGATCAGGGCGTTGACGGTGCGGTTGGATCGCAGCGTCGCGTCGCGGCCGCCCAGGATCAGTTGCTGGGTCTGGACGAAGAATTCGATTTCGCGGATACCGCCATGGCCCAGCTTCACATCCGCGCCCTTGGCGGCCAGCCGCTCGTCGACCTTGTGGATGTGGATCTGGCGCTTGATCGAATGAATGTCGGCGATGGCGGCGAAGTCCAGGTTGCGCCGCCAGATGAAGGGCTGAAGAGCGGCCAGAAAGGCCTTCCCCTCCGCCTGGTCGCCAGCGCAGATGCGAGCCTTGATGAAGGCGGCCCGCTCCCAGTTCTGGCCGACGGTCTGGTAGTAGTCGAGCGCTGCATCGACCGGCACCGCCGGCGGCGTGGTGGAGGGATCGGGCCGCAGCCGCAGGTCCACCCTGAACACATAGCCGTCCCCGGTACGCTCCTGGAGAATGTCGGCCACGGTCTGGGCGAGGCGGGTCGTAAAGCCCTGGTGCTCGACGCCCTCGGCCAGCGGCAGGGCGTCGGGCTCGTAGAAAAACGAGACGTCGATGTCGCTGGAATAGTTCAGCTCAAAGGCGCCGTACTTGCCCATGGCGACGCAGAACAGGCCGGGCAGGGGGCCGGTGTCGCCGGCGCCGCTGCGAACTAGCCGGCCGCGCTCGACCTCCGCCCGGACGGCGGCGGCCATGGCGGCCTTGACGCTGAAATCGGCGAAACGCGTCAGGGCGCCGGTAACCTGGTCCAGGTTCCAGACCCCGCCGAGGTCGGCGAGCGCGGTCAGCAGGTGGGTCTCGGCCTTCAGCTCGCGCAGGCGGGCTTTCAGGGTGGGACTGTCGACGGTTTCGGTCTCCAGCGCCGCCGTGTGGGACAGCACGCGAGCCAGAGAGGTTTCCGGATCCGTCCGCAGGATCGCCGCCAGCTGCGCCGGCCGGCGGCGCGCCAGGTTGGCGAGATAGGGCGCGGCGGCGAAGATCGGATCCAGCGCCGCCCGCGCCCGCGCCAACAGGTCGGCCCAACCGTTCGCGGCGGCGGCCTTGTCGAGGGCCTCGAAGGCCCGCTCGCGCGAGGCCTGTCCGGCGGCGAGAATGGGACCGCAGGGCCGCATCATCTCCGCCAGAGGGGCCTGGGCCGCGAACGGCGCGCTGGTCATCCCGCCCTCGGCAGCACCAGGGCGACGCGCAGGCCAGGACCGCTGCCGTTGAATATGCCGGGCCCCTCATCGACCTCCAGCATGCCGCCGTGCGCCTCGGCGACGGCCGCCACCAGCGACAGTCCCAGCCCCGCGCCCGGCTGGTTGCGGCTGTTCTCCAGTCGCACGAACCGTTCGACCACCCGCGGCCGGTCTTCCTCGGGGACGCCTGGGCCGGTGTCGGTGACTGAGAACTCCACGTCTCCCGACGAACGCCGCCGCACGCGCAGCATCACCGCGCCGCCGGCGGGGGTGTATTTGACCGCGTTGTCGAGGATGTTGGACAGGGCCTGGGCGATGAATTCGCGATTGCCGCGCACGGTCAGGCCCTTGGCGATCTCGGCTTCGAATTCCAGATCGCGCGCCTCGCAGACCGGCTCGTAGAGCTCGACCATATCCGCCGCCAGCCCGCCCGGATCGAACGGTTTCTGGTCCGGCGCCGCGCCCGCCGCCTGCAGCCGGGCGATGGCCAGCACTGCCGAGAAGGTGCGCAGCACGCCCTCGGTGTCCTCCAACGCCTGATGCAGCGCCTCCTTCGGATCGCCCTTGCCGGTCTCGACCTCCAGCAGCGCCACTTCCAGCCGCGCGCGTAGGCGGCTCAGGGGCGAACGCAGGTCGTGGGCGATGGCGTCGCCGGCGTGGCGCAGGCTGCCGATCGACCGCTGCAGCCGGTCCAGCATGTCGTTCAGCCCGACCGCCAGCTCCTCGAACTCGTCCTTGGCGCCGCGCAGCTCGACCCGGGCATCCAGGTCGCCGTCCTGAACCGCGGCGACCACGGCGTTCAGGCCGGCGATGGATCGATTGACGTTGCGGCTGACGATCAGGCCGCCGCCGAGGCCGAGCAGGACGATCAGGGCGCCGGCGCCCCACAGGGCCTGGACGATCTTGACGATATAGGTCTGCGCTTCGCTGAAGTCGGCGCCGACGAACAGCACCTCGCCGCCGGGCAGCTTCTGACGCTCTCCCCGAGCCAGCCTGCGGCCCGAGACCTTGCCGTTGACGTCGAAATACATCCAGACGGTGTCGCTCTCGGTGAACTGGCCCGTGGGCGAGTGCGAGATGGTGCCCCAGATGCGGCGCCCGGCCGGATCGAGCAGCAGATAGAAATAGGGCCGCCCACTCTCGTTGCGGTCGATCAGCGAGGCCTTCAGCGCCTCGTCGCCGCCGGAGGTGTAGACGGTCTCAAGCGACTGCATCTCGCGCTGGATGCCGGCGTCGGCAAAGTGGCTGACCTCGCCGACCGTAACTTCATAGATGTAGAGCAGGAAGGCCGCCGCCGCCGCCGCGAACAGGGCCAGGAACAGCAGCGTCAGCCGAAAGGGAGTGGTGCGGAGCAGGCCCGGCAGGCGCATGGCGCGGTTAGACCCTTTCAGGTTTTGATGAAATCAAAACCTGATCAAAAGGGTCTAGAGTCAAACATTTAGAGCATATCCGGGCGGCCGAACCGCACACACTTCGGCCTGACATGCTCTACGCGTCCAGCCGGTAGCCCGAGCCGCGCACGGTCTGCAGCATGGCCCGATCGAAGCCCTTGTCGACCTTGGACCTCAGGCGCGAGACGTGGACGTCGATGACATTGGTCTGTGGGTCGAAGTGGTATTCCCAGACCTTCTCCAGCAGCATGGTCCGAGTGACAGGCTGGCCGGCGTTGCGCATCAGATATTCCAGCAGCTGGAACTCGCGAGGCTGAAGGTCGATCTCCTTGCCCTCGCGGTGCACCGTGCGGCCGATCAGATCCATTTCCAGATCGCCGACCCTAAGGGTCGTCTGGACGGCTCCAGTTTCGCGGCGGCGGGCCAGGGCCTCGACCCGGGCGACCAGCTCGACCAGGGCGTAGGGCTTGACCAGATAGTCGTCGCCGCCCGCCTTCAGGCCGGTAACGCGATCCTCGATCTCGCCCAGGGCCGACAGGAACAGCACCGGCGTCTGATCACCGTCGCGCCGCAGGGTCGACACCATCGTCAGCCCATCCATCTTCGGCATCATCCGATCGACCACCAGGACGTCGAACTCGCCGTTGGTCGCGGCTTTCAGGCCCTCGACGCCGTCGGGCGCATGGGTGGTCTCGTGACCGGCTTCGGCCAGGCCGCGCGCCATGGCGCGGCCGGCCTCGAGA
>Ga0302314_10020154_pt1 | contig 11043 bp, 9 predicted proteins | sample III_Palsa_N2_3_FD_200533 | JGI IMG/M metagenome (GOLD analysis project Ga0302314, IMG submission 200533) | Peat permafrost microbial communities from Stordalen Mire near Abisko, Sweden - III_Palsa_N2_3 | ecosystem: Environmental > Terrestrial > Soil > Palsa > Peat permafrost | place: Sweden... | reverse complement strand
TCCTCACCGTGGAGGAGATGACGGCGGCGGATCGGGCTGCCGTCGCCGGCGGAACGTCTGTCACCACGCTGATGGAACGGGCAGGGAAGGGCGTGGCCGACGCCATCGTGGCGCGCTTCTCCATACGCCCGGTCGTGGTGCTCTGCGGTCCTGGAAACAACGGCGGCGACGGCTATGTGGCGGCGCGCTATCTGGCGGAAGCCGGCTGGACCGTGACGGTGGCCGGAACGCCGCGCGAGACGCTGACCGGCGCTGCAGCGGACGCGGCCAAAAGCTGCAGCGGCGAGGTTTCGACGCTTTCCGTCGGCGCTCTGGATGGCGCCGCCCTGGTGGTCGATGCGCTGTTCGGCGCAGGCCTGGAGCGTCCTCTGGATCCAGCCCTGCAGGCGCTCCTGCGCGCCGCCGAGGCGAGCAAAATCCCCATCGTCGCCGTCGACCTGCCGTCCGGCCTGAACGGCGACACCGGCGCGCCCCTCGACTACGCCCCGCAGGCGGCTCTCACCGTCACCTTCCATCGCAAGAAGCCCGCACACGTCATCGAACCTGGGCACGGCCTCTGCGGCGAGGTGGCGGTCGTCGATATCGGCCTCGCGGCGCCCATCGAGCCAAAGCTGTTCGAGAACACACCGCCCCTCTGGATCGAGCAGATCCCGTGGCCGAAGACCAGCGGCCACAAGAGCCAGCGCGGATGGTTGATGGTCGTTTCCGGGGGCGCGTCCAGCACCGGCGCTGCGCGGCTGTCCAGCCGGGGCGGCCTGCGAGTCGGGGCTGGCCTCGTCACCTTGCTGTCGCCGCCCGCCGCCGTTCTCGTCAACGCCGCCCATCTGGAAGCAGTGATGCTGAAATCCATTCGGGACGCCGACGAGCTTTCGGAGATCGCCTCCAAGGCTCAGGCCGTAGTGATCGGTCCAGCGGCGGGGGTCGGGGAGGCGACCCGGGCCAATCTCCTGGCGCTGGCCAAACTCGACGCCGCCCTTGTGGTGGATGCCGACGTCTTCACCACCTTCAAGGACGACACCGCCACCCTGTTCGCCGCCCTCATGCCGCGCGATGTGCTGACACCCCATCCTGGAGAGTTCGAGCGGGTGTTTCCGGGCCTCCTGAAAGCCTCGCCAGAGCGCATCAGTGCGGCCCGCGAAGCCTCCCGCCGGGCGGGTGCGGTGGTCTTGCTGAAGGGCTCCGACACCGTGATCGCGGCCCCGGATGGCCGCGCCGCCGTCAACACCAACAGCACCCCCTGGCTCGGCACCGCCGGCTCCGGCGACGTGCTGGCGGGCCTGATCGGCGGTCTGCTTGCGCAGGGCATGGAGAGCTTCGAGGCTGCCTGCGCCGGCGCTTGGCTGCACGGTGCGGCGGGATCAGCGTTCGGACCAGGCCTGATCTCTGAGGATCTCCCGGGCCTGATCCCGCAGGTGTTGAGCGCGCTCTATACCTCTCGGAACCCGAACTGAGCTTTGCCGTTTGAAGGGGAGAGGGGCGCCGATACTGAGCGCCCGAGGGGAGCCCGTCGCATGCTCGGCACTATTCTTATCGTGATCCTGATCCTCATGCTGATCGGCGCGCTGCCGAGCTGGGGGCACAGCCGCTCCTGGGGCTACTTCCCCTCCGGCGGCCTCGGCCTGATCCTGATCATCATCGTCATCCTGGTCTTGCTCGGCCGAATATAGGCGTACGACCGAAGGCGACGGTTCAGACCGTCGCCTTCAGCTTCTGCTTGACGAGGTAGTCTGCGAACACCTGCGACGCTGTCGCCCAGATCGCCGCCTTCTGATCTGCTGTGAGCGGCGTGCTCAGGGTAAGCGGCGAACCGCCCCGGGTCATGCTCATCGTCGGCGTCATGGGAAATTCGCTCGGCGCAGCCCAGACCGAGATCGTCAGGATCGACGCGTACTTCTTCGGTCCCTTGGTGATTTTCCCGTCGATGAAGCGGACACGCATGGTCGGGGAACCGTTCATCGGCGATCCGACCTCCGGATCCATAGGCCGGATACATTTAGACATTCGGCTACGCGCGATCTTGCCTGCGATGAAGTCCGAGATTTCGCCGACAACCGTCTTCGTAAGAGCAAGGGCGGCTTCCTCGGCTTCGCGGGCCCGGTCAGTCGCGGCCAAACCTGCGGCGACCTTCAGATCAAGCTCATGGGCTATGGCTCTAGATCTGAAAAAATAGGCTGCATACCCAACGCAGGCGACAAACACGCCGCCAATCCAAGGAAACATCTGCGTTCTGACCCCCCGACTGAACAATCAGTATGCGTACGGTACGCGCGAGAGGGTTCAATCGATGGTGGCGAAGACCATGAAAAAGAGTGGAGTATGATTATCCCTGAGGCAAGAAAATCAACGATAGCGTGTTGGCTTATCTTATCTCGGTAAAATACGGACTATTTCCATCCAGCCATCTCCGCACGCTGCCGTTGCGCCAATATTGCAATCTATGGTGCGGATGAGAGGGCTCGAACCTCCACGCCTTACGGCGCTGGAACCTAAATCCAGTGCGTCTACCAGTTCCGCCACATCCGCGCGCCATGAGGCGGCAAGGGCCGCCTTGTTCCATAGAGGGGAGGCGGGCTCAAGTCCGCCGTGTCCCAGCTTTTTTCTTCACCCGCAACCATCATCGTGACATAAGACGCGGCGCGCCGCCCGCAGGGACGCCTTTTGGGCTTCCGGGCGGCGTTCATGTTTTCAGAATTCGCCCTCGACGGACGCAGAAATCGCGGCGGTCGCACGGGCGCCGGCGGATGATTTTAAAATGGCTATGCAGATCGTTGATAAGTCGGGCGAAGGCCTGTCCAAGGTTTACGGGGTGACCGTGGACGCCGCCTCCCTGTCGCAGAAGCTTGAAGCCAAGATCGCCGAAATCCGCCCGCAGATGAACATCAAGGGCTTCCGCCCCGGCAAGGTGCCTGCGCTGCACGTGAAGAAGATGTACGGCAAGTCGCTTATGGGCGACATCATCGACGCCGCCGTCACCGAAGGCCGCGACCAGGCCCTGAACGACAACAAGCTGCGCGCCGCCACCAATCCCGACGTCCAGCTGTCGTCCGACATCGAGAAGGTGCTGGCGGGCGAGGCCGATCTGGCGTTCGACCTTTCCATCGAGGTGATGCCCGACTTCGAGCCGGTTGACCTGACCACCATCAAGCTCACCCGCCCGATTCACGAGCCCACCGACGAGGAGATCGACGAGCAGGTCGCCGAGATCGCCAAGCAGAACCTCTCCTACGAGAAGAAGACCGGCAAGACCGTCAAGGCCGCCGACGGCGACATGGTGGTGGCGGACTTCATCGGCCGCATCGACGGCGAGGTGTTCGAAGGCGGCTCCATGGAGGACGCCGAGATCGTAATCGGCGCCAACCGCTTCATCCCGGGCTTCGAAGAGCAGCTGAAGGGCGCCAAGGTCGGCGGCGCGGTCACCATCGCCGTGACCTTCCCCGAGGATTACCAAGCCGCGCATCTGGCCGGCAAGGCCGCGGAGTTCGAGACCCAGGTCAAGGAGATCAAGGCGCCCAAGGATGCGACCCTGGACGACGAATTCGCCAAGCAGCTCGGCCTCGAAAGCTTCGACGCGCTGAAGGAAGCCGTAAAGGGCCAGCTCGAGCAGCAGTACGCCCAGGCCTCCCGCTTCAAGGCCAAGCGCGCTCTCCTGGACGTGCTCGACGAGAAGCATGATTTCCCCCTGCCGCCCCGCATGGTGGAGGGCGAGTTCGCCGCCATCTGGCAACAGGTCGAGGCCGAGAAGGAGCGGGGCGAGCTGTCTGAGGAGGACAAGGCCAAGTCCGACGAGGAGCTTCGCGCCGAATACCGCAAGATCGCCGAGCGCCGCGTGCGTCTGGGCCTGATCCTGGCTGAAGTCGGTCGCCACAGCGATGTCACGGTTACCGAACAGGAACTCGGCAACGCCATCCGCCAGGAAGCCATGCGCTACGGAGCCCAGGCCCAGCAGATCTTCGAGATGTACCGTGAGCGGGAAGACCTTCAGGCCCAGCTGCGCGCGCCGATCTACGAGGAGAAGGTGGTCGACCTGATCCTCGCCAAGGCCGAAGTGACGGACGAGAAGGTCTCTAAGGACAAGCTGTTCGAGGAAGACGATCTGCCCGAAGGCTACGGCGGCGCCTGACGCCGGACGGCTTCCGGGCGCTCACCGCGCCGCTCCACCTTGCAAGTCGGCTCGAACGCCCTGATATCCCTGAGGTACGGGGCGGCGGGCAAAGACCTGCGCCTTAACGCATCTTGAAAGGCTCCACATGCGCGACGTTCTGCAAACGGCGATGAACCTCGTGCCGATGGTGGTTGAACAGACCAGCCGGGGCGAGCGTTCCTATGACATTTTCTCCCGCCTCCTGAAGGAGCGGATCATCTTCCTCACCGGGCCTTTCGAGGACGGCATGTCGAGCCTGATCTGCGCCCAGCTGCTCTTCCTGGAGTCCGAGAACCCCAAGAAGGAGATCGCCATGTACATCAACTCGCCGGGCGGCGTGGTGACCTCGGCGCTCGCGATCTACGACACCATGCAATACATCAAGAGCCCGGTCTCCACCGTGTGCATGGGCATGGCGGCGTCCGCCGGCTCGCTCATCCTCACCGCCGGGGAAGCCGGGCGCCGGGTGGCGCTGCCCAACGCCCGCATCATGCTGCACCAGCCCTCGGGCGGGTTCCAGGGCAAGGTCTCGGACATCGAGCGCCACGCCGAGGACATCATCAAGACCAAGCGCCGCCTGAACGAGATCTACGTCAAGCACACCGGCCAGCCGTACGACGTTGTGGAACGCACGCTCGACCGCGACCACTTCATGTCGTCCGAAGAAGCCAAGGAGTGGGGCATCATCGATATCGTGCAGGAACAGCGCGAAGGCGATCCGCCCGCCGCGTCCTAAGCGGACGAGCCGGTGAGGGCGGCCTTGATCCTGGCGATCAGGGCGGCCTGTTCGGCGGGCTCCTCGAGCCGAAAACGGTCGAAGTCCTCGCCTGCCAGTCTCAGGTCGGCGTGGAGGCCCTTGGGGTCCTGATGGAAATGCAGGAAGGCGCGGGATTTTCGATAGAAGGTCCCGCGCTTTTTCTCTGTCAGGCCGCCGAGATCGCGGATTTGCGCCAGCAGCGGCTCAAGCCGGTCGAGATCGGCAGGTCCGGCGTGGCGCACGGCTCACCAGCTCCGGTCAGACCGGCGGGCGACCCTTGACCGGGTCCCCCACGAACAGGCGCATGAACTTCTCGTCTGCGATCTCCAGCATGTCGTCGTCGCCGTCGGTGTCGCCATAAGCGGCGGCCAGATGCACGTCCTCGCCGAACGCCTCCTGCAGGCGCCGCACCTTCTCCGGTCCGCGGCAGTTGCGCCCCTTCAAGCCGCCGGTGAGCCGATCATCCTTGTCCACCGCAAGGCCTGTGCCGAGGAGGAGGTCGGCGCCGAGCCCCCTAGCGAACGGGGCGATGATCACTTCGGGCGAGGCGGTGACGATGACCATGCGCGCGCCGTCGTTGCGGTGGCGGCGCCAGACCTTCAGGGCGTCCGGGCGCAACATGATCGGCGCGGCGGTGGTGGCGTATTCGCGCGCCTCTTCCTCCAGCACGCTCATGGGCAGGCCTCGGAGAAACACCCGGACGGCGGCGGCCTTCAGCCGTTCCGTCTTGCGATTGACAAGGAAGGCCGAGGCCGCGGGCGCCAGCTTGGCCATGCCCGCATGATAGCCGATATAGCCTTCCCGCCAGCGCAGGAACGCCAGAAAGGTGTCGCTGACGGTCAACGTGCCGTCAAAGTCGAATGCGACGATCGGTCCCGAACGTGCCAAACCCATATCCCCCACCCACTAGCGTTCTATTATGGGCCTTCCCATGTTTGCAACTCCACGCGATCCGGCCTCATTATCAAGAGGGATGCCGCAAAAGAGGGAAGCCTCTTGATCGGGTCCTTATGACTGTGGTCGAATGGCGGATGGCGACCCGTCAGGGTTTCCGTAAGCCTCGCGGCGTAGTGTTTGCACGGGGCGGCTGGAAGTTCCCGTTGTCCCGGCGGGCGATCAACTGGCGAAAGTGGTCGGCCGTCTCTCCGGGGGCGTCTGCCAAGAGTGAGAACGAGCGATGACCAAAGCCGCCAGTGGCGACGCCAAGAGCACCCTCTACTGTTCTTTCTGCGGAAAGAGCCAGCATGAAGTGCGCAAGCTTATCGCCGGCCCGACCGTGTTCATCTGCGATGAATGCGTCGAACTCTGCATGGACATCATTCGCGAAGAGCACAAGATCGCCTTTGTGAAGTCCAAGGACGGGGTGCCGACGCCCAAGGAAATACGCGAAGTTCTTGACGATTACGTGATCGGTCAGGTCCACGCCAAGAAGGTCCTCGCGGTCGCCGTCCACAATCACTACAAGCGCCTGAACCACGCGGCCAAGAACAACGACGTCGAACTGGCCAAGTCCAACATCCTGCTGATCGGCCCCACGGGCTCCGGCAAGACCCTGCTGGCTCAAACGCTCGCCCGAATCATCGACGTGCCCTTCACCATGGCCGACGCCACCACCCTGACCGAAGCCGGTTATGTGGGCGAGGACGTGGAGAATATCGTCCTCAAGCTTCTGCAAGCTGCCGACTACAATGTCGAGCGGGCCCAGCGCGGCATCGTTTACATCGACGAAATCGACAAGATCAGCCGCAAGAGCGACAACCCCTCGATCACCCGCGACGTCTCGGGTGAAGGCGTTCAGCAGGCCCTGCTGAAGATCATGGAAGGCACCGTCGCCTCCGTGCCGCCGCAGGGCGGGCGCAAGCATCCCCAGCAGGAGTTCCTGCAGGTGGACACCACCAATATCCTCTTCATCTGCGGCGGCGCCTTCGCGGGCCTGGAGAAGATCATCTCCGCGCGCGGCGCGGGGGCCGGCATCGGCTTCGGCGCCAAGGTGGTGGATCCGGACGAGCGGCGCACGGGCGAGATTCTGCGCGGGGTGGAGCCGGACGACCTGCTGCGTTTCGGCCTGATCCCGGAATTCATCGGCCGTCTGCCTGTGCTGGCCACCCTGGAGGATCTCGACGAAACTGCGTTGGTGCAGATTCTCACCGAGCCGAAGAACGCCTTCGTAAAGCAGTATCAGCGCCTGTTCGACATGGAGAATGTCGGGCTTACGTTCACCGACGACGCGCTGAAGGCTGTGGCCCGCAAGGCGATCCTGCGCAAGACTGGCGCCCGTGGCCTGCGGTCGATCCTTGAGAGCATACTCCTCGAGACCATGTTCGAGATGCCCAGCTATCAGGGCGTCGAGGAAGTGGTGGTCAACGCCGAAGTGGTCGAAGGCCGCGCCCAGCCCCTCATGATCTACACCGAGAAGAAGCAGGGCGGCGCGGCTTAGGGCGCTTCGCGCTTTAGGGCCAAATCGACTCCGCTTGCGGCGACCCGGCGCATGAACATTGCGTGCTTCGGCGCTTGGTTTGGTCAGATCGTGAAGCTTGACCTTAAATCTGCGGCGGATGCGCCGTGCGGTGTTTGCTCCGCTTGAATGCGGCGCACAAACGTCCACATTACAGTTCAACGACAAGGATCTGAGTCTTCGCCGATAGGGAGGATGAGGGTCTTGCAGCTTCGTCGGCCATCATGGCGGCGAACCGGCTGTGGAATGGTCCGGCGCGGTCGAGCGCGGACCAAGGAGAGTAAAAGATGTCGGATATCAGAACCCTTCCGGTGCTGCCGCTTCGGGACATCGTGGTGTTCCCCCACATGGTGGTGCCGCTGTTCGTCGGCCGCGAGAAGTCCGTCCGCGCCCTAGAGGAGGTGATGCAGGGCGACAAGCAGATCCTGCTCGCGACCCAGAAGAATTCATCGGACGATGAGCCGTCCACCTCGGCCATCTACGACGTCGGTGTCATCGCCACGGTGCTGCAGCTGCTGAAGCTGCCGGACGGCACGGTGAAGGTGTTGGTGGAGGGCAAGACCCGCGCCGCCCTTTTGAAGTTCACCGACCAGACCGAATATTTCGAAGCCGAAGCCGCCGATCTCGATGAAGACGGCGAAGACGCCGCCGAGGCCGAAGCCCTCAGCCGCGCCGTGGCCGAGCAGTTCGAGAACTACGTCAAGCTGAACAAGAAGGTGCCCCCCGAGGCCCTGTCGTCGATCCCCCAGATCACCGAGCCCGGCAAGCTGGCCGACTCGATCGCCGCGCACCTGGCCATCAAGATCGCCGAGAAGCAGCAGTTGCTGGAAATCTTCAACGTCGCCAAGCGTCTGGAGAAGGTCTACGCCCTGATGGAAGGCGAAATCTCCGTCCTGCAGGTCGAGAAGAAGATCCGCTCGCGCGTGAAGCGCCAGATGGAGAAGACCCAGCGCGAATATTACCTCAACGAGCAGATGAAGGCGATCCAGCGGGAGCTCGGCGATCCCGACGATCAGCGCGACGAACTGCTCGAGCTCGAAAAGCGCATCAAGAAGACCAAGCTCTCCAAGGAGGCCCGCACCAAGGCCGACGCGGAGATGAAGAAGCTCCGCAACATGAGCCCCATGTCGGCGGAATCGACCGTCGTGCGCAACTACCTCGACTGGCTGCTGTCGATCCCCTGGGGCAAGGCGAAGAACAAGCCGATCGACCTGGGGCTCGCCGAAGACATCCTCGACACCGACCACTTCGGTCTCGACAAGGTCAAGGAACGGATTCTCGAGTACCTCGCCGTGCAGTCACGGGTGGGGAACCTGAAAGGGCCGATCCTCTGCCTCGTCGGGCCTCCGGGCGTCGGCAAGACCTCGCTCGGCAAGTCCATCGCCAAGGCCACGGGGCGCGAGTTCGTCCGCCTGTCGCTCGGCGGCGTGCGGGACGAGGCGGAAATCCGCGGTCACCGGCGCACCTACATCGGCTCGATGCCCGGCAAGGTGATCCAGTCGATGAAGAAGGCCAAGACCACCAACCCCTTCTTCCTGCTCGACGAAATCGACAAGCTGGGCGCCGACTGGCGCGGGGATCCGTCTTCGGCCCTGCTGGAGGTGCTGGATCCGGAACAGAACAACACCTTCGCCGACCACTATCTCGAAGTGGACTACGACCTCTCGCAGGTCATGTTCGTCACCACGGCCAACAGCCTGAACATGCCTCAGCCGCTGATGGACCGGATGGAGATCATCCGCATCCCCGGCTACACCGAGGACGAGAAGGTGGAGATCGCCCGGCGCCATGTGCTGCCCAAGCTCATGGAGAACCACGGGCTGAAGGCGGAAGAGTTCATCGTCCCCGACGACTCCATCCGCGACCTGATCCGCTACTATACGCGGGAGGCCGGGGTGCGGTCGCTTGAGCGCGAGCTCGGCAATCTGGCGCGCAAGACCGTGCGTGACCTGATGCGCGAGAAGGTGGCCACCATCACCGTGGACGGCGAACGCCTCGCCAAATATGCGGGCGTGCAGAAGTACCGCTATGGCGAGACCGACGAAGTGGACCAGAAGGGGATCGTCACCGGCCTCGCCTGGACCGAGTTCGGCGGCGACATCCTGACCATCGAAGCGGTGAAGATGCCGGGCAAGGGTCGGATGACCGTCACCGGAAACCTCAAGGACGTGATGAAGGAGTCGATCTCTGCGGCCAACTCCTACGTTCGCTCGCGGGCCCCGGCCTTCGGCATCCATCCTTCCGTGTTCGAGCGGACCGACGTCCACGTCCACGTGCCGGACGGCGCCACGCCCAAGGACGGGCCGAGCGCCGGTGCGGCCATGGTCACGGCCATCGTCTCGGTGCTCACGGGCGTGCCGATCCGCAAGGATCTGGCCATGACCGGCGAGATCACCCTACGCGGCCGCGTCACCGCCATCGGCGGCCTGAAGGAAAAGCTCCTCGCCGCGCTCCGTTCGGGCGTGAAGACGGTGCTGATCCCCAAGGAGAACGAGAAGGACCTGGCCGACGTGCCGGAGAATGTGAAATCGGGCCTGACCATCATCCCGATCTCTAACGCCGACGAGGTGCTTGCGCACGCCTTGGTGGGGCCGCTCACCCCGATCGAGTGGACCGAGGACGACGTCACCGTCCGCCCGGTCCCGCCCGTCATCGACGGCGAGATCGATCCAGTGATGACCCACTAAAGATCACGACACGCGTAAAAAGAGAGGCGGCGCGAGCAATCGCGTCGCCTTTACTTTTGACGGCAGGGATTTTCCGAGTCCTAATGTTGGGCTGACGACCTGATCGATGGGCCGATCGGCGGGCGTTCTGGGCTGGGAGGACCTTCATGACCAAGGCCGAACTCGTCTCCGCCATCGCGGAAAAGTCGGGACTGAACCGGATGCAGGCGAAGGACGCGCTGGACGCCTTTATCGATACGATCACCATCTCGGCCAAGGTCGGAACCGAGGTGCGCATCGTCGGCTTCGGCAACTTCACGCCGGTGGATCGGCCGGCGGGGGTGGCGCGCAATCCGCGCACGGGGGCCCAGGTGGTGCGGCCCGCGTCCAAGACCGTGCGCTTCAAGCCCGGCGAAGGGCTGAAGAGCGCCTTGAACTGAGATTTTCCAAAACGCGGCGGCGCAACGCTCGCCTTGGGGCGGGAAGGTGTGCTATCGCCCCGCGCCCGGGCGGCTAGCTCAGTTGGTTAGAGCATCTGGTTTACATCCAGAGGGTCGGGGGTTCGAGTCCCTCGCCGCCCACCAGCATTCACCACGCATGGAAATACGCTCCCTGTAAGGAGCGTACCCGACCATTTTATTTAAGAAATTTAACGCTGGCGCTCGCCGCGTGGCGGCCTGATCGTCTAGCGTTGAGGAAAATGGCGCGAGAGACGGGACTTGAACCCGCGACCCCCGGCGTGACAGGCCGGTACTCTAACCAACTGAGCTACTCCCGCACATTTTCCCTCCGCCGAAGCGGGGAGGGCGCTGAATAGGCTGGCCCGCGCGGATCGTCAAGCGGGGTGTGGCGCTTCGGTGGAGAGAGTTGTGGGCGGCGCATCATCCGCGCCCGGACGGGCCGCGAGGAGGGCCACGAGCGGCAGGCCCGCGTGGATGATCATCAGCCACCAAAGGCTCCCCGCCACGGCATAGGCGATGGTGAAGACCAAGGCGACCACGAGGCTCGCGCCCAGCTGGCGCCA
>Ga0302314_10020152_pt1 | contig 11043 bp, 9 predicted proteins | sample III_Palsa_N2_3_FD_200533 | JGI IMG/M metagenome (GOLD analysis project Ga0302314, IMG submission 200533) | Peat permafrost microbial communities from Stordalen Mire near Abisko, Sweden - III_Palsa_N2_3 | ecosystem: Environmental > Terrestrial > Soil > Palsa > Peat permafrost | place: Sweden... | reverse complement strand
TTCAACGGCACCCACGGGCGCCGCCTCGACGACGCCCCCTGCTTCCACGACACCGACTGCGCCCGCTACCCCGACCGCGCCCACTAGCCCGACCCCGCCCACCAGCACCGGCCCCTCAGCGGCAGACGCCGCGCGTTTTCTGGATCAGGCGACGTTCGGCGCTACCGCCGCAGACGTGAGCCACGTGCAGGCCGTAGGCTTCAGTGCCTATCTCGCCGAGCAGGTCGCCGCGCCGGTGACCCAGTACACCGGCTTCAGCTATACACCCCACACCGCCCCGACCACCTGTCAGTCCCACGCGGCAACACCCACCGACGCCTCGAGTCTGTGTGCCCGCGATGAGTACTCCCCCTTCCAGGTGCAGCGGCAATTCTTCACGCACGCCCTGGGTGATACCGACCAGCTTCGACAGCGGGTGGCGTTCGCGCTGTCGCAGATCTTCGTGATCTCCAGCGACTCGGTGTACGAGGCCTACGGCATGGCGGATTTCCAGAACCTGCTGTTGCGCGATGCCTTCGGTAATTACCGGCAGCTGCTCGAAGATGTGACGCTGAGCCCGGGCATGGGGCGCTATCTGGACATGGTCGACAACGACAAGAGCAACGCGACGCTGGGCACCCACCCGAATGAGAATTACGGCCGGGAAGTGCTGCAGTTGTGTTCGATCGGCCTGTATCAGCTCAATGCCGACGGCTCGCAGCAGCTGGATGCGACTGGCGCCCCCATTCCGACTTACGACCAGAACGTAGTGATTGGATTCTCCGCGGTGTTCACCGGTTGGGGCTATCCACCGCTGGCCGGCGCCGCTGCCGCCTGGAACAGCACCAACAATTACGACGGCGTGATGGTCTCGTTCGACGCCCACCATGAGCCGGGAACCAAGCTGCTGCTCAACGGCGTCACGTTGCCCGCCGGCCAGACGACGCAGCAGGATCTGGAGGCCGCACTCGACAATATTTTCAACCACCAGAACGTGGGTCCGTTCATCGGCAAACAGCTGATTCAGCATCTGGTCACCAGCAATCCCAGTTCCGCCTATGTGGCGCGCGTCTCGGCAGTGTTTGCCAACAACGGCAGCGGTGTGCGGGGCGACCTCAGTGCAGTGGTGACCGCCATTCTCACCGACCCCGAGGCCCGCGGCGATACCCCTGCCAGTGATGCCTTCGGTCATTTGCGCGAGCCCGCCCTGTTCGTGTCCGCGGTGATGCGACAGCTCGGGGGCACCTCGGACGGCGTCTACCTGCGCAGCGCCGCATCGGCCATGGGCGAGGCCGTTTACAGTGCGCCGTCGGTGTTCAACTTCTATCCCCCAGGCTACACGCTGCCCGGATCCACGCAGTTGGCCCCGGAGTTTGGCATCCAAAATGCCGCCACGGCCCTGGCGAGGGCTAATTTCCTGAATACCGTCATCATGGGGACCGGCGCCGCCGCCGACACCACCGTCACCGGCAGCATCGGCACTCACATCGATTTGACGCCATTTGCTGCACCGGCCTCGGCCAGTGGGCTCATCGCGCAGCTGAACACGCTGCTGATGCACGGCGCCTTGCCCGACGATGCCGCCAGTGTCATCACCTCTGCCGTTGATGCGCAATCGACGACGGACCCATTGGCGGCAGCACGCACGGCGAATTACTTGATTCTTTCCTCGGCGCAGTATCAGGTGGAGCGTTAAATGAACCGTCGCAACTTCATGAGGCACGGTGGCGCGCTCACCGGCGCCGCCGCCTTGGGCCAACTGGGTGTGATGGCGGCACGCGCGGCAACCCCGACTGACTACAAGGCACTGGTGTGCATCTTTCTCGCCGGAGGCAATGACAGCAACAACATGCTGGTGCCGATCGATACCGCGGGCTACGCCAATTACGCGAGCGTACGCTCCGGGCTTGCGATCCCGCAGGCGCAGCTGCTGCCGTTGCAGGAACAGGGCGGCGTCCTGCGCTATGGCCTGCACCCTGCCCTGACCGGGAGCCAATCCTTGTGGTCCAGCGGCAACCTCGCGGTGGTGGCCAATGTGGGTACTTTGGTGCAGCCCCTGACGAAGGCGCAGTACCTGTCGACGACCACCCAGAAACCGGCGACGCTCTTCTCGCACATCGACCAGCAGCACGAATGGCAATCCTCGATCAGCACGGGGGATGCGAGTACCGGCTGGGGCGGAAGGCTTGCTGATCAGTTCGCCGCCGCCAACGGCAGCGCCGCGTCGCTCGCCATGATCTCAACCGGCGGCAACAATCTCTTCGTGACCGGCGCTGCCTCTCAGGCTCTGGTCATCCCCACCAGCGGCTCATTTGGGCTCAGTGGCTTCAGCACCTCTGCGGGCGACCAGGCGCGACGCTCGGCCCTGGTCAGTCTTCTCGGGCTGGATGGCAGCGCCGACCTCGTTGCCGCCGCACAGGGCGTCATGAGCGATGGATTGGCCGCGAGCGCCTTGCTCAATCCGGTCCTCACGTCCACGACCTCGACCGTTGCCCAGCGCTTCCAGGGGCTCTCCTCCGGCACGGCAGCGCAGCTGCTGGCCATCGCCAAGGTCATTGAATCACGCAGCACCCTGGGCGCGCAGCGCCAGGTCTTCCTGGTGACGCTCGGCAGCTTTGATACCCACACGAATCAGCTCGCGACGCAGCAATCCCTGTTCGCTCAGCTGGATCCCGCGTTGGCGGCATTTCACGCAGCAATGGGCGACATTGGCGCGGCCAGCATGGTCACCTCGTTCACCCTGTCCGATTTCTCCCGAACCTTGGGGGGCAACACCGGCGGCGGTACCGACCACGCCTGGGGCAGTCACCACCTCGTGGCCGGCGGCGCCGTGAAGGGCGGGGTGATTTATGGCTCCGTGCCGACCCTGGCATTGGGTGGCCCGGATGATGAGGGCGCGCAGGGCCGGTGGATCCCGACCATCGCCGTGGATCAATATGCCGCGACCCTCTCGAGCTGGTTCGGCGCGAGCGCCAGCGCCTTGAGCTCCGTGCTGCCGAATCTTGCGGCATTCAGTCCCAGCACCATTGGGTTCATCTAAAGCGTTTGCTGCTGCAAATTAGAGCTGCGGGCGCCAGCCACGCGGCTTGAGCACGAATCGATACCACAGCAGCCCGAGTCCGATGCAGGCGGCCAGGAGCAGCACACTGGGGCGGCCCACGTCCTTGTCCTGCAGCGCGGCGACCAGAAATGCGATCGTGAGGCTGATACCGACCAGCGGGGCCAGGGGAAAGAGCGGCGAGCGCCAATGTCGCTGCTGGCCGGTCAATCCTTTCAGGCGGCCGGCGAACACTGCGCAGGAAATCAGGCCGAGCGCGAACGTCGTCAGCCCGGTACCAAAAATGACCAGCGCATGGGTGCCGAAAACGCAGCACGCTGCAGAGGTCACGCCGAGCGCGATGGTCGCGTTGCGCGGCACGCCGGACCTTGAGTGGATCGTTCCCAGCCAGGACGAGGCGCGCCGCGGCAGGGTCTTGTCGCGCCCCAGGCTGAAAGTGATGCGGGCATAGAACATGTTGCTGGCGATAGTGGCATTGAAGATCGCCAGCGCGACGCAGCCGCTCATTACGCGGCTCGCGAGAGGACCGACCTCCGCCGTAAAATAGGCGCTGAAGGGAGCTGAGCTCTGAAGCACGCCGGGAAGGTCGTGGGCCCCCAGGACGACGCACACGACGGGAAGGGCTGTCGCCAGAGCCCCGATGGAGGCTGCCACCAGGATCACCCGCCCCATTTTTTGGTGCGGCTCGTGCATTTCTTCGCCGAAGGCGATGGCCTGGTTGCCCCCCATCGTCGCATAGGCCGCCCCTACGGCTCCGAGTGCCAGCGCGCCGAGTGAGACCTGCACAAGATTACCGGAGCCGTCGCTCATCATCGGCTCGCGCAACACCGCTGCAATATCGCGGGTCGGGTGCCAAAGGCCGGTGGCGATCAGTGCGACGACGCCCAGCATCTCGATGGCAAGAAAAATCCCGGTGATGACGGCGCTGGTGCGAACCTTCGGTAGCGCGAGCAGGATGCTCGCCAGCAGCACCCCATAAGTCGTCGCCGCAAGCGGCAGCCCCGGAAACACCTGCGCCAGGTAGATGGCGTTGAACTTGGCGGCCAGCGCCGTAAGCGGAATTCCGGTCACCATCCATACCGTCAGAGTGCTGAATCCCGCCCACGGTCCGAGGATTGTCCCCACTGCGACGTAGTCACCCCCCGCATAGGGAAAAGCCGAAGCGATTTCCGCATACACGAATGCCCAAGCCAATGCCGGAATCAGCGCGAGGAGAAAGAGCAGTGCAGCACCGGTGCCGGCATGCTGCAGGACATCCGACCCGACGCCATAGATCGATTGGATCGGCGAGAGGCAGGAGAGCGTCAGCATCAACACCGCGAACGATGAAAGTTCGCGGCGTAAATGGGGCACGTTTGTAATGGCATCCGCGGTCGAATTCACCAAAAAAAAACCCTGAACCGACACCTACGCCGCATCATCGCGGATGCTCTTATCGTTCGCAACGCCGGCGGCGAATGTTGCGAATTGCGCTGCTGCGCGCTGTTACCATGGAAACAGCCACTTGGGTATTGAGCGATGTCAGACACATTTCGGTTAACTGAGTACCTCAAACGCATCGGCGTTGATGGTGCGGTCAAGCCCGATCTCCGAACGCTCACAGCCATTCACGCGGCGCACGTTGATGCGATCCCGTTTGAAGGCCTGGACCCATTTCTCGGGCGGCCGGTCACTCTCGAGCTCGTCGGGCTTCAGGAGAAGCTTCTTTCCAGCCGTAGGGGCGGATATTGTTTCGAGCAAAATACGCTGCTGAAGGCGGCTCTGGAGGCGATCGGCTTTTCCGTTACCGGTCTGGCCGGCCGCGTTCGCTGGATGGCACCGCCCGATAGCCCGCCGGGACCCCGAACCCATATGTTGCTCAAGGTCGATCTCCCCGAGGGGCCCTATTTGGCCGATGTGGGATTCGGCGCCTTCCTGCTGGATCGCCCGCTCCCCTTCCAAGCTGACGTGGAGCACCGCACAACAATGGGTACGTTCCTGTTGACCCGGGCAGGCGGCATGTTCTCGCTGAACGTGAAGCAACCGGCCGGCTGGCGGACCGCGTACGTTTTCAATCTCGAGCCGCAAATCCCGGCGGACTATGAACTCGGCAACTGGTACACCTCGACGAATCCGAGATTGCCATTTGTGGGCACCCTCATCATGGAGCGACTCACTCGTGACCGGCGCTATCAGTTGGTCAATAACCGGCTCACCATCCAGACCCGCGACGGAGAAGTTGCCGATGAACGGGAGATCAAAAGTGCCGATGAATTCGGCCGGGTTCTCGAGCAAACGTTCCACGTCAGTCCGCCCGTGCCGGCGCAGGAGATTTTCGCGCGCCTCAGCCGCTAGAGCCATTGTCGAATACTTGAACTCGATTACATGAATGAAGACCCGGTAGCACCGCGCCTGAAGGCGGGCGTTATCGGCCCCTGGGGACTTGCCGCGCTGGTCTTCCTCGCAGCCCTGATAATCACCCTGCCAACGGTTCTGTCCTACGCCAGCCTCAGTCGCCACGCGCCCTCAGCCGGGGCCGCAGCCGCTTGGCTTTGGACGACCGTCAATCCGACCACGGGACTGGTCGCCGGAGTTGTGTTGCAGTCCACGCTGATCGCTTGGGTCTGCCTCAGGGGAGCCGAGGCTTCGATCAAGACGACAATACGCCTGATGTTGATCGAAACGGGCGTCGTGCTCGCGATGTGCTGACGGGCCCGGCGCCGGTTAGCGTTGATACAATGGCGCAGAGCACCGCTTAGTAAACCACCGGCTCCACCACCGGATGCCAGCCGCAAGTAACGATCACTTTCCGACTGGATCTGTCTCGGCGGAGTGTTCGGCTTTCATTCGTTGAAACGCCTTCATGGTAGCCGGCAATCGATCCATTTTCACGAATGGCTGTCGGAAAAAGCGATCGATGGTCTCGTTGAACAATTTCGGATCCTCGAAGGGAATCGCGTGCGTGGCATTCGGAAAGATCGCCAGCTGACTGTTGGGGATATGGTGGTATATATCGAGCGTATGGGCGTCGGCGATTAGATCGTGATCGCCGGCCAACACCAGGGTCGGCGCCTTGATCGCGAGCAGTTCGTCGGGCCTGATGTGCGGCTCGTTGCGGTCAAGCGCCGCGACGCGCTCAGCGCGCGTCGGAATACGGCCCGGCTCGGGGTTTGGTGCGGGCTGCTTCGGCCCGATCACTCCAGGCACAAGACCCTCCGGATCGAGGTTGGCCGCCATGGCGGCGATTTTTGCCACCTTGTCCGGATGGCGAATGCCGAGGAGCAACGCCTCGATGCCGCCGTCGCTCCAGCCGAGCACCAAGGCGGGACCAGCGCGGACGTGGTCGAGCAATGCGGCCAGATCATCTGACATCGCCTCGAACGTCAATGCACCCGCCGCGTCGGCAGAGCGGCCGTGGTCACGGCTGTCCATCACAATGACGCGATAATGTCTGCGGAAAAATGTGATCTGGGATTTCATGGCCCATATGCTGGCGCCATTCCCGTGGATCATCAGGAGGTCCGGGCCCTTTCCGTACACCTCGTAGTAGAGTTTCACACCATCATGTTCGAAGTAACTGCCTGCGGCCGGATTGGCCCCATAGACTATATGGCGGGGCGGCCGCCGTTCGCTCGACGCAGCTGCCGCCATCGCGCAAACAGACACCCCGATCAGCGCCATTGCCGGCAAGGCAGTTCCTCTGAATGTCATCGCAATTATCCCGCCTCTGGAGCAGACGGCCGCACGTTTGCGTTGAGCCTGAACAGGTTCGTGGGATCGTACCGGTTCTTCAGTTTGAGGAGCCTTGGGTAGTTGCCGGCGTAGTTCTCATCGAGCTGCTGTTGGGACTCCTCGATCGCGTCATTGGTGTAGAAGCCATTGGTATGCGGGAAGATTCCCGCCCAGAACTGGCGCAACCACTTGACGTGCTGCTCGGGATCGGAGGTCGCCGGCCAGTCGGCACTCAGGATGGTCGTGGCCCGTATATCCCGATACGGAAAGGCGGTGGCATCGGCAGCGACACGTGCAATCGCGCCTCCGGCTGATTGAAATCCAAGTGTCGTGGAACGCTCCGGATTCTCTTCGAGGCCTGAGGTCACGATGTCGATAAGCTGCGGAGAAATCTTCCTGACAAAGCCGGTCTTCGTGTATGAGCCAATCGCGCGCCGCTCATTACCATCGCCCGATCTCTGGAGGGCGACGTAGTCGATCGGCCCGAGATTATCCACCATTGCTTTGCCGACACTGCGAATGGTCCGCAACAGTTTCTCAGCGCCGGCAGCGGAGCCCGAGTAGCAGAGCAGTAACGCGATTCCGCTGGAGCCGGTGAAGTTGGTGTTGCTGCTTAAACCTGCGTCAAGACATACATCGTCGGGGGCGGCTTCCTGGAATTCGGAATAGAAATTCAGCGCGCTGCGCGCCTGTGCCAGCGGGAACACGATCTGGCCGCCGAATACTTGCCGTTGCATCGGATGCAGCCCGAACTCGAAGGAGGTTACGAGGCCGAAATTACCGCCGCCGCCACGCACTCCCCAATAGAGGTCGGAGTTCTCGTCCGGGCTCGCCCTCAGAATCTCACCGTTGGCAGTGACGATCTCCACGGCAAGCACGTTATCGAGCGCCAGTCCGAAACGTCGCGCGACCCTCCCAAAGCCACCGCCGAGGGTGAGCCCGCCAACTCCCGTGTGCGACACAGTCCCGGCCGTAGTCACCAGCCCATGTGCCATTGTCTCGTGATCGAGATCCCCCAGCAGGCTGCCACCGGCGACTCGCGCGATGCGCGCTTTTGGGTCAACGCCGACCCCTCGCAGCAACGACAGGTCGATGAGCATCCCGCGCTCGCAGGTGGATTTGCCCGACGGACTGTGCCCACCGCACTTCACTGCCAGGAGCAGATTCGACGCGCGGGCGAATTGCACCGCGCTACTCACATCGGCGGCGCCGCGCGGCTGCACGATCAACGCCGGATGCTTGTCCATCTGGGCGTTCCGAACACGACGGGCTTCCTCATAGGCCGGAACTCCGGGCAACAGCAGGTTGCCTCGTAAGCTGTCTCCCAGTTCCTTCACCGAGGCGCGAGTGAGCGTCACCTGCCTACCATCGCCGGTCACCGCCTCGAGATCGTGATCGACGGTCGATGACGGGCTGAGGATCGCCGACCAGGCGCCGGATGTAGGCAGCGCGGCCACCCCGAGAAGAGATGAACGGAGAAGAAAGCCTCGTCGATTCAGCACGATGAACTCCTGCGTGGATGGCCATTGGATAATCGGGGCCTTTCCATGCTGCATAGCGTCACTACTTCGTATCCGGCACCGGTATCGTCAGTGCAATGTGGTCGACGTCGCCCACGGCGCGCGTGATGTGTCCCTTGCCCGTCAGGTCGTCCATCAGGACGATGCTGCCAAGCCCGAAGCGCCGGACCTCGCCGTCCCCAGCGGTCACCTCGGACATGCCTTGCACCGCGATCAGGTACATGCGCCGCGGGGCCCTGTGCCAGTCCTCGACCGCGGCGCGCTTGAGGTACAGGAAGGTGGCGCCCGTTGCGCCGCGCAACGGCAGGGCGACCAGGGCCTCGGGATCGGGGTTGGTGCGTGCGGACGTGCCGGCGGTGGGATTCTCCGGCGCCGCCGCCTCGAAGCTCAGCTTCTCGTCGCGGAAGTGCGAAACGCCCTTGGCATCAGCCCACAGGTGAGTGAAGGACAGCACGCGGGTGGTCATCGCAGGCGGATGGGCTTCGTCGGCATGGGGAAGAAGGCCCGAAGTGCCGAGCAAAATGCCGGCCGCAACCAGAGGGAGGAGTGGAGACTTCATGGTTCAACTACCTTTCAGTGGCTTGAATTGATGGGAAGTGTCGCGTGACGCGGCCGAATTAAAGCACAGAATGCAGCCCTCCTCCTCCGCACAAAGCGTTAGTGCGCGCCGCTCGCGAGCGGTACCCCAAATGTTTTGCCGGCCCCCTGGAACTATAAAAGACATCCTGCTGCCCAAGGAAGGCCATGGCGCCGCCTTCAATAGAGGGACTTCCGATGATGTGTTTCCTACAGCGACTTGTCATTGGAGCCACGCTTCTGATCGGCGCTCAGGCTCTGGCGTCGACCCCGGACATCGCAGGCAACTGGCAAGGAATCGCTCAATTCGGGTCGGTCTCCCTACGAACTGTCGTCAAGATCGGTCCTGACGGCAATGCCGGGTGGAAAGCCGCAGTGTACAGCGTCGATGAATCGCCGACGCCCGTCCCGGCCGATTCGCTGCTCCTGAAGGGTCATCATGTGACCGTTCTTTTGAATGCCATGCACGCCAGGATCGACGGAGTGATCAGTGCCGATTACAAAACAATCACCGGCACTATGACCCAGGGAGTCACGGTGCCGCTGATACTGCACAGAGCCACGGCGGCCACAGCCTGGATCCTGATCCCGAATCCGTATACCGCTCATTTCGTAACCATCGACAGGAATGTTCAGCTGGAGGTTCTCGACTGGGGCGGAACCGGCCGCCCGCTGATTCTATTGGCCGGACTGGGTGACACTGCACACCGATACGCTCCGTTCGCATCCAAGTTGACGCCCAACTATCACGTGTACGGAATCACGCGGCGCGGCTTCGGGAACTCCAGTGCTTCGCCATCCGGCTACTCTGCCGACAGGCTCGCGGACGACGTACTCACGGTCATGGAGGTCCTGAACATTTCCAGACCCGTGCTGGTCGGCCATTCCCTTGGGGGAGAGGAGCTGAGCTCAATTGGCTCACGTCATCCGGAGAAGGTTGCGGGACTCATCTATCTGGATGCTGCGTTCGGCTACGCCGCCTACGATGCCAATCGTGGCGATATTCGCGTCGATCTGAACGACCTGATTGCCAACCTGCAAAGTCTCCGGCGCGCTTACGTCACGGGGCAATACGCAGATCTCGAGAAGGAAGTCCTTGAGAATGGTCTTCCGCACATGATCCGCGACCTTAAGGAGAAGCAGAAGCAAGATGTGCTACTTCCGCCGACGTTGAAGGCCGCTCAGACCCAGCCCATCGAGTCATCCGAGAACGGTCCGATCGCCGGAATCATCGCTGGGATGCAGAAGTACACGCAGTTGGGGAACGTTCCGGTGCTCGCTATATTTGCCGTGCCCCACAACTTCGGACCCGCACAATGGCAGGACCCTGCGGCTTGGGCCGCCTACAACGCCGCAGACCAGGAGACTTCAGAGGCCCAAATAGCTGCGCTGCTGCGCGCGGCACCCGCGGCTCGGATTGTCCGGTTACCGAATGCCAGTCACTACGTCTATCTGACCAACGCAGCGGATGTTCAGAGGGAGATGAGCGCCTTCATCGGCTCTGTGCCTTAACTGTTACCTGCGAGCCCCAAGCCGCGCGAGCATTTCTGAAAGTTCCTCGGGGCTGATGTAGAAATGCTCGCAAACGCGGCCCCACAGCATCGCCGTCGGGACGTTGCGATCACCCCGCTCCTTTTGCGTCTGATGCAGGACATATAGAACGACGCGCTCGCGCTGGTTGAGGCCGTCGCGAACGTCCGCGATGTCGGCATACCCGGGCGACGTGGTATCGCCCTTCGGCGTACTCATAGACGCAGCCTCAGTGTGAGGTGGATCCGAGTTGATCGGCGCGACCGTATTGGCGCGGCGAGCAGCCCATGACACGCCTGAAGGCGGTACTGAACGCGGCTTCGGATTCATAGCCCAGCGCCAACGAGATGACCGACACCGGCTCGGTGGAATTGACCAGCTTTTCTCCGGCCAGGAGCATCCGCCAGCGGGTCAGATATTCCATGGGAGATTCACCCACGGTGTCCTTGAATCGCTGGGCAAATACCGAGCGCGACATGCCACTGCGCTCGGCCAGCTCCTGCACCGTCCAGCGATGGCCGGGCGCCTCGTGCAGGGCGGTCATCGCCGCACCCACCTGTTTATCCGCCAGGGCGAAGAGCCAGCCCACTCGACCCTGCGACCCATCCGACAGGTGCAGGCGCAGGGCCTGGAGCAGCATCGTGTGGGCCAGATGCTGCGCGATCAGGC
>Ga0302314_10020150_pt1 | contig 11044 bp, 9 predicted proteins | sample III_Palsa_N2_3_FD_200533 | JGI IMG/M metagenome (GOLD analysis project Ga0302314, IMG submission 200533) | Peat permafrost microbial communities from Stordalen Mire near Abisko, Sweden - III_Palsa_N2_3 | ecosystem: Environmental > Terrestrial > Soil > Palsa > Peat permafrost | place: Sweden... | reverse complement strand
CCGAGCAAGAGATTCTAGCGCTCGCCATCTCGCTGGAAGAGGAGGACGAGCGCATCTACGACAATTTCGTCGATGGCTTGAAGGATCAATACCCGGCGTCGGCGCAGGTGTTCCGCGAGATGGCGCTGGAGGAAACTGGCCATCGCCAGCGCCTGATGGCGCATTACCGCGAGCGCTTCGGCGACCATATCCCGCTCATTCGGCGCCAGGACGTCAAAGGCTTCGTCGCGCGCAAGCCGATCTGGCTGGTGCGGCCGCTGGGTCTCGACAAGGTGCGCGAACAGGCCGAGCTGATGGAGTTCGAGACCAAGCGCTTCTATACGCGTGCCGCTCAACGCTGCACCGATGTCGGCATCCGCCAATTGCTGGACGATCTGGCCGCGGCCGAGCGCGAGCACGAGAGCATGGCCGAGCAGCTGGGGGCCGAGCATGTCACACCCGAGGCCCGGGCCGGCGAGGACGCGGCACAGCGCAAGCTGTTCATGCTGCAGGTGGTCCAGCCGGGACTGGCGGGGCTGATGGACGGCTCGGTCTCGACGCTGGCGCCGATCTTCGCCGCGGCCTTCGCGACCCAATCGAGCTGGCAGACCTTTCTGGTCGGCCTTGCCGCCTCGATCGGGGCCGGCATTTCCATGTGTTTCGCCGAATCGCTCAGCGACAACGGCAGCCTGACCGGGCGCGGCAATCCTTGGGCGCGCGGGTTGGTCTGCGGGTTGATGACGGCGCTGGGCGGGCTCGGCCACACGCTGCCGTTCCTGATCGGCGATTTCCACGCGGCCTTCATCGCCGCGGTCCTGGTGGTCGTGGTCGAACTGGGCGTGATTTCGTGGATCCGTCACCGCTTCATGGAAACGCCGGTCTGGTCGGCGACGTTCCAGGTCGTGTTCGGCGGGGCGCTGGTCTTTGCCACCGGGATCCTGATCGGCAGCTCCTGACCGCCACGGCACGCCGCGACGGTCAGGGTCGTTCAGCTGTTAGCGCCAGTGATCATGGCCGCCGCCGCCGATGACGACCGAGCCATAGACCGGCGGGCCGTAATAGGCGGGAGCCGGCTGGGCATAATACGGGCCCGGGCCGTAGCCCGGGCCGTAGTAGCAGCCACCGAGCGCCGCGGCGCAGATGCCGATGAAGACGATCTTGCGGATAAGAGAGTTAGTGCGGTTCATCGCTGTTCTCCCTTCGAGAGATGACGCGGCCAATTTCGGTCGCGTTGAAATAGTCAGCGATGTATAAATGGTTGGTGGCCAGAATGGTTCAACGGACAGATACTAATCTTTACTAATGATACAAAGCGTTACGTCTCGTCTGTGTTTTGCCATGATTACAAGTTGAGGCATAATTGTGGCGTGGCTCAAGCGACGACGCGGTCGGCCGGCAGCCAGACGATGACGATGGTGCCGCGCCCGGGCTCGCTGTCGAAGGCCAGGCTGCCGCCATGCAGCTGGATCAGCCGCTGGGCGATCGGCAAGCCCAGCCCGACGCCGTCGGTCTTGCGCACCATCGGGTTGTTCTCGACCCGGATGAAGGGCTGCAGCGCCAGTTCGATCTCCGGCGGCGTCATGCCCATGCCGGTATCGGCGATGCGCAATTCGACGCCGCCCGTCGCCGGCCGCGCGGTCGTGATGGCGATGCTGCCGCCCTCGGCCGTGAACTTGATCGCGTTCGAGACCAGATTGACCACGATCTGATGCAGTTTGGTTGGGTCGACCCGAACCTTGAGGTCGCGCGGCACCGCCACGCTGAGCGTGATATGCCGCGCGGTGATCTGGTCGACCACCAGGCGCCGGGCGGTCTCGACCAGGTCCAGCAGCGACACCGTCTGGTCGACCAGGGTCAGGTTGGCCGATTCGGCCCGGGCGATTTCCAGGATCTGCGTCACGATCTGCAGCAGATAATCGCCGCTCGCCCAGATGTCGTCGGCATAATCGCGATAGCGCGCATCGCCCAGCGGTCCGAACAGCTCGCTGCGCATCATGTCGGAAAAACCCAGGATGGCGTTCAAGGGCGTGCGCAGATCGTGGCTCATATGGGCCAGGAACTCGGCGCGTGCCTGGTTGGCCGTGACCGCGACGTCGAGCGCGCCGGAGATGGCGCGGGCGTGGGCGCGGGCCTCGGTCACGTCTTCGATGATGACGACCGAATTGGTCGGCACGCCGGCGGAATTGCGCACCGGGGCGATGACGAACGAGGCGTCGAACCGGCTGTCGTCGGCGCGCCGGGCGGTACGCTCGCCGCGCCAGACCCGGCCGGCCGCCAGGCTGCGCACGATCTCGTCATAGGTCGCCTGATCCTCCGGCCCGGTTGCGAGGATGATCGACGGCTGGCCGACGATCGTGCCGGCCGGATGCAGGGTCAATTGCTCGAACGCCGGATTGGCATATTCGATATTGCCGGCCGCGTCCGTGATCAGCACGGCCGCCGGGCTCTGCTCGACCGCGGCGGCCAGTTTGCGCAATCGGCGCATCAGGGTGTGGTTGGCGTCCTGCTCGCTGCTGAGGAAATCCGCCATCGACTGGAAGGCGGCCTCGGTCTCGCGCACTTCGGCAAGGCGGCTGTGGCTCGGCTGCAGTTCATCCCAACGGCCCTGCCGGACCGCGACGGCATTCTGGCGCAGCCGCTCCAGCGGCATGGCGAGGCCGCGCCACAGCACCAGGCCGACCAGAACCCCGACGATGCCGATGGCGATGCTCAGCACGAAGGTCGAGCGCTGGGCCTGGTAGAACCAGCCCAGATAATCCGCCTCGGGCACGGCGAGCAGCAGCACCCAAGGCAGGTCGGTCTGCGCGAAGGGGGCGGCCACGGCGAAATAGGGCATGCCGTCGCTGCCGAAGCGATAGACATCGGGCAGGCTGAGCGCGCCGCTGCGCTCCGACGTATTGACCCGGCCCAGCGCCTTCATCAGCGCCGGATCGTCGCTGGGCGTCAGCGGCCACAGGCCGTCGGGCGCGCCGTCGGCGGATACCGCCGGACCGGCGGTGGCGGGCGATTCGACCATGATGCCGTCGCGGGTCGCGATCATGGCGCGGCCATGGGCGCCGACGCGCAGTCCGCTGATATAGCGGGCGACGTCGCCCAGCTCGATATCGGCGCCGACCACGCCCAGCACCTGACCCTCGGGCGCGTTGACCGTGCGGGCAAAGCTGATTCCCGGCCGCTCGGAGGTATAGAAGCTATAGGGCGCGGTCCAGCCGTCGCCGCCGACGTCCAGCGCCTTGCGGTACCAGGGGCGCTTGGTCGGATCGAAATCGTCCGGCTGCGGCTTCAGATCGCGCTCGACCGCCCAATGCCGGTTGCGCAGCACCGTGTTTTCATAGCGCTGGCCGTCGAGGATCTGCAGCGTCTTGACCTGGAACAGGTCGTCGGCGCCCGGATGATCGCGCATGACATAGACGAAATTGCCATCGGCCGAGCCGTAATAGAGCCCGGCCAACTGTGCTTCGTCCTTCAGCGCCTCGAACAGCAATTGCGCGAGGCGCCGCTGGTCGTGGGGATCGACCGCGCCGTCCTCGATCTGGTTGCGCGCCGCGATCACGGCGGTGCTGGCGGTCTTCAGCAGGTCCTGGGCATGGGAGACGGCGTCAGCGGCGACCTGGCGCACCAGCGTTTGGTAGCTGTTGGAGAGCGCGTCGCGCGCGCCCAGATAGGTTGCCAGCACCAGTGCCGTGACCGTCGAGACTTCCAGCACCAGGATGCCGATGATCAGCAGGCGCCGGATCGACCAGAGGGCAGGGCGCTCGGGCGCGTCGGAGACGATCGCCATGGCAGCGCACTCTACGCGATCGGCATCCGGCAAGGCGGCCTCCCGTGGGGACGTTCTCCCTGCAGGATAATGTCACGCTTCCGCCATTTGGAAAGGAGTGGAACGATAAATCTCCACTCCGGCGCGATCATGTCGGTGCTAGTCGCGTCGTTGCCACGCTGGGGGGCGCCGAGCCGCGCAGGCCGACGCGGCTCGCCGGCAGGCAGACGGTGACGATGGTGCCCTGGCCGACGGCGCTGTCGAGCGCGATGGTGCCGCCATGCAGCGTGATCAGCCCGCGCGTGATCGACAGCCCCAGCCCGGTGCCCTCCAGCTTGCGCACGGCAGCATCGCTCGCCCGCTCGAACGGTTGGAAGATGCGCGCCAGCGCCTCGGCTGGGATGCCGATGCCGGTATCGGTGACGCGAATGATCAGCTCGCCGGCATCGTTGATGACGGCGCCGAGCGAGACATGGCCGGCCTCGGGCGTGAATTTGATCGCGTTCGACAGAAGATTGATCAGGATCTGCCGGATCGCCTTGGCATCGGCGGTCAGCACCGCGTCCGGCACGGCCAGGTCCGTGGTCAGGCTGATGGATTTGGCCCGCGCCGGCACGCCCAGCAGCGATGTCGCCTCGGTGAAGGCATCGCCGAGCACGATCGCCTCGTCCTGCAGTTCGAACCGGCCGGCCTCGATCTTCGACATCTCCAGCAGGTCGTTGATCAGCGCCAGCAGATGTTCGCCGCTGGTGTTGATGGTGCGGGCATAGGAGGCGACCTCGGTGGTGCGGGTCGGCTGCTCGGCGATCAAGCGCGAAAAGCCGATGATCGCGTTCAAGGGCGTGCGCAGCTCGTGGCTGGTGTTGGCCAGGAACATCGCTTTGACGCGGTTGGCGCTCTGGGCCCCATGGCGCTCGCTGACCAGCGCCACGATGGTCAGCACGTTCATGGCCAGGAGCACGACCAGCACGCCGACCAGCTGCAGCGGGTTGGCAAGGCCGTGGTTCTGGAACGGGCCGACACCGGCGACAGTGCCGGCGGTGGCCGCGATCGAGACCAGGGTAACCAGCGTATAGGCGGACCGGAGCGACATGCGCAGCGCGATCCAGGACAGCGGCACCACCAGCAGGAACGGGAAGGCGGAGCGGATATAGGTGCCGCGCAGCGGCGGTGTCAGGAACAGCACCAGGCTGACGGCCGCGACCCAGGCCCAGACCGCCAGATCGCGGCGCTGGAACCCGCGCTTCGCCGGCTCGATATGATCGTCGCCCTCACGCTCCAGGCCCAGCCACAGCACCAGGCAGGGCGCCAGATACAGCGTGCCGCCGCTGTCGGTCAGCCACCAGTTCACCCAGGTGCTGTAGAAGGCGTCGAACACGAAGGGATGGCCGATCGAAATGGCGACGGCACCGCCGGTGGCGCTGACCGCGGGGCTCAAGAACGTGGTGCAGGCCAGAAACGCGATCACGCCGACGAACGAGGTGAACAGGCCATTGTCGGGCCGAAGCCGACGCAGCAGCAGGGCACCCAGCACCGGCCCCGACGCGTTGGTGATCGAAATGATCGTCGCCTCCCACCAAGGGGCGGCGAACAGGATCAGATTGGTCAGGAACGCGCCCAGGATCAGGCCGGGCAGCACGCGCAACCCGCCGATCATGGCCGCAACCATGGCAAGGCCCGCCGGCAGCCAGATCGGTGCCGGGAACACGCCATAGGCCGCGAAGAACAGATTGACGATCAGACCGAGCGCGAAATAGCAGGCGAGGGCGACCAGGTTGAACAACGTCCAGCGGCCGATCCCTCCGGGAGCGAGTGCCGCGGGAATCCAGAGCGACGGCGTCTCGGCGGTGGGCTTTGCAAAGGGCACTCAAAAATTCTCCCGATCGGCGGCGCTGCTAATTTAAGTGTAAAATTGCTAAGAAAGCGATACCCGCCGCTCGCGTGAAAGCAAGACAAGTGCGTTCGGCCGATTTAGATTTGGTCCCCGGCAGATCATCGATCCGATGGGGCAGGGCAATGAGCATTCGGGTGCCGCAAAATCTCGTCACCAAGCCAGGACCGGACACCGGGGCTGGCGTGCTCGAAGTGGAAATCCGGGCCGAACAGGCGGCGTCGCTCGGCCGCGGCGGCCGCGATGTCGAGCACGCCCTGCAGCGGTTGCGCGATTTCGATGCGGCAGGAGGCGGCCCGACGCCCCGGACCGAGCTGGTCGCGGCCGCGGCCAACGTGGTCTGGGGCTTTCTGGTCCACCGTGAGCTGTGCGGGCTGCGCGATCGCGACCAGGTCATCCGCGACTATCGCATCCCGGGCGAAGTGCTGTGCCGCCTTGGTGCGCGCTAGCGAAAATGACGCTCACGACCGCGTTCGAGATCCCGTCGCCGCCGGCGGATGTCGAGCTGGGTTTTCCCCGGAAGCCTCTCAAATATCTCGCCAGCCTGCCGCCCACCGGGATCGGCCCGGATACCGGCGTCATCCTGTTCGTCTGCCCCTGGGGCATCGCGCCGGAGGACGCCTATTGCCGCGACGTGCTGCTGCCGCGCCTGGCCGAGCGCTATGATTGCGTGGCGGCGGCACCCCTCTATTTCGGCATCGCGCTGAAGCGCGACAGCAACGCAAGGCTCTCGGCACCGCTGGCCCTGGCCGAGACCATCCGAAAATATTTCGGCGATGCGGTCGCGGCCTTGCCGCCGCAGGAGCAACTCGCCGCCGCCGCCCGGGCCGGCATGACGGAGCTGCCCAAGGAATTCGCCTTCTCCATCAGCGTTTTCCCGGAATATCAATCCTTCGGCTTCATGCCGGCGCTCGATTGCATCGCGACGCTGGCCGACCTGCTTCGCCGGTTTCCGCTCCGGCGCGACCGGCTGCATTGCTTCGGCTCGTCCTACGGCGGCTATGTCGCCGCGCTGGTGCTGAAGCTGATGCCGAACAGCTTTCACGCGATCGTCGAAAATTCCGGCTTCGTCGAGGCCCAGCCGGTGGAAATGGCCAATCACGAGTTCGATGTCTACCATTGGAACAGGATCGGCGGCATGCGCGTGCCGGTGCGCGAGGAGACGCCCTGGACCTTCCGCGATGCCGCCGCGCGCTGTTTTGCCAGCCCGGCGGTGATGGCGATCCGCAATTGCACGATCGCCGCCCATTTCGCGCCGTCGAAGAGCCTGGTGCGCTCCTATCACTCGTCCGAGGACGCGCTCATCCCGATCGCCGAGAAACGGAAATTCTGGGCGGCGCTCGGCGGCAAGGCGGCCCTACGCGCGACCGAGATCGTACCGGACAAGCTCGATGGCGCGCTGTTCAAGACCATGGCCCACGGCATGGACGCCTCGCTGACCCGGCTGATGGCCGATGCGATGCAGGACGTGCCGTTCGCGGGCGAGGACGCCGCGACCGACTTTGACCGCGAGACGGAGCGCACGATCGTGGCGGGCGCGCGGATATACCAGCTGCGCTATGGGTGGGATCTGGGGATCGAGGTGGCGGTTTCATGAGCGAAACCGACAGACCGTTCAGAACGACAACCGGATCCCCAACTGTGGCTCCACGTCCGTTGCCTGCGCCGACAGACCGGCTTCGGCGCGGGCGCGGCTGGTCGCATCGACGGCGACCACTTCCGCCGACAGCCTGAGCCAATCCTTCGGCTGCCAATTGAGCGTCGCCGTCAGCGAGCGGCCATGTTCGGCGGCGTAGCCGCTGGTGCCGAACTGCTCCAGGCGCAGCGCCACGCGCCAGACGTCCCGGGTCCAGCCGCCCAGCAGATAGGCGCTGTGGAAATCGGTGACGTACGCCCCATCGCCGTCCGGGTTGACGCGGGTATCGCCGGCGATGCCCTCGGCGATCAGGTAGAACGGACCCCAGCCCTTGGTATAGGCGGCCTCCCAGAACCGCGTGTGCCAGGCATAGACCTCCTGCCGCTCGGCCGTCGGATCGACCTGGTTGTCATAGCGATAGACCTGCAGCCGGCCCAGCGCCGGGTTCTGCCAGGCGAGACCGGCGTACCAGCCGGGCGCATCGTCGAGCTCCTTGAACTCCGGCGTATATTGCGGCGTGGGTTCGTTCGGCAGGCGCACATGGCCGAACAGGCCGGTCGGCTGCTGGCCCAGATCCCAGCCGCGCTCGGCCAGCACGACGCCGGCGACATCGTTCCAGCCATAGACGGCCGCGGTCAGGGCCAAGCTGTTGTCGGCGCCGACCCAGGCGATCGTACCTTCGCTGCCGACGGTGCGCAGCTCTTCGCCGACCCAGCTCGCCAAGGTCGACGGCGTCAGCGTCCAGGAGCTGCTCCAGCCGATGTCGCGATTTTCGAGCCCGAACGGCGGAAAGAACGCGCCGAGCTTGGCCGACCAGCGCCAGGCGCCGTCAGCCGGCGGCGCCCAATGCAGCGCTGCCGTGGTCAGGTCGACCGGCGACTTCTGCTTCGGGCCATATTGCACATCGACCAAGGCGCCCAGATCCCAGGGCAGGTCGGCGGTCGCCTCGATCAGGCCGGTGGCGAACTGCGGCTCGACCTGCGATCGGGCCCCGCCTTGGGCGAGCTTGCCATAGCCGCCGTCGGCCGTGCCCAGATCGCCGGGCGTGCGGACGAGCCCGGCCTGCGCATAGCCGTGGACATCGACGTCGACATCGTCGGCCCAGGCCGCCGCACCGCCCAGGCCCAGCAGCGGTATCAGCGACACTCGAGCGATCGTGGACAGTCGCGCCATGCCACCCATGGGGGTCAAGGTTCGTGGATCTGTCAGGGATGATAGCGCGGGTCGGAGCGGGCGTCGCGTCAAACGATGGCCGATCGCCTAGCTTCTCCGGCCTAGCTTCTCCGGTCCAATTTCTTTTTCAGTTTTCCGGCGTCGTGATCATGCCGCATCTGCGAGAGCGAGGCATGATCGGGACTGCTGTTCAGAACGTCGGAGAGCGTATCCGTCGCGGCAAAGCCCGCAGCGAAGTGCGGGCCATATTCGGCCCGCAGCATCAGCACGGAGGTGGTTCCGTGCCGTTTCAGGATGGCCTCGGTCTGACTGCGATGTCGGGCGTCGAGGCTGGTTGGCGTGACCATGAGAATTCTCGCTTCCTCCCCCCAACGCCGGGTGCCCCCGGAAAGTTCACGCGTCCTGCCTGCCGAACTCCGGTCGTCCAGCCCCAGAACGGCGAAAGGCCGCCCGAGGGCTTGGGTTTTTCCCAGGGAAGGTGCCCGAACCATGAATCTTGAGATGGTGCACAGCGGCGGCGCCATTTCACTCTCTCAGTGCCGGTTTGGTGCTATACGATAGTACCACGGAAGCAGCGTTCCGCCTCTGGTTGTGCGCGATCGTGTCGGCGATTCCAGCGGAGCGCGCGGGAGCATGCTCATGCTCCCGATCTGTTGGCCCGTTTTCCTATCGAGGAAAAAATGAGAGCTGCCGTTCTTTTCTTGGGACTATCTCTGATTTTCTTCGCTACCAGATCTCAGGCGGACGGGATCGAAATCCTCGCCAATGAAAGCATGCCTTTTAGCGGTCTCGTCGACGGCAAGCCGGCCGGAATGGTCATCGATATCTTGACGGCGGTCACGCGCGACGGTGGGCCGGCGTTCAATTTCGATTTCTCGACACCTTGGCCGCGTGCGCAAGTTCTCGTGCTCGACCAGACCGATCTCGCCATCGTGCCGCTGACCAGAACCCCGGACCGGGAACCGGACTACCAATGGCTCGCCGAGCTTTTTTCTTACCGAGGCCACCTCGTCACGATCGCCCGGCGCGCCCCGCTCAAGACGATTGCCGAAGCGAAGGTTCTCGAGGTGGGTGTCCTCAAGGCGAGCGGTTTGCTGCCGACGGTGCTTGCATTGGGTCTCACGCGGCTGCAACTCGCCGCCAGTGACGACGTCAACGCGCAGCGGATGCTGCTCGGCCGTCTCGGTGCCTGGGCAGCGCCGGAATATGTCGACAGATATACCTTCGAGCGCGCCGGAGGCGATCCTAGCAAGCTGCAATACGGTCCGGCTCTCGGGGATGAGTTCCGCCTGTATGTCGCGGCAAGTCCGAAGTTTCCCGCAACTGACGCAAAGGCGATCGCCGACGGCATCGGACGGCTGCGAGCCAAGGGCGACATCGAGAAGATCCTAGAGCGATATCGGTGACGCATCGCCGCGGGATTACGGAACTACGGTGACAGTGCAGTGAAGACCATCTCGCCGCTCCGCGATGGCTCGGAACGACGAAAGGCCGCCCAGGGGCGGCCTTCTCACATGTCGGCTGACAGATTAAACCGGAGTGACAACCCGGTAAAGCATTGATTTATATAGGGTGCGATGACAGGTATAACCGGAGTGCAGGGACAAATATAACCGGAGTGGTCAGCACGTCAGGAAAACGCTAGAGCGTGGCCAGGCCTGATTGGGTATCGCACCGATTATCTCAGTTCGACCTGCTCGACGTCGTTCTTCCTATAAATGGGGACATCCCGACGTCCGTCGACCTTGGCGACCGCAATCGGCTTTACGCCAATCGCATGAAGTTTTTCCTCGATGATCGCCGATTTCGTTCTGTTCCGCCGCGCAATCCGCTGCGCGGTTTCATACCGATTCCAGAAACTGGAAACGGCATCGAAATCAAGCCGACAAGCGCGACTTGATCGGCTGATCAGCGGCAGAATGTTTGCGTCGATCAGGCCGTGGATCAAAGGAGTACGCATATCCAGGATCTTGGCCGCACCGTCGATCGATACGTCCTGGGGGCGGTCGATTTCAGAAATCATGGCGATAGCCTTTTCCGCGTCGGCTCGCTCGAACACCATGCGCTCAACTCCGGAGGCTTCCGCCAGAAGCTTCTCGTCGATGACATCGACACCTTGCTCGATGCCCAGTTTCAGGGCTCTTTCGAACAGGCGGCACAGGTTGCCCATCACGCCATCGGTCGCACGATAGATACGCTCGGCGATCGCACCCTCATTGAGCCCGACACGTTTCGGGAAACGGCACGCCTTCTCGAATAGCTCAATTGCACACTGGAAGCGCTCCCGCTGGCCCTCATCATTCCAATCGTGTGCGAACAAAGACCAAGACGATCGCCGAACTCCAGATCAGAAACTCTGCGCTGCGTCCCGGCACGAGGTAGACGAGCATGACCGGAAGAGCGGCGGCTCGGATCAGGTAAATAGCCGAAATCAGCACCAAGGCGGGTCGCAGCAGAGGCAAGCGAGGCAACAGACCTGCCCCAGACAGCGCATATGCCGCCCAGATGCCGACGATGAACGCGATGATTGTCGCGACGATAGCTGGTTCGGGCGAGCCCTGTTCGGCGAGCCTAGCCATCCGTTCGCCAGCGCCAAAGAATCGAT
>Ga0302314_10020148_pt1 | contig 11044 bp, 8 predicted proteins | sample III_Palsa_N2_3_FD_200533 | JGI IMG/M metagenome (GOLD analysis project Ga0302314, IMG submission 200533) | Peat permafrost microbial communities from Stordalen Mire near Abisko, Sweden - III_Palsa_N2_3 | ecosystem: Environmental > Terrestrial > Soil > Palsa > Peat permafrost | place: Sweden... | reverse complement strand
ACGCTGCGGCCGGCGCTGGTGCGGGCGCTGCGGGCGGCGGCGCGGGCGGAGCGGCGGTACAAGACCTGGGGCGGCATGCACCGGCTGCGGCTGCGCCACCATTTTGGCGCCATCCCGTTGCTGGGCCGCGGCTTCCGGTTCGGCGACACCGCCTCGCCCGGCAGCAACGACACGCTCGACAAGACCGGCCACGGCACGGCCCGCCGCCGCCACGCGGTGAGCTACGGCGCCTCCGCCCGCTTCCTCGCCGACATGGCCGACGACGATGCCAGCCGCGTGGTGCTGCTCGGCGGCCAGGACGGCTGGCTCGGCAGCGACACGTTTGCCGATCAGGTCCCGCTGTGGCGCGGAGGCGCCTACGTGGCGCTGCCGTTGCGGCGGGAGTCGGCGCGGGCGTGGCCGCACCATACTGTCTTCACGCCGGGCTGATGCTGAACGCGACGCCGCTGCTGCGCCTCTACGCCCATCGCCGGCTGGCGCGGCTCGCCGCGCTGGATCCGGTGGCTGCGCAGGAGCGTGAACTGCTCGCCCTGGTGCACCGCGCCCGGGACACAGAATTCGGCCGCGCGCACCGCTTTGCCGACATCCGATCCGTCGCCGACTATCAGGCCGGCGTGCCGCTGCGGCGCTGGGAAGATTTTTGGCGCGGGTGGTGGCAGGCGCCGTTCCCGCGCCTGACCGACGTCTCCTGGCCCGGCGCGATCGAAAAATTCGCCAACACCTCCGGCACCACCGGCGCTGCCACCAAGCGCATTCCGGTGAGCCGGGAGATGATGCGCAGCAACCGCCGCGCGGCGCTCGACGTGCTGGCCTTCCACCTCGCCGCCCGCCCCGCCAGCCGCGTCCTCGCCGGCCGCAATTTTATTCTGGGCGGCAGCACGGCGCTGGAGACGCTGGCACCGCGCATCGTCGCCGGCGATCTCAGTGGGCTCGCGGCGGCGGACATTCCCTGGTGGATTCGCCGCCGGACGTTCCCGCCCAAGGCGCTGGCGCTGATCGAGGATTGGTCGCGCAAGATCGACACCCTGGCGCCGCTGTCGCTCGCCGCCCACATCACCAGCTTTTCCGGCACGCCGAGCTGGATGCTGCTGTTCCTCGAACACCTGTCCCGGCTGCGCCCCGCCGCGCTGGCCCGCGACCTGTATCCCGAGCTGGAACTGGTGGTGCACGGCGGCGTCGGCTTTGCCCCCTACCGCGCCCGCTTCCAGGCGTGGCTTGCGGGCAGCCGGGCGGAAACCCGGGAAGTCTATCCGGCCAGCGAAGGCTTCATCGCCATCGCCGACCGCGGCGACGGGGAAGGGCTGCGGCTGATCCTCGACAACGGCCTGTTCTACGAATTCGTCCGCCCCGACGACCTCGGCTCCGCCGCGCCCGACCGGCGCTGGATCGCCGACGCCGAGCTTGGCGTCGACTACGCGCTGGTGCTCAGCAGCAACACCGGCCTGTGGTCGTACGTGATCGGCGACACCGTGACGCTGCTCGGGCGCAACCCGCCGCGGCTGCTGGTGACGGGCCGCATTTCCTGGTCGCTCTCGGTCGCCGGCGAGCATCTGGTCGGCCAGGAACTCGACGCCGCCGTCGCGAAGGCAGCCCAGACGCTTGGCGGCACGGTTCTCGACTATGCCGCCGCCGCGATCCACCCGGACTCAGCCGATTCGCGCGGCGGCCATTTTTTCGTCATCGAGGCGGAGGGGATCGCGCCCGACTCGGCCGAGAAATTCGCCGCCGCGCTGGATGCGACGCTGGCCCGGCTGAATGCCGACTACGCCGCCCACCGCCAGGGCGATTTCGGGCTGCGGCCGCCGCATGTCTTGCTCGCGCCGCCGGGCACGTTTGCCGGCTGGATGGCAGCGCGCGGAAAACTCGGCGGCCAGAACAAGGTGCCGCGCGTGATCGCGGACCCGGCGCTGCTCGCCAGCCTGCGGCACGCCGCCGGCGATCCCGGCGCCTGACCCGCCTGCGCAACGTCAACGGCTTGCGGCACCCCGGCGGTTCTGGCAGCAAGCCCGAACGAGCAACGGAGACCACGTGTGTCAGCCAGCGAGACCGTCGGGGATATCGGGCGCGCCCAGCCCCCCGCCTGGGCCAGCCGGCAACTGGCCGTGGTGGTGCCGACGCTGAACGAGAGCGCCAACGTGCCGGTGCTGGTGGCCAGGCTGCACCAGGTGCTGCGCGGCATCGAGTGGGAGGTGGTGTTCGTCGACGACGATTCGCGCGACGGCACCGCCGACGTCGCGCGCCGCATCGCCCAGACCGATCCGCGGGTGCGCTGCATCCAGCGCATCGGCCGCCGCGGCCTGTCCTCCGCCTGCATCGAGGGCATTCTGGCGACGTCCACACCGATCGTCGCGGTGATGGATGCCGACCTGCAGCATGACGAAACCCTGCTGCCGCGCATGTTCGCGACGCTCACGGGCGACGACCTCGATATCGTCGTCGCCAGCCGCTACGTCGCCGGCGGCAGCATCGGCGAACTGGACGGCACACGCGCCGCGATCAGCAGTTTCGCCACCAAGCTCAGCCGGCTGATCGTGAAGTCCGACCTCGCCGACCCGATGAGCGGCTTCTTCATGCTGCGGCGGGAGGCCTTTTCCGCCGCGGTGCGCGACATGTCCGGCCAGGGCTTCAAGATCCTGCTCGACCTGTTCGCCTCCTCGCCGCGGCCGCTGCGCTTTCGCGAGCTGGCGTTCACGTTTCGCGCGCGAACGTTCGGCGAGAGCAAGCTCGATTCGATGGTCGCGTGGGAATACCTCATGCTGATCGCCGACAAGCTGATCGGCCATATCGTGCCGGTCCGCTTCGTGCTGTTCGCGCTGATCGGCGGGCTCGGCGTGTTCGTGAACCTCGTCGTGCTGCGGCTGGCGCTGGGCTTCGGCGTCGGCTTTGCCGAGGGCGAGATCATCGCGACGCTGGCGGCAATGGTGTGCAATTTCCTGCTCAACAACCAGCTTACCTATCGCGACCGGCGGCTGAAGCGCTGGCGGCTGGTGCGCGGGCTGGTCACGTTCTGCGTCGGCTGCAGCATCGGCGCGGTGGCCAATATCGGCATTGCCGCAGAGGTGTTCGGCGAGGGCCGGAGCTGGTGGCTGGCGGGGCTGGCCGGCGCGTTGATCGGCGCGGTCTGGAACTACGCCATCGCCTCGACCTACACCTGGGGCCGCGCACGGTAGGCATGGAGACGGACAACCCGACGCTGCCGCTCGGCTATTCGCCGCTGCCCGCAGGCTGCGTCGCCAACCTGATGACCTGCCTGGAAATGCTGGCGCCGCCCGCGCCGCAGCCCGAGCGGCCGTCGCCACCAGGGATTGCGGTGGAGCCGTGGCCGGCGCCGGACCTCGACGCCTATCGCGCGCTGTTCCGGCGTGTCGGCGAAAACTGGCTGTGGACCTCGCGGCTGCTGATGCCGGACGACGCGCTGCGCCGCACGCTGCACGATCCGGCCACGCAGGTGCACGCCTTGACCCGCGACGGCACTCGCATTGGCCTGATGGAGATGGATTTCCGCACCGAAGGCGAATGCGAGCTGGTGTATTTCGGCGTCGCCGAGGACGCGATCGGGCAAGGGTTCGGGCGGCTGCTGATGTCCTACGCCATCGCCCGTGCCTGGGCGGCGCCGATCCGGCGATTCTGGCTGCACACCTGCACCTTCGACCACCCGGCCGCGCTCGGCTTCTACGTCCGCTCCGGCTTCCGGCCCTACGCGATGATGGTGGAGGTGCACCCCGATCCGCGCCTCACCGGCCACCTGCCGCGCACCGCGGCGCCACAGGTGCCGATACTACCGGTCGGGCCTCAGGCCGGCCGGTAGGCGACCCGCCCCTCCGCCACCCGCCCCCGCCCTGCCTGCGCGTCGCCGCAGCCCGGCACCACCAGCACCGGCGGTGCCGCCCAGCCCATTTCTTTCGCGACCAGGCAGGCGACCACCAGGATCGCGTCCGGCCGGCCCAGCACGATCGCCGCCGGGGCGCGGCCGGCGCGGATCAGTTCCAGCAGCACCGCGGAGGAGGACGACGAGCCGACCGGCTCCGGCACCACCAGGATTTTTCCGCTCACCACCTCGCCCAGTTGCGGATGCCGCGCGTTGATGATCGCGCCGGTCTCCCACGACACGCCGCCCCAAAAACTCAGCGGTGCGGCCAGCACCAGCACCTCGCCCTCGGCGTCGCCGGGAAACAGGGTCTGGCTCATTGCCAGCCCGCCTCGTCGCGCACCAGCCGGCCGGCGACGGCGCTTTCGACGCAGTCGGCGAGGCTGCCGAACTGCACCGCGTAGCCGGTGTTGCCGGGCGCATAGAACGCGAACTTGCCGGAGTTCGTCATCAGCACGCCGCCGCCGGCCGGCAGGATCGGCGTGACCACGACGCAGGTATCGACGATCGGCACCACGCCGGCCTCGGTCAGCGCCGCCAGCCGCCCCGCCCGCTCCAGTTTTCCGAGCACGTGGCGGCTGGTGTTCAGATAGATCGGCACGCGCACCCGCCGCCCGGCCAGCAGGGCGTCGAGGGACAGGATCTCGTCCAGCGAGAAATGCGGGCTGCCGACCGCGACCGCGTCCACCGCATCGCCGCCGGCGGTGGAGAGCAGTTTTCGCGCGTCCCGGACCGCGTCCGGCGTCAGCGCGATGGTTGCATGCCGGTCAGCCAGGATGCTTTCCGCCGTCGGCGCTTCCGGCGTCACGCCCGCGACATGGAACAGCGCGACCGCGCCGGTCGAGGCGGCGGCGGCACCGAGTGCCTTCAGGCGATCCTCGGTGGCATACGCCGCCAATCCGTCGATGACGGCGACATCCTCGCCCACGGTGCGGCCGAGCCACGCCCCCAGCACCGGCCAGAACGCTTCCTTTCGCTTCAGCGCCTCGGAAATCCCGCTCGTATCGACTCGCACCGTCGCGCGTCGGTTCGCCAGCAAATGCAGCCCATAGTGCGGCGCCCGGCCCGCAATCGCGCAGGCGATGTCGAGAAAATCGCCGTACCGGTTGGTGCGGGCGCCCAGAACGGAATTGCAGAACACGACGGCGTTGGACTCGCCCCACGCCACGTCGCTGCCGAGCGCCGGCCGGTGCCCCGCCTGGTACGGCGCGCAGGTCCAGGTACTGCGGCAGCCGAGCGCCTCGTAGGCGCGCATCAGCCGCAGCGCCATCTCCCGCCGGCCGCCCGCCAGCCGCACGTTGCCGGGACGCAGCAGATCCAGCGCGCCGACGTTCAGCGTCGCCGGCACCGTCACCCGCGCCCCCTTGGCGACCAGGAATTCCGCGAACTCGGTGCCCGAATCGCCGTGGTACAGGCAGCCGTCGATATGCGCCGAGGCCACCGGCACCAGCGCGTCGGCGCCGAGCAGCCGCCCGGAATCGGCCACCAGCCGCAGCGCCACCGCTGCCCCCTCGCCGTCGCGGCCGGCGGCGATGGCGGTTTCGTCGTCCGTGAGTTTCACAGCACCTCGCTTGCGATCAGCCAGCGTTCCAGTTCATCCGGATCGACCCACATGTCGCGGCCGGCATGCGGCACCATCTGCTCGCGCGGCAGCGTCGTGTCGTTGAACTCCGGCGCGTCGGTCTCGCCGTCGCGGCTGACCAGCGTGGCATAGTTCAGGTCCAGCACGTTGTTGAGCATGGCATAGGCCCAGGTGCCGTAGTGCGGGTGGAACACTTCGAGGATGTGCGTGCCGGGCGCGCACCAGAGCGCGTTGGCGAGCCCGGCGCCGTGCGGCGAGACGATATGCGTGGCGTCGCGGAACGCCGCGATCTGCTCGGCGAAACTCAGCTCGCCCGGCACGATCACCTCGAACCCCAGCGGCGCCAGCAGATTGGCGATCTGCGCCTCGTTGCTGATCCGGCGATACGTGGTGTCGCGGCGGGAGATCAGCAACCGCCGCGCCGGCCGGCGCGATGCCAGGTCGAACCGGTCGCGGATCGCGCGGATCGCCCATTCCGCCGCCCAGTGCGCCGGGTGGCGCAGGTTGTGGACGTTGGAACTGACCCACAGGCGCGCGACCCGTAGCCGGGCGCGGCGATTGACCGGAAAATAGCCGCGCACCCCCATGCGCTCGGCGGTGACGCGCTGATACTCCATGCGCAGTTCCGGCCCGATCACCATCACGCCACCGATCTCGACGCCGGCGCGGCGATACAGCTCCAGCCGCGTCATATGGTCCATCAGGAAATGGCAGAGGTTGGGGCCGGGAAATTCGTCGCTGATCAGCACCGCCGCGTCGGTCTCGATCTGCTCGGCGGCATTCGGGCCATAGGCGGGTTCGGCCAGTTGCCGGCGCAGCAGCGGCGGGAAGCAGCGCACCGAGAGGTCGATATGCGGCGCCCCGTCCGCCCCGAACACCGCGACCGCGCCGTTGTCGATCAGCACCTCGGCGTCCTGCAGTTCCGCCATCGCGATCGGCTCGCGCCACATGTCGCGCTGCAGGTCGCGCAGGCTCAGCGGCAGGCCGCGCCCGTAGAGCGGCCAGTGCCGGGGCCGGCGCACATCCCGCTCGATCAGCGGCCGGTCGCGGCGCCCCACCGGTGGCGGCGACAGCGCCAGCGGCCCGGCCTCGGCCAGCAGCGCGCGCATCTCCTCCTCGCCGAGCAGCGTCGGCTCCGCGCAGAGCCCATGCCGGCGGACGCACAGTTCGGCCGCGTCGCGCGCCCGGCCGGCGCTGCGGAAATGGCGCAGCAGCAGCCGGTGCGGCATGTCGGAGGACCGATTGAACGGTTCGATCTGGATCGCCATCGTCGCCAGCAGCGCCGTCGCGTCGTCGCGGCGCAGTGCCGCATAGACCTGGGACATGCGGTGATAGACCCAGTACTCGGCCATTGGCCGCACGCGCGGCCAGATCGCCTCGAACAAGGCGGCCGAGCGCGGCCAGCCGGCCTCGTTGTCGAGCGCCTCCAGCGCCAGCAGCAGGATGCGGCCGGGCTCGTGTTCCCGCACGATCGCCTCGACGCGGGCGGCGATTTCCGGGTCCGGCGGGGCGGCGGTGGCGGCGGATGCGGTCCGCAGGTCCTGCAACGCGATCAGCATCGGCTCGTGCCGCGGCCGCAACTGCACGGCAAGGCCTGCCAGCAGCAGCGCAGCCTCGGTGCGGCCGCAGCGCGCGTACAGCCGGCTCGCCACCGCGGGCAGTTCGTCGTCGGAAAAAGCCGGCAGGCGGTAGTGGATGCTCTCGAACAGCGAGGTTCCCAGCGCCGCCGAGGCCACGTCCCCCGCCGCGTCCAGCGCCTGCAGCCGGGCCAGCAGGCGCGTCGGCGGTCGCGCGTCGGCGACCGCATCCGCCACCAGGGCGGCAAGCCGCTCGGCGGCGGCGGTGTCGGGTGGCGCGGCAGCGGCTGACGACATCTGGGCGGCGTTGTCCCGGTTGGTGGCCGCCGCCCGACGGCAACGGCAACAGACCGTATCTAACGGTCCGCCGGACCCGCGCCAAGCGACGAGCGGAGGGCTTGTCGCGGCGCGGCGCATCGGCTGACCTGGGCGGCGAGCGGAAGGGGACGGCGCGTGGTGATCCGGGATGGCGGCGTGGTGTGGGGCCTCGGCATGTATGCCAGCGGCTCGACATGGGTGTTCAACGTCTTGCTGAAGCTGGCCGAGACGCTCGCGCCGGACCTGCCGCGCGAGAACCGGTTCGTCTCGCAGTCCGGCGATGTCGGGGAGCTGCGGCCCGGGCGGCGCCTGCTGCTGGTCAAGTCGCACGAGACCGACGCGAAGGCGGAGGCGGCGCTGTCAGCCGCGGCGCATCTGGTGGTGGTGTCGATCCGCGACCCGCTGGACGTCGTCGCCTCGGCGATGCTGTACCAGAAGCGCGATTTCGAGGAGTCGCTCGACCTCGCCGAGAAGTCGGCGCTGATCTGCGCGCGGCTGGCCGCCGACAAGCGCGCGCTGCTGCTGCGCTACGAGGCGGGGTTCGTCGACGACCCGGCGACGCTGGACCGGCTGGCCGCACGGCTCGGCGGGGCGCTGCCGGTGACCGAGCGCAGCCGCATCTTCGCCGCCACACGGCGGCGGGAGATCGAGCGCTACATCGCCGAGTTGCCGCGCAAGCCCGGCGTGCTGATCCATCGGGAAAGCGGCGACCTGCTGGACCCGGCGACGCACTGGCACACCCACCACGCCAACCGCACCGGCGAGGTCGGCCGCTGGAAGCGTACGCTGAGCCCGGCCCAGGTGACGGCGGTGGAGCGGCAGCTTGCCGGCTGGATGGCGGTGAATTTCTATCCGGTGGGGCGCGGGGCCTGAGCGCCGGCTGTCCTGGCCAGATATGCGGCGACCGGACCGGTCACCTGGAGGCCGGGCAGATCGCCGGGCAGCATCAGCTTCGCCGCGACGATCTCCCGGTTGTCCAGCCGCAGCGGCGGCAGTTCGTCCAGCCGCAGTGCGAAGAAATGCACGCGGTCGGGCCGCCCGTCCCAGATGCCGCCGGCCTCGCCGGCCGGCTGCAGCGTGGACGTCACGAGGCCGATCTCCTCCACCAGTTCGCGCCGCGCCGCGGCCTCCGGCGCCTCGCCGGGCCGGATACTGCCACCGGGAAAATTCCACGCGGTGCGGTAGGACGAGCGCAGCAGCAACAGCGCCGGGCCGACATGCACCGCGACGAGCGCGCCCTCGTGCGGCCGGCTTCGCAGCCGCCACCAGATGCGCGCCACCGGGAAACCCAGGCGGAACGCGGTACGCCAGCCGAGGTCGAGGAGGCGTCGCATGGCGGTGACCTTTGCAATCAGACCCCGGCGATCACACCGACGTCCGCGCGACCACCCTTCAATGCGCCTTCGCCCAGTTCCGGCCGCTGCCGGTCTCGACCACGAACGGCACGGAAAGCTGCACCGCCGCCTCCATCACCTCGCGGGCGACGCGGGCGGTCGCCCCGGCCTCGGCCTCCGGCGCCTCGAACAGCAGTTCGTCGTGCACCTGCAGCAGCATTTTCGCGCTCAGCCCGGCGGCTTGCAGGGCCGCGGGCAGCTTCACCATCGCGCGCTTGATGATGTCGGCCGCCCCACCTTGCAGCGGCGCGTTGATCGCCTGCCGCTCGGCGTAGCCGCGCCGTGCCGGGTTCTTGTCGGCGATGCCGGGAATCCAGCAGCGCCGCCCCAGCGGGCTCAGCACGAACCCGTGGATGCGCGCTTCTTCCTTGGTGCGCTCCATATAGGTGCGGATGCCGGGATAGCGCTGGAAATAGGCATCAATGAACACGCGCGCCTCGCCCGGCCCGATCTGCAACTGCCGCGCGAGGCCGAACGCGCTGATGCCGTAGATGATGCCGAAATTGATCGCCTTGGCGCGCCGCCGCGTCATCGGGTCCATGCCAGCCATCGGCACGCCGAACACTTCGCTCGCGGTCCTCGCGTGAATGTCCTCGCCGGCGGCAAAGCTCTGCTTCAGTGCGGAAATGTCGGCGACATGCGCGAGCAGGCGCAGCTCGATCTGCGAGTAGTCGGCGCTGACCAGCACGAAGCCGGGCTCGGCGATGAAGGCGCGGCGGATGCGGCTGCCTTCCTCGGTGCGGATCGGGATGTTCTGCAGGTTCGGGTCGGTGGAGGACAGCCGGCCGGTGCTGGCGATGGCCATGGCAAAACTGGTGTGCACGCGCCCGGTCGCCGGGTTGATCTCCTGCACCAGCGCGTCGGCGTAGGTGGATTTCAGTTTTGCCAGTTGCCGCCATTCCAGCACGCGCACCGGAAGATCGTGGCCCTGCTCGGCGAGCGCCTGCAACACCGCCGCGTCGGTACCCCAGGCGCCGGTCTTCATGCGCTTGCCACCCGGCAGGCCCATCTTGCCGAACAGCACTTCGCCCAGTTGCGCGGGGGAGGCGACGTTGAAAGGCTCGCCGGCAAAGCGATGGATGTCCTGCTCCATCACCGCCATGCGGCTCTCGAAATCCTTCGACATCGCGCGCAGGTCAGCCGCGTCCACCTTCACACCGGCGCGCTCCATCTCCAGCAGCACGCCGGACAGGCGCCGGTCGATCTGCTCGTACAGCGCCAGCGCATGCGCCGCCCGCAACCGCGGCCGCAGCACCTGCCACAACCGCAAGGTCACGTCGGCATCTTCCGCCGCGTAGGCGGTGGCGCGGTCGAGCGGCACCTGGCCGAACGGAATCCGGCCTTTCCCGGTGCCGGTGACGGAATCGTAACTGACCGGCGTATGGCCGAGATGGAGAATGGAAAGCTCGTCCATGCCGTGCCCGTGCGCGCCGGCTTCCTGGGCGAACGAGATCAGCATCGTATCGTCGACCGGCGCTATCTGCGGTGCGCCGGCGCGGGCGAAAATCGCCTGGTCGAACTTGGCGTTGTGAAAGACCTTCAGCACCGCCGGGTTGGTGAACAGCGGCACCAGCGCGGCGATCGCGTCGGCGGGCGCGATCTGCGTCGCGATCACGTTCTCCAGCGTGCCTTCGTGGCGCAGCGGCACGTAGCAGGCGCGGCCCGGCGCGGTGGCGAGCGACAGCCCGACCATGTTCGCGCGTTGCGCATCCAGCCCGTCGGTCTCGGTATCGACGGCGACCACGCCGGCCACCGTCGCCTCGGCGATCCAGGCTTGCAGCGCCTCCAGCGTGGTGACGCACTCGTACGGGCCGAACGGTGCCGACGGGATCGGCTCGGACAGCACCGGCGGCGGCGGAACCGACAGGGCGCCCCCGCCGCCTTCCTCCCCGTCCGACGCCGGGGCCGGAGCCACCGGGGCGGCGTGGTCGTCGAGGCCGAGCCGGGCCAATGTCGAACGAAACCCCTGCGCCAGCAGCCAGCCGGCAAGCTGGGCCTTGTCGGCGTCGCGCGCCGTCAGCTCCGACAGCAGCGCCGGCAGCGGCACGTCGTCGCGCAACTCCACGAGCTTGCGCGAGATGCGCGCGTTCTCGGCATGCTCGATCAGCAGGTCGCGGCGTTTGGAGGGCTTCATCGCCGGCGCCGCCGCCAGCACCGCCTCCAGGTCGCCGAACTCGCCGATCAGCTGGGCCGCGGTTTTCGGGCCGATGCCGGGGACGCCGGGGACGTTGTCCACCGAATCGCCCATCAGCGCCTGCGCCTCGACCAGTTTTTCCGGCGGCACGCCGAATTTTTCGAACACCTC
>Ga0302314_10020147_pt1 | contig 11045 bp, 12 predicted proteins | sample III_Palsa_N2_3_FD_200533 | JGI IMG/M metagenome (GOLD analysis project Ga0302314, IMG submission 200533) | Peat permafrost microbial communities from Stordalen Mire near Abisko, Sweden - III_Palsa_N2_3 | ecosystem: Environmental > Terrestrial > Soil > Palsa > Peat permafrost | place: Sweden... | reverse complement strand
CACGTGGTGCCCGCCGTCGGTGGGGGAGCAGGCGATCGTGCTGGCCCCATCGGGAACGCTGGCAGGTGCCTTTGTGCTGGCCGGCTTCTACAGCGATACGCATGGCGGTGCAAACGGTGCGTCGGCCAGCGTGACGGCAACCGATTATCCGGACGGTGCGCATGAGCACTACGACCATGACACGCATGAATACGTGTTCTCGGTGCCAGCAGGCGGTCGTATCGTATTCCGTATCGGCGGCACGCAGATGGAACTGACGGCTGCCGGCATCACGCAGACCACGCCGAAGCTGCTTGTCGATGCGCCGGATTCGACGTTCACCGGAAACAGCACGACGGCGAAGCGGCTCTCGTTTCTTGGCGGCATGACAGGCAAGAACACCGCAGGCGGAGCGGCGTCGACGATCGATGGTGATGCTGATTTCACCGGCAATGTGACCTCGAAGGGCAAATCGTTGCCGCATCACACCCATAGGGAACAGGGCGACGGCGCGCCGACCAGCGAACCACTGTAAGCGTAGCACCGGTCTGTAAATAGTAACTTTGGCCTCGCATCGGTGCGGGGCTTTTTTCATTCTGGAGCATGGATATGCCGAAAGACAATGAAGCCATTGGTTCGCCACAGGCCGCTGCGGTGTCCGCTGTGGTGACATTTCGCGACAAGGTATACAGGTCGCGTACGGTGGTGTTTCAGGATGGCGACGCATTAACTGTCGAGCGAGGCGTCGTCGCTGTGTCAAAGCCCGAACATGTCACCTTTCTCATTCAGCATGCCGACTTCGAGCGTGTCGATAGGAGTGCCTGAGCATGGAGGCACTGATCGGCATGGACCGGCGCACGGGTATGCCCATCACGGGGATTGCTCACCTGAAGCAGAGCATCGGCGACATTCTGTCGACCCGCAGGGGCACTCGCCGCGAACGTCCTGAATACGGTTCCGACATCCCACGGATGGTTGATCTGCCCGTTACGCGTGGGTGGATATCGACTGTACAGGCGGAAGCCGCGCGTGCGGTCGGGCGGTGGGAACCGCGTATCAGGCTGTCGCGCGTCACGGTGCTGTCGGTCCTCGACGGTAGTGTGACCTTCAGGATTCAGGGCGTCTACATGGGCGATGAAATTCTGTTCGAGGTGACGACGTGACAACCATTGATCTGACCGCGATTGACCCGCCAGATGTGGTCGAGACACTCGACTTCGAAGAGGTCTATCAGGACTTGCTCGGACACTTCAAAAGCATTTATTCAGACTGGAATGCCGCACTGGAATCCGACCCCGTGGTGAAGCTGATCGAGCTGGCGGCATATCGTGAGGTGCGCTTCCGGGCACGCGTGAACGATGCCTCGCGTTCGGTGATGCTCGCTTTTGCAACGGGTGCTGATCTTGAACATCTCGCGGCGCTCTTTGGGATCAAGCGCCTGGCGATCAAGCCGCCAGACCCGCCAGGCGACGCGGAAAGCGGCGATGAGGTGCTCAAGGAAAAGGACGACGACCTGCGGGTGCGTACGCAACTTGCGCCGCAAGGCTATTCGGTGGCGGGTCCCGAGGGTGCCTACAGGTCGCATGCGTTGAATGCCGACGGTCGTGTGCTTTCGGTTTCAGTGACCAGTCCGGCCCCATGCGAAATCGTCGTCACGATCCTGTCGCGTGAGGGCGATGGCACAGCCAGTGACGAACTCATCGAAATCGTGACGAAAGCGCTGCGTTCCGATGACGTGCGACCGCTCGCCGACAAGGTCACAGTGCGCAGTGCGGAGGTCATTCGGTACCAGATCCGCGCGACGCTTAAGTTCTTTGCCGGTCCTGACCGGTCGGTTGTGCTCGCCGAGTCCAGAAAACGTACGCAGCAGTATGCCGATGACATGCACCGGCTGGACATGGAAGTCACCACCGATGGTCTGCATGCCGCGATCCGCGTCGCCGGTGTGCAGAAGGTCGTTCTTGAAACGCCACCTGACGGCATCAAGGTCACGAAGCAGCAGGCAACGTTCTGCACCGCGATCGAGCTGATCGACGGGGGCGTGTATGACGGGGGATCCAATGAATAGTCTGCTGCCGGCCGGTCTGCTTCCTTCCAATGCGACGCCACTCGAACGAAGCATCGCGGCGACCAGCGCTCGTAGCGCCGACATCCCCGTTCCGCTCGCCGACCTGATGAACCCGGACACGATCCCGCTCGCACTGCTGCCGTGGCTGGCCTGGCACCTTGGCATCGACACGTGGAAAGACTATTGGCCCGAACAGGTCAAGCGCGCGCGCGTGAAGGCGGCGATTCCGATCGCACGCAAGAAGGGCACCGTTGCTGCCGTACGCGAAGTCATCGCGACATTCGGCGGAAATCTTGCCCTGCGCGAGTGGTTCGAGATGGACCCGCCGGGAAAACCCGGTACGTTCGAAATCGTCATGACGGTAAGCGCGCGTGACGGATTGCCGGCGACGGCTGCCTTTGTCGCCGACATCATCGCGGAGATCGAACGTTCCAAGCGCGCGAGCGCGCACTACACGTTCACTCAAGGTTTTGAGATGCAGGGCACGCAGCGTGTCGCGGCGGCAGTACGGCCGGCCCTGTATCGACGCCTCTCATTGACCGATAGATTCACGGATATCTGACACATGGCAGGAAACCTCATTACTGTCACTGACGCAGGGCGCGAAGCGCTTGTCGCCCCTGGCAACGCGGGCACCTCCGCACACAGGATCGTCGAGATCGGACTCGCAACCGCCGCTTTTGTCGCTGACAGATCGATGAAAGCCTTGCCGAACGAGCGCAAGCGCATCACGACGTTTGCCGGCGAAAACGTCGCGCCCGATACGATTCATGTGACGTTGAAAGACGATACGGCTGACCAGTTCACGCTGTACGGGTTCGGCCTGTATCTCGAAAATGGTGTGCTCGCGGCGGCCTACGGGCAGACCACGCCGATCATGGAAAAATCGCCGCAGGCAATGGTATTGCTGTCGGCCGATGTGCAGTTAACCACGATCGACGCGGCGCAGCTTGTGTTCGGCGATGCGTCATTCACGAACCCGCCGGCGACGACCGAACGGCAGGGCGTAGTCGAGCTGGCCACGCAGGCCGAAACCGACGCCGGCAACGACGACACCCGCGCCGTCACGCCGAAGACAGCGGCAAAGCGCTATGCAGCGCTCACCGGTGCGTCGTTTATCGGTGACGTGACCTTTACTGCAGGCAAACGTCTGTTTCTCGACGAAGGGAGCGCCTCCGCACCATCGCTGACGTTCACCAACGATGGCGCATCAGATACGGGCATCTATCACGTCAACGATGGTTCGTTCGGGATTACGTGCAACGCCGTGCCGACGGTGACTTTCTCGCCGACCGGCACCGCGTTCAATAAGGCCGCGACAGGGCCGACCCCGGCCGCCGGCGACAGCTCGACCTTGTACGCGACGACCGCATGGGTGACGTCCGCGATCGCCTCAGCATCGATCGGGCAGATCGTCATGGAGCCACGCACATCCGCACGCGCGGGTTTTCTCAAGGCTAACGGCGCGTTGCTGAACCGAGCGGACTATCCGGCCTTGTGGGCCTATGCGCAGGCGAGCGGCGCGCTTGTGACCGAGGCGGCGTGGTCAGGCGGGAGTTGGGCGTGTTTCTCCGGCGGCGACGGCGCATCGACGTTCCGCATCCCGGAGCTACGCGGCGAACACTTGCGCTGCTGGGATGACGGGCGCGGCATTGACGCTTCGCGGGCAATCGGTTCATGGCAGGACAGTCAGAACCGCTCTCACGCACACGGGGCCAGTTCGTCGGCCATTGGCGATCACCTCCATAGCGCCTGGACGGACGCGCAGGGATGGCACGGCCACCACGGCGGCACGTCGTGGGTCGGCGACCATCAGCACGGTTTTTCGCAGCCCGTGCCGCTGAGCACTAACGACACTGATCGCGGCAGTCTGAATAGCGGCTTTTCACTAGACAACCCGGTTATGCCGGTGACCGGATGGGCGGGCGGCCATGCCCACTCGTTCGATACAGACGGCGCCGGCAATCACGGCCACAACGTAGGCATCGGCTCGGCCGGCGCACACGCACACACCATCACTGTCAACGCTGACGGCGGCGCTGAGGCACGCCCGCGCAACATCGCCTTGCTCGCCATGATCCGCGCTTATTAACAGACGCCATTGAGGACCACCACACGATGCTGATTCACCAATACGACGCCACAACGGGCCAGTACACGTCTAGCCGGCTCGCTGACTCCGATCCGTTGAATATGGGCCGCTGGCTCGTGCCGGCATTCAGCACTACCGACGCGCTACCGGAACGCAAGCACCTCGAATGGCCGTTCTGGCGCGACGGCGCATGGAAGCTGCTGCCCGACTATCGCGGCCGGATGCTCTACCGGCAGGACAACGGCGAAGCGGCCGAGATCCTCGCTGCCGGCACGACACCGGCCGAGCATGGCTTGACGGAAACGCGGCGTCCCTCCGACGAGTACGCATGGCGCGATGGGCAATGGTCAATCGACCCGGTCGTGATCGCGACAAAGGTCCGCGCGGCGGCCATGGCCGAGTTTGATATGCGTATGAATCGTGCCCGGGCGATGAACAACGGCAAATCCGATGCCTATGCGGCGGGCCTCCTGTCAGTCTCCGATGCCTACTATTTCCGGGCCTGGTCCGCGTATCAGCTCGACCTGGTTCGAGCCATCCAGGCCGAAGGGTTTCCCGAAACGGTGAGCTGGCCGGCTGACCCGATGCCGTTCGAAGAAGCCAGTGCGCCGGCGATGGCTGAGTTTGACCGACGCATGGCAATCGCGCTGGCGAAGACAGACGGGAAAGCGGACGCCTACGCGGCCCGCACGCTGCTGGCGAAGGAATTTTATGAGTATCAGGTCTGGACGGCCTACCAGGAGGCGCTCAAGCGTGCGATCACGCGCGAGACGTTCCCCAACGCTGTTGTCTGGCCCGATGAACCCGCGCCATACGATCCACCGCCGACGCCGGTTCTGGAAACCCCAACAGCGCCAGCCGACGATTCGCCGAAGGCCGAGCACGTTCCGACCGTCTGACGCCGTATCCCCCACCGATGACCGCCCCGAAGAGTGTTTCGGGGCGGTCTTTTTTTTGGAGAGACTTAATGGGTGCAACATCGTTTTTTCATGGCGTCACCGTCTCGCTGGTCGACTCCGGACCGCGCACGATCGCCGTGCCGAGCTCGTCGATCGTCGGCATGGTCAACACCTACACTCCGGGCGCAGATCTGGCGTCGCCGAACGTGCCTGTCCAGCTTACGAGCTACCGGGAGGCGGTCGCGGCGTTCGGCGAGCGCAGCGCGATCGCACAGGCTGCGCGCGCGATTTACGCGCAGAGCAAGGCTGTGATTGTCGCAACAGGCGTCGCTGCCGGAGGTGAGGTTGCAGCGCTCACCTCGGCGATCATCGGCGGAGTCACTGCCGGCGGCGCCCGTACCGGCCTGCAGTCGCTGCTCGATGCGAAGTCGAAATACAACGTGCAGCCGCGCCTGCTGCTTGCACCGCGCTTCTCTTCCACGCAGGCCGTCGCGACTGCAATGGATTCGCTTGCGGGCAAGCTGCGCGCAATCGGCATTATCGACGGTCCGAACACCGACGACGAGGCCGCGATCACCTACGCGGCGAACTTCGGCAGCAAGCGCCTGTATATGGTCGATCCGGGCGCGACGTACTGGGACACGACGGCGAATGCCGACGCCGATGCGCCCGCCTCGTCATACGCTGCTGGCCTCTTCTGCCAGACGGATGCCAGCATCGGTTTCTGGGCGTCACCGTCGAACAAGGAGCTCACGGACATCACCGGCACGAAACGGCCGATCGAATTCCTCGACGGCGACGAGACCTGCCGCGCGAATCTGCTGAACAACGCGAAGATCGCCACGATCATTCGCGACGGCGGCTATCGCCTGTGGGGTAATCGCACGCTGTCGAGTGACCCCAAATGGGCATTTGTTACGCGTGTGCGTACGCTCGATATCGTCATGGATGCCGTGCTCGCCGGGCATAAGTGGGCGGTCGACCGTGGCATTACGGCAACCTACGTCGACGACGTCACGAAGGGGCTGCAGGCGTTCATGCGCGACCTGAAGCGACAGGGTGCCCTGATCAACTTCGAGGTGTACGCCGATCCCGAATTGAATACGGCAAGCCAGCTCGAACAGGGCAAGGTGTACTGGAACATCCGCTTTACCGATGTGCCGCCCGCTGAAAACCCCATCTTCCGCTTCGAGATCACCAATCAGTGGCTGACCGAAGTGCTCGATACCCACTCATGAGAGGTGATGCGTGATTCCGGAAACACTATCCAACTACAACCTGTATGTCGACGGCAAGGGCTTCGCCGGCCTGTCGACCTCGGTGACGCTGCCCAAGCTGAAGATCAAGACCGACGAGCATCGCGGCGGCGGCATGGATGCGCCCGTGAAGATGGACCTAGGTATGGAAGCCATGGAGGCCTCCTTTGCGATGGCGTCGATGACGCGCGAGGTGCTGGTTTTCTTCGGGCTTGCCGATACGACGGCGTTCAACGGCGTCTTTCGCGGTGCATTCAAGGACTTGCAGGGGAAGACGAAGGCGGTCGCGGCAACGTTGCGCGGCATGCTGTCCGAGATCGATCCAGGTGACTGGAAGCCCGGTGAAAAGGTGGAATCCAAATTCACCGTATCGCTGACGTACTACAAGCTGGAGATCGATGGCGTGGCAGTACACGAGATCGATCCGCTCGGTATGGTGCGCATCATCAACGGCGTCGACCAGCTCACAGAGATTCGCAAGGCCATTGGCATGTGATCGGTTCGCCAGGCGGCAAAGTAACTTTTTTCAATGACGGCGGGCACGTGTTGCCCGCCGTTTCTATTTGAGGTGCTTGATGGACACGGTAACGGTCAGGCTGGATTACCCAGCGACATTCGACGGCGTGACGCGCGACAGCATCACGCTGCGTCGACCCAGGGTGCGCGACCAGCGTGCTGCACAGAAGCTCTATCCGGATGATCCGGCGGGTCAGGAGCTCGCGCTCTTTGCAGCGCTGGCGGAGGTCGCGCCGAACGATCTGGAGGGCATGGATCTCGGTGATTACAACCGCCTGCAGGATGCCTACTTTCGCTTTCGAGCCCCTCGCAAGGATCAGCCCACCGACGCTCAAAAAGCTGGCGAAGCGCCTGGTGAACGAGCTGCGGATGTCGCCGCGTGATGTCGACGAGTTGACGCTCGACGACGTGATCTGGTGGCTGACCGACTAACGGGGGGAGCGCGACTGAACTCGCAACCGGCGCTGCCGGTTGCATCAAATGAGGTGTGAGATGGCAAATGACATCGCACTGGGAATTATCATCGGCGGTGCCGTATCTGCGACATTCGGCAAGGCGATCACCGAGACGAGCTCGCGCATTGTCGGTCTGAAGAAGACGGCGAGCGACACCCGGCTCTGGCAGCGCACGATCGGCGACACGATCAAACTTCAAGACGAGTTCCGCCGGCTGCATCAGGCGGGCGATTCAGCGGCGGAGGATATCCGTCGCAAGATCGATTCGAACCTGCGGTCCCTTCGTGAAGCCGGCGTCGAAGTCGACCGGCTTGACAGATCGTATCAGCGACTCGGGCGCACCGCGCGCGGACTCGACCTGAAGGCCGCTGGTCACGAACGCATTGCGGCAGGCCGCGAAGGGGTTCGAGGCACGATCGGCGACGCAGTGAAGTTTTCTGCTGCGGTCGCTGTCCCGACCGCGATCTCAGCAGACTATCAGGCGATCATCCGCGACATTGCGATCAAGGCGGGCATCGCCCGCACTGAGCAGGAAGCGACGATGGGACGCCGTATCCGTCATGATGCCTCGGCGAACGGTATCGGTCGAAATGAGCTTGCCGACGCCGTGAACCAGATGGTCGCCGCCGGCATGGACGTGAACCGTGCGCTCGATTTCGCACCGCTGGCCGCGAAGTTTTCCATCGGTCAGGGTGCGACCACCGTTGAAACCGCTCGGATGATCCAGGCGCTGCAGCAGAACGCTCGCATCGCGGATCCGGCGCAGATGGGCAAGGCTTTCGAGGCCATTGCGTTTCTTGGCAAGGAAGGTTCGTTCGAGTCGGCCGACATGGCCCGCTGGTTTCCCGTGCTGCTTGCCGAAATGCAGAAGATCGGCATCACCGGACAGGACTCGGTGACCCAGCTCGGTGCGATGCTGCAGGTCCAGATGAAGACGGCCGGCAATGCAGACGAAGCGGCGAACAATCTCAAAAACTGGTTTTCAAAGATCGGATCCAATGAAACCGCGAGCAACTACAAAAAGGCCGGCGTCGACTACGAAGCCAAGATGCGCGAAGCGATCGGCAAGGGCTGGTCGACGCTTGAGGCTTCCTTCGTTCTGGCGCGTGCGTACATCGAGCGCACCGATCCCGCGAAAGCGAAACAGCTTGCCGATGCCGCGAAGAGCATAAACCGCGAGTCGGATCCGGAGAAGCGCCGCGCGCAGATCGCGGCATTCGAAGACACCATGAAAACCGGTGATCTCTTCAACGACATGCAGGTCAAGGCGGCACTGACGGCCTACCTGCAGAACGCCGATCTGTATCAGCGCCTGAAGAAGGAATCGGCGCAGGCCAGTGGTGAGATCGTGAAGGATCTTGCCGACCGGCGCGATGCGTCGAAGCAGATCTGGAGCGAGGTCGGGCAGCAGTGGAATGACGCGATGCGTAGTATCGGCGACGCGTTGCGTCCCGTTACCGATGCCGTGGGCCATGCAACGAAGGCCACCGGCGAAGGGCTCGCGAAGATTACCGATGCGGCGCCGAAGGCGACGATGGCCGTTGCTGGCGTTGCAGCGGGCTTCATTGCGTATCGCGGGGCGAAATCGCTTTTCCAGATCGGGCGCGGAGCACTCGACATCGCGCGGGGCTCGATCCTCGTCGGTCGAGGTCGTGCGGGTGCGGCGATCGGTGGTGCAGGCGGAGGCAAGGGCGGTCCGATGGGCCGGGTGATGGACGCGCTGGGTGGCGCTGCCGTCGGCGGCGTGCAACGCGTCTTCGTCGTAAACCTACCGGGTGTCGGCGGCGCAGGCGGTGGCTTCGGTGGCACAGCGGGTGCGATCGCGGGCGAACTCGGCGAGGTTGCCGGCGGTGCGGGTCGTGCAGCAGGCAAGGGCGGTCGCTTCGCACGCGTCCTGGGCGCTGCCCGTGGTCTGGTCGGCCGCGTCATGCCGTACGCCGGCAAGCTGGCGGTGGCAGGCTCGGTGCTCAAGGTTGGTCTGGCGGCGACCAACGCCTATGCAGTTGCAACGAGCAACGATACCCGGGCGGAGAAAGCGAGAGGCTTCGGCGGTATCGCCGGCAGTCTCGCGGGCGGTGTGCTTGGTGCCAAAGCCGGTGCACTGGTGGGGGCTGTGGGCGGCCCGATCGGGATGGCGATCGGCGGTATCGTGGGTGGGGCGATCGGCACCTATGCCGGCGAGAAGGCCTTGGGGGCTGCTGCAAAATGGGCGTTCTCCCGTAATGATGCACAGCCTGCTGCCGATGCCGTTGCAAAAGCCAGGGCGCTGGAAAAGCCCGTCGGGGCCGCCAAACCCACCATGAAGGTCGACCAGCAGAACACCTTCGCGCCAGTCTTTCACGTAGTGATGCAGGGTGAACCCAGTAGCGATGCGGCCGACCGCTTCCTCGCGAAGGTCTCGCCGCAACTGCAACGCATGATGAAGGATCAACTCGCTAAGAACAACCGCTCGGCGATGTTTGATTCGCCTCATCTATAGCAACAATAAGGAAACGTCGTGGACTTTGAAAGACAGATCACGCAGGCGGCGACGCAGGCGAGCATCGCGACGGAGCGCGTGCGAAGCATGAACCGTGTCTATGAGCGCAACCGCCCGGCCAGCGCGAATACCGTCGCTGTGTTGCAGAAGCTGGCGACAGGAAACCTTGATAGCGCTGCCGAATTGCTTTCCGGCGCGAGCAGTGCGCTGTCGGTGGCGAGCGACGTGAACCCGAAGGTGGGCACCGCTGTGCGCAGCTTCAACGCCGTGCAGTCATCGGTCGGTAGCGTGCTGAAGATGGCGACTGCATCCAGTAACGCGACCATCAAATCCGCCGCCGAAGCGGTCAATGGCGCGCTCGGTGACGTCCGCACGAAGTTCAACGCGTGGGCAGGGATCAAGGCGACGCCGACACCGGGCTCGCTCGCGACGTCGACTGGCGCGGGGACGTTGTTCTCCGGCCAGCTTGACGGTGCCGCGACAGCGACGCCGCACCTGATGACGCTGAGCTCGGACAAGGGCGACACGTTCCACTTCAACCTGTCGACCGCGGCCTTCGACAAGCTGCGGCGCACCACAAAATACAAGGTCGCTTCGCAGGAGCGTCTGAACCGTCAGGAGGCGCTGCAGGCGGTCAGTCAGGGCGGCGAAACCATCACGCTGTCGGGCGTTGTGTTTGCGGCGTCTGGTGCGGGAGCGAAGCAGCTCGACGCCTTGCGTGCGATCGGCGATCGCATGCTGCCGGTGCAATTGACAACCGGCTACGGTGAAGTGCTCGGCCGCTGGTATCTGCAGGCGGTCGAGGAGGAGCAGGAGGCGCTGATGTCGGACGGCGCTCCGCGGAAACAGACCTTTAGCCTGGAGTTTGGCCGCTATGGCGAAGATTATAAGAACGTCTGACGGCGACGTACTCGACGAGATCTGTTACGCGGTGTACGGCTCGGTGACCGGGATGGTTGAGGCCGTCTACGAAGCCAATCCCGGCCTTGCTGCACGGGAACAGCCGTTCATGGCGGGCATCACGATCACGCTGCCGGATGTCGACGTGCCACGTAGTGAACCGGTGCAACTGTGGACCTAGCGCGGCGTAAATCGGGAGGGGAAGTATGCAGGCAATATTCCAGATCGTCGCCAATGGCGACGACATTACCAAGGTGATTGAGGATCGTGTGCTACGCATCCATACGGTCGACAAGCCAGGGCTCGACGCTGATGAGTGTGAGATCGAACTCGACGATCGGGACGGCAAGATCGAGTTTCCGCCCAAGGGTGCGACGCTGAAAATCTCGCTTGGGTGGCAG
>Ga0302314_10020145_pt1 | contig 11046 bp, 11 predicted proteins | sample III_Palsa_N2_3_FD_200533 | JGI IMG/M metagenome (GOLD analysis project Ga0302314, IMG submission 200533) | Peat permafrost microbial communities from Stordalen Mire near Abisko, Sweden - III_Palsa_N2_3 | ecosystem: Environmental > Terrestrial > Soil > Palsa > Peat permafrost | place: Sweden... | reverse complement strand
TTCCAGCTACCAGAACTTTGCCAACGATACGAATCAGGATCTGACCGATTATCTCGGGGTGTATCTGGGTGGGTTGGGGGCGCCCTCCGCGGGGCTTGCGAACCTGGATGAGTCCTACCGGCTCGAAAAGGCCACCCAGGAGCTGCGTCTTGCCTCTCCCGAAGGTCAGCGGATTTCCTGGCTCGCCGGTTTCTTCTACACGCATGAGCAGAGCAGCAACTACGAGCTGATCAATGCCTTCGATAGCCCGGGCGTCCTGATGGCAGGCTTCAATCCCGTGGAGTTCGTCGATCTGCCCAGCACCTACCAGGAATACGCATTCTTCGGCCAAGGGACGTATCACTTCACCGATCAGTTCGACCTAACCGCGGGTGTGCGTTATGCCCACAACCGGCAGACGTTCGTGGAGACCGAAGGTGGGGAGCTCGTCAATCCGGCCGCACCCACGGTTCCGGCCGTGACCGTGCCGGGTTCCTCGCAAGAGGGTGTCACCACGTACTCCGCAAGTCCCAGTTTCCACTTCACCAAGGACACCTTGGGCTACATCCGTGTTGCCAGCGGCTATCAGCCCGGCGGCCCCAACCTGGTGTTGCCCGGCGAAACCGGACTGCCTACGCAGTTTGGTTCCTCGCGCCTCACCGATTACCAGGTCGGTCTAAAGTCGACGTTTCTGGATGGCGCCGCCACGGCCGATCTGTCGGCCTTCTACATCGATTGGACGAAAATCCAGGTCAGCGTGCAGATCGGCGACGAAAGCATCATCGAAGATGCCGGCAAAGCACGCAGCGAGGGGTTCGACTTCGACACCAGCTACTCGCCGCTACCGGGTCTGAAGCTCGGTGCGAATGCGGGCTATGCTGACGCTTATCTCACCGAAGCGGTTCCCTCCATCGGCGCCGTTTCCGGCGCACGCCTGCCGTATATCCCAGCGTGGTCTGGCGCTCTGACGGCGGATTATTCGCACGTTCTGAATGCGCAATGGGAAGGCTTTGTGGGCGGCGGTGCACGCTATGTCGGCTCGCGCTATTCCGATGTAGAAGGATCCACATCGGACGGGGAGTTGCAGGGCTTACCCGTCAAGGCCTATGCGGTGGTGGACATGCATCTGGGTGCCAGGACCCATGACCTGACGATCAGCCTGTTCGCCAAGAACCTCGCCAACCGGAGCGTCTTCCTCGCGCCGGCCAACTATTTCTTCGATGTGACCGGTGCACCGATCGATATCAGGGCGCCGCGCCTGCAGCCGCGGACCATCGGTCTGAGCATCGACAAGTCCTTCTGATCATGAAAATCGCATTTGAGACAGAGACGTTCGCGTACTTCACGCCGTTTTCCATCAAGGATTACGTGTTCAGCAACGCGGAAGTGCTGGTCGTCACGCTACGCGACGGAGCGCACTTCGGTCGCGGCGAGGCTTCCGGGGTCTATTACCACGACGAGACGCCGCGGCGGATGGCCGAGCAGATCGATGCAGTGCGCTCCGAGATCGAACAGGGCATCGATCGCGAGGCGCTGCGTGCCATCCTGCCCGCGGGAGGCGCGCGCAATGCCGTGGATGCCGCTTTGTGGGACCTGGAAGCCCAGCAGCATCGTCAGCCGGTCTGGGCATTGGGCGATGTTCCGTCCCCGCGAGCGTTGCGGACCACCTTTACCGTCAGTGCCGGCACCCCGCGGGAAATGGCCGAAGCGGCACTGCAATACCGTGAAGCGCGCGCCATCAAACTCAAAATCACCGATGTCGATCCAGTGGAGTGCGTCAAGGCGGTGCGCGCGGTCCGGCCCGATGTCTGGCTCGGGATCGATGCCAACCAGGCTTTGGATCGCCCAACCCTCAAAAAGCTCCTCCCTGATCTGCTCGCATCCGGAGTGGGGCTCATCGAGCAACCCTTTCCGCGGGGAAAGGATGCCGACCTCGAAGGCCTCGATTCACCCATTGCGATTGCGGCAGACGAGAGCGTGCAGACCTTCGCCGATCTTGCGGGCCTGCAGGGTCGCTATCAGGTCGTGAATATCAAGCTCGACAAGTGTGGCGGGCTCACCGAAGGGTTGGCGATGGCGCGGGGTGCCCGCCGCCTCGGCCTTAAAGTGATGGTGGGCTGCATGTCGGCAACGTCGCTGGGCATTGCGCCTGCCTTCGTACTCGCGCAGCTGTGTGACTTCGTGGATCTGGATGGCCCGATGTTCCTGCGCCAGGATCGTGAGCCATCCGCAACGTACACCCAGGGGGAAGTCTGGTGTCCTGAAGCGCTCTGGGGCGCTCCTCGATGAGGACGCACAAGTTCGGATATCTGAGGTGGTTCATGAGTCGCTTGCCGCGCCCGTTGACGCTCCGTGGTTCCATCCTCGCCTTTGCGGGCACTGCTGTTGCGACCTGGGTGTTCGCCGCGCCGCCTCCAGCAATCACTCCCGCTGAGCCGAGCCCGGCCGCACCGACAGTGGTGAGTGCGCCGCAGCACCCGCTCACGGCCGAGGACGTCGACGCGTTTCTGGATGGCCTGATCCCCGCTGCGCTCAACACGGCGGAGGTCCCGGGCGCAGTCGTCGTCGTGGTCAAGGGCGGCCAGGTGCTTTTTCAGAAGGGCTACGGGTTTGCCGACTACGCGAAGCACATCCCGGTGGATCCCGACCGTACCCTGTTCCGGCCGGGTTCAGTCTCCAAGCTTTTCACCTGGACGGCAGTGATGCAGCTGGTGCAGGCGGGGAAGCTCGACCTGGACGCGGACGTGAACGGCTACCTCGACTTCAATATCCCGGCCTATCACGGTAAGCCCGTCACGCTGCGCGACCTCATGACCCACCGCGGCGGCTTTTCCGAGACCGCGCGCGATCTTCTGACCTACGACAAGCCGCCGCCGCCGTTGGATGAGGTGCTCAAGCGCTACGTGCCGCCCCGCATCTTTACTCCGGAGGAAGGCCCGGGGTATTCGAATTACGGTGCGAGTGTTGCCGGCTACATCGTTCAGCGCGTATCCGGGATGCCCTTCGAGACGTATGTGCAGGAGCAGATTTTCACGCCCCTGCAGATGAAGAGCTCCACCTTCGTCCAACCGCTTCCGGCCGCGCTCGCGCCGCAAATGTCCAAGGGATATTCGACGTGGGACGAGGAGGCGCCGGGCTTTGAGGTGATTGACCTGCCACCCGCGGGGTCGCTGTCGGCAACCGGTGCTGATATGGCGCACTTCATGATTGCCCAGTTGCAGCAGGGCCGCTACGGCGCCCAACAGATCCTCTCGCCGCAGACGGCAAAGCAGATGCATGAAACCATCTGGAAAGCGTTTCCGGACCTGGCAGGTAACGCGCTGGGGTTCTACCAGCAGAACATCAATGGGCATCGCGTGATCGCCCACGCCGGCGACACCAACTTCTTCCACAGCGAGCTGGCGCTGTATCTCGATGATGATGTGGGAACGTTCATTTCGGTAAACGGAGTCGGCAAGGACGGGCAGGGCGAGTTCATCCGCGACGCCCTGTTCCATGGTTTTGCGGACCGGTATTTTCCCGCCACACCGCACCCGGTGGCGACCGTTGCCGCGGACGTGGCGAAGAGCCACGCGGCCATGATCGCCGGCTCCTACATCACCACACGCGGCTCGAAGTCGACTTTCGTTGCCACGGTGGGGCTGATCAGCCCGACGCAGGTGACCGCCAATGCGGATGGCACCATCAGCACGGCGCCCATTGGCATCAAGGAGACCTTCTTCGAGACCAAGCCATTTCTGTGGCAACAGGTGAACGGGCACGATCGGCTGCAGGCTACTGTCGTGGACGGCAAGGTGACACGCTGGAGTACCGATGTCGCAGCGCCCATCGAGATCTTCATCCGCCCGGGAGGCTTGGCGGCGACCGGAATGGAGCTGCCGTTGGCGGTGGGGTCGCTCGCCATCCTGGTATTGGCCGCGTTGCTGTGGCCGGTCGCAGCGATAGTCCGGTGGCGCTATCGACAGCCCCAGCAACTGGGTCCGCGCACGCGCGCCTACCGACTGACCCGGATCTGCGCGGTGCTGGGCGCACTGGCGGTTGCGTTGTGGGCCTTCGTGTTCCAACAGGTCTCGAACACCTCCGGCCTGTCGATGGACTTACCGCTGCACCTGGCGCAGCTTCTGTCGACCATTGCCTTCGTGGGCGGCCTGGCGGCCGCGCTGTGGAACCTCTGGCTGGTGTTCACCCTACCCGCGAGCGGCTGGTTCCCGCGCAGCCTCGCGGTAATCCTGGCGCTCGCCTTCGCCTGTATGCTCTACGAAGCGCTGTTCTACAACCTCATCGGCGTGGGCGCGCAGTACTAAGAAGACAACCCGGAAATTCCTCGCCTTTGGTATGCTCAGTCGAGCAATGAACCCGTACGTACGCACCAGCACGCTCATTACCTACCCGGCCCTCACACAGGGTCGGGTCATGGTCGCGAGAGAATGTGTGAGCAGACGTATGAGGAGCCGGGTTCATGTCATCTTCAGATTGGCCGCTATATCGCCTTCGGGTTGCCGCTGACGCCGACCCTGGCGCTCTCGCTCGGGTCCTCGAGCGCTTCCAAAACCTCAACGTGCTGCCGCGCCGGGTCGTGGCGGAGCTGGCGACGACCGGCATGCTCCACGTGCAGGTCGATATCGCAGGCCTCACTGAGGAAACGGTGACCCTGATTGCCGCCAAGCTTAGCCAAGTCCCCTGCATCGTGAATGTGCACTGGCATCGGCCGTAGCGGCATAATGCACAAGCGGCGAGGGGGAAGTAAGCGATGATCATCGACCGGGAAGATCAGGTCACCGAGGCGGTACTGGGTGAGACGCGGCGGATCGAGGACGCCCGGACTAAGGAACTGATCACGGCACTCATCCGGCACTTGCACGCCTTCGCCCGGGAAGTGCGGCTGACCGAACACGAGTTCGACAAGGCCATCAACCTGGTATCCCAGCTGGGACAGCTGACGAACCCCAGCCACAATGAAACCCGCTTGATCGCCGGGTCGCTCGGACTGTCGACCCTGGTGTGCCTGATGAACAACGCGGGTACCACGGCCAACCTGCTGGGGCCCTTCTGGCGCAAGGGTGCCCCGGATGTCGAGAATGGCGGTTCCATCATCCGTTCGCCGACTCCCGGCGTGCCGCTGTTCTTTACCGGTCACGTGCGCGACACCGACGGCAAGCCGATCATCGGTGCCGACGTGGATGTCTGGCACGCCTCGACCCAGGGGCTCTACGAAAACCAGGATCCGGGACAGGCGCAATGGAATCTTCGCGGCCATCTGCGAACCGATGAGACCGGCACTTTCCGCTATCGCACCATCAAGCCCGCCGGCTATCCCATCCCCGCCGGTGGGCCCACCGAACAGCTCCTCAAGGTCCAGCATCGTCATCCGTACCGGCCGGCGCATCTGCATGCCCTGATCTACAAGGAGGGATTCAAGACCATTCCATCGCAGATCTACGCAGACGATGATGAAATACTCAAGACGGACACGCAGTTTGGGGTGATCACCAATTGCATCGGACACTACGTCTTGCATGAGAACGAGGTGGCCCCGGACCCTGACGTCAAAGGTCCGTGGTACAGCATGGAGTACCAGTTCGTCCTGAAGCCGGGTGAGTCCCGGCTGCCCCCTGCGCCGGTATCGGCGAAGAGTGCCGTCGCGGCAGCGTCGATGGGTGAACACCAATGAGCATCTGGAAAACCACCGTCACCCTCGAGCAGCTGCAGGAGAGCGTCCGCAACACGCTTTCCGAGCACCTCGGCATCCGCTATATCGAAATCGGCGAGGATTACCTGCGCGCGACGATGCCAGTTGACGCCCGGACGCATCAGCCTGCGGGAGTGCTGCACGGCGGCGCTTCGCTGGCGCTCGCGGAGTCGGTCGGCAGTGTCGGCGCGAACCTGTGCGTCGATCGCAAGACCCACGTGTGCGTCGGTCAGGAGATCAACGCCAATCACCTGCGGCCGATCGCCGCGGGCCTGGTCACCGCGACCGCGCGGCCTTATCACGTGGGCTCCCGCAGCCAGGTGTGGCATATCGAAATCGCCGACGAGCAGGGCAAACTGATCTGCGTGTCCCGTCTCACCATGGCAGTGCTGTCCCGATGACCGATCCGATCAACCCGCCGCTCACCGGCACGGTCATCACCTTCAGGCAGCCGGGCGGCTATGAAGTCATCGAGATCACCGAACGCACCGTGCGCCCGCCCGCTGTCGGCGAAGTGCGCATCCGGGTCGCGGCCGCCGCGGTCAATCCCACCGATATCGCGCTGCGCGAGCGCGGGGTGCCCGGCCAGACCTGGACTCTCGTACCCGGGATGGATGCCGCGGGGACCATCGAGTCCGTTGGGTCGGGTGTCACGCGCCTCAAGCCAGGGCAGCAGGTGATGGCTGCGGTCATGCCGCGCCGGGCCGATGGCGGGGCCCAGGCACAACACATCGTCGTGCCCGCCGCCTCGGTCGTTCCCGTGCCCGCCGGCGTCTCCTTTGCGCGGGCCTGCACGCTGCCCATGAACGGCCTGACCGCACTGCGCTCGCTGGAGTTGGCTGAGCTTACGCCCGGGCAGGTCTTAGGCGTCAGCGGCGGTGCCGGGCTCTTGGCTCACTACACAATTGCGCTCGCGAAGCAGCAGGGACTTACGGTGATCGCCGACGCCAAGCCCGAAGACACCGAACGGGTCCGTGGCTACGGGGCCGACGTGATCATCGCGCGCAGCCCGAACTTCGCCGCCGCGATTCGCGAAGCGCGGCCGCAGGGTGTCGATGCCCTGCTCGACACCGCCTTGCTCGCGGAGTCGTCTTTTGCCGCGATCCGCGATGCCGGCGTCTACATTCCGGTGCGGGGCTGGGCCGACAAGCCGAGCGAGCGGGCGATCAGCATCAAACCGGTGTTCGTGGCCCAGGTCCTCGAGCGCACCGACTGGCTCGAGCTGCTGCGCGGCATGGTCGAAGCCGGACAGATCACGCTGCGCGTCACGGGCGAGTACCGACCGGAGCAGGTCGCGGAAGCCCAGCGTGCCATTGCCGCCGGCGGCATTCGGGGTCGACCGGTGATCCTCTTTAGCTAATCCCGCGGCGGCGTTGGAGTCGGAGGAACCGGTCCCGTGCCGGGCGTCGGCGTCTCCGCGGGCGCCCCTTCGGGGATGGGATCGTTGGGCGGCGGTGTTTCGAGGGGCGTCGGCACCCCCGGATCAGTCTGAGTCATTTCTTCATTCCTTCTTCGATGGTTACCTTGGCTGCAGCCGCCTGCCGCGCGTGCTTTACCTCATCGGTCGTGAGGTCGATGCCTGCTGCGCACTTCGGGCACGGCAGGCTCGAGCGGTGTTCGCCCACCGTCGTGGGTACGGCGGCGCCGCATTGCGGGCAGGTCACGGAAAACTGTGCCGACTCGACGGCCGGATTGTCCTGTGGCATGGACGTCACTCCGGCTGCTTGAGATAGGTCGGGCCCCCGAGTGCGGTTTGCTCAGCCTCGTGGCGGCTCTTGCTGGAGGTCTGCCATCGCGAATTGTCGCTGATGAAGGCCAGAACCCGCTTCAGATCCGTTATCACGGCAGCAGTGCAATCCTCACGCCCGCCCGAACTGCGGATCACGGCCAGGTCACCCGACTCGAACTGCTTCAGCCGTGCGCTGAGCAGGCTCTGGACCGCAGAGACATCGTGCAAATCCTCAATCATGATCACGCTCCTGTGAGTCGACTGGTTCGAGGGACTCGGCGACGCACAGAACGCTGCATTCGGCATCGAACTGCCAACCATCGTCCTGATGGGGAACCAGCGTCCCGAGTCCACCGTAACCCGGATCATTGCTCGACCAGACCATGCGCCAGGCATTACCGGCCGGGGCCGCGAGCAGTGGCTCGGGGATGGCGGCCCGGTCGAGCTCGGCGCCCAGGTTTACGATGAGCAACCGATCGTTGCCCTGCGGCGCGTACCACCGCAGGACGAAGGCGTGCTCGCTCAAGGTCGCGCCGTCAAAGGGTACCAGGGGTCGCGCGTTCAGGACCGGATCCCGGCGGCGCAGCCCTATCAGATCGCGGAACAGGCGCAGCGTCGGCTCATTCCTCGCGCACTCGGAGAAGTCGAGCGTGGAGCGAACCACCGTGTCCTTGGCGCACGGGTCCAGCAGGCGAGCCTGTGCAGCCGGATCGGCATACGGGTCGAACCCGAAGGTCTCGCGCCGCCGGCCATCCCAGACCTCGGTCGCCGTGTCCCCGCCATAATCGGCAAAGTAGGCGAAGGGAGTCGAGGCACTGAATTCCTGTCCCATGAAAATCAGCGGCGTCGCCGGCCCGAGCAACAGCGCCGCGGTCATCGCCCGATACCGGTTCGGACTCGTCAGCAGATGCAGGCGTTGCCCGAACAGTGTGTTGGCGAGCTGGTCGTGGTTCTGGGTGAACACGACGAACGCCCAGAGTGGTTCAGCCTGCACCGCGGTGCCGCGCGGTGCCTTCTTCCAGCCATCGAACTGGCCCTGAAAGAGATAGCCGTGCCGAAAGGCCGAAACCAGTTCCTGGGCACGACCCCGATAGTCCTTGAAGTAGCCGGCATGACCGCCGGTCAGAGCCACGCGTGCCGCATGATGAAAGTCATCATTCCAGACGTGATCCATCTGCGGGCCGCCGTCCTCGACGCTCGCCAGGAGCGGCGCGCGCTGCAGGTAGTCCTCGGCCGAAATGACGATGGTGCGCGATCCAGCCGCCGCGCGCGCCGCACCGACCAGCGAGGCGAGCAGGCGCGGATGCTGCGGATCGTGAATGTTCTGCGTCGCATCCAGGCGCAGACCGTCGATGTGAAATTCCCTTATCCAGTAGGCGGCGTTGTCGATGACCAACCGGCGCATCGCATCGCAGGCGAAGTTCGGCGAGCCGCCCCAGGGATTCTCGGTGGCGTGATCCAGGTAGTGGGTATCGAACGGGTCCAGGTAATTGCCGTCGAAGCCGAAGTGGTTGTAAACCACGTCGAGGATCACGCCGAGGCCGTGAGCGTGTGCCCGTTCGACGAACCGCCGCAGATCATCAGGCGTGCCGTAATGGTGGAAGGGCGCGAACCAATTCACACCGTCATAGCCCCAGCCGAATTTGCCTACGAACTCATTGACGGGAAGGATTTCGATGGCCGTGATGCCCAGATCACGCAGATGGGGAAGATGCTGCGCGGCCGCATCGTAGGTACCCGCAGGGGTGAAGGTGCCGACATGCAGCTCGTAAACGATCTGCCGCGCGGGATCCAGGCCCTGCCACGCGTCATCGGTCCAGTCATAACGGTCCGGATCGATCACCATCGAGGGCCCATGGGGCCCCTGCGGCTGAAAGCGGGAATAAGGGTCCGGGTACGCGCCGCGGGAATCCAGGGCATACCGATAAGTGCTGCCGTGCCGCGCCGCCGGCGAACTACCTGCGAAGTAGCCGCCCGTGTTCCTGGTCAGGCGTAAAGGCTCGATGCCTGCGTCGTCGAATTCCACCCGCACGACTTCCGCGGCCGGTGCCCACACGCAGAAGGACACGCCCGACGCGCTTACCGTTGCGCCGGGTCTGGCGCTGGGGTCGGCCGTGCTCATAGAACAGAGTCTGGACGCGAAAGAGGCCTGACCGTGTCAGTAGCGAGGATTACCCCGCGTGGTCATTGGCCGACCCAGGTCAGTCAGGCAGCGGGGCTGGACCAACGTAGTGCGCCGCGGGGCGCACGATGCGATTGTCCTGGCGCTGTTCCACGATATGAGCCGACCAGCCGAACACCCGCGCGAGGGCAAAGGTCGCGGTGAAAAACTCCTTCGGGATGCCGAGCGCCAGGTACACGACGCCCTTGTAGAATTCGAGATTGGCACGCAGCGCCCGTTTCTTATGGGCCGTCTGGGAAACGAAGGCTGAGTCCACGGCCGCCAGGGTGGCAATCAGACGCTGTTCGTGCGGCCGGGTGGCGATTTCTTCGGCCAACGTCTTGACGATCTTCGAGCGCGGGTCCACGACGCGATACTCCCGGTGACCCATGCCCATCACCAGACGGCCCGATGCGAGGCACTCGGACACGAACTGCGCCGCCCCCGCCGGGTCACCGACTTCCTCCGCCATCTCGAGCGCCCCCTGGTCGGCCGCGCCATGCAGCGGTCCGTAGAGCGAACCCATCGCCGCCGCCAACGCCGAGGCCGGTGGCGCCAGGGTCGAGGAGACCACCCGCGCGGTGAAGGTGCTGGCATTGAAGCTGTGATCGAGCTGCAGGATCTGGGTCTGCTCGAAAATCCGCACCGATTCGGGCGTGGGGGCCCGGTCGTGCAGCAGCGTCAGGAAGCGTTCGCCGTAGCGCTGAACGTCGGGGTAGGGCGTGGCCGGACGGTCAGCGCGCAGCGCCGCGAGAAGGGCGTACGCCGCCGGCAGACGGGCGGCCACGACCAGCGCTTCCTGCTCCTCCTGACTGCGTCCGATCCGGTCCTGCGGCGCTTCCATCGCCATCAGCGGCATGGCGGCCTGCAGCGTGGCCATCGGGTGGGCGTGGAATTTAGCGAGCTGCCGCAGGGAATCCGCGAGCGTTGCGGGCAGGCGCCCCGCTTCCCAGAGGAAACCCTCGAACGCCTGCTGACGCTGCGGATCCGGCAGATCGCCGAAGACGACCAGATGCGCAACGGCCGCGAACGGGTGTTGCACCAGCCTCTCAATGGGATAGCCGCGGTAGTACAGGCGCCCGGCCGCACCCTCGACCAGGGACACGGAGGTGCTGTCCACCACCACGCCCTCGAGGCCCTTCCTGATCTCCACCACTGCGTTCATCGGTCACCTCCGCGTTGGCGGACACGATACGGGCCACGGGCCGCCCCATGCCAGACAGCGCAGCTGATGGAGGTATCAGTGCGGGAGATAACCGCCGACTACGCCCCCCGGTTATCCTTGACCCCATGATCGAACGCAACGAACTGCGCTGCTTTCACGCGGTCATCACCGCGGGCGGCTTCAGCCGCGCCGCCGAGCGTCTGGATCTGTCGCAATCGGCGGTCAGCCAGACCATCGCGAACCTGGAACACAGCCTGGGTACCAGCCTGTTGCACCGGGGCAATCCGCCGCGACCCACCGAGGCCGGGATCCGCCTGTTGCGC
>Ga0302314_10020143_pt1 | contig 11046 bp, 7 predicted proteins | sample III_Palsa_N2_3_FD_200533 | JGI IMG/M metagenome (GOLD analysis project Ga0302314, IMG submission 200533) | Peat permafrost microbial communities from Stordalen Mire near Abisko, Sweden - III_Palsa_N2_3 | ecosystem: Environmental > Terrestrial > Soil > Palsa > Peat permafrost | place: Sweden... | reverse complement strand
TTTGCCGACAAGGCGGAGCTGGCGACGTTCTTGAACTCTCTCCTGGAGGCGGAGCGTGCCGGGTCGCGGGTGGGCGGCGCCCTGTAGCCGGACGCTGCCGGTCGGACGACCGACGATGCCGAACAGGCTGGGGCCAGTCTTGTTCTTGCCGGCTTCGGGGCTGTGGCAGACAGCGCATTTCGCCTTGAACAGCGTCGCACCCTTCGCGGGATCACCGGCCCAGGCGGGAGAAGTGCGGGACGAAATCGCGACCCTCCTCGGGGCGATCCGCACCGTCTGAGACGAGCTGCCTGATCGGCGCGACTGGCCTGCCGCTTGCAAGTCATCGGCTGGTCTCTCGGCTGAGCGGTTGGGTAGGGTGAAATTATTGCTGGCGGATTCGGATCCCGAGCGCGCGCGCATCGTCGCGGCGGATCTTGCTGCCAACGATTTCGGCACGGGCGGCACCGTCTCCGTTGTCCGTCCGCGACCGGGCGAGTTGCTGCTCGATGCGGTGGCGCGCGAACAGCCCGACGTGGTGATCGTCGACATGGCCCGGCCGGATCGCGACGGGCTCGACGATATCCGCCATATCACCCGGCATGATCCGCGACCGATCGTCATGTTCGTCGATGCCGATGATGCCGGCTTCATGGCCGAGGCGATCGAGGCCGGGGTCAGCTCCTATAATGTCGTCGGCGCGACCCTGCCCGAGGTGAAGCCGATCGTGCAGGCGGCGGTGATCATGTTCCGGCGCTACCGGCAGGTCGAAGCCGATCTGCACCGGGCCGAAGCTTCGCTGCAGGAACGAGCGTTTATCGACCGGGCCAAGGCCGTGCTGATGCGCCAGCGCAATACCGGCGAACCGGAGGCCTATCGCTGGCTGCGCCGGCAGGCGATGGATCGCGGCCTGCGCATCGTCGAAATCGCGCGCCAAGTGGTCGAGGCCGCAGAAAAAGGCGGGGGTAAAGATGGGCGCTGATCCGTCGAACATCCGCATCGGCTTGCTGCGCCTGACCGATGCTGCGCCGGTGATCCTGGCCCAGGCGCTAGGACTGTTCGCGGCCGAGGGGCTGGAGGTCGAACTCCAGGTAGAGCCGTCTTGGGCCAATCTCGCCGATAAGATCGCCTATGGCTTCCTCGACGCCGCCGTCCTGCTGCCACCGCTGGCCCTGGCCATGAGCATGGGGCTGCGCAGTCCCGGGGCCGAACTGATCGTGCCGATGGGCCTCAGCCTCAACGGCAATTCCGTCACCTTGGCGCCGGAGCTCGCGGCCCCCCTGATCGAGGGCGGCCGCCCGAATGCGCTGACGGCCGGTCACCGCCTGCGCTTGGCCCTGAACGCACGGCCGAAGCCGGTGCTGGCCGTCGTCCACGCCTTCTCGACCCATGATCTGCTGCTGCGATACTGGCTTGCCGCGGCCGGCATCGATCCCGTGCAGGCGGTCGAGTGGGTGATCGTGCCGCCCGCCGATATGGTAGCGGCGCTGGCTGCCGGCCGGATCGACGGATTCTGTGCCGGCGCGCCCTGGGGCTGGGTCGCGGCCGAGGCCGGTGCCGGCCGGACCGTCGCAGTTTCGTCCGGGATCTGGCAGCACCATCCGGAGAAATGCCTGGCGGTCCGGCGGCCTTGGGCCGAAGCGCACCCCGACAAGCTCCAGGCCGTGCTGCGCGCGCTGCTCCAGGCGGCGAACCGCTGCGACGATCCAGCTGAGACCCCCGCCCTGGCCCGGCTGCTGGCCGAGCCCGGCTATATCGGCGTGCCGGCCGTGGCCATCGCCGCATCACTGGCGGGTGGCGCCGGCGGCGAGGTCGATTGCAGCCAGTTCGCCGCCCATGCCGCAACATATCCGGCGCGCGCCCATGCCCTCTGGTTCCTCGGGCAGATGGCGCGCTGGCGTGAGCTGCCGGCCGGGCTCGATGGGTCCGCTCTGGTCGATCGGGTCTATCGACCCGACCTGCATGCGCAGGCCCTGCTCAGTCTCGGCCTGACCCCACCCGCCGGCCCGGACTCGGGCCCCTTCTGCGACCAGGCGGCGACTGACTAGCGCCGAACCAGCGACGACAGCAACAAGAGCAGCAGTATGGCCGCGATCGCCTGCCAGACGAGGACCGGATTACGGGTATAGAGCGGCCGTTGCCGCGGCGAGGCCATGACCCGTGCCGGCCCGGCTTCCAGGTCGAGCGCCAGCTCGATCGCGTCGCCGGGCCGCTCCGCCGGATCGACGGCCACGGCGCGCGCCAGCAGCAGCTCGAGCCAGGCCGGCAGATCGGGCCGGTGCTTGGTCAGCGGCACCGGGCTGCCGAAACGCGGCCGCTGGAACGCCTCGACCTCGCCATAGGGCCAGGCGCTGCTGAACATTCGGTACAGCGTCACGCCCAAGGCATAGAGGTCGGTCCGTTCGTCGCCGGCGAGATCGCCCTCGAACAGTTCCGGCGCGAGGAAGCTGGGGGTGCCGGGGAGTTCTGCCGCAATCCCGGTGTCGAGGCCGGGCAGGCGGGCGATGCCGAAATCGATCAGCCTGACCCCGGAATCCGGCCCCAGGATGACATTCTCCGGCTTGATGTCGCGATGGATCACCCCGGCCCGATGCAGCGCGCCGACCGCCTTGGCCAAGCGCGCGCCGATCGCGATCCCTTCGGCCAAGGCTACCGGTGGCCGCCGGCTCAGCCGCTGCTCCAGGGTTTCGCCCGGGTAGTAGGGCATCACTGTATAGAGGCAGCTCTGGCGGCCGGGCGCCGGTTCAATCACCTCGCCCAGCCAGGGATTGCGCAGGCGCGCGGCGACCCAGCCCTCGCGCACGAAGGCGGCGCGGTAAGCGGCGTCTTCGGCCACGGCCGGCTTGGGGAATTTGAGCACCAGGACGGTGCCGTCGCGCTCGTCGGTGGCACGGTGGATCCGGCTGTAGCGGCCGTCGGACAGAAGCTCGCCAATCCGGTAGCCATCGATCCGGGCACCAAGGTCTGGGGGCTCGCGGATCGGCAGGTCACGGGCCAAGCTTGTCAGCTCGGTCCGATCCGCCGCCGGCAAGGTCAACACATCCAGCACCAGGGCGCTAGCATTGTCCTGGCTGCCTGCGGCGATCGCCTCGGCCACCAGCCGGGCTGCGGCGCGTTCGGACGAGGCTTCCTCCATCAGCAGCCGCGCCATTTCGCCCGAGCCCAGAGTGCCATGCACACCGTCGGTGGTCAGCACCAGCCGGTCGTGCTCCACCAGAGGTTCGACCGCATAATCGGCGCGCAACACATCCTCGAGCCCGATGGCGCGGCGCAGGATATGCGACCGCTCCGGCCCCGCCTGAACATGATCCTCGGTCAGCCGGGTGAGCCGGCCATTCCGAAGCCTCCAGGCGCGACTGTCGCCGATATGGACCAGGTGAGCGTGCCGCCCGCGCAGGATCAGGGCCGTTAAGGTCGTTGCCATGCCGGCGCGCTGCGGGTCGGTTCGACCTTGGCCATGGATCCAGCCATTTACCGCTTCCGCTGCGGCGGCAGCCGCCCGGCCGATACCAATCGTGTCGCGGCCGCCCAGATAGAATTCGATGAAGCTGCGCACGGCCAGCTCCGCGGCGATCCGCCCACCGGGCGCCCCCGAGACCCCATCGGCAATGGCGACGACCGCACCCTGGCGCGCGCGATCGAGGTCCGTGCCGAGGCAGGCGCCGACATAGTCCTCGTTGGCGATCCGCCGCCCCGTCTCGCTCGACCAGCCGAGCCGAAGTTCCAGTTGCGCCGGTGCCGCCATGGTCAGTGGGCGGGCCTGGCTACGGATCCCCGGACAATGGCGGGATCGCGACCCGAGTTAGGGTGGAGAATGGCATAAATTTTGGGCATGCTCGTTTCTTGGTGTCATTATGGCTAATAAATATGCACTCACGAAGAGTTTCTGCTGGCCAAAGCGAGGATTGCTGCGGTGCAGCAGATTGGCCCAAGCCTTGCACACTCTCCAAACGCCACGCAAGGACCGCTCGATCGGTCGCGGGCCGGGCGCGCTCCAATGGCGGGGCCGACCGACATCGGAGCCTTTCGCGGGCTCCCATCCCTGAGGGGCGGACCAATGGCGGTTCGCCGGGGCGTTGCCGGGCCGAGAGCCCCATCGCCCACCGGGAGTCGATCGATGAACAAGGGCTTTCTCAAGGCAGGTCATCTGCCGACACTGGTCGCTGCCTTCCTCTATTTCGATATCAGCTTCATGGCCTGGGTCATGCTCGGGCCGCTGGCCGTGCAGATCTCGAAGGATCTTGGGCTGACGTCTGCGCAAAAGGGCCTGATGGTCGCGACCCCAGTGCTCGCCGGCGCCTTCTTCCGTGTCATCAACGGCATTCTGGTCGACCATCTCCAGCCCCGGCGCGCCGGGATTATCAGCCAGCTCGTCGTGGTCATTGGACTGATCACGGCCTGGTGGCTCGGCCCCCATAGCTTCGGCGCCATGCTCGGGGTCGGCGGCGTGCTCGGCGTTGCCGGCGCTTCCTTTGCCGTGGCCTTGCCGCTCGCCTCGCGCTGGTATCCGCCGCAGCATCAGGGCACGGCGCTCGGCCTGGCCGGGGCCGGCAATTCCGGCACGGTCCTGGCAGCCCTGTTCGCGCCCAGCCTGGCCGTCGCCTTTGGCTGGAACAATGTCCTGGGCCTGGCCGCGATTCCGCTGGCCTTGACCCTGGCCGCCTATCTGGTGCTGGCCAAGGACAGCCCGGACTGCCCGCCGGCCAAGCCGCTCGCCGAGTATTTCAAGGTGCTCAAGATCGGCGATGCATGGTGGTTCATGTTCTTCTACAGCGTGACCTTCGGCGGATTCGTCGGTCTCGCCTCGTCGCTCAGCATCTATTTCAACGACCAATATGGCTTGAGCGCGGTCACGGCCGGCTATTTCACCGCGGCCTGCGTCTTCGCCGGGTCGCTGGTCCGGCCGGTCGGCGGTGCCCTGGCCGATCGGATCGGCGGGGTCCGCTCGCTCACCGCCATGTATCTGGTCGCGGCCGGGGCGCTTGGCGTGATCAGCTTCGGCCTGCCGCAGGCCTGGATGGCGCTCGGCGCTTTTGTCGTGGCCATGCTGGCGCTCGGTGCCGGCAATGGCGCGGTGTTCCAGCTGGTGCCGCAGCGCTTCCGGCGCGAGATCGGCGTGATGACCGGCCTGGTCGGCATGATGGGCGGGGTCGGCGGCTTTTATCTCGCCTCCAGCCTCGGCTATTCCAAGCAGCTGACCGGCAGCTACCAGGCCGGCTTCCTGGTCTTCGCCGCCCTGGCCCTGCTGGCGCTGACCGGGCTCAGCCAGGTGAAGAAGCGCTGGCGGACGACCTGGGGTGCCGCCGTTCCCGGCGCGGCGCGGATCTGACGGAGGGCATGCCATGAACATGTATGCCGCCCCCCGGCGCCGCCTCGTCGTGATCGGCAACGGCATGGCCGGAATGCGCACGGTCGAGGAGCTGCTCAAGCGCGCGCCCGAGCGCTACGACATCACCGTGTTCGGCGCCGAGCCGCAGGTCAACTACGACCGGATCCTGCTGTCCTCCGTGCTCGCCGGCGAAAAGCAGCTCGACCAGATCACTATCAATCCGCGGGAATGGTACGACGCCAACGGCATCACGCTGCAGGCCGGCGATGCTGTCGTTTCGATCGACCGGCAGGCACAAACGGTGACTTCGGCCAGCGGGCTGGTCGTCGGCTACGACCGGCTGCTGCTGGCTACCGGCTCGCGGCCGATCGTGCCGCCGATCCCCGGCCTCAACCTGGCCGGCGTCTGTGCCTTCCGCGACATTGCCGATGTCGAGACCATGATCGCGGCCTCGGCACGCTATCGCCGCGCCATCGTCATCGGTGGCGGGCTGCTCGGGCTGGAAGCGGCCAATGGGCTGCTCAAGCGCGGCATGTCGGTCGCGGTCATTCATCTGATGGACCGGCTGATGGAGCGGCAGCTCGATCACGAGGCGGCGCGGCTGCTGCAGACGGCACTCGACGAGCGCGGCCTCAACTTTTTCACCCATGCCGAGACCGAGGAGATCTATGGCGAGGGCCGGGTCGAGGGCGTGCGCCTGGCCGATGGCCGCGACGTGCCGGGCGATCTGGTGGTGATGGCGATCGGCATCCGCCCCAATATCGATCTGGCGCGCGCCGCCGGGCTTGACCTCAATCGCGGCATCGCCGTCGGCGACGATCTGCGGACCTCGGATCCGGCGATCTTCGCCGTGGGCGAATGTGTCGAGCATCGCGGCAAGACCTATGGGCTGGTGGCGCCGCTGTGGGAGATGGCCAAGATCTGCGCCGATCATCTGGCCGGCGACGAAAGCACGGTCTCCGATTATCAGGGCACCGTGCTGGCGACCCGGCTCAAGGTCACCGGCATCGACGTGTTCTCGGCCGGCGAATTCCTCGCCGACGAGACCACCGACGAGATCGTGTTCCGCGATCCGGCGCGCAACGTCTACAAGCGGCTGGTCCTGCGCGACGAGCGGCTGGTCGGCGCCGTCCTCTATGGCGATGCCCGCGACGGCGGCTGGTATTTCCAGCTGCTGCGCGAGGGCAAGCCGCTGGGCGAGCTGCGCGACCTGGTGATCTTCGGCCAGGGTTTCGCCGGCCTGGCCGCCGGCAAGCCGGTCGATCCGGCTGCGGCCGTCGCGGCCCTGCCGCTCGCGGCCGAGATCTGCGGCTGCAATGGCGTATGCAAAGGCAAGATCCTCGACACGATCGCGGCCAAGGGCCTGACCACGCTCGAGGGCGTGCGCAGCCATACCAAGGCCTCGGCCTCCTGCGGCAGCTGCACGCCTCAGGTCGAGGCGCTGCTGGCGCTGGCGCTGGGTGCAACCTATGCCCAGGCGGCGGGCGAGAAGCCGATGTGCAAATGCACCACGCTCGGCCATGACCAGGTCCGGCGCGAAATCGTCGAGCAGGGGCTCAAAAACATCCCCGCGGTCATGGCGGGTTTGGGCTGGAGCCGGCCGGATGGCTGCCATTCCTGCCGCCCGGCGCTGAACTTTTATCTGCTGATCGCCTGGCCCGGCGAATATGTCGATGATTCCCAGTCGCGCTTCGTCAATGAGCGCATGCACGCCAATATCCAGAAGGACGGGACCTATTCGGTGATCCCGCGCATGTGGGGCGGGCAGACCAGTGCCAAGGAGCTGCGCGCGCTGGCCGATGTCGTCGAGAAATTCAATATCCCTTCGGTCAAGGTGACCGGCGGCCAGCGTATCGATCTGCTGGGCGTGACCGGTGAGCAATTGCCGGCGGTGTGGCGCGACCTCAATGCTGCCGGCATGGTGTCCGGCCACGCCTATGGCAAGGCGCTCCGGACGGTGAAGACCTGCGTCGGCTCGGAATGGTGCCGCTTCGGGACCCAGGATTCGACCGCTATGGGCGTGGCGCTCGAACGCATGAGCTGGGGCTCCTGGCATCCGCACAAGGTCAAGCTCGCCGTCTCCGGCTGCCCGCGCAACTGTGCTGAAGCGACGATCAAAGATTTCGGCGTGATCGCGGTCGAGAGCGGCTGGGAACTGAGTGTCGGCGGCAATGGCGGCATCAAGGTGCGTGCCACCGATTTCCTGGCCAAGGTCGAGACCGAGGCCGAGGTGCTGGAATATTGCGGCGCCTTCCTGCAGCTCTATCGCGAGCAGGCACGCTATCTGGAACGGACGGCCCCCTGGCTCGAACGGGTCGGCATCGATTGGGTCAAGGAGCGCGTTGTCGAGGATGCCGAGGGGCGGCGCGCGCTGCATGATCGCTTCCTCTATGCCCAGCGCTTCGCCCAGGATGATCCCTGGGCCGAACGTACCGACGAAACCGCGGTTCCGGCTGCGTTCCGCCCGCTGGCGACGGTGGGATAGCGCCATGGACACGCTGCTCGACACCACCGACTGGCTCGATATCGGCGCCCTTGATGCCGTGCCGCGCCAGGGCGCCCGCACGGTCGTTACCGGGTCCGGCACGATCGCCGTGTTCCGCAGCCTCGACGATGCCGTCTTCGCACTCGACGATCGCTGCCCGCACAAGGGCGGACCCTTGTCGCAGGGTATCGTCCACGGCCATTCGGTCACCTGCCCGCTGCATAATTGGATCATCGACCTCGACACCGGGGCGGCGGCCGAGCCGGACGAGGGCTGTGTCCGCCGCATCCCGGTCCGGGTCGAGGCCGGCCGGATCTTGCTGGCGGTCGAGATCCGGTCGTGACCGCGCCGATCCGTACCACCTGCCCGTATTGCGGGGTTGGTTGCGGCGTCCTGGCCCAGGCCGATGACAGCCTGACCGGCGACCCTGACCACCCGGCCAATTTCGGCCGGCTCTGTTCCAAGGGCTCGGCCCTGGCCGAAACGCTGGGCCCGGCGGACCGGCTGCTGCAGCCGCAGATCAGTGGTCGGGATGCCGGCTGGGACGAGGCGCTCGACCTGATTGCCGAGCGCTTCGCCGCGGCGATCCGGCGACACGGCCCGGATTCCGTGGCCTTCTATGTCTCCGGGCAATGCCTGACCGAGGATTATTACGTCGCCAACAAGCTGATGAAAGGCTTCATCGGCAGCGCCAATATCGACACCAATTCGCGGCTGTGCATGGCCTCGTCGGTCGCCGGCCATGTCCGGGCCTTCGGCGCCGATCTGGTGCCGGGAACCTATGAGGATCTCGAGCAGGCCGATCTGGTGGTGCTGGTCGGCAGCAATCTGGCCTGGTGCCACCCGGTGCTGCATCAGCGCCTGGTGGCCGCGCGCGCAACCCGCGGCACCCGGATCGTGGTCATCGATCCGCGCCGTACCGCCAGCTGCCAAGATGCCGATCTGCACCTGGCACTGGCACCCGGCAGCGATGTCGCCTTGTTTGCCGGGCTGCTCGCCCATTTGGCCGAAGCCGGCATGCTCGATCGCGGCTGGATCGAACGCCATACCGAGGGCTTCGATGCGGCGCTCGATCTAGCAAAGGCGCAGGCGGGCCAGGTCGCCCAGATCACCGGGCTCGATCCGCAGGAGCTTCAGCGCTTCTACAGCTGGTTCGCCGCGACCGAACGGGTGGTGACCATCTATTCCCAGGGCGTGAACCAATCCTCGGCCGGGACCGACAAGGTCAATGCCATCATCAATTGCCATCTGGCGACCGGCCGGATCGGCCGGCCGGGTGCCGGCCCCTTCTCGGTGACCGGCCAGCCCAATGCCATGGGCGGACGCGAGGTCGGCGGCCTGGCCAACCAGCTGGCTGCCCATATGGGCTTCGACAAGCCCGCAGATCTCGACCGGGTCCGCCGCTTCTGGCGGGCGCCGAATCTGGCGGTCCGGCCTGGCCTCAAGGCAGTCGAACTCTTCGACGCCGTCGGCGACGGCCGGATCAAGGCGCTCTGGATCATCGCGACCAACCCGGCCGACAGCATGCCCCGCGCCGGATTGGTGCGGGCAGCGCTTGACGCCTGTCCCTTCGTGGTCGTCTCCGATTGCTGGCCGACGGCGACCACGGCGCGCGCCGCTGTCGTGCTGCCGGCCGCGGGCTGGGGCGAGAAGGACGGCACGGTGACCAATTCGGAACGGCGGATCTCGCGCCAGCGGGCCTTCCGCGCGCCGCCCGGCGCGGCGCGGCCGGATTGGTGGATGCTGGCCGAACTGGCGCGGCGGCTCGGCTGGGGCGATGCATTCGCCTGGACCGGGCCGGACGAGATCTTCGCTGAACATGCAGCTCTCTCGGCCTTCGAGAATGATGGCCGTCGCGTCTTCGATCTGAGCGGGCTCGATCCGGGCGGCTACGATGCAATGGCGCCAGTTCAGTGGCCCGTCCGCGCCGGGTCCGCCACGAGCGATGGCCGGCTGTTCGCGCGCGGCGGCTTCGCCACCCCGGACGGGCGCGCCCGGTTCGTCGCGACGCCGTGGCGCCGGCCTGCTGCCCCGATGAGTGCAGAGCAACCCCTGCTGCTCAACACCGGCAGGCTGCGCGACCAATGGCACACCATGACCCGGACCGGACGGGTGCCGCGGCTGCTCGCCCATAGCGCCGAACCGATCCTGGCGATTGCGCCCGGCGATGCTGCGGCGCTTGGGATTGAAACCGGTGCGCTGGTGCGGGTGACGAGCGCCCATGCCAGCATGGTCCTGCGCTCCCAGCACGATCCCGGCCAGCGCCCCGGCGAAGTCTTCGTGCCGATGCATTGGACCGATCAGTTCAGCGCCGCCGGGCCGATTGGCCGGCTGGTCGATGCGGTGGTCGATCCGATCTCCGGCCAACCCGAATTGAAGGCGACGGCGGTGAGGCTCGAGCCGGTGGCGACGACCTGGCACGGCTTGCTGCTGCATCGCCGAGCCGGGCGGCCGCCCGGCACCTGCCATTGGTCGCGCGTCCCGATGGCCCAAGGTCACGCCCTGGCACTCACCGGGATCGAGGCGCTGCCGAGCGGGCGCGATTTTGCCGGCCTGGTCTCGGGGCTGCTCGACGCGCCGGCGGGGGCGGAACGGCTCGATCTGGTCGATCCGGGCCGCGGCACCTGGCGCTTCGCCGCCCTGGTCGAGGGCCGCCTGGAAGCCTGCTTGTTCCTGGCCCTGCCCAAGGCGGCGCTGCCGCCGCACGAGCGGCTCGCCGAGCTGCTCGGTATGCCGGTCGAGGAGGCTGCCCGCCCGGGTCTCTTGGCCGCCCGGCGTGGCGCCGGGTCGGAGGCGGGCCGCACCGTTTGCGCCTGTTTCTCGGTCGGGCTCACGACCTTGCGCCGCGCGATCCTCGCCGATCAGCTGACCAGTGTCGAAGCCATCGGTGCGGCACTGGGTGCCGGCACCAATTGCGGCTCCTGCCTGCCCGAGCTGAAGCAGATCCTGCGCGCCGCCCGCGCCTCGGCGGCGTAGGGCGACCCAGGCAAAAACATCCTCGCTGTCCTTGGTGCCGCGACCGTCTGCGCACATTCGATCTCATCGGTCGCCGCGTCGGAAAACGACGCCGCCGCCCCGCTATCCCGAGGTTTCAGCGATTGGGATCGGAGTAGCAACCGAACAGAAAACCTAAGCAGCCTTTCCTTGATCGTGACACATATTGTAGTCCTCAAAGGTTGCATTTAGCGGCCCCTCGCCCGCTTGGCGGGAGAGGGAGGGGCCCGGCGCTCTTGCGACGGGAGGGTGAGGGTGG
>Ga0302314_10020141_pt1 | contig 11047 bp, 11 predicted proteins | sample III_Palsa_N2_3_FD_200533 | JGI IMG/M metagenome (GOLD analysis project Ga0302314, IMG submission 200533) | Peat permafrost microbial communities from Stordalen Mire near Abisko, Sweden - III_Palsa_N2_3 | ecosystem: Environmental > Terrestrial > Soil > Palsa > Peat permafrost | place: Sweden... | reverse complement strand
CATGTCGTTTCCTGGCGGCTCGGGGTGCGATCACGACACGCAGCAGCGTGGCGCTTGTTTGTGCGCGCATGACGGGACCGCGATGACGAGTTCCGCCGGAACATGTTTCGCCACATCCAGCCCGCCTGATCGGATCGGCAGACCCTCGTCGTCCGCAGACCGGTCGACGGGGTTTGCTCTCCGGAGTTTGCCATCCTGCTGGCGCTTCGACGATGTCCGTGGAGCTCAGGCCTTGGTGGTTACCCGGACACCGACGGGTGTGACAATACTGACTGCCGGATTTAGGCTCGCCGACATCGACCCGCTGCGCGGTGACGCGCTTCCCGGTCTCCAGCCTCTGGTCTGTGATGCAGAGAGGTCCCGATAATCGCCGATCGGCGCCGATTGTTGCGATGGTCGTTGATCTGGACAGTCGGTAAAGCCAATTGAGGCACATGGCCTCAACCAAGACTCTTAATGCGAAAAACCTCGATATGCTCGGTGCCGAACGCCTGGCGGCATTGCTCATCGAGGTCAGCACGGGGAATTTGAATGCAAAGCGACGATTGCGGCTTGAGTTGGCGGGCGCGGCCGGTGGCGACGACGCCGCGCGCGAGATTCACAAGCGGATCACCAGCATCGCCAAGGCCCGCACTTTCATCGATTGGCAGAAAACCAAGGCGCTGGTGACCGACCTGGAGGCACAACACTGCGCGATCCTGGAGCATGTCGCGAAGACGGATCCCCGGGAAGCGCTGGCGTTGCTGTGGCGCTTCCTGGGTCTGGCCGAACCAATCTTCGCGCGCTGCGACGACGGAAGCGGGCGGGTGGTCGCCGTCTTCCGAAACGCCGTTCCTGACCTCGCCGAGCTCGCCGGTTCGGCCCGCGCTAAGCCTGCCGAACTGGCCACCTCTGCCTTTGAGGCGCTGCGCGGTCGCAACCACGGCCAATGGGACGCTCTGGTCGAGACATTGGCGCCACAACTCGGGCCGGTCGGGCTCGAAGTACTGAAAATGCTGGTGACGGCGTGGCTCGCCGAACCAGTAGAAATCCCTGAGACGATTCCGTCCTGGAAACTCGGATCTGTCGAGCGGGAGCGGCTTTACGCAAGCCAGATTGAGGTGCGCCATCGCCAAACCGCCGGTCGCTTGGCGCTCGAGCGGATTGCCGACGCGCAGGGCGACGTCGATGCCTTTATCGCGCAGCAGCCCGCTGAGGCGCAGGCCTTTCCCAAGATTGCCGCGGGAATTGCGAAGCGGCTCTTGACTGCCGGACGAGCAACCGAAGCGCTCGAGGCGCTCGACCGTGCTGATAGCGCTAAGACCGACTGGGCCCATGCCGAGTGGGAAGATACACGGATCGACGTGCTGGAAGCGCTCGGACGACCAGACGACGCGCAGGCGTTCCGCTGGGACTTGTTCAGCACCGGTCTGACCGATCGCCATTTGCGCACTTGGCTCCGCAAGAGCCAAGCATTTGACCTCTACGAAGAGGAGCAGCGCGCATTCGCCCACGCCGCAAACTTTCCCGACGTCCATCGCGCCGCTGCTTTTCTAATCGCATGGCCGGCACTCGACCGAGCCGCCGCACTCGTGGTGGCGAGAGCCACCGAGCTGAATGGGGATCTATACGAAACGCTGACCCCGCTCGCCGAGGCTTTGGCGCCTTCATATCCGCTAGCGGCGACGCTCGCTCTGCGCGCAATGATCCGCTTTACGCTCGTCCATGCCCGATCATCGCGATACACCTATGCCAGGCAGCATTTCGAAGCCTGCGCCGCGCTCGCCGATCGCATTGCCGATTTCGGTGCGTTCCCCAATCATGTCGCGTACGAAAGTCAACTTCGGGCGACACATGGTCGTAAGACGGGTTTCTGGCGGGCCGACGGCTGATCCTGGTCCTGTCTAGCGTTATGTCGACTGCAGCTTCGCTATCGTTGTCGGCTCGATCCTATTGACGATGAAGTTGCTTCGCTTGTTCACGCACAAGGGATCGAAAGCGATCCTTTCATTTGAAGCGACGATGACTTGATCACAGGCTTGTTAAAAACGCGGTCTTCTACCTTTTAAACGCATCGGATAAGGCACTTCCATTTTTAATATGGAGCCGGCGAGAGATTTGCGGTTGACGCCGTGAGCCTATTGCCAAAGCCCGAGTTATGCGCAACCATGATTGCACAAAGCAGGTTTAATTGCGCGTAACTTGTTAAGCTGCGCATTAACGGCAAAGATTGCGCAAACCATATTGTGCGCAACTTAGGAGATCCCGTGGCCCGTCCGCTTCCCTACGGCTCGCTCGCCGCCATCGAGGCGGTGCTTGCCAAATATCCCGACGGGGCGTCCTATGCACAGATCGAGGCGGCACTCGATGTGCCTGGCGCGCGGCGCACGCTTCAATACCATCTACGGACGCTAGTCGATGCCGGCCGTTTGCGCATGACCGGCGCGCGCCGCGGCGTGCGCTACTATCCGGTTGGAAATGCGTCGGCCCCTGTTTCGGGTGACGCCAGTGCGAGAGCCGCCGCCGCAACAAACGCGATCATTCCACTCTCACCCGAAGGTGAGGCGGTGATCGCCTATGTCCATCAACCAGTCGGGCTGCGCCAGCCGGTCGGCTATGACCGCAGCTTCCTCGATGGGTATCGACCCAATGAGAGCTTCTACCTCGGCGACGCCGCGCGCGCGCGCCTGGCCGAGATCGGCCGGCCGCAGATTGAGGCGGCGCCGGCCGGAACCTACGCCAAGCAGATCCTCAACCGCCTGCTGATCGACCTCGCCTGGAATTCGAGCCGCCTCGAAGGCAATACCTATTCGCTGCTCGACACCCGCCGCCTGCTCGATTTCGGAGAGGTAGCCCAAGGCCATGAGCAGCGCGAAGCGCAGATGATCCTCAACCACAAGGATGCCATCGAATTTCTCGTCGCCAATGCCGACGAGATCGGTTTCAATCGTTACACGGTCCTCAATCTCCACGCGCTGCTCGCCAACAATCTGCTTGCCGACCCGACCGCCGTCGGGCGGTTGCGCCATATCGCGGTAGGGATCGAGGGATCCGCCTTCCATCCACTCGAAGTATCGGGGCAGATCGAGGAAAGTTTCAACCAGTTGCTCGCCACTGCTGCCGCCATTCGGGACCCGTTCGAGCAAGCCTTCTTCATGATGGTTCAGCTGCCTTACCTTCAGCCCTTTGATGACGTGAACAAGCGTGTCTCGCGACTTGCCGCCAACATCCCCATGATCAAGGCCAATCTCGTGCCCTTGTCCTTCACTGACGTGCCGAACGACCTTTATGCGCGCGCGACGCTCGGCGTGTATGAGCGCAATGATGTCGCGGCGCTGCGCGACGTCTTCCTGTGGGCCTATGAGCGCTCGGCCGCCCGCTATGCCGCGGTTCGGCAATCCTTGGGCGAACCGGACCCTTTCCGTCTGCGCTATCGCGACCGCCTGCGCACCACGGTGCGCGACATCGTGCGTGCGCCGTTGGACCGTCAGGCCGCCCGCGCGCACCTCACCAAAGTCGCGCATGACGAGGTGCAGCCCGAGGATCAGGAGCAATTCATCGAGATCGCCGAAACCGAGCTGCTTGGACTCCACGAGGGCAATTTCGCGCGATACCAGGTCCGGCCCTCCGAATTTTTGGCGTGGTCAAAGAAATGGAATCCAGCCTGATAGGCCGCGGATCCAGACTCCGCGCTGGGGCTTGGCCATGTCGCTGATGCGCCAACCGGGTGGCGAGGGCGGACAGTTAGCCGGCTTGGATAGCGGACGGGGTGCAGCTGAGCGCGTTGATTAGCGGCTACCAAGCACGAGGCGTCGATCCGAGCTTTGCGCTGACGGCGTTTTCAACATCCTGAAGCTGCGAGCGCGACATGATGCCGCTTGTGAGCAGGGCCTTCATCAACTCGTCGACCAGCGCGGCCAGGAAATGGAGCTCTCCGCGTTCCGACGGTAGATCCTCGGTACCGATTTCCACGTCTTGATCTCCCTCTCGTTCGTTCATGCGTTTGGCCAACGCACCAACTATCAAAAGAAACCCCACCGGAGACAACTCACGGTGGGGCCAAGGTTCGGGGGGATTGACCGGGCAAGGGGGAAGCCCGGGTGCCGCATGTTCAATGGCTGGCCAAGGGATAGGTTGCGTGTCGGTCTTAAATTCCGGCGATTGCCTCGCTCGTGACATCCGTTAACGCGGTTGCCAGCTCATCCTGTGTCGGCCTCAAGGTAGTGATTTCGGGCTGACGGGATGCGTCGGTAGCCATGTGCCATGGATTCCGGGCGGCACCCGGTGGGACAGGCGAATGACGGCGACGGGTGCCTGCACGATGGCGCGGGCATCGAAGATCTCGAGCGCCGTGCTCGTCTGTCCAGCATCGATCACCAAACCGATCAGCCGGCCGTCGTCCTCGGCGGTGTCGGGTCCACGGGGCACGAACATGAACTCACCCGCGATCCGGCCCGGACCGAATACGTGCGACTGACGGCTTCCCGCCTCGAGGTCATGTTTGAACAGCGGCGCCTCGCCGACAAGCGTCTCGCCAATCACATCCGGGAGCCCCATTGCATAAGCGTAGCGGTAGGGTTGACCGGTGCGGCGCTCGTCGATCCGGGGCAGTTCCTGGGGTGCGTCATCGACCATGCGCTGAGCGACGGTGCGGGCTATCGGATCGATCGTCCAGCGCTCGAACCCGCGTGGGTTCGTGTCGGGGCCCTCATTCTCGTCGGAGAACATTCGGTCATAGACGATCACGTCGAGCACGACGCGGCCGTCGGGCAGATCGTAGGCATTGGCTGTATGGAAGACGAAGCAGGGATCGAGGTCGATCCAGATCATGTCCTCCGTATCGCCATCCCGGGGAAGCAGCCCCAGACGAGCGGGGTGATTGCTGTTCCAGCGGTAGGGGAAGCCGCGCCCCGAAATGACCGTCCGCAGCGAAAGGGTCAGCGGCAGATCGAGCACGATCACGAAGCGTTCAGTGATCGCGCAATCGTGGATCAGCGGCCCGTGCGAGACCGGGATCACGACCGATTGCCGCACGTGGCCTTCGGTGTCGACGACATTGTAGCGGACACGATTCGGGTCGGTCGCCTCGTAGCAGATCGCATGAAGGTCGCCGGTGGCAGGGTCGCGTCGCGGGTGCGCCGTGAACGATCCGGGCAGCGTGCCGCCAAAGTCGTCGAAGCGCCGCTCGTCGAGTGCCTCGCCGAAGCGGACGGGCGTGCTGCCAGCTTCGACCAGCGCATAGGCGCCGCCTGCGTGCCCTAATATGCTGGTATTGACCGTATCGAAGATGTGGCGGGGACCCGGCGCCGGTGCGATGCCGCGTGCCTTCGCCACGGCTTTCGATCGAATCCAGCGGTTGCGGTACCAATGCGCCCTCCCACCCGAGATGCGAATGCCGTGAAGCATGCCGTCGCCGGTAAAGAAGTGATAGCTGCGCGGATCGGGATCGACCGGATTAGGACCGATCCGCACATAGCGGCCGTCGAGCTCGGGCGGGATGACGCCATCGACGACGAGATCGGTCAGCGTCAACTCTTCCGTCATCGGTAAGTGGATGCCTGTGAGTAGAGGATGCGGGGCATCTCGTGATGGCAGTCGCCAGCGATTGAACGCTGCAATTCCGCCGATGACCGGCGAGGAGACGCCGCGGACCGCACCTTCGATCAGTGCTCCGGCGCGTTCGGCAACGGTCATGGTGTTCTGTCCTCTGCGTGACTGCTCGCTATTCCTCAACGCGTACCGGCAACGATCGGCTCGCATTCACGCGACACCGATGATCGCGTTGGATCTACCGCCCGACCGGTTGCCCGACGCAACGCTGAAAGAAGGCTATGTTCTCGTCGAGGACCGGCGCCTTGGTACGGAAGGGTCTCGAGACCGCCATGATCAGATCATCGTGGGTGAGCCCGGGATATTCCCGCAAAATGGTCGACCGGTTGCCGAGCGCCGCTTCGCGCGCTGCAAGTGTGATGGCGTTGCGCGGCTCGACGTCGGTGTCGGCGGTGCCCGTGGCGAGCCACAACGGCGGAGCATCGCGTCGGGCAAAGGTAATCGGCTGCGTCTGGCGTGAATCAGCAGCGTTTCCCATCGCGGCGATCGCGCGCGCGGAGGTGAAGGGATAGAAATTATAGGCGCCGGCAAGCCCTGCGACGCCGCGGATGCTCGCTGGGTTGACGCCCGCTCGGGCCAGGTAGCGCTGATCAAGCGCCAGCATCATCGCGATATAGCCGCCGGCCGAATGGCCCGCGAGCAGGATGCGGTCCGGATCACCCCCGAAGCGCGCGATATTGTCTCGGGTCCAGCGCACGGCCGCGGCACCATCCTCGACATATGCCGGGAACCGTACGCCGGGTACCTTGCGATAGTCGGGGATCACGACGACGAAGCCGCGGGCGGCATACGCCTTTCCGACGAAGCCGTAAGCGCCGCGTCGTCCCTTCACCCAGGCACCGCCATAAAAGAAGACCACGACCGGTCGCCGACCCGACGTGGCGGCCGGTTGCGCCCAGACGTCGAGCTTTCCATCCGGTCCGGCCATGAACCGCTCGCCAGAGGCGACGCGCTCGACGCCTGGATCGCCGGGAAAGACGTCATTGAGAACGTCGAGCGATTTAGGAGGCGAGTAGAGATAGAGCCCGCCCGCCGCGACCAGCAGCAAGCCGATCACCGCCAGGATGATCCGGATCATCCGGCCGATCATGCTGCGGTCACCACGATAGCCTCAACGGGACCAGCCACAGCAGCCCCAGCGCGTAGGCAAAGATCAGCAGATAGCCGACTGCAAACACCCAAAGTGGGATAGGCCAGTAGATCAGCGCATCGACAGCGCGCGCGATCAGCGGCTGGCTCTCCTGTGATCCACCGCTCAGCGCGTCCTGCCAGATCGTCAAAAAGCAGGCGCGTCCCAGCGCGGCCTGGATTGCGACAACTGCTAGCGAGAGCAGATGCAGGATGCGCCACACCGGTGCGTGGACGAAGCGCCAATGGCGCCAATGCCCAAGCGGGATGGCGACAAGCCCGATAATGTTGGACAGGATGATGGCGGCATGAACCGCGAGCACGACAAGGGCGAGCATCAGGCGTCACGCCGCGTCACCGGAGCCAGCATGCGAAGTTCGGATAGACGAGGGTTTGCCGTGGGAACAACGCCTGCATCCGAGATATACGGCGCGCGGCGCCGTTCGGACCAAAATGCCCATCAAACCCCCAAGTCGGCAGTCGTCGCCGGCAGCCTTCCTCGAAATCGTGTGCGTCGGAAAAGGAGGCTAGCGGATCATGGAACACGTCAGCATCACGATATCGACTTCTTGATGGTCATCGATAGGCCTTGAAAAGCGCCGCAGCGGCGGCGGACACGTCCTCCCACGTCACCTCGAACCCGGCCTCGTTGCCATAATAGGGGTCGTGGACGTCATCGCCTTCCCGCCCGGGTACGACATCCATAAGCAGCGACAGGGCGGCGTTGCCGTCGGAAGGGGCGATCGCCTGCAGCGCGGCAAGATTGCTATGATCGAGCGCGAAGATGCGACCGAAGCGCCGAAAATCCTCTTCCTCTACCTGGCGTGCCCGGAGCGTCGACACGTCGGCACCGTGGCGCCTCGCGACAGCCTGGGCGCGGCAATCTGGAGGATCGCCGACGTGCCAGTCGCCGGTGCCTGCGGAGTCGACGCTCATGGCGATCCCTGCCTTGGCCGCGGGCAGGCGCAGCGCCGCCTCTGCCAGCGGCGAGCGACAGATATTGCCGAGACAGACGAACAGGATCGATGGCGGTGTGTTCGAGGTCATGGGGCTCCGGATTACTTTTTAGGCGCCGACCGGCCAACGCATCGCCTCCGAGATCAGCCCCCGCACGTGCCATTCGAATGTGTCGCCTTTTGGTCGAGGACCATGCTCATCGGTCCCTTGGGCGTCTCGCCGGCCATGTCGAGACGCCCCGCGAATCCCGAGGCGTTGTAGGTGCCGGCGCGCTTGATCCGGATAGGCGGCCCCGATTTCTGCTGGCAGGTCAGCGCCTGCGTATAACGGCCGCCAGCTATCTGTAGGCTCTCTACCCGGCATTGCGCCGCGGGATCGGGTACGAGCAAAGCTGCGACGCCGGTATTGGCCGCGCTCTGATCCAGGCATTTGCGCTCGGTCTTCGATTTGCCCTTCATCATGCGGAGCAAGAAGGCTGGTGCGCCGGGAACCACGAGATCGACGGCGGTCGACGTCACGTCCCAATCTGCCGGTCTGGATCGATTGCGCAGAGACGCTCACAGGCGAGATCAAAAGGGCAAAGGCAAACCATCTACGCATGGCGCGAAGCCTGCGGCGAAGCGACGTCATGCGCAAGCTCTTGCTTCCTGACCACGTTGCTGGGGCGAGGGCCACAGCCAGCAATGCGGTCGATCTTTCACCATGGACCCCGAAACGCGGCGGACGTACTAGGCCGCATGATCAAGATGTATGGCTTCTGGCGGTCCGCTGCCTCGTTCCGCGTGCGCATTGCTCTCAATCTGAAGGGCTTGGCGTATGAAGAGGAGATGATCGACCTGGACGGGGGGGAACAGAATGCTCCCGACTACGTCGCCAAGAATGCCCAAGCTTCGGTGCCAACGGTCTTCTTCGACGACCAGCCGCCGATGACGCAGTCGCTGGCGATCCTCGAATATCTCGACGAACGCCATCCGGTACCGCGCCTTTTGCCGGACGACGCTGAAAGCAGGGCCCGCGTTCGGTCGATCGCGCTGATGTTCGCCGCCGACCACCATCCCCTGATCGTGCCACGAGTTCGGCGGTATCTGACCGAAACTTTGAAAGTGTCGGATGAAGCTCGCACGGACTGGATCAGATACTGGTTCCGGGAAGGTCTGCGTCAGGCCCAAGAGCGGCTGAGCGCGGAGCCGGAAACAGGTCGGTTCTGTCATGGTGATCAGCCGACCATCGCCGATCTATGTCTCGTCAGTCAGGTTGTCGGTGCAAGGGGCTTTCAGGTCGACATATTGGATTTACCGACGGTGTCACGGATCACGGCTTCCTGTCTGGACATCGACGCTTTCGCTCGGGCGCACCCGCACAATCAACCAAGTGCGCCCGCATCGCATTGAGGTCGAACGCCGCCCTCGGCGAACCGTGCTTGTCATCAGTGACACTTTACCCCGGGTTTTGGAGGTAAAGTGTCACGAGTGGCGCTATAAACCCGCGCCGCCAAAGGCTCGTGTGATATTGGCCCCATGCGTCGGGCCACGCCGGCGCCAAGGGCGTTGCTTTGGTTACGAGCACTATCGACGGAGAGGCAGCCACGAGCGCCCCGCCGGCAAAGTGTCACAGGCGAAAAATCGTACCGGCTTACACGAGCCGGGATTCACATCTCGGCGGCCTGTGCTAGATTCATTCTATGTTCCACCAGCCCGATCTCTTCGACGCCGCGAAAACGGGGGAGGACGTGCCTGTAGTGCCGCTCAGCCTCCCAGCTCTGATCGAAAGGATCGCGGGCGTTTCGCCTCGGCCGCGGTACACCTTCATGGTTCTCAATCTGATTGCGAAAGTGGCAGGCGCCAACAGCGGCAGCGCGGGGCCTTATGTCGTCGAGGCCGACCGCCGGATCTCGCTTCGCGACTGGCTGTGCGATTCCCTGGTGCCGATGGCGCAGAGGGATCCGCGCCGGCTGAGGATCGTGGAAGAGGTGAAGACCTCACTCCTGGAGCAGAACGCGCTCCCGCAAGATCGCGTCGAAGCGGACCGTGTGATAGCTTCCGAAGTTAGAGAGAGGGTGCGGCGCTCCGGTCGCTGCAACGTCAGCCGCGCTGTCTCGGACCTCGTGCGCGCTGGCCTCGTGCGGCGCCACTACCAAGGCTATTGGGTCGACCACCACAATCGCGGTGCGCAGCGGGAAGCCGTTTACACCATCACGCCTGCGGCCGCCGCAGCGCTTGGCCGCTTCTAATAAGTGATCCCCCACAGGGATCGCCCATGCAGCGGTCCGAGTTTTGGCGCACATGGTGTGGCCGATACGCTATATCGTACATCGCCCATCTGCCGGATGGTACGCCCGCGCCTCACGGCGCGAGCGCAGCTCATTATCCGTTGAGCTTGTCCTTCACGGCCTTGGCCGGCGTGAAACCGAGCTTCTTGGCCGCAGCGATCTGAATGGTCGCGCCCGTCGCCGGATTGCGACCTTCACGTGCTGCGGTCTCTTTGACCTTGAACTTGCCGAAACCGCCGATTGAGATTTCGTCGCCCTTGGCGGCGGCGGTGGCAATTGCGTCGAAAACACCGTCGACGAGTTTGCGAGCATCAGCCTTGCTCAGACCTTCGGTGCCGGCAAGCTGGTCGGCTAGATCAGAATTGTTCATTGGTTTGACCCTTCTGGTGGGAGGCGCCGTCTAGCGTCTGGGGCCGGTTCGCGTCCAGCGATGTACGTCAGCGGCGATCCGCCGCCATTTTCACGATCGATCTCGCACGATCGCCTTTTGAACGAAGTCGCTGAAGCTATTACGAAAGTCGAAGGTGTTCTTTATATGTTCTAGACGGCGAAGGCGAGGCGGCCTTACGAAACGAGCTTTTTTGCCGCCCCGTTCGCGTCACGAGCAAGGAGTTCAGCCATGAGCCGCCTGTAGGACACGTCGCAAATCTACGTCCGGACCGAAGTCGACGAACTGCTGCAAGACTATCCCAATCGGGATGTGAGCTCGCTCGCCTGCGCCTTCGAGCAGTCGCATCGGGCTTATGAAGGCGATCCGGCCTTCGCGCGGGAGATCATCGATGTGGATCGGCGCTGAAAGCCAGACCCCGGCAGATTTCGGCAAAGCCACTGAATCCCCTTCGAACTATTACAGGCCGGAGGTCCCAACCGGCGCCGATCAGGACACCATTGTTACCCGCTTTTTCCGAGACGTCGCAGGTAGTTACATTGCTCAAACGTAGGGTCCCACTTTCGGCGCCGATCCACAAGTGAGAACCACGAAGCGCGCTACTCGACCAAGGCAATGGGAGTCTCGAACGAAGACCTCGAGGTGGCGATAAAGAAAGTCGGTATCGGCGCCGATGCAGTGCAAAAAGCATACGCCCGCTTCTGCGGCTGATACAA
>Ga0302314_10020140_pt1 | contig 11047 bp, 8 predicted proteins | sample III_Palsa_N2_3_FD_200533 | JGI IMG/M metagenome (GOLD analysis project Ga0302314, IMG submission 200533) | Peat permafrost microbial communities from Stordalen Mire near Abisko, Sweden - III_Palsa_N2_3 | ecosystem: Environmental > Terrestrial > Soil > Palsa > Peat permafrost | place: Sweden... | reverse complement strand
CACACGCGCCCGCGGCTTCAGGCCATGCGCCTTGGCGTAGGCCGGCGACGCCAAGAGCACCGCGGCCGCGCCGTCCACCACGCCCGACGAATTGCCGGCGTGGTGAATGTGCTCGATCTTCAGGTCCGGATAGACCCGATTGATCAGGCCGCCGAGCGTCGTGCCGTTATCGTCGATGGGAAAGCCGGCCATCGCCGCGAACGCGGGCTTCAGCCCCGCGAGACCTTCCATAGTGGTCTGCGGCCGGGGAAACTCCTCGTGGTCCAAGGCCAGCGTTCCGTCTTCTCGGTAGACCGGCACCAGCGACTTGTCGAAATGGCCACCCTTGATCGCTTTGTCGGCGCGCTGCTGGCTGAGCAGGGCCAGCTCGTCCACCGCCTGGCGAGTAATGCCTTCGAGCGTGGCGATGGCGTCGGCGCAGATGCCTTGCTGGGTTTGGGGATGGCGCGCGCGCAGTCGCAGATTGCCCCCATCCAGCAGGCCCACCGAATTCGGATCGGCGGTCGAAGCGGTGTAGGACATCATCTCGGTCCCACCGGCGATGACCAGATCCTCCATGCCTGACATGATCGAGGCGGCGGCGAGGTTCACTGTGGTGATGCCCGATCCGCAGAACCGGTCGAGGGTCATGCCGCTGGCCTTGGTGTCATAGCCGGCGTCGAGCGCCGCCATGCGGCCCATGTCCCCGCCCTGCTTGCCGCGCTGGCTGCTGGTGCCCCAGATAATATCGTCCACCTCGGCGGTGTTCAGGTTGTTGCGCTCGGCGATTGCCTTGAGCACGGTCGCGGCCAAGTGCTGGGGATGGAGCTCGGCCAGGGCGCCCTTGCCCACCTTGCCGATTCCGCGCGGCGTCCGGCAGGCGTCGATGATCCAGGCTTCGGTCATTTGTCTTACTCCCAATGTTGGTTCGATTTGTTGTTGTGATAGTGGTGTTTCGAAGACTATCGCGGCGCCATTCGGATGGCGCCGTCAAGACGAACATCCTCGCCGTTGAAATAGCCGCAGGTGATCATGGTGTAGGCCAATTGAGCGTATTCCTCGGGCCGGCCCAGCCGTTTGGGAAACGGCACCTGGGCGGCCAGCGCCGCCTTCACCGGCTCCGGCGCACGCTGCAGCAGCGGGGTGTCGAAGATGCCTGGGAGAATGGTGTTGACGCGGATCGCCTCGCTGGCCAGATCCCGCGCGACGGTCAGGGTTAAGCCGACGAGGCCCGCCTTGGAGGCCGTATAGGCCGCCTGCCCGATCTGCCCGTCTTCGGCCGCGACCGAGGCGGTGTTGACGATCGCCCCGCGGTCGCCGTCTTCAAGGGGGTCCAGGGTCAGCATTCCGGCGGCGCTCTTGGTGATGCAGCGAAACGAACCGATCAAGTTGACCTGGATGATGCGCTCGAAATTATCGAGCGGATACTCCTTGATCTCGCCGGTCTGCCGATCGCGCGACACGGTCTTCACAGATCCGCCCACGCCGGCGCAATTGACCAGGATACGCTCTTGGCCGATCGCGGCGCGGGACTTGGCGAAGGCGGCTTCGACCTCCGCGTTCGAGGTGACGTTGACCTTGCAGAACACGCCGCCGATCTCCTTGGCCAGCGCCTCGCCCCGCTCCTCGTTCAGGTCGAACAGTCCCACCTTGACGCCATGGGACGCCAGCAGCCGCGCTGTGGCCTCGCCGAGGCCGGACGCGCCGCCGGTGATCACCGCGGAAATCGACGGGTTGAGTATCATGGGTTCCACCTCTCGCGACGACATTGCGCGTGCTGTCGTTGGGTCAGCATAGACCGAATTTGCGAGCACTGGCGCTGATCGGGCGGGCGCCCGCGCATCGATTCGCCGATTGGAATCCGCGGCTCGGATCGCTATCACCGCGGCGCGGGCCGTTGGCGCCCGAGAATCCGCCGAAGGCTGATGATGACCGAGACCCCGCCCGATCGCCTGGCGACCAATCCAAAAAGCCCTTACTACGACGCCGCCATCCTTGAGCGGGGCGTCGGCGTGCGCTTCAAGGGCGTGGAGAAAACCAATGTCGACGAATATTGTGTCAGCGAGGGCTGGGTTCGCTTGACCGTCGGTTCCACTCGCGACCGAGCTGGCAATCTGATCACCATCAAGCTGCAGGGCGCGGTCGAGCCCTATTTCCGCGACGAGTCCTGATCGGTCGATATTGCCCTAAAAACTGACGCCCTGGGCCATTCGCTTGGCTCCACGCGATGGCGTTTGTTCAAAATCAAGGCGACACACCTCGATCACGCCATGCAATGATCAGCTTTCAGGGATGATCACTAGGTGGTCAGATCGGCGTTGATCAACCTTGTCCTCGCCGTGATCGTCAATCCGCCACAGCTCTAAGTAGCGTGCCGCCGTTGGTTTGATCGTTCGCCCAGCCGCACGACAACGAGGGGATGATAAAGTGCAATTCTGGAAGCTTTCACTGTGCGCGGGCACGGTGTCGGGCGCCTTCGCCAGCGCGACCTGGGCGGACGACCAACCGGCGGCTCCGGCCGCGGCAGCGCTGGCTGCGCCGGCGTTCTCGATCGGCATGGAAGGCCCGATCGCGATCAATCCGACGCCGTTCACCGTCAAGTCCGCACTGCCCCTGCTGGGCACGGTCACCATCAACGGCGCTGTCACCGGTTTCGGCCTTTGGCAGGACAATCCGTCCGTGGGCGACAAGCACGGCCAGTTCGATCTGACCAATGGCCAGGTGCTGATCGAAAAGACCGATGGACTGGTGCAGTTCTTCGTCGACGTCGGGACCTATTCCTTCCCTGCTCTTGGCACGCCCTATCTGCCCTCTGCCAAGGCCGTCAACGTCAACTTCGGCGCCATCCCGATGGCCTATCTCAAGCTGGGCCCGACCAGCGACTTCTCGATCGAAGTGGGCAAGCTGCCGACCCTGATCGGGGCCGAGTACAATTTCACCTTCGAGAACACCAATATCGAGCGCGGCCTTTTGTGGAACCAGGAGAACTTGGTCAGCCGCGGCATCCAGCTGAACTACACCAAGGGAGCCTTTGCCTTTAACCTGTCGCTCAATGACGGGTTTTATTCCAACGATCTGAGCTATGTGACCGGCGCGGTGACTTGGACCATCAACCCAGCCAACACGCTGGAATTCTCCGCCGGCGACAATACGCGCAAGGTCGACACGTCCAATCCGGCCACGCCGGTGTTGCAGAACAACTCCCAGATGTACAACCTGATCCTGACCCATACCGATGGGCCTTGGACCTTCCAGCCCTATATCCAATATACCGAGATCCCCGCCCTGCCCCAGCTGGGCGCCGGCTCCGCCTCGACCTTCGGCGGCGCGTTAATCGTGAACTACACAATTCCGGCCACCGCAAAGCTGGACGAGTTCAGCCTCAGCGGCCTCAGCCTGCCGGCGCGCTTTGAATACATCTCGTCCACCGGCCAGACCGTCAACCTGCTCTACGGACCAGGCAGCAACGCCTATTCGCTGACCTTCTCCCCGACCTACCAGTTCCAGATCTATTTCGTCCGCGCCGAAGTCTCCTACGTCTCTGCGGCCTCGACCACGCCCGGCTTTGGTTTCGGCGCCGATGGAAATGGAAAGACACAGACCCGCGGGCTGATCGAGCTTGGCGCGCTGTTCTAGCCGAGGCCGCCTCTCACTCGGTCCCATCGCCCGTCCGTCCATGGCGGGCGGCGATGTCATTGATCAGCGGCGTCGCCGGCCCTGGCGCGAAGGCAGGGATTGACGCCGTTCTACATGGTGCGACAGCGCGCCGATCTGGTGCAGCAGCAGCGCGAATTCCACGACCAGGACCAGAACCGACTGGATCACGGTCGACGCCGATTCCAGCCGCCGAGGCAGACGTCCCGCCTGTTCGATGATTTCGACAACCAGCCCGAAGCCCAGCAGGAAATTGTAGGGCCGCCCCAGCCGCGTCTGCAGCCACTCGTCCAACTGTCGCGCCCAGCGGCAAATCTGAAGGATCATCCGGTCTCGTCCGCGGCGGCCGGGCGATTGTCGCCGCGCCGCGCTGGCCGAGCTTACATCGTCGCGCCCAGCTGCCAAGGAACGAACTCGGCCCCGCCATAGCGCCGGGGACCGACTTCAACCCCGTGGGCGTTGCTTCTAGTCATTGACCTCGCCGAAGCACGCCAATGGCGGCCGCGCCGCCCGCCGCCATCTCCGCATCGATGCTGTCGATTCGCTCAAAGGGGCGATGGGGGCGAGTGAAGACAGCGAGCGCGAAGGCGCGGCCGTCCTTGTGCGTGATCACGCCGATCTCGTTGCGAACACGGCCCGTCAGGGCGCCGGTTTTTGCAGCGATGGTCGCACCCGCCGGCAGCCCCCGCCCGATACGCGTGCTGAACTGGCGCGCCATGATCGCGCGGACGCTCGCACAGGCCTCGGGCGCCGCCGCGTCGTTGGCCCAGATGGCGCTCAGGAGACGGGTCATATCCCGCGCCGTTGACCGATTCGTACCGCGGGCGTCATAAGCGGAGCAAGCGTCGATCCGCACGGGATCGATGCTGTGTCGCAGCGCTTCCTCGCCAAGAGCGCCGGCCTGGGCCGCAGCGTAAGTCTTATAGTCGGCAAATCCCATGTCCGTGCCGATACCGTCGAAGAGCGTCTGCAGATCACTTTCGATCACCGTCGCCACACAGCCGCAATGAGCGGCGCGCGCATTGATCCGCTCCAACCCCACAACGCCGACAAGATGGTCGGTCGCGGTGTTGTCGCTGATTGTCAGCATCAGCCCGCAAAGGTCGCGGAGCGAAACTTCCACAGGGTCCAGGAAATCGGAGATACCGGCGCCGCCGGCCGTAAGCTCGTCGGGTCCAATGACCAGGCGCTGGGCCGGGTCCAGCAGACCCTCATGCGCCTGTGCGTAGAACTCCAGCGCGACCAGCACCTTGAAGACCGACGCCAGCACGACCGGTGCGTCCGGCTCGATGCGGAGCGCTTCGCCGGACTGGAGGTCCACAGCGTGCAGGCTGACCCAACAGCCCGCGCGGTCGAAACCCTCCGCAATCGAGCGCGCCTCCGCGTCGAACTCATTGCGCTCAGTCACGGTCCCCTCCGTCGTCTTGCAGCGCCACTTGGATACTTAAGCAGCGCGATCTTGAGCCTTTCATTTCATGGGTGGCCACTGTCCGCAAACCCACCCAACGCCGCCCTCACTTTCGACGCGCCACCAGCGCGGATCGTCGACCTACCCCGCGTCCCGCAACACCCGCCGGTCCACCTGCGCCACGTCGCTCACCCCGGTCAGGGCCATGCTAACCGACAGTTCGCGGCGGATGATGTTCAGCGCCTCGGTGACCCCCGCCTCGCCGCGCGCGGCCAGGGCGTAGAGGAAGGCCTTGCCGATCAGGCAGGCCCGGGCGCCCAGGGCCAAGGCCTTGAGTACGTCCTGGCCGGACTGGACGCCGCCGTCGAACAGCACTTCGGTCCTGTCGCCCAGCGCCTCGGCGATCTCGCCCAGAACCGAGATAGTCGACGAGGCGCCGTCCAGCTGGCGGCCGCCATGGTTGGAGACCACGATCGCGTCGGCGCCCGTGGCCGCGGCGATCTTGGCGTCCTCGACGTCCAACACGCCCTTCAAGATCAGCTTGCCTGGCCAGATCTGGCGGATTTCCTCGATATCCTTCCAGGTCATGGCCGCGTCGAACTGGCCGGCGATCCAGTGCGATAGCGTCGACAGTCCTGAGATCCCGCCGGGCCGGTCCTGCAGATTGCCGAACGTGCGGCGTTTGCCGAACAGCACGCCCGCGGCCCAGGCCGGCTTGGTGGCGATGTCGAGGGCGTTTTTCAGCGTCAGGCGTGGCGGAATGCTGAGGCCGTTCTTGATGTCGCGGTGGCGCTGGCCCTGGACCTGGAGGTCGAGGGTGACCACCAGGGCGGCGCACTCGGCCGCCCTCGCCCGCTCGATCAGCGACCGCGTGAAGCCGCGATCGCGCATAACGTAGAGCTGGAACCAGAACGGTTTTTGAGTGGCGCCACGTACGTCCTCGATGGAGCAGATCGACATGGTGCTGAGGCAGAAGGGAATACCGAACGCCTCGGCAGCCCGCGCGCCGCACATTTCGCCGTTGGCGTGGAACAGGCCCGTCAGGCCGGTGGGGGCGATCGCCAGCGGCAAGGTCGAAGGCTGGCCGACGATGGTGGTCGCCATCTCGCGCTTGGAGGCATCGATCATCACGCGCTGGCGCAGCCGGATCGCGTCCAGGTCCCGCCGGTTGGCGGCCAAGGTCAGCTCTGAATAGGCGCCGCCGTCGGCATAATCGAAGATCGCGCGCGGAATGCGCCGGCGGGCCTGGTCGCGCAGATCGGAGATGCTGGTTGCGGGGGTCATTCGATGGGTGCGCCAGTACGGAACAAAAGATCGACGCACATCCTCGCGGCAAAAAGAGCGCTTGAGAAGCCGGCGTCAAAACCCCGCCGTCTTGGACAGTCAGAGATTGCCCTGACGCCCCCGCCTGTGCGCATTAGGCCTGCCCAACCTGACTCAGACCAGGAGCCGCGCGATGTCGCAGGACGCTTCTTCCGCCCCCGTCGAAACCTTCAAGGACCCCGCGGCCGCAGTCGAGGATCGCGTCGCCGATCTGACCGGCCGGCTGACGCTGGAGGAGAAGGTCTCGCTGTTGGCTGGCGCGGCGGCGTTCGCGCTGGAGCCGATCACGAGGCTGGGCGTCGCTTCGATGCGGATGACCGATGGGCCGACCGGCGTGCGCTCCAACACCGCCGAACCGGCCACCGTCTTTCCCGTCGCCGTGGCTTTGGCGGCGACTTGGAATCCCGAGATGGCGCGCGATATCGCCGCGGCGATCGGGCGCGAGGCCAAGGCCATGGGCGAGCGGGTCATTCTGGCGCCGACCATCAATATCGTGCGCACGCCGCTGTGGGGTCGCAACTTCGAGACCTATTCGGAGGACCCCTGCCTGACCGCCAAGCTGGCCATCGCCTATGTCGAGGGTCTGCAGGGCGAGGGCGTCGGGGCTTCGCTGAAACACTACGCCGTCAACAACCAGGAACACCGGCGCATGGATGTCAGCGCCGAGGTCGACGAGCGCACGCTGCGCGAGATCTATCTGCTGGCATTCGAACAAGTGGTGAAGGCGGCCAATCCCTGGACCGTCATGGCCTCGTACAACAAGGTCAATGGGACCTATGCCTCGGAGAACCGCTATCTGCTGAGCGACATACTGAAGGGCGAGTGGGACTATGACGGGGTCGCGGTCTCCGACTGGGGCGCGGTCCATTCCACGGCGCCGGCGATCAATGCGGGGCTGGATCTGGAGATGCCCGGACCGCCGCGCCACTTCGGGCCCAAGCTGCTGAAGGCTGTCCACGACGGTCTGGTCCTCGAGGCGCAGCTCGACGACGCGGCGAGCCGGATCGTGCGGCTGATGGTCCGCACGGGCCATCTGGACGGCTATCCGGCGCCAGGCGGCGAGCTTTGCTCGGAACGGCACCAGGCCGTCGCGCGCCGCGCGGCGGAAGAGTCATTTGTTTTGCTGAAGAACGAGGGCGACCTAGCGCCCCTCGATCCGGCGGGGATCAAGACCCTGGCCGTGATCGGTCCCAACGCCGCGCGGCTGCGCATCCAGGGCGACGGCAGTTCGCGGGTGCACTCAACGCGAAAGACCACGGTGCTGGAGAGCCTGCGGGCGCGGCTGGGGGATGGGGTCAAGCTGATCTTCGCCGACGGCTGCGACAATGAGCCGACGCCGCCACAGGCCGAGGGGCGTCTGTTCAGCCCAAGCCTGGAACCGCCGACTGATACGCGCGGCGAACACGGATTGGTGCTGGAGATCTTCGCGACGCCGGATTTCCAGGGGGAGCCGATGCGCCGGACGGTGGATCGGCGGCTGGTGCGGGCGCTGAGCACGTCCGGTCCGGCCGAGCTCCGGCCGAAATACGGCTCGCTGCGCTGGACCGGCTCGTTCTGGCCGGTCCGGGACGGCGTGCACGAATTCTCGATCCGTGGGGATGGCGCGGCCCAGCTCAACCTGGACGGCGAGCCGGTGATCTCGCGTCAAACGCCCAGTTTCGACGACAGCCACGACATCGGCGGCAACCCAGCGCTGAGGCGAACGGCGAGCGTGCCGCTGAAGGCCGGCCGGGGCTATGCCATTGAAATAGATTATGTCTGGGCGCCCACGCGCGGCGAGATGGGCGGGTTCGAGGCCTTCAGCCTGGGTCTGCGACAGCCGACGGGATCCATCGAAGAGGCCGTCGTCGCGGCCAAGGCGGCCGACGCCGCCATCGTTATCGTCGGATCCGCCTCGACCACAGAGGCCGAAGGCTATGACCGGGAAAATCTGGATTTGCCTGGCGCTCAGAACCGGTTGGTGGAGGCCGTGCTGGCCGCCAATCCGCGAACTATCGTGGTGGTCAACGCGGGCGCGCCGATGACGCTGCCATGGATCGACGAGGCCAAGACGGTGCTCCAAGCCTGGCTGCCCGGCGAGGAGGGCCCCAATGCGCTTGCAAGCGTGCTGTTCGGCGACGTCGGTCCTTCTGGCCGTCTGCCGGTGAGCTTTCCCCGCCGCCTGGAAGACAGTCCCGAGCAACCCTACTATCCGGGCGGAGACAAGGCGGACTATGGCGAGGGGCTGTTCGTCGGCTACCGGCACTATGATCGGTCCAATACCGGCGCCCTGTTCGCGTTCGGTCACGGCCTGACCTACACGACCTTCGCCTATGCCGAGCTAAGCGCGCCGGAAGCAGTTGGCGCGGACAAGCCGGTCAAGATTAGCCTGAACCTGACCAACACCGGTGCAAGGAGGGGGGCCGAGACCGTGCAGGTCTACATCCAGCCCCACACGCCGTCACAGACGCGGCCGGTCAAGGAGCTGAAGGCCTTCGCCAAGGTCGCGTTGGCCGTGGGCGAGGTGAAGCGCGTGTCGTTCGACCTGAACCCGCGCGATTTCGCGTTCTATGACCCTGAACAAAAAGCCTGGGTCACCGAGACTGGCGCTTACGACATCCTGATCGGCGCTTCGGCGGCGGATATCCGCCTGCTGCGCACCGTGCGGCTCGTTCCCTCGCGGACCTAGGTTTTCAGCGCGTCGAAACTGTCGGCGCGGGCCATGGCCCAGCTCATGGCGTAGAACTCATTGTGCCCGTCGCCATCCAGCAGTTCGCGGGGCTTAAGGAACGGGTGCAGCTGCGAGAACAGCTTGATCTCGGTCTGGCTCACTCGGCGCACGAGGTGATGCGGCCCAAGCTCCGAAGGATGGTTCACGCCGGCGGCGGCCAGCATGGAGGCCAACGCCTTCATGGTGTTGCGATGGAAGTTGTGCACCCGCTCGGCCTTGTCGGGCACCACCACGGCGCGTTGCACGAAGGGATCCTGGGTCGCGACGCCGGTGGGGCAGCGGTTGGTGTGGCAGGACTGCGACTGGATACAACCGACCGCGAACATGAAGCCGCGCGCGGCGTTGGCCCAGTCCGCCCCGATCGCCAGCACGCAGGCGATGTCGAAGGCGCTGACCACCTTGCCGCTGGCGCCGACCCGGATTCGGTCGCGCAGCCCGGCCCCGACGAGGGTGTTGTGCACGAACAGCAGCCCGTCGCGCATCGGCGTTCCGATATGGTCGGAGAATTCCAGGGGCGCTGCGCCAGTACCCCCCTCCCCTCCGTCGACGACGATGAAATCAGGTGAAACGCCGGTTTCCAGCATCGCCTTGACGATGCTCATGAACTCCCATGGATGCCCGAGGCAGAGCTTGAAACCCACCGGCTTGCCGCCCGACAGCTCCCGCAGCTGAGTGATGAAGGCGATCATTTCCAGCGGCGTGGAAAAGGCGCTGTGCCGCGCGGGCGAGACGCAATCCTGGCCTTGCGGCACCCCGCGCGCGGCGGCGATCTCAGCGCTGACCTTTTCGCCGGGCAGGATGCCGCCATGCCCTGGCTTTGCGCCCTGACTGAGCTTGATCTCGACCATCTTGACCTGGTCGATGCTGGCCTGGGCGGCGAACCGTTCCGGGTCGAAATGACCGTCGGCGGTCCGGCAGCCGAAATAGCCGCTGCCGATCTCCCAGGTGATGTCGCCGCCGAATTCGCGGTGATAGACGCTGAGGCCGCCTTCGCCGGTGTCGTGGGCGAAACCGCCCAGCTTAGCGCCCTTGTTCAAGGCTCTTATGGCGTTGGCGCTGAGCGAGCCGAAACTCATGGCCGAGATGTTCAGCACAGAGGCCGAATAAGGTTTCAGGCAATGCGGCCCGCCTACGGTCACGCGGAAGGTCTCCGGATCCGGCGTCGGCACAGGCCGGGTGGAGTGGCCGATGAACTCATAGCCTTGACGATAGACGTTAAGCAGCGTGCCAAACGGCTTTTCCGCCGGAACATTCTTGGCGCGCTGGTAGACCAGCGACCGTTGGGCGCGCGAAAACGGCGTCTCCTCCTCATCGCCTTCAAGCAGATATTGGCGGATCTCCGGCCGGATCAACTCCACCAAGTATCGAACGTGGCCGAGGATCGGATAGCTGCGCAACACTGAGTGACGCCGCTGCAGCACGTCGTGCAGGCCCAGCAGGCAGGCCGCCCCAGTCAGGATCACCAGCGGCCAGGACCAGCTCCAATAGCTGTGCAGCGCCACCGCGCCGGCGAAAAACAGGAGGGTTACGACCAGCACCGCGTATCGGCTGTACGCTCTGATCGACATGGGAGAACTCCGGCGCGCGGTGATTGATTCACCGACTGACTAGACCCTATTAGTCCTCCTATACGACGTTTTGTGGAAGGCCGGCGAGCCCTTGCAAAAACCGCCACGAACCGGCGGTATGAACGCGGTTTTACCTGTCCCCGGAGAATCAGCCGATGAGCGCGACGACTCCGGAGACCACCGTAGCGGCGCCGACCCCGTCGCGATGGGCGGCGCTCACCGCGCTCGGCATCGTCTACGGCGATTTGGGCACCAGCCCGCTGTACACCCTGCAGACCGTTGTGCAGGCGACGGGCGGAAAGTTCACGCCCGAAAGCGCGCTGGGCATCCTGTCGCTGATCGTCTGGACTCTGATCATCACGATCTCGATCAAATATTGCCTATTCGTGATGCGCGCCGACAATC
>Ga0302314_10020139_pt1 | contig 11047 bp, 9 predicted proteins | sample III_Palsa_N2_3_FD_200533 | JGI IMG/M metagenome (GOLD analysis project Ga0302314, IMG submission 200533) | Peat permafrost microbial communities from Stordalen Mire near Abisko, Sweden - III_Palsa_N2_3 | ecosystem: Environmental > Terrestrial > Soil > Palsa > Peat permafrost | place: Sweden... | reverse complement strand
TTCCTGACGCCGGACGTGGTGGGTGTTGAGCTGAAGGGCAAGATTCGCGAAGGCGTGACGGCGACCGACCTGGTGCTGACCGTCACCGAAATGCTGCGCAAAGAGAAGGTCGTCGGCAAGTTTGTCGAGTTCTTCGGCGAAGGCACGAAGTCGCTGTCGTTGCCGGATCGCGCGACCATCGGCAACATGGCGCCGGAATACGGCGCGACCATGGGTTTTTTCCCCGTCGATGAAAAGACCATCGACTACTTCAAGGGAACGGGCCGTACCGACGCAGAAATCTCGGCGTTCGAAGCCTATTTCAAGGCGCAGAACCTGTTCGGCGTGCCGAAGGCCGGCGACATCGACTACACGAAGACGCTGACGCTCGACCTCGGTACGGTTGCGCCGTCGCTCGCAGGTCCGAAGCGTCCGCAAGACCGTATTGAAATCGGCAACGTGAAGTCGAACTTCACCGAGCTGTTCTCGGCGGCTGTCAGCGACAATGGTTTCGGCAAGAAATCAGCCGATCTGAACAAGCAATACGTGACCACGAACAAGGTCAACGTGAAGAACGGCGACATCCTGATCGCCGCCATCACGTCGTGCACGAACACGTCGAACCCGAGCGTGCTGCTCGCCGCCGGCTTGCTCGCGAAGAAGGCTGTGGAAGCCGGCTTGACAGTTGCACCGCACATCAAGACATCGCTGGCGCCGGGATCGCGGATTGTCACCGAGTACCTGACGAAGACCAACCTGTTGACGTACCTCGACCAGCTCGGCTTCACGCTGGCCGCTTACGGCTGCACGACGTGTATCGGCAATGCGGGCGACCTGACGCCGGAACTGAACGACGCGATCACGAAGAACGACATTGTGGCCGCGGCCGTGCTGTCCGGTAACCGTAACTTCGAAGCACGTATTCACCCGAACATCCGCGCCAACTTCCTGGCATCGCCGCCGCTGGTTGTGGCTTACGCCATCGCCGGGAACATGACGGTCGACCTGATGACGGAACCGGTCGGCAAGGGCAAGAACGGCAAGGACATCTTCCTCGGCGACATCTGGCCGACAAGCGAAGAAGTCAACTCGCTGCTGAAGTACGCGCTCGACGCCGATGCGTTCCGTAAGAACTACGCCGAACTCACGAAGACCGGCGACTTGTGGAGCAAGATCGAAGGCGAAGCGGGTCAGGTCTATGACTGGCCGAAGTCGACGTACATCGCCGAGCCGCCGTTCTTCGGCAAGGACTTCTCGATGACGCCGGCCGACAGCATCCCTGAGGTAAAGGGCGCGCGTCCGCTGGGCATTTTTGGTGACTCGGTCACGACCGATCACATCAGCCCGGCTGGTTCGATCAAGGAAAGCTCACCGGCAGGCGTGTGGCTGAAGGCGAACGGCGTGCAGAAGGCCGACTTCAACAGCTACGGCTCGCGTCGCGGCAACCACGACGTGATGATGCGTGGCACCTTCGCGAACGTGCGGATCAAGAACCTGATGATTCCGCTGAAGGAAGATGGTTCGCGAGTGGAAGGCGGCGTGACGATATTCCAGCCGAGCGGCGAAGAAATGTCGATCTATGACGCAGCCATGAAGTACATCGACGAAGGCACGCCGACTATTGTGTTTGCCGGCGAAGAGTACGGCACGGGTTCGTCGCGCGACTGGGCTGCCAAGGGCACGCAATTGCTCGGCGTGAAGCTGGTCGTGGCGCGTAGCTTTGAGCGTATTCACCGCTCGAACCTGGTCGGTATGGGCGTGTTGCCGCTGCAGTTCAAGGGGTCGGACAGCGTGCAGTCGCTGAACATCACGGGCGAAGAAACGTTCGATCTGGAAGGTCTCACGTCCGATATCAAGCCGCAGCAGGAAGTGACGCTCGTGATCCATCGCAAGGACGGCAGCGTGCAGCGCGTGACGGTGTTGCTGCGTATTGATACGCCGATCGAAGTGGATTACTACAAGCACGGCGGGATCCTGCCGTTCGTGCTGCGCTCGCTGTTGGCGGCGTAAGTTTTCTCGAAGTAGCTTTTGCAGGTGACCGCGCCCTTTTGAGATCAGGGCGCGGGAACATTGAACCCGGCTTCGGCCGGGTTTTTTTTCGGGTGTGGACTATCGCAGCACATCTGATAGCAATGGTTGCATTTATCGCCTTGGATGCGATCATTGGTAACGTTAAATGGGAGGGACTGCGATGGCGCATCTTCTGGTTCGTGGAATAGATGAAGCGCTGGTTCAAAGCCTGCGCGAACGCGCCGCAGTTCACGGTCGAAGCGTCGAGGCCGGGCATAGGGAGATTCTTGCTCAAGCGCTTAGCCGGCCCAAAAAACGTAGCTTGGCCGAAGTGTTAGAAAGCATGCCGTACGTCGGGGAGGACGCTGATTTCGAGCGGATTCAAGATACCGGCGGAGCACCGCACGTATTTGATTGATACCAACGCTATTAGCGAAATTAGAGAAGGCCTCGGCGCGAATGAAGGTGTGCGCAAGTTGATCGAACGGGCGTCAAGCTCTTAACCCGTTCGAGTAACAGACTAAACGACGCGACTTGGCCTTTGGAGAATACCGCGCGTGCGAATTAGCGGTCTCTAGCAATGGTGGCGGCAAGCTATCACGTAAATCACGTCTTCCTGAACAATGTAGACCAGTCGGTCTTCCTTAGTGATGCGCCGAGACCAAAATCCGCTTAGATCTCCCTTCAGCGGCTCTGGCTTGCCCGTTCCCTTGAAGGGGTCTCGCGAAATTTCATCAATCAAGCCATTGATTTCGTCCAAAATGCGTTTGTCACGGGCTTGCCAATAGAGATAGTCCTCCCAAGCGTTCTTGCTCCATCCAACCTTGCATTTATTTACGGCCGCGGCCTTGTTTTTGGCCTTCTTCTGTTGCGTCATCTTTCGGTAAGTCCTTGATCAAGGTCTTACCAGCCTTAAACTCGGCAATGGATTCACGCAGCCGCTCTGCATTCTTCGGCGAGCCCAACAGATGCAGTGTCTCTTGCATGCTGTTGTAGTCGTCCAGCGAAATCATCACAACATGCTCGCCGCGCTGCCGCGTAATGACAGTCGGTTCATGGTCGCTGCAGACCTTATCCAGTGCCTGCTTGAAGCTGGCACGGGCTTCGCTAAAAGTCAGGATATTCATCACCTTGGGTCGAATGTTTTACGGTGAAATCATTGTACTACTTTCTGTACAATCTGACCTTCCAGGCGAAAAAAACGACGCGGTTAAAAACCGCGTCGCGTTCTTACCTGAAGCTAGGTGAAGCTTACTTACCGCGCCTCGCTCACAAACTTCGTCACGAGATACGCTTCCATCGCTTCGCTGCCGCCTTCCGAGCCATAACCCGAATCCTTCACGCCGCCGAACGGAGTTTCCGGAATGCCCAGCCCGTGGTGGTTGATCGACACCATGCCGCTTTCGATGTCCTCACCCACTGCCGCCGACGTCGCGCTAGACCTCGTGTACGCGTACGCTGCCAGGCCATACGGCAAGCGGTTCGCTTCCGCGATAGCTTCATCGTAAGACTTGAAAGTCGAAATCGGCGCGATCGGGCCGAACGGCTCTTCCGTCATGATGCGAGCTGACATCGGTACATGGGCGAGTACCGTCGGCGCGAAGAAATACCCTTCTCGGCCAATGCGTTCGCCACCTGCCAGCACCTTGGCACCCTGCTCTACTGCATCGGCGACCAGACGTTCCATCGCCTGGAGGCGGCGGCCGTTGGCGAGCGCCCCCATTTGCACGCCTTCTTCCAGGCCGTTGCCGACCTTGAGCTTCTTCGTCGTCGCGACGAAATGCTCCGTAAATTCCTCGTAAGCGGATTCCTCGACGATAAAACGCGTCGGCGAAATGCACACTTGACCGGCATTGCGGAACTTGGCGCTGGCCAGGAGTTTCGCGGCGCGCGGAATGTCGGCATCGGCGAAAACCAGTGCGGGCGCGTGGCCGCCGAGTTCCATCGTGGCGCGTTTCATGTGCTCGCCGGCCATCGCGGCCAGCAACTTGCCGACTGCCGTCGAACCCGTGAACGAGATCTTGCGGATCAGCGGATGCGCGATCAGGAACTTCGAGACATCGGCGGGAACGCCGAACACGAGGTTCAGCACGCCAGCGGGCAACCCTGCATCGATATAAGCCTGAACCAGCGCCGCGCAGCTTGCCGGCGTTTCTTCCGGTCCTTTCAGGACCACCGAGCACCCTGCCGCGAGCGCCGCCGACACCTTGCGCACAGCCTGATTGATCGGGAAATTCCACGGCGTGAAGGCGGCAACCGGGCCGACCGGCTCGCGCGTGACGATCTGGCGCACATTGCCGGCACGCGCCGGGATCACGCGGCCGTAGGTCCGGCGCGCTTCTTCAGCGAACCAGTCGATGGTGTCCGCCGCGCCCAGCACTTCAATACGCGATTCGGCCAGCGGCTTGCCCTGCTCCATGGTCATGATCGCGGCCACTTCCTCGGCGCGGTCGCGCAGGTTTTGCGCGGCACGGCGCATGAGCTTGCTGCGATCGAATGCCGATACCTTGCGCCAGGCCGCAAAACCGCGTCCGGCGGCCTCGGCGGCTTCGGCGAGATGCTGTTCGCCGGCCAGCGAGAGACGGCCGATTTCCGCTTCTGTGGCCGGATTGACGACGGCTGTGTCGCGGCTGCCCGCGCGCCATGCGCCGTCGATGTACAACTGCGTGTTCGGGTAATGACGCGATAGAGTGCTTTCGCTCATGCTTGGCTCCTGATGTTCGTGGTTATCGGGGAAACTGCCGCCGGGGTTGAGTCAACATTCTCAAGATGCGAAACCCGGCGAATTAACCATTTATGGTAACGCGATCACGAGGGTTTTGCTCGCGCCGGCGAATGGGGCGCTGCTGCAGGCCTCGGCGGATGGATTAACGTCGAATGTTTTCGCCGGTTTGAATTTAAACTGGCCGCTGCGGCTGACAGCGGGAATCCGGAGTGCACCGCGCTGCTGCCGCTGGCAAGACGGGTCGCCGAGCGGGTCGCCGAGCGGGTCGCCAAAGCCTGAGCCCGAGCGGGACAACCCTGACAGAATTCAACCAATAAACTCCCTGTGCTCACAAAAAAATTCACGTCTACGCCTGAACTCCGGCGCTTCGCTCGCACGCTCGTCAGTTGCCTGCTCAGCTATTACGTCGCCAAACTCGCCACGCTCCCCGAGCTTTACTGGGCGGTCATCACCACCCTCGTTGTCGTCACGCAGCCCAGTCTCAACCAGGCGCTGAACACGGGCCGCGACCAAATCATTGGTGCGGTGATTGGCGGAGTGGTCGGCATGGTCGGTTTGTTCGCCATCCTGCAAGGCGTACGACCGCTGATCGTGTTCGCCATTGCGGTCCTGCCGCTCGCAGCACTGGCCGCCTGGCGGCCGACCCTTCGGCTCGCCTGCGTCACGCTCGTCGTCGTTGTGCTGGTTCCGGCAAGCGGTCTGGGCTCGCCGTATGCACGGCCGATCGACCGCCTGCTCGAAATCCTGATCGGCGCAGGCGCGGCGCTCCTCGTCGCGTTCCTGATGCCGAACCGCGCGATCAATACGGCCCACGACCGCGCGAGTGAAATCGTCCTCGCGTTGGGCGAGCTGATCACACTGACTCTGCGCAAGCCCGACGACGCGAACGAAGCCGAGCGTCTGCATCGGCGCTCCGCCGCCGCCGAACAGGCACTAGACGACGCCATTACCGAAGCCGGCCGCGAGCACATCATCGTGCCGGTGGAGCGCACGCGCGGGAACGTGATCGACAAGGTCGCGCCCATGCTGACCCGGCTGCATCGGGACGCGCTGTTTCTCGGTCAGGCTTGTACCGGGGATCCGCAACTCGCGGGACGCCTGAGCGCCAGCAACCGCGACGCGTTGAACGTGACCGCCGACGCATTCGCCGAGTCCTCGAAAACATTAGCCGCCACACTCGATGCCGACCAAAGCCATCAGGACGATAACGTCCGGCTTGCGCGGGCATCGTTCGAACGGCTGAGGTCGGCATCGAACAATGCATGTGAAACGATGGAGAAACACACCGTGCTGGCTTTCGTGCTGAACCTGCTGGTACAGGATTTTGGGGATTTGATCGCGACAGTCGAAGTACTGGATAAACGCGGGTAGAAAAAGAACTGGAACCGCCCTATAGATCGCCCACCAGGCAACGCATACGCATAGACCGGATTCAGTGTGCCATCTGGCCGCCATCTCGCGGCCATCTTGACGCCACCGCGGGTGGCTATGATGAGTATCGAACGCCAAGACGACGTCGATCCTCTTTGATCCGTGCCTCAACGGGAGTTTGACTCATGAACGACAAGCCTGAGCGACCGGACACGCCTGACGACGAGCCGGCGACGCTCGTCGAGCGGGTGACGCGCCGCTCTTTTTTGACACGCGTCGGTGCGGCAGGTGTCGCAGTGGGCACCGGGCAACTTCATGCTCTCGCTCTTGCGGATTCCGACGACGCAAGCCAGAACAGCGCACCATCCGGCGTCGTGCCCACGGAGAATGAAAACGTTCATGTGCAATTGAACGTCAATGGCACGCTCCATGAACTGGATATCGATCCACGCACCACCCTGCTCGATTGCGTGCGCGACCATCTCCGCCTCACCGGCACCAAGAAGGGCTGCGACCACGGCCAGTGTGGCGCGTGCACGGTCCATGTGGATGGCAGGCGCGTGAATTCGTGCCTGAGCCTTGCGGCGACTCACGAAGGCGAAATGATCACCACCATCGAAGGTATTGGACGGCCAGGCAATCTGCATCCGATGCAAGCAGCCTTTGTCGAGCATGACGGTTTTCAATGCGGCTACTGTACGTCAGGGCAGATCATGTCCGCCGTCGCGTTGCTCAAAGAGCCGTACGGCCACAGCGACGAAGACGTCAAGGAAGCGATGAGCGGCAATATCTGCCGCTGCGGCGCCTATTCGAACATCGTGTCCGCGATCCAGCAAGTACGCCGGAAAGCTTGAGCGGAGCAAACGAATGGAACACTTTCAGCTCAAGCGCGCGGCCGATGTCAAACAGGCGCTCGACATGGCAACGGCGCAGACCAGCGCAGCAAGCCCTGCAAACACGCCAAGCACGCCATCGACACGCTTTCTGGCCGGCGGCACGACACTGCTCGACCTGATGAAGCTCGACGTGGAGCGCCCAGCGCAGGTCATCGACATCCACCGCCTGCCGCTCGACAAGATCGAAACGCTCGACGGCGGCGGTGTCACGATAGGCGCGACGGTGCGCAATGCCGACCTCGCGAATCATCCGCTGATCAAGACGCACTACCCGGTGCTGTCCCAGGCGTTGCTGTCGGGCGCCTCGGCGCAGTTGCGCAACATGGCGACGACCGGCGGCAACCTGCTGCAGCGGACGCGCTGCGTGTACTTCCGCGATACGGCAACACCCTGCAACAAGCGCGAACCAGGCAGCGGTTGTTCCGCGATCGGCGGCTTCAACCGTAATCTCGCCATTCTGGGGACGAGCGACCACTGCATCGCCACCAATCCCTCGGACATGAGTGTCGCCATGACGGCGCTCGAGGCGACTGTCCACACCGAGAGTCCGCAGGCCAAGCGAAGCATCGCCATTGACGATTTTTTCCTGTTGCCCGGCACTACGCCTGAACGCGAAACGTCGCTCAATGCCGGCGAGCTGATCACCCACGTGACGCTCCCGGCGCCCATGCCCGGTAACCGCAGTGTCTATCTGAAACTGCGCGACCGCGCATCGTACGAGTTTGCGTTGGCGTCGGCCGCGGTCGTCGTGACTGTATCGTCGGGCAGGATCGAACACGTCAGGATCGCGCTGGGCGGTGTGGGCGTAAAGCCATGGCGTTCACACGATGCGGAAGCGGCGCTTCTCGGACGCGCACCCGATGCCCCTGCGTTTCGTGCGGCAGCCGAAGCCGCGCTGCAGACAGCCCGTCCGCAAAGCCAGAACGGCTTCAAGGTCGAGCTGGCGAAGCGCTGCATTCAGCATGCACTCACGCTTGCCACCCAGACTGCCTGACTACCTGACGCGGCGACACATGGCGCGGAGAACACTATGCAAGTAGCTACGAAGAAAGCGCAGCCATTGATCGGCGGCGACTTCCAAAGAATCGATGGCCCACTCAAGGTAAGCGGCCTCGCGACGTATACATCGGATTTTGCCTTGCCCGGGATGCTCTACGCGGTGCCCGTTTGCGCGACGATCGGCAAGGGACGCGTGACGCTGCTCGACACCGCTGCTGCCGCGAAAATGCCCGGCGTGAAAGCGGTCTTCACGCGCGAGAACATCGGCAAGTTCTATCGGGTCGGCTTCGCATCGGAAGCGAGGATCGACGAGAAACGGCCGCCGTTCGAGGATGACACTGTCTACTATTACGGCCAGTATATTGCCGTGGTGGTCGCCGATACCTTCGAGCAGGCAAGCGCGGCATCCCGCGCGGTGAAGGTAAGCTATTCCACCAGCCAGCCCGATGTGCGCACGGAGATGTCGGCGGAAAACACGCCTTCGGTCGATACGCAGCGAGGCGACGTTGACACGGCCTTCGCCAATGCGCCCGATGCGCTCAAGGTCGATCAGACTTACACCACGCCGATCGAAACGCACAACCCCATCGAACTGCACGCGACTGTCGCCGCATTCGATGGCACGAACTATACGTTTTACGAAACATCGCAATCGATTGTCAACCAGCGACAGGTCATGGCGCTGATGCTCGGCGTGTCGGAAGATCAGGTTCGCGTGATCATGAAATATCTTGGCTCCGGGTTCGGCGGCAAATTGTTTCCATGGTCGCACTCGTTGCTCGCCGGCGCTGCGGCGCGCAATCTGCGACGCCCTGTCAAGCTGGTGGTGACCCGCGAGATGATGTTTCATAACGTGGGCCACCGTACCAGCACGCAGCAACGCATGCGTTTGTCGACGACGCCCGATGGGCGTTTCACCTCGTTCCAGCAAGACTATGTCTATCAGACAGCTCGCCGGGAAACGCGCAAAGAGAACTGCGGCGAGACGACGGGCTACCTGTACAGCTCGCCTAACCTGCGCGTGACAGCGTCCCTTGCGCGCCGGGACATCGCGCCCAGCACGTCGATGCGCGGCCCAGGTGCAGTGCCGGGCCTGTTCGCAATAGAGTCGGCCGTCGACGAACTCGCCGTCAAGCTCAACGTCGATCCGCTCCACTTGCGGCTGATCAACGAGCCCGCCATGGACGAAAGCCGGAACGTGCCGTTCTCGTCGCGACATCTCACGGAATGCCTGACGCTCGGCGCCGGCAAGTTCGGCTGGTCGAACCGCACCGCGCCGGTCGGCTCGATGCGTCGTGATGGCCTGGTAGTCGGATGGGGTATGGCAGCGGGATCATGGGCGGCGAGGCGACAGCCTGCGGAAGTGATCGTCGAACTGCATGGCGATGGGACCGCTCGCGTAGCGACGGCAACGCAGGACATCGGCACGGGCACTTACACCGTTCTGGCGCAGATGGTCGCCAATCTGACTGGTATCGCGCTCAACAAGATTGCCGTAGTGATCGGCGATACACGTTTGCCGCCGGGACCGTTGTCCGGTGGCTCGATGGTAACCGCGTCGCTGGTTCCCGCCGTGACGCAGGCCACCCAGGCTGTCGTCCAGCAGCTTCTCGCGACTGCCGCAGATGCGGACAACTCACCCTTCAAAGGCCAGTCGGTGGACGTGCTGGGTTTTGAACAAGGCATGGTCTTTCACAAAGGGACCTCGCCCGGAGCGGGCGTGCCATTCGAACGAATCCTGGTACCAGCGCAAGTCAGCATCCTGATGGGCAGAGGTCGTTCCGGCGCGAGCCAGACAGATGCCGATGCCAACAAGGTGTCGATTCACTCGTATTGCGCGCACTTTATCGAGGTCACGTGGCAGCCGGAAATTGCACGGTTGCGCGTGAGCCGGGTCGTGAGCGTGATCGACGGCGGCAAGATCATCAATGCGCGCACGGCTCTGAACCAGATCGAAGGGGCAATCGTGATGGGCGTCGGCATGGCGCTGTTCGAGGAGACGCACTACGACTCACGTTCAGGCGCGCCGTTGAACCGCAACCTCGCCGACTACGTGATGACGACGCATGCCGACTCGCCTAAGATGGACGTGACGTTTCTGGACTACCCGGATCTCGCGCTGAATCCACTTGGCGCGCGCGGGATCGGAGAGATCGGCATGGCAGGCATTGCGCCTGCCATTACAAATGCCGTCTATCACGCAACGGGCATGCGCGTGCGCAAACTTCCGGTGCGAATCGAAGACCTGTTAGCAGCGCCCGGACCGGCATAGGCGCTGCGTCAAATCATTACATCGGCGGCGCAACGCCATCCTTCTCAACCACTACGCGCGACGCGGCGAACTCAGTACCGCTCACCGGCGACGCCACGATAAACACCTTCTTGCCCGCGACCAGATCTGTACGAGCGGCCGGCGCGAACGTCACTACAGGCACGCCGTCCGGCACCGTCACCGTATTGCTGCCACCCTTGTACGAAAGCTTCAGGTCACGACCGCTCGTGCCCGTCACAACCTGATCGACGTTCGCATTCGTCATCGTGCTGTTCGGCGCGAGATCCCACGCATAGTGGCCTTCACCCGTACCGCGTGCTGCTTCCGGGAATACCAAGACTTCGGTCGCCGTCATCTTGCCATCGGTACCGGTGGTCGCTGCCGTGCCGATAAACGAACCCGGCTTGATGTCGGCGAGCTTGATGTTCTTCACCGCCGTGACCGGCGTGTCCTGCTTCATGTCGATCGTCACGGTGTCGCCGCTGCGGCGATGCACGGTCAGCGTATCGCCGGACAACGAGACGATATCGCCGCGAATACGCGCGGGTTTAGCCGCCGGCGCCTGAGCAAACGCAACGCTGGCAAACGCGAGCGCAGCAACCGATACACCGAGTTTCAAACGCAATGAGGTAGATGACGCAATAGACATGGAAGCTCCAGTTTTAGTTTTTGACGCGAGAAAATTCAGGCACCACCGAACCAGTTGTAACCTTGGTTCTCCCAGTAACCGCCGGGATATTCGTTCGTCACGCTAATCGAGACGATGTGCTTCGGGTTCTTGTAGCCAAGCTTCGT
>Ga0302314_10020136_pt1 | contig 11048 bp, 8 predicted proteins | sample III_Palsa_N2_3_FD_200533 | JGI IMG/M metagenome (GOLD analysis project Ga0302314, IMG submission 200533) | Peat permafrost microbial communities from Stordalen Mire near Abisko, Sweden - III_Palsa_N2_3 | ecosystem: Environmental > Terrestrial > Soil > Palsa > Peat permafrost | place: Sweden... | reverse complement strand
CATCGTACGTTCCGAGCCAGCGCGGCAGCAGACTGGTGTAAAGCGCAGTGAAAGCCGCGCTGTAATCCATCTGTGCCGCCATCGCGCGATTGAACCAGTCAAACGTCGAGCCGTTGTCGGTATGGTCGCCCATAGCCACCGTGATCATGTCGCTCGCCGCCTCCGGACGCTCCGGCTCGAGGTTCCAGGCCGCGGTCAGCAGGGTGTCGGCCAGGGTCAGGTGCTCGGCGAAGCCCTTCCACCCCAGATCGGTCACATGGCCAGCGTCGGCATTGCCGCGCACCATCCAGGCGAGGCTGATCTGGACCTTGCCTTGCAGGATCTTGCTCCACCACTGCGGGACGGTAGGAGCGTTCAGATCAGCCAGGACGCGTTGCGTGGCCCCTCTCCTGGCGAGGTACACCGGGTCTGAGAAGAACTCGCCGGCTTTGGCTAGGAATCCGCGCACCATCCCCTGCTCATGCTCGGGGAAGGATGCCAGCGCGGCCAGGACATCCTGATAGGCCCATTCATGGACCGTGTCATAGCTGCCATCGCCGGCCGGCGTCAGGGTGCTGAGGATGAACAGCGAACAGAGCGCCCGACGCGAGGGCGGATAGGGGGAGGTCTTCCACTGCGAGTACAGCTCCTCCAGTTTCAGGGCCTTCTGATGCCGGCTCATGGGTGACAACATCACGTTCATGTAGGCGATCATCACGTCCTTCGATCCCGCGGCGAGGGCGGCAGCGATGCCGTCCATCGCTTCCGCGCGCGTTGCTTTCGAATCGTGGGTGATGCAGCGCGCGATCGCCATCAGCGCAGCGAGTTCCTGGGCCTTTGCCGGGTGGGCCGGGGCTTTCACCGCGGGATCATAGACGGTGGCTATCGTCCAGGCCAGGACGGTCGGATCTTCCGAGGAGGCTGTCGGAGCGTCCGGGCGGCTGGGGATGATGATCGCCGGTGGTTGGGCGGCAGCGTCATCTGCGGCGCAATCCGTGCCGGTCAGCAGGATCCGGCAGCTCAGGAAGATGGCGGCCGGAGACCAGAATGTGCGGCGGCGATTTCTGCTCATGACCGTGCCTCCCTGGCCGTCTTGGACCATGCCGTGCATGGGCGCGGACGCCCTAGCGATGTACCGTGCGGGTGCTCCCGAGGCCAGCGGCGAAGACAGCAGCATCGGCACGAACCCCTGATACCGCCCTCGGGCGGGAGGCGGGTCGAGGTCCCGGAACTGCGGCCGGGGACCGGCAGATCAGAGGTCGACTCCAACCGCGAAGATGACCTGGAACAGGCTGTAGACGAAGGCTGCCCCGGCAAGGCACACCCAGACGATGAACACACGCCCGCCGACGATGGCGGCGGCAAGCAGGAGCAGGAGCAGACCACCGGAGGTGACGACCTTCCAGATGTGCTTCTTGCGCATATGCCGCTTCACATCGCCGTACATCTCCATGACCATCTCCTTCGCCTTCTCCTGCGGGATGCCGCGGCGCGTCAGCTTCTTGATCGGGCCCGCGGGGCCCTTGAATTCAACCAGATCGCGCATGATCGACTCATAGACCTTCTGATCCATTACTCGGCTCCGCGATAACGGTTCAGATGGCAACAGAAGAGGCCCGGATCACGCAGGGCACTCGCCCCACTCCCCGGTCTTTGGCATCCGCAGCGCACGTACGGAACTGAACACCTGGGAATATCCATGACCAATCGCGGCAGGCTTTCAGCGAACCGGTTCTGACAATGCAATCACCAAATGGCGCGAACTGCGATCCACCTCCGAGATCGATTCGTGGACGTTCTGGCAAATGGATTGCCCTTGCAGTTCTGATCAACTGAATAACCTTTCACATAACGCCGAATCCTTTGGGAGCGGGGGAACCATCCTCAGGGGCGCATCGCGCATGAGCGCGTAGGACATCTTCAGTCCGAGCCCGTCAGCTAACCTCGTAGGCGACGAAGAGAACTCCACACCGGAGGTCTCGCATACTGGAGGGTCGCATGACCTGCCGTGAGCGCCGTTGTTTCGCTGCCACATCCTGGGAATTCGTACCTCCGGCCTGACGCCGCCACCGCGTCCGACGTTTCGTCGCTTCCGGTTCAGCGCGGCTGCCCGCGCTGCGCACCACTGTCGTGTCCTGGAGGTTGCCGTGGAAATCCTCATCATCGTCGCCATCACGCTCGCTGCGCTGCCCATCCTGGCGCGCCTGACCGGCCTGGTCCGCTACATCCCCAACACCCGTGTCGGCATCGTCGAGAAGCTCTTCTCGAGCGACCGCAACCGGCATGGCCTGATCGCCCTGCATAATGAGACCGGCTTCCGTCCCGAGGTCCTGCGTGGCGGCGTGCACTGGTTTCCGCCCTTCCAGTACCGGGTGCACGTCGTGCCCCTGGTGACCATCACCCAGGGCGGCATCGGCTACCTCTTCGCCCGCGATGGCGCGACCCTGCGTCCGGATCAGACGCTGGCTTCCAATGCCGGGGTCAGCGACTTCCAGGACGTGCGGGGATTTCTGGCCCAGGGCGGACAGCGCGGGCCGCAGCGCCAGATCCTGCGCGCGGGCACCTATGCCCTGAACCTGGCGCAGTTCGTCGTCCTGACCGGGGAACGCCTCCACTACCTGCCGCTGAGCGCCGATGACGCCGCTTTCCTGCAGATGGCCGGGGTGATCACCGAGCGGGACGGGTTCAGGCCCCTGACCATCGGTGAGGCATGCGACGAGCTGGGGGTGGTCACCATCCATGATGGCCCGTCGCTGCCCGCGGGCGACATCATCGCCGGGACCGTCGGCGACGATCCCGCCGACCCGGCCACCTATCACAACCTCTTCCAGGACCCCGAGCGCTTCCTCGCGGCCGGTGGCCGCCGCGGCCGCCAGCAGCAGGTCCTGGTCGAGGGCACCTACTATCTCAACCGGCTCTTCGCCACGGTCGAGCGCATCCCCAAGACCACGGTCGAAGTCGGGCAGGTCGGGGTGGTAGTCTCCTATACCGGGGCCAAGGGCGACGACCTCTCCGGGCATGACTATTCGCATGGCGAGATGGTCGAATCCGGCAAGCGCGGCGTCTGGTCGACGGCGCTCCTGCCGGGCAAGTACGCCTTCAACACCTACGGCGGCCAGGTGATGATGGTGCCAACCACCAACCTGATCCTCAAGTGGATCAAGAACCAGGTCGGTGCGCACCGGCTGGACGAGAACCTGGCCGAGGTCTCGCTGATCACCAAGGACGCCTTCGAGCCGTCCCTGCCCCTGTCGGTGGTCATCCACATCGACTACCGCACCGCACCCCTGGTCATCCAGCGCTTTGGCGACATCAAGCGCCTGGTCGAGCAGACCCTGGATCCGATGGTCTCGGCCTATTTCAAGAACATCGGCCAAAACCGTACCCTGATCCAGCTGCTGCAGGAGCGCTCGCAGATCCAGGTCCAGGCCGCACAGGAGATGCGTGAGAAGTTCGGACGCTACAACCTGCAGCTCGAGGAGGTGCTGATCGGCACCCCGACCTCGGCCAAGGGTGATGGCGAGATTGAGGTCATCCTCAACCAGCTGCGCACCCGCCAGGTGGCCAATGAGCAGATCGAGACCTTCCAGCGTCAGCAGGCGGCCGCGTCCCAGGAGCGCGAGCTGCGCGAGGCGACGGCCCGCGCCCAGGTGCAGCAGAAGATCACCGAATCCGAGCTCTCGATCGCGATCCAGGTCAACGAGGGCAAGGCGCAGTACCAGCGCTCGCTGCAGCAGGCGGCGCAGATCCGCACCATGGCTGAGGCCGAGGGCGACAAGGTGCGGCTTCTGGCCGCAGGCGAGGCCAGCCGCATCACGCAGCTCGGCGGCGCCGAGGCCGAGCGCGCGGCCCGGGTGGGCATCGCCGAGGCCATGGCCATCGAGGAGCAGGTGCGCGCCTACGGCGGGGCGCAGCTGCAGCTGACCAAGCAGATCATGGAGCGCTTCGCCCAGGCGATCGAGACCTCGAAGTGCGACATCGTGCCGCGCGTCCTGGTCACCAGCGGGGCTGGCCAGGGCGGAGCCGGCGGGGGTACCGGGGGCAATGCCTTCGAGAGCCTGCTCGCAGCATTGGTGGCCGACCGCATGGATGTCTCCCCGGCTGAGCCACGTGACGCCCAGCGCGAGGCAGCCGTGCAGCGGATCCGCAAGGATCTGCTGAGCACGGTCACGCCGACCGGGGGTGCCACATGAGCGCGAGCGTGGGACCGGTCAGCCGGTGGTCCAGGGGTGGAGACGCGATTGAGGTTGTTGAGACCATGAATCTCATAACGCTATGGAGTCTCAAAACTCTGCGGCAACCCCAAGTAGACGATGTCGCGGAGATTGTCGGTGAAGGACTCCGGGCGGGTGCGGAAACGGCCCATGCGAACTAGGCGCACCAGCCCTGCGATCCACATGGTCCAAACCACCACTGCGACGCCGACGCACCACCAGCGCAGCGGGAAGGTCGGAGAGACGAAGGGCAGGACTAGGAACAGGGGATAGCACAAGCGCGGCAGCCACGCGTCCTCGAATAGCCGTCGACTGCGGTCGGCATTGCCCTGCAGCCAGGCGAGGCGGACCTGGTCATGCATGATCCACAGGCTGTAGGCGTAGACCGGTGCCAGGCAGCGGTAATGCAGGAAAAGTCCGACCAGGACCAGGTAATTGAGCTTGCAGGCGATCGAAGTGGTGCGAGCAATGGTCTTCCACGGCATGGGCCGCTTGGCCAGGACCAGGATCGCCACCACCACGAAACCAGGACCCCACCAGCCGAAGAGCACCGCGGAGAGCCAGTCGTGCCGCATGCAGCTGTAGACGAAGCAGACGCTGTGCATGAGCACCAGCAGGATGCCGGGCAGCTCGCCGCCGATCATCGAATCCCGATGGCGCGTCACCCGTCCCTGGAGGGTATTGCGCGCGATCACCGTCAGCGACAGGGCCGGAGCGGCGCGGTCGTAGAGTTGATAGACCGCCGGATCCATGGCCTCGAGAGTACGTCCAGCGCGGTGCGGGGCCATGAGCTGATGGCGCTGCGGAGTACCGCCCATGCGCGCGGCAGATTGCACGGTAGCCGGCTTTCTTGACCGGCTGACGTGTCAGCGGTATAGATCCAGCAGTGACCCCTCCTGCACAGCCACTGCCTTCCTGGGTCGCCAGCGCCCGCGCCCTGCCGCTGGCCTTCGCCCAGGTCCGTGAGGATCCGCGCATCGATGCCACGCTGGTCCAGGGCCTCCAGGCGGACGGCGTCGGGGAGGTCGACCTGCTGCAGATCGCCTCGGGTGGCTGCACCGCGGCGGTGCTGGCCGCCCTGCCGGGCGTGCGCTCGGTCCACCTGGTCGATCCCATTGCGGCGCAGCTGGCACTCACCCGTCTCAAGCTGGCGAGCGCGCAGACGCTCAGCGGCGTGGAGCGGTTGCGCCTATTCGGCCACCTGCCGATGGCGCCAGCGGAGCGCGCCGCGCAGCTGAGGGAGGGACTTGCCGCTCTGCAGCTGGATGCGGACGTACTTGGCCCCCTCGCACTGATTGCGGCTCTCGGACCAGATCAGGCCGGACGCTACGAACAGCTCTTCGTCGCCCTGCGCCGCGCGCTGCTGGACGCCGCTCCGGCGGTGCAGGGGCTGCTTGCGAGCACCATTCCCGCCGATCAGGCCAGGCTGGTTGCGCCCGGGACAGTGTTGGGTGCGCACCTGGCACGGGCGCTTGACCAGACCATGGCCTTGGAACACCTGGTGGCGCTCTTCGGCCACGCCGCGACCGGCAATGCGGTCCAGCCCTTCGCGGCGCACTTCACCCAGCGCCTCCTGGCCGTGGTGCGGACTCTGCCTGCCGCCACCAATCCCTACCTCTGGCAGCTGCTGGACGGCCGCTATCCGCCGCATCATCCCGCGGACTGGTTCCTGCAGCCCTTCGGCGGCCACCAGGCCCGCATCACCTGGCACCAGGCGACCATGGACCAGGCCCTGGCGGCGGAGGACCGCCGCTTCCACCTGATCCATCTCTCCAACATCCTCGACTGGCTGGACCCCGCGCAGGCCCGGTCCACCCTGGCCATGGCCATGGACCATCTCCATCCGGGTGGGCTGGTGGTGATCCGCCAGCTCAATAGCACGCTCGACATCCCCGCCCTGGCTCCTGAACTGATCTGGGATGCGACCCGGGCCCAGGAACTGCTGGCCGGGGATCGCAGCTTCTTCTATCGTGGGCTGCACCTCGGCCGGCGCCCCTGATGGCCACGTCCCTGCTGACCGGTCCGCCGAGCGCGGCGCTGGCCGAGGCCCTCAGGCATTTCGAGCAGCAGTTCAGCTACCCGCTTGGCGCCGAGCGGCGCTTTCGCGTCGACCACCGCGGCGATGACCGGCGCTTCTTCCAAGCCCTGGGCGCGGCGGTGCTCGCCGTGCATGCGGAGGGCGAAACGATCACGGGGGCGGTCGGCGCCGCGCTGCGCACCCTGGTCGCTCCCGCTGGCGACGAGCGCCAGGTCCTCTATGTCGGTGATCTGAAGATCAGCCCGGATGCCCGCGGTGGCCGGGTCCTGATCCGCCTGCTGCGCCTGATCCTGGAGTGGGGTGCTGTGCGCACCCAGGCGGCTTATGCCATCGTCATGGCAGGTACCGCGACCACGCCTGCGCAGTACACCGGACGTCTCGGCGTCCCGGCCTTCCGGACGCTGGCGCAGGCAACGCTGCTCTGGTTGCGCACGGACCTGGCCCCGTCGGCAGCGCCGGGCGGGACGAGCATTGGCACGGTCGAGCCGAAGATTGGCCGGGCGGTGCTGCGAAAACTCGCCGCCGGCGCTCACCATGCCGCCGGCGCCGACTCGGCCCTGCGCTCGGAGTTGGCGCCACGCTGGCTGTGCACGTCAGACGGCCGGGGATGCGCCATGCTCGAGGATACGCGCCTCGCCAAACGCCTGGTCGATCAGGACGGCGCGGAGATGCGCAGTGCGCATCTGACCTGCTGCGGCGCGGATGTCCCGGCAGCGCGACTGCTGATCCGCCAGGGCCTGATCAGCGCCCGGGAGCTGGGCTATGCGATGCTCTTCGTCGCGCTTGCCAGCACCGACGCCCCCCTGCATCAGGCGGCCTTCGCCCAGCAGCTGCTCGCCTTGGCCCCGATGACCGTCTATGCTGCCGGAGAATGGGCCCCGGGACCGTGGCTCATCAGCTCGGCGGACATCTAAGCCATGACCTCTCCTCCTGCCTCCTCCACGACCAGCACCGACCACCCGGCACCGTCGCATCAGGTCCTTAACCACGCCCAGGAGGTGCTGCGGCGCACCGCCATCACCGCCAACCCGTTCTTCACCGATCTTGCCAGCGGCGCCATGTCCGTGGCGCAGTTCCGCCGCACCCAGGAGCAGTTCTCCTTCGCGGTGGAGTTCTTCCCACGGCCCATGGCGGCCCTGATCGGACGCATTCCCGATCCCAAGGCCCGTCTGGAGATCCTGCACAATCTGGTCGAGGAGCATGGCGAGTTTGATGAACAGCAGTTCCATAAGTCGACCTTCGCGGCCTTCCTGCGCTCGATCGGGGCCGATCCCGCCACTCTGGAAGCCCAGTCGCTGTGGCCCTGCCTACGCGCCTTCAATGCCGTCCTGACCACGGCCTGCGTGCTCGATGAGCTCGAGGTCGGAGTTGCCTGCATGGGCATCATCGAGCTGGCCTTCTCCTCCTGCTCGGCGGCGATCGGCAGCGCGGTCGTGCGTCACGGCTGGGTCCCGGCCGGGCAGCTGGTGCACTACAAGCTGCATGCCGCAATCGACGTGCGCCATGCCGACGAGTTCTTCAGCGTCGTCGAGCCGCGCTGGGCTGATGCGCGGCAACGCTACTTCATCCAGCAGGGCTGCGAGCTCGGCGCCTACATCTTCGATCGGCTGTACCGCGACCTGCACCGCGCGGCGGAAAGCGAAGGCTCGGGAGAGCGCGTGGGAAACGCGGCGCCATGAATGGAACATCTGCAACCGGTCTCATGCTCAGGTCCGAGCGCCTGTGCCACGACCGGTGCACCGTGCCCGGAATGCCCTAGGCTCCGGAGATGGCCTACCCGTCCACGCGTTGGAGCCAGGTGCTGGTGGCTGGCGGCGACAGCCAGCCGGCGCGCGCCGCCCTGGCCTGGCTGTGCGAACGTTATTGGGACTGCCTCCAGGCCCATGTGCGCAGGCGTGGCTTCGCCGAGCATGATGCCGAGGACCTGACCCAGGACTTCCTGATCGCCATCATCAGCGGGCGGATCCTCGACCGGGCTGATCCGACCCGCGGGCGCTTCCGCACCTTCCTCCTGGCCTGTCTCGACCACCACCTGCTGCATGCCCGGGAGCGCGCGGGCGCGCTTAAGCGCGGCGGCGGGCTCGCTGTCGAGCCGTTGGCGCAGGAGGGCCACGCCGGCCCGCCGGCCGACCCGGTCGCCGGCTTCGACCGCGACTGGGCGCACCTGGTGGTGGCGCGGGCGCTCGACCAGATGAAGGCCCAGGAGCCGCCCGGGCGCTGGCAGGCCCTGTCCGGCTTCCTGGGCGAGAACGGCGATGCCGCCGCCTACACCGCGGCCGGGGTCGGCCTCGGCCTGGGCGAGGGCGCGGTCAAGGTCGCCGTGCACCGCCTGCGCGAACGCTTCCGCGAGTGCCTGCGCGCGGAGATCGCCCAGACTTTGGCTGAGAATGAGCCGCGCCTGATCGACGCCGAACTGACCCACCTGCTGGCGGCGCTGCGCCATGCCCTGTAAGGCCGAAACCGGGGTATGGTTCGTGGGGTGCGAGCGGTCCCAGCGCTGCCTGCGGCCCCGGGCGGGATTTCTCGTAACTGGCGATGGCACCTCCGGAAGATCCTGGTGAGGCCACCATGACCGATCCCTTCCGCCCTGACACCCAGACCACCGCCCTGCTTGCCGCCGGCCTGGCGCCGCGCCGCGATCCGGGCCGCTGGCAGCCGCCCGGGGTGGAGGAGCTCCAGGGCGTGTTCCCCAACCTCGAGATCATCTCGCTCCTGGGCGTGGGCGGCATGGGGGCGGTCTACAAGGCGCGCCAGACCAACCTCGACCGCCTGGTGGCGCTCAAGCTCCTGGCCGGCAGCCACGCCCATGAACCCGGCTTCGATGAGCGCTTCGCGCGCGAGGCGCGCACCCTGGCCCGCCTCGACCACCCGGCGATCGTCGCCATCCACGACTTCGGCACGGTTGCCGACCGCCCCTACCTGGTGATGCAGCTGATCGACGGCTCGAACCTGCGCCAGGTCATGGCCACCGGTGCGCTCTCCGGGGCCGAGGTCCTGCGCCTGATCCCGCAGCTGTGCTCGGCGTTGGCGCATGCGCACGGCGCCGGGGTCGTGCACCGCGACCTCAAGCCCGAGAACATCCTCATCGACGGGCGCGGGAACGTGCACATCGCCGACTTCGGCCTGGCCAAGCTCGCCCAGTCCGGCTCGGACCTCACCGGCACCGGGGATGTCCTGGGCACGGCCCACTACATGGCCCCGGAGCAGCTGGTCTCGGCCTCCCAGGTCGACCACCGCGCCGACCTCTACGCCCTGGGGGTTATCATCTACGAGATGCTCACCGGCGCCCTGCCGCGCGGCCGCTTCGAGCCGCCCTCGCATTCCAGCGCCGTCAGCCAGGCGATGGACGATGTGGTGATGCGCACCCTGGAGCGCGACCCGGCGCGGCGCTTCGGCACCGCCACGGAGCTCAACGACGCGGTCAGCTATGCTTCCGCGGCAACGGCCGCGACACCGCCCCCAGCCGCCACGACAGGCGCCACTGCGGCCCGGGCTGCCGGCGCTGCGGCCGCCGCCACGGCCGACACCACCATCGCACCGGGCATCGAGAAGCGTCCCGACTCGGTGCAGTTCGGTCTCGGCGGGCTGCACATCAAGGATGGCGAGGACGAAGTGCACATCGGCCTCGACGGCATCCATGTCACCAGCAAGGATGGCAACCACGTCGATATCGGCGGACCGCGCCGCACGATGCACGACCTGCGCGATGCCGGACGCATCGACCGCGGCGGCCACGGGCCCTTCTTCCGCGCCGGCATGCTGGCGGTGCTCGGGGGTGCGGCGGTCGGGATGGGACTGATGCTCTCCCGCCTGGGCGGCTTCGTGCAGGATCGCGACCTGCATTTCGCAGCGCACCGCGACGGCGACATCGCCATGCTCGTCACGCCCCTGGTCATCGCCGGCGGCATCGCACTGCTGAGCCGCTGCTGCCTGCCGATGGTCCTGCTGGGGGTGATCGCCGAGATCGCCTATGTGCCCTGGCTGTGGAAGGAGCACTGGCTGCTGTTCTGGTTCGTCGCCCTGCTGCCGCTGCTGTGGCAGATGCACGTGGTCTTCAACTTCCACGGACTGCGCGACCACATGGGTTCCTTGGCGCTGCGCGACCGCCTGCTGCGCCTGATCTGGGTAACGCCGATCATGGCGGTGGCCATGCTCCTGCCGCTTTTGCCATGGATGCAGCATCTGCACATCAACGTGCACGCGGGATAGGCCCGCGCCTCAGGGCGTGATGCCCCAGTCGGCGAGGTAGCGCCGCAGCCGGCCGACGTCCCGCGGCTCCAGGGCCATGCCGATGTGGCCATCGGGGCGCACCAGATAGAGCGCATCGCGCGCCAGGCCCGCCTGGCGCACGCCCTCGTCCCAGGTGAAGACATCCACCGGCAGCTGCAGTTGCGAGGTGACTTCCAGGACTTCGGCCGAGGCCTGGCCGTAGACGTGCACCCGCCAGGCCAGGGCGCGCAGCGCATCGTAGTTGCTGGCGCGGATCCCGACCGGGGCCAGCCACGGCAGGCGGTCGCCGCCGGCGACCACTCCGGCCTGGCCCTGGCTGAGGGCGGAATCGCGGTAATTGATGCGCACCTGCGAGATGGTGGCGAAGATCAGGCGCTGCACCGCATGGAAGCGGCTCAGCCAGGGCAGCACATGCGGCAGCAGCCAGTGGCGCGCCACCTGGCCACGGAAGCCCGCAGCGACCAGGGTGGTGAAGGCCCGGTCGGTGGTCGCAACCAGCGCCCGGGCGAAGCCGATGCGCTCGTGCTCGTAGGTGTCCAGCAGGCGCGAGTGGGCCTTGCCCTGCAGGACGGTGGCGAGCTTCCAGG
>Ga0302314_10020134_pt1 | contig 11049 bp, 9 predicted proteins | sample III_Palsa_N2_3_FD_200533 | JGI IMG/M metagenome (GOLD analysis project Ga0302314, IMG submission 200533) | Peat permafrost microbial communities from Stordalen Mire near Abisko, Sweden - III_Palsa_N2_3 | ecosystem: Environmental > Terrestrial > Soil > Palsa > Peat permafrost | place: Sweden... | reverse complement strand
CCGGAGGGTGATCCGGTGCGCGAGCGCCGGGACCGCGACCTGCTTGATGTCGTCCGGCACCACGTAGTCACGCTGATGCAGCAGCGCCTGGCCCCGGGCCAGCTGGACCAGCGCCAGGCCGCCGCGGGGGCTGGCGCCGACCTGGATCTGCGGGTCCTTGCGGGTGGCGGTGACGATCGCGATCACGTAGTCGAGCAGGTCGTCGCTGATCTCGACCCGCTCGAGCGACTCGCGCATGGCGAGCAGGCCCGCCGCGTCGGTGACGGGGACGAGCGCGACCGCCTCGGCCATGCGGTCGACTCGCCTGCGCAGCATGTCGGTCTCATCGCCCTTGGTCAGGTAGCCGAGGCGCAGCCGCATCAGGAACCGGTCGAGCTGGGCCTCGGGAAGCTCGTAGGTGCCCTCGTACTCGATCGGGTTGTCCGTTGCCAGCACGATGAACGGCGATGGCAGCGGCCTCGACTGGCCGTCCACGCTGACCTGGCTCTCGCCCATGGCCTCAAGCAGGGCGGCCTGGGTCTTGGGCGGGGTGCGGTTGATCTCGTCGGCCAGCAGCAGCTGGGTGAAGACCGGCCCCGGGCGGAAGACCATCTCGCCGTTGCGCTGGTCGTAGAGCGGCGCGCCGACCACGTCGGACGGCAGCAGGTCGGGGGTGAACTGGATGCGGGCGAAGTCAAGGCCGAGCACGCTCGCGAACGATCGCGCGATGAGCGTCTTGCCCAGGCCCGGCAGGTCCTCGAGGAGCACGTGGCCGCCGGCCAGGATGCCGATCAGCACAAGCTCAAGGGTGCGGCGCCGGCCGACCACCGCCTTTTCGAGCTCGTCGAGGATGGCGGCGGCCTGCCGTGCGGTCTCTTCCGGGGTCACAACTGCTCCAATCGGGTGATCAGGCGGGCCAGGGTACGGCGGGGGATGCCCGGCCGCTGCCGGTGGCGATCGTCGGGCTCCAGTGCCTGCGCCGGGTCGATCCAGGGCCACAGGGACTCGTCGGCGCGGGTGCGGCAGAACGCCCTCCGCGCCGCCTCCGGGTCGGTGTAGAGGTTGACGCCGTGGCCGTCGGCCAACCGGGCGGCGAGGATGTGCTCCAGATCGGGGCGCAGGTCCGACTCGTAGAGCCCGCGGCTGGTGAAGCTGGTCGCGACGACGAACCGGCGCTGGCCGTAGCCGGAGATCGACCGCGCCTGCGCCTTGGCGTTGGCCCGGCGGGAGGACTGGGCGGACGACCGGGGGATGGTGCCGCGGGCCGCGAGCAGGGCCACCACGGTGGCGGCGGCGGCGACGGCGACCACGCCCGGCCAGCCCGAGACGGCGGCGCCCGCGCAGGCGGCCGCGACGACGGCGATCGCGGCGATGGTGAGCTCGGGGACGGCGTCGCGCCAGCGGCTGCGGCCGTCCGCCGGGGCGGCGCCGGCGGCGCGGCGAGTCGAGTTGGCGCTCACACCCAGCCGCCACCCGCGCTCGGCACAGTCGGCGTGGCCGACGTGTCCGGCTCGGCCGCCTTCGCCGCCGCCAGCTCCTCGGCCAGCTCGTCGAGCGCCGCGCTGGCGGCGGCCCGCTGGCCCGCTGCGACCGGATGGGTGGAGAACCGCGCCTCGTAGAACAGGGCGGTCAGCCTGCTGGCGGCGGGGCCGCGGACCGTTCCGGCGGCGACGGCCCGGGCGAGCAGCTCGTCCGGGGTGTCGGCCACCGAGCGCCTGGTGCCGCGCTCGGCCAGGCTGCGCTCCATCGCCACGTAGCAGGCGATGATCGCGGCCCGCGCGTCGTCGATCTCGGCCAGCGCGGCGCGTCCCGACTCCACCGCTTCCCGCAGCTCCTCGGCGCTCGTGTCCACGATGACCAGCGGCGCGGCGGGCTTGCGCAGGCGCGAGGACCACCAGATGCTGACCGCCACCGCCGCCACAAGCGCGACGACGAGCAGCCCGTAGAGGATGGGACCCCACGGGATGTCCAGCGTCAGGCCGCCGCCGTGACTGGCCGGCAGCCGCGGCTTCAGCGTGCCCGGGCGGGACTTCGGCAGCTGCGTCGGCCTGGCCTGGCCGAAGAAGTGCAGGTGGAGATCGCTGATCAGGACGACCGCGATCGCCGCCATGCCCGCGCTCAGCAGCCACTTGAGCGCGAACCGGAGCACGGCGGCCGGCTCGACGTCGGCCGCCTGGTCGGTGTAAGGACGTCGCTCGGCCGCGCGCCGGGCCACCGCGTCCCGGCGCAGCGTGATCACCAGCAGGGTGCCGAGCACGACCTCGAGCGCCAGGCCGATCGGGACGCCGTCGGACTTCAGCGGCCCGTTCCAGCGGGGCGCCAGGACCTCGCCCCGCAGCCCCGCCGCCACCAGGATGACCAGCAGCACCAGCGGGAGCAGACGGGCGATCTGCTGCCTGGCTGTCATTGCTGGCGGCTCCTAGCCGGGACGAGGCGGGTGCGTGCTTTGATTCCGGTTAATCTGGTCAAAACCTTACCCCGCAAGCGACCCTGAGCGGCGCTACGGGATCAGCACGATCTTGCCTCGGAGGTGGCCTTTGGCCAGCTCGGCGTAGGCGGCGCGGACCTCGGTCAGCGAGTACGTCCGCGCGACCGGCAGCTCAAGCTCCTTGGCGGCGAGGAGGCGCGCGAGCTCTTCGAGGGTGGCGGCGCTCGCCCCGGCCGCGTTGCCATCGGCCTTGATGCCGTATTTGGCCACGGCGTCGAAGCGGACGACGCTGTCGATGCGCTCCGGCGCCACCTTCAGCTCGTTCAGCGCCAGCTCGACGTAGTCGCCGCCGTGGGTGTCGAGGAAGGCGTCGACCGTCGCGGGCGCCGCCGCCGCGATCCGGTCGGCCACGCCGTCGCCGTACGCCACCGGGATCACGCCGTGGCGGATCAGCCACTCGTGGTTGGACGGGCCCGCCAGGCCGATCACGGTCGCGCCTTTGCGCTTGGCGAGCTGGACCGCGAGCGAGCCCACGCCGCCGGCCGCGCCGGAGACGACGACCGTGTCGCCCGGCTCCAGATCGACCGCGCGGACCATGGCCCACGCGGTGAAGCCGACCACCGGGATCGCGCCCGCCACCTCCCAGGGGAGGCCGGCCGGCCGGCGCGCCAGGTTCTGCTCGTCCGCCACCACGTACTCGGCCTGGCTTGACCGGGTATCGACCCAGCCGATCACCTCATCGCCCGCGGCGACGGCATCGGCGCCGGGGCCGACCCGTTCCACCACGCCGGCGAAGTCGCTGCCCTGCCCCGACGGGAACGTGGCGGGCCAGCGCTCGTGCAGCAGGCCCTCACGGATCTTCGCCTCGCCCGGGTTGATGCCCGCCGCCTTGACCCGGACCAGCACCTGGCCCTGGCCCGGCTCGGGAGTCGGGACTTCACGCACGTCAAGGACGCTCACCGGGCCGTACTGGTCGAACCGTACCGCCTTCATCGTCGCCTCCGGTCGTCGCTTCGGCTGCTGCTCCGTTCGCTGCCTTCTAACCCTAGCCAGGCGCTCGTTATGCCAACGGGTGACGGCTGGTTTGCTGCACTATTGATCGCTGTGATCATTTTCCTGCTGCGGGCCTTCGCCGTGCCCCATCGGCGGCACGTGGTGATATTGCTCGCCTCCTCGGTCGGCGTCGTGCTGGTCGGGTCCGGGCTGTTCGCGCTGGCCGAGGACCTGCCCTACACGACCGGCCTGTACTGGGCGGTCACCACCGCGACCACCGTCGGCTATGGCGACGTCACACCGCACAACCCCATCGGGCGGCTCATCGCCTCGCTCGTCATGCTCACCTCGATCCCGCTGCTCGCGGCGGCATTCGCGATCGTCGCGGGCGCGTCCGCGGCCGCCGGAATCCGGAGGATTCTCAACATGCGCACCCAGTTCCCCGAGGGGACCTACCGCCTGATCGTCGGCCTGTCACCGACCGTGCCCGCGATCATCGACGAGCTGGCCGGCGCGGGGATCCCGGTGGTGCTGGTGGCCGACGTCGACCCCGCCACCGTCCACGGAGAGGTGCACGTGGTCCGCGGCAACCCGACCGACGAGGCCGTGATCGCCCGGGCCCGGCCCGCCGGCGCGGAGCAGGCGCTGATCACCGGCGCCAGCGACGGCGACGTGCTCGTCAGCGCGGTCCTGCTGCGCAAGCAGGCGCCCGGCCTGACCATCACCGCGCTGGTCGACTCGCCGTCGGTCAGGGAGGCGCTGCACGACCTCGGCGTCCAGCAGACGGTCTCGTCGAGCCAGCTGCTGTCGCGCACCCTGGCCGCCGCCCTGGAGACCCCGCACGCCGGGGAGATGATGTCACAGCTCATCGGCCAGCGGGACTCGTTCGCCGAGGTCGAGGCGGGGGCCGCCGCCGTCGGGAGGCCGCTCAGCGCGGTCAGGGGCGAGCGCCTCGGGCTGGTGCTCGGGCTGGTCAGGAACGGCGAGTTCAAGCTCGGCCTGGCCGACGACCCCGTCATCGAGGCGGGCGACCGGCTGCTGGTGGCCGAGGCGGCCGGAGCCGCCAGCAGCGCCCGGCCGCAGTGAGCGGCAGCTGGACCGGTTGCTCGAAGCACGGGACCGTTCCAGATAATGGGTTTGATGTGGAACTGTAGGTCTGTCTAGTAGGCAGCGGGGCTCCAGGGGCGGATAGTTAGCCCCGGGGATGCCGGGATCGGCCAGGGGTACCTGGTCTAGCCGCGGCGTCGCCGGGCAAGATGAAGCTGCGGGATACCACAGGCTTTCGGGAGGCTGGGATGCCGGAGATTATCCGGGCTGCCCTTGTCCAGCAGGCGTGGACTGGGGACAAGGACTCGATGACAGCGGCCGCGGCCGCGCACATCGCGACGGCGGCGTCCGCCGGGGCGCAGGTCGTCTGCTTGCAGGAGCTGTTCTACGGGCCCTACTTCTGCCAGGTGCAGGACGCGGACTACTACGGCTACACCGAGGCGATCCCCGACGGGCCGACCACCAGGCTGTTTCAGGATCTGGCGCGGCAGCACCACATCGTGATCATCGCGCCGATGTACGAGGAAGAGCAGCCGGGGGTGTACTACAACACCGCCGCGGTCATCGACGCGGACGGGACGTATCTCGGCAAATACCGGAAGAATCACCTGCCGCAGGTGAAGGGGTTCTGGGAGAAGTTCTACTTCCGCCCCGGCAACCTCGGGTACCCGATCTTCGACACCGCCGTCGGCCGGATCGGCGTCTACATCTGCTACGACCGGCACTTCCCCGAAGGCTGGCGGGCGCTCGGCCTGGCCGGCGCGCGGATCGTCTTCAACCCGTCCGCCACCTCCCGCGGCCTGTCCTCCTACCTGTGGAAGCTGGAGCAGCCGGCCGCCGCGGTGGCCAACGAGTACTACATCGGCGCCATCAACCGGGTCGGCATCGAGCCGCTGGGCGATAACGACTTCTACGGGCAGTCCTACTTCGTCGACCCGCGCGGCCAGCTCGTGGGCGAGTCCGCCTCCGACAACGCCGACGAGGTCCTCGTGCGCGACCTCGACATGGACAAGCTGACCGAGGTCAGGGACCTGTGGCAGTTCTACAGGGACCGCCGGCCCGACTCGTACGGCGGACTGGTCGCACCGTGAGCCGGTTCATCACCGGCGGCACGGTGGTGACCGCCGAGGGGACGCTCGACGCCGATGTGGTCATCGAGGGCGAGAAGATCGCCGCGGTGCTGGCCAGGGACTCGGCCCTCGCCCGCGACGCCGCCTCGATCGACGGCGATTACGACACCATCGACGCCACCGGCATGTACGTGATCCCTGGCGGCATCGACGCGCACACGCACATGGAGATGCCGTTCGGCGGCACGTTCTCGGCCGACACGTTCTCCACCGGCACGGTCGCCGCCGCCTGGGGCGGCACCACGACCATCATCGACTTCGCGGTCCAGGCCAAGGGCACGTCGCTGCTGTCCACGCTGGATAAGTGGCACTCGAAGGCGGACGGCAACTGCGCCATCGACTACGGCTTCCACATGATCGTCTCCGACGTGAACGAGCAGTCGCTGAAGGAGATGGAAGCCTGCATCGGCGCCGGGGTGACCAGCTTCAAGATGTTCATGGCCTACCCCGGCGTGTTCTACGCCACCGACGGCGAGATCCTGCTGGCGATGCAGCAGGCGTCGAGGACCGGGGCCACGATCATGATGCACGCGGAGAACGGCATCGCGATCGACCAGCTGGTCGCGCAGGCCATCGCGGCCGGCCGGACCGAGCCGGTGCACCACGGCCTCACCCGCCCGCCCGAGCTCGAGGGCGAGGCCACCGGCCGGGCGATCACGCTGGCCAAGGTGGCCGACTGCCCGCTCTACATCGTGCACCTGTCGGCCGCGCACGCCCTGACGGCGGTGGCGGCGGCCCGCGACGCGGGCCAGAACGTCTTCGCCGAGACCTGCCCGCAGTACCTCTACCTGACGCTGCAGGACCTGGCCCGGCCGGGCTTCGAGGGGGCCAAGTTCGTCGCCTCGCCGCCGCTGCGGACCCCGGATCACGCCGCCGCCCTCTGGCGCGGCCTGCGGACCAACGACCTGTCGGTCGTGTCGACCGACCACTGCCCGTTCTGCTTCAAGGAGCAGAAGGAACTGGGCCGGGGCGACTTCTCCAAGATCCCGAACGGGATACCCGGCGTCGAGCACCGGATGGACCTGCTGCACCAGGGGGTGGTGGCCGGGGAGATCACGCTGGAACGGTGGGTCGAGACCTGCTCGACGACGCCGGCCCGGATGTTCGGCCTGTATCCGCGCAAGGGGGTCATCGCGCCCGGCGCCGACGCCGACATCGTGATCTACGACCCGTCCGCCAAGCAGACGCTGGGCGTCGAAACCGCCCACATGAACGTCGACTACTCCGCCTACGAGGGGATGGAGATCACCGGCAAGGTCGCCGTCACGCTGTCGCGCGGCCGGGTGGTGGTGGCCGACGGGGAATTCAGGGGATCCGCCGGGCACGGCCGCTTCCTCGCCCGTGATCTCAATCAATACCTCGTTTGAACGAACCGTGGTTTCACCCGGACCGCCGCACGCGCTCCCGCTCTGCGGGCGGCCAACGTCTAGCGCTGTGGCCCGTCGCGCTAAACGGACCATGGCTCAGTGGCCCGCCGCGCTAGTCCTAGTGGCGCAACGGGCCACAGCGCCGAGTGGCTCTTAGCGTTGAGGCCCACAGCGCTAAGGGTCGGAGTGGGTCGGGACGATCAAGTCAGGGACGGTCAGCGATTGGAGGGGTTATGGAGTTCGGGGTGGTACTGCAGCCCAATCCGCCCGCCAGCGGCGTGGTGGCGATGATGAAGCGGGCGGAGGAGGCCGGGTTCGGGTACGGGTGGACGTTCGACTCGCACGTGCTCTGGCAGGAGACGTTCGTGCTCTACCCGCGGATCCTGGCCGAGACCCGCGCGATGATCGTCGGGCCGATGGTGACCAACCCGGGCACGCGGGACTGGTCGGTCATCGCGTCCATGTTCGCCACGCTCAACGACGAGTTCGGCAACCGGACGATCTGCGGCATCGGCCGCGGCGACTCGGCCCGCCGCTACATCGGCCAGGCCCCGGTCACGCTGGCGACCCTGTCGGACGCGATGACGGTGATCAAGGGACTGGCCGAGGGGCGCGAGGTCACCCACCACGGCCAGCCGCTGCGGATCCCGTGGGTGCGCGACGGTTTGCTTCCGGTGTGGATGGCGGCGTACGGGCCGAAGGCGCTGCGACTGGTGGGCGAGCAGGCCGACGGGTTCATCCTGCAGACGGCCGACCCGGACATCGCCCGCTGGACGTTCGGCGCGGTGCGGGCGGCGGCCGCCGCGGCGGGCCGTGACCCGTCGTCGATCACGATGTGCGTCGCCGCGCCCGCCTACGTGGGGACGGACCTGCCGCACCAGCGGTCGCAGCTGCGCTGGTTCGGCGGCATGGTCGGCAACCACGTGGCCGACCTGGTGGCGCGGTACGGCACCGACGGCCCGGTCCCGCGCGCGCTGACCGACTACATCGCCGGGCGCCAGGCCTACGACTACTCCCACCACGGGCAGGCCGGGAACCCGTCGACCGACTTCGTCCCGGACGAGATCGTGGACCGCTTCTGCCTCCTCGGGCCGGCCTCGGCCCACATCGCCCGGCTGCGCGAACTCGCCGCCATCGGCGCCGACCAGTTCGCGCTCTACCTCATGCACGACGACGAGGAAAACACCCTGGACGCATACGGCCGCGAGATCATCCCCGCCCTGACCTGACCGGGTTGGTCGGCGACCGGTTAGGACTTGATGAAGGGGACGCCTTCGGCGCGCGGGCCGCGGACCTTGCCGACCAGGCCTGCTACGACGATGATCGTCACCACGTACGGGGTCAGCAGCAGCAGGTTGGACTGGATCGGGACGTTGATGCTGGACAGGATCGACTGCAGCTGGGTGGTGAAGCCGAAGACCAGTGCCGCGCCGATGGCGCCGAACGGGGTGTAGCGGCCGAAGATCATCGCCGCTAGGGCGATGTAGCCCTCGCCCGAGGACATGTCGATGCCGAACGAGCCGACCGAGCCGATCGTGAAGTACGCGCCGCCGATCCCGGCGATGAGGCCGGCCAGGATCACGTTCTGGTATCGCATGGCGATGACTCGGATGCCGACCGTGTCGGCTGCCTCTGGGTGCTCGCCGATCGCGCGGGTGCGCAGGCCCCAGCGGGTCCGGGCGAGCCCGAACTGGACCCCGGCCAGCACGATGTACGTGATGTACAGGAAGACACTCGAGTCGAAGAAGACCGGGCCGATGATGGGAATGTCGCCAAGCAGCGGGATCTTCACCGGGTTGAAGGTCGCGGGGTTGTTCAGCGTGTTGCTGTACTGCCCGGTCATCAGCGCGTTGTACAGGTACCCGGTGAGGCCGAGGATCAGCGTGTTGAGGACGACGCCGAGCACGACCTGGTCGACCCGGTAGGCGATCGCGAACACGGCGAGGATGACCGCGACAAGCGACCCGGCCAGCGCGCCGCAGAGCACGCCCAGCCACAGCGACCCGCTCACCGACGTCGCGATCGCGGCGCAGAACGCGCCGAGCAGCAGCTGACCCTCGATCGCGATGTTGATGACGCCGGACCTGGAGCAGATCACGCCGGTCAGCGCGCCGAGCATGATCGGGATCGAGTCGTCAAGCGTGCCCGACAGCAGGTTCACGACGTTGAACGAGATCGTCTGCCCGCCGTCGGCCCAGGCCAGCAGCGCGATGATGAACAGGAAGAGCACGGCACCGACGGTCACCCGCCGCCAGACCTGCCCGAGACGGACGACCCCGAGCACGTCGAGGGCCCGCGCCACCGCCAGCGCCAGCGTGACCGCGCCGCACACGTAGCTGGTGACCGCGGCCGGCAGCGTCAGGTTGGGCACCGACACCTTGGCGAACTCGGGGGTGAACGAGAAGGTCGCCGACCCGTGCGCGTGCAGCCCGAAAACGAGGATGTTGACCAGCCCGAACGCCACGTACGTGATCGCCGCCGCGAACCGGCCGCCGAACCGCGCGGCGGCGCTGCCCGAGGGGCCAGGTGACAGCAGTACCGGCAGGCGCTCGGCCGACGCGGGCGTCGTCACGCGTTCCACCCCTTGGACATCGTCGTGCTGACCCCTCGGGCTCGCGCCGCGCGTACTCGATAAATGGTCCTGACCAGCGGCGGCGCCGCCACGAAGAGCACGATCAGCGCCTGTATCACCTGCACGATCTGCACCGGGGTGCCGGTGGCCACCTGCATGCCGGGCGATCCCGCGTGCAGCGCGCCGAACAGCAGCCCGGCCGCCACCACGCCGCCCGGCCGTCCGAGCCCGAGCAGCGCCACGGTGATCGCGTCGATCCCGTAGGTGCCGTAGCTCTGCGGGTTGAGCGTGAAGTCGGTGCCCAGGATGACCGTGGCCGCGGCCAGCCCGGCCAGCCCGCCGCCGATCGTCATGACCCGCGTCCAGTTGCGCTCCACGTTCATCCCGGCGACCCGCGAGGCGCTGGCGTTGGCGCCGATGCTGCGGAACTCGAACCCGGTCGTCGTCCGGTTGAGCAGCCACCACACCGCGAGCGCGGCCGCCAGCGCGATCAGGAAGCCGGCGTTGATGCGCAGGTGGGTCCCGGCCAGCAGCGGCAGGTGGGCGTTGGACGTGATCGGCAGGGTGATCGAGTCCGACCCCCCGGGCGCCTCCATCAGCGAGTGCGAGGACAGCACGTAGGCCAGGAAGTACAGCATGACGTAGTTGAGCATGATCGTGACGATCACCTCGTGCGCCCCGGTGCGCGCCTTGATCTCGCCCGCCAGCCAGCCGAGCGCGGCGCCGCCGACGAACGCGCCGATGACGCAGACGACCACGTGCACGAAGAACGGCATGTTGTAGGCGTAGCCCAGCCACGCGGCCATGATGGCGCCGCCGATGAACTGGCTCTGCCCGCCGATGTTGAACAGGCCGGCCTGATACGGCAGCGCGACCGCGAGCCCGGTCAGTATCAGCGGCGTGGCCTGCACCGCGGTCTCCGACAGGGGGTTGAACACGGCCGACAGGAACCCGTCGTGGACGGCGGTGGCCAGCGAGGCCTGCTGAAAGAGCGCCGAGACCGTGTGCGGGTTGATGATCGACCCTTCGAACAGCGCCCAGTAGGTGCCGAACGCGGCGTCCCAGGCCTGGCCGATCGCGTTTCCCGGCGAGGAGAAGAAGTGACCCCACGCGTTGAGCACGGTGGTGTTGGTGAACGCGGTCAGCAGTCCGCCGATGATGGTGGCGGACACCAGCGCCAGGAAGATGACCGTGAGGGTGTTTTCCTGGATCGCCCGGCGGAGGTTGTCACCGAACGAGCGGCCGCTGCTGTCCTGCCCGTCCTGCTCCGCTGCGGGCGGTGGCGTCGCCGAGGGCTCAGCCGCCGGAGGCGGGGTGGTCATGAATCCTCCTCCGGGGCGGCGGCCTCCGGCGCGTCCGCGAGGGCGGTGGTTTCCGGCGCGCCCGCTGAGGCGGCGGCCTCCGGCGAGGGCGTGGCCGCCGCGCCGCCGGGTGCCGCGCTGCTCGGTGCCGCGCTGCTCGGTGCCGCGCTGCTCGGTGCCGCGCTGCCGTCGGCGTCCGGCAGGGGGCCGAGGGCGTGGCCGCCGTCAGCGC
>Ga0302314_10020130_pt1 | contig 11050 bp, 8 predicted proteins | sample III_Palsa_N2_3_FD_200533 | JGI IMG/M metagenome (GOLD analysis project Ga0302314, IMG submission 200533) | Peat permafrost microbial communities from Stordalen Mire near Abisko, Sweden - III_Palsa_N2_3 | ecosystem: Environmental > Terrestrial > Soil > Palsa > Peat permafrost | place: Sweden... | reverse complement strand
GTTTCAAGCCGCCCTTTCCCGCCAACTTCGGCCTCTATGGCGCGCCCACCACGATCAACAACACGCAAAGTTTCGCCTCGGTGCCGACCATCCTGAGGAAGGGCGGCGCCTGGTTCGCAAGCCTGGGTCCGGCGAACTCGGGCGGCACGGTGATCTTTTCCGTCTCCGGCCACGTGCAGAAGGCCGGCAACTTCGAAGTCCCGCTTGGCATCGCCTTCAAGGATCTCCTCGGCCTTGCCGGTGGCGTCCTCGGCGGGCGCAGGCTGAAGGCGGTGATTCCCGGTGGCTCCTCGGTGCCCGTGGTGCCGGGGGAGACCATGATGAAGATCAATATGGACTATGACTCGCTGAAGGCCGCCGGCTCCGCCATCGGCTCCGCTGCTGTCATCGTCATGGATGAGACCACCTGCATGGTGCGCGTCCTCGAGCGCATCTCGCGCTTCTACATGTCCGAGTCCTGCGGGCAATGCACACCCTGCCGCGAGGGTACGGGCTGGATGAACCGCCTGCTGCTGCGCGTGCTCGGCGGCACGGCGCGTCGCGAGGATCTGAATCTGCTCGTCGATGTTGCCAACCGCATCGAGGGCCACACCATCTGCGCGCTCGGGGATGCCGCGGCGTGGCCGGTGCAGAGCTTCATGAAGCACTACCGGCACGAGTTCGAATACATGATTGATCACGGCGGCCGCAGCATCGTTGAAACCGAGCGCGTCGCCGAACTCGAGCGAGCAAGTTATGGCTGACGACTTTGTCAACATCGAGGTGAACGGCGTCGCCATGAAGGCGCGCAAGGGCGAGATGATCATCCGCGTGACCGATGCGCACGGCGCCTATGTGCCGCGCTTCTGCTACCACGACAAACTGACCATTGCAGCGAATTGCCGCATGTGCCTCGTCGAAGTGGAAAAGGCGCCGAAGCCGCTGCCCGCGTGCGCAACGCCGGTCGCCGAAGGCATGAAAATCTTCACCAGCTCGCCGCGCGCCATCGGCGCGCAGCGTGCGACCATGGAATTCCTGCTCATCAACCATCCGCTCGACTGCCCGATCTGCGATCAGGGTGGCGAGTGCGAGCTGCAGGATCTTGCGGTCGGTTTCGGCCGGGATATATCGCGCTTCCACGAGCGAAAGCGCGTGGTGCAGGATGAGAACCTCGGGCCGCTGATCGCGACCGACATGACGCGCTGCATTCAGTGCACGCGCTGCGTGCGCTTCACCGAGGAGATCGCCGGCATTCAGGAGCTCGGGATGATCGGCCGCGGCGAAGGCATGAAGGTGCGCGTGGCCATCGAGCAGACGGTGCACCACGAGCTCTCCGGCAACATCATTGACCTGTGCCCGGTGGGAGCGCTCGTCTCGAAACCCTATCGTTTCACGGCACGCGCCTGGGAGATGACCTCGCAGCCGCTCGTGTCGCCGCACGACGGCGTGGGCACGAATCTCTTCGGGCACGTCCTGCGCGGCAGGCTGATGCGCGTCGTGCCGCGCGAGAACGAGGAGATCAACGAAACCTGGATCCCCGACCGCGACCGCTTCAGCTACGAGGGCATCTACAGTGACGATCGGCTGCTGACACCGATGATAAGGAGCGGCTGCGACTGGAGCGGCACGGATTGGGAAACGGCGCTCGGCACGGTAGCGAGCGATCTGCGCGCCTCGGCCGCGAGCGTGGGCGCGCTTGCAAGCGCATCGAGCACGCTCGAGGAGCTCTATCTTCTGAACCGGATCATGCGTGGCGTGGGCTCCGACAACATCGATCACCGCCTGCGCCAGTACGCCAATCGCGATCAGAACGCGGACCCGGCGTATCCGAACCTCGGGATGTCGATCGCTGCGGTCGAGCGCCTCGATGCGCTGCTCGTCATCGGCAGCAATCTGCGCCAGGAGGTGCCGATGCTCGCGCATCGGGTGCGCAAGGCGGCGCAGCGCGGCGCGAAAGTGAGCTTCATGAATCCCGCGCGCTTTGCCTACCAGTTTCCGCTCGCAGCGTACCTCGATGCCGCGCCGGGGGCGCTCGTCGCGGAGCTCGCGGCCATCCTCGCAGCCTCCCTCGCCGAGGCGCAGGAGCCTCCGGCGCATGTAGCATCACTGGTGCGCGCGGCCAAGATCGAGGAACGCCACCGCGCCATCGCGGCCGCCCTTAAGAGCGGCGAGCGCCGCGCGGTGTGGCTCGGCGCACTTGCGCTGCGGCATGCCGCTTTCGCCGATCTGCGGGCACTCGCGGCCGCCTTAGCCAGGATCACCGGAGGAACCTTCGGCGTCCTCGCCGAGGGCGGCAATGCGGCCGGAGCCTATCTTGCCGGAGCCGTGCCGCATCGCATTGCGGGCGGCCGCGCGAGCGCACAGCCGGGGCTGTCGGCCTGGCAGATGCTAAAAGCGCCGCTTTCGACCTATGTGCTCTTCGGTGTCGAGCCCTGGGCCGATGCGCTTGATCCTGAGTGCATGCGCACGCTCGAGGCTGCGCGGCGCGTGATTGCCATCACCCCGTTCGCGAGTGCTTCCCTGCGCGAGGTGGCGCATGTGCTCTTGCCCATGGGGACATTCGCAGAAACCTACGGGACCTATGTCAATTTCGAAGGCCGCTGGCAGAGCTTTGCCGGCGCGGCGACGCCGGTAGGCGATGCGCGTCCGGGCTGGAAGGTGCTGCGTGTGCTCGGCAACGCCCTCGGGCTCCCGGCTTTCGAGTACCAAAGCGCTGAGGAGGTGCGCGACGAAGTGCATCGTGCCTGCAGCGAGCCACTGGCGACCGCCTACGACGGCGGCCTTGAGCCGCTACGATCCGCAGAACCTGCAGCGCTCGTAGACGTTCCCATGTATCACGTGGATGCGCTCGTGCGGCGCGCGCCGTCGCTGCAGCGTACGCGGCAGGGCCGCGCGGCGCCTGCGATCTACGGCTAGCTTGTCGGAAGGAAGCATGCCCGCAAGCATCTCAACATTGTGGTCGGCGCTACCCGCCTATGCGCAGTCGACCGCGTGGATTCTTCTCATCACCGTCACGCTCATCATCAGTGTGGCGCTCCTGACACTCTGGGAGCGCAAGGTCATCGGCTGGATACAGTTGCGCCGCGGGCCCAACCGGGTGCGCATCTTCGGTCTCCTGCCCGGTATGGGGCAGCCCTTTGCCGACGTGGTGAAGCTCCTCCTGAAGGAAGTCATTATTCCGGTGCGCGCGAACAAGGTGCTCTTCGTGCTGGCGCCGGCGCTTGCGCTGATTCCGGCCTTTGCCACCTGGGCGGTGATTCCGCTGTCACCCGAGCTCGTCGTCGCCAACATTGATGCCGGCCTCCTCTACGTGCTGTCGCTGACCTCGGTAGGGGTCTACGGGATCATTCTCGCTGGCTGGGCGGCCAATTCGAAGTACGCATTTTTAGGCGCCATGCGCTCCGCCGCCCAGATCGTCGCCTACGAGATCGCCATGGGCTTTGCGCTCGTCGGAGTTCTCATGGTCTCCGGCAGCTTGAATCTCGGCACCATCGTGCGCACCCAGCACGGCGGGCTCCTCGCCTGGAACTGGTTCTGGCTCTTCCCGCTCACCGTCGTCTATTTCATCTCCGGCCTTGCCGAGACCAACCGTGCGCCCTTTGACGTCGCCGAAGGCGAGTCCGAGATCGTCGCGGGTTTTCATGTCGAGTACTCCGGCATCGCCTTCGCGCTCTTTTTTCTTGCCGAATACGCGAACATGATTCTGATCTCGGCGCTGACGTCGGTGTTTTTCTTCGGCGGCTGGCTGAGCCCGCTTGATGGCTATCTGCCGAAGGGCGGCGCTGTCGCTGACTTCCTCATGGCGCCAAGCTTTTTCTGGCTGGGCCTCAAGATCTTCGTCTTCCTGTTCCTCTTTCTGTGGCTGCGTGCCACGTTTCCGCGCTATCGCTACGATCAAATCATGCGCCTCGGCTGGAAGGTGCTGATTCCCATCACCCTCATCTGGATCGCCGTCGAGGGCGTCATGTCCTATTACCACGTTGGCCCCTGGGCCACCTGAGCGCGCACGCAATGGCTTTCAATTTCTTCAAGACATTCCTGCTGCCGGAGCTCGCAAAGGGCCTGTGGCTGACGCGCCGCACGCTCTTCTCCCGCAAGTTCACACTCAATTATCCCGAGGAGAAGACGCCGCAGTCGCCGCGATTTCGCGGGCTGCACGCCCTGCGGCGCTATCCGAACGGCGAGGAGCGCTGCATCGCCTGCAAGCTGTGCGAGGCGGTGTGTCCGGCCGTATGCATCACCATCGATTCGGACGTCGCGCCGAATGGCACGCGCCGCACGACACGCTACGACATCGATCTGTTCAAGTGCATCTACTGCGGCTTCTGCGAAGAAGCCTGCCCGGTCGATGCCATAGTGCTGACGCGCATTCACGAGTACCACATGGAGCACCGCGGCGAGAACATCATGAACAAAGACAAGTTGCTCGCGGTGGGCGACCGCTACGAGGCCATGATCGCGGTCGACAAGGCCGCGGACGCGCCGTACCGCTGAGGCGACGGCGCGCTTAGGAGACGCAGGGGCATGCTGGTCGAGGTTCTGTTCTACATCTTTGCGACGATCCTGATCGCCGCGGCGCTGGCCGTGATCATTTCCAAGAATCCCGTGCATGCGGCGCTCTTCCTGGTCTTGAGCTTCATCACGAGTGCGGCGATCTGGCTCCTGATCGAGGCTGAGTTTCTGGCCATCGTGCTCGTGCTGGTGTACGTGGGCGCGGTCATGGTGCTCTTCCTGTTTGTCGTCATGATGCTCGACATCAAGGTCGAGGAGCACCGCCGCGGTTTCACGCGCTATGCCTGGCTCGGCTGGATCACCGCGGTCGTCGTGATCGTGGAAATCGTGGGCGTGATCACGGCGCGACGCTTCGGCGCCGACATCACGCGCGGCGCGGCGCCTTTGCCCGCCTCCTACAGCAACACGCAGGCGCTGGGACGCGTTCTCTATACCCAGTACGCGTATCCCTTCGAGCTTGCAGCAGTGGTTCTGCTGGTGGCCATCGTGGCTGCGATCGCGCTTACGACGCGGGCGCGCCGCGGCCTGAAGCGTCAGGACATCAACCGCCAGGTGAGCGTGCAGAGCAGCGACCGCGTGCGCCTGGTCAAATCGATGAACGCCAATAAACCATGATCACCCTGGCACAGCTTCTTGCTCTCTCCGGGATCCTGTTCGCATTGGCGGTCGCCGGGGTATTCATCAACCGCAAGAACGTCATCCTGCTGCTGATGTGCGTCGAGCTCCTGCTGCTCGCGGCGAACTTCAACTTCATCGCCTTCGCGCGCTACCTCGGCGACATCGGCGGCCAGGTGTTCGTATTCTTCGTGCTCACGGTCGCCGCCGCCGAGTCGGCCATCGGCCTTGCGATCCTGGTGGTGCTGTTTCGCGAGCGCCGCACCATCAATGTCGAAGACCTCGACACTCTGAAAGGCTGAGGCGCGCATGAACCCGCAGGTGCTCATCGCCATCGTGCTGCTGCCGCTCGCGGCCGCGGTGGTTGCGGGACTCCTCGGACGCCGCATCGGGCGCGTGGGCGCGCACAGCGTCGCGATCGCAGGGGTCGCGCTGTCCTGCGTGCTGAGCCTGCATGTGCTGCGGCAGATCTACTGGCAGGGCGTGCCCGCGTATGACGCCCCCGTCTACACCTGGCTCGTGAGCGACGGCGTATCCATGCAGGTGGGCTTCCTCATCGATCGCTTAAGCGCGCTCATGATGGCGGTTGTGACCTTCGTGTCGCTGTGCGTGCACGTCTACACCGTCGGCTACATGCGCGATGATCCCGGCTATCAGCGCTTCTTCAGCTACATCTCGCTCTTCACCTTCGCCATGCTCATGCTGGTGATGGCCAACAACTTCATGCAGCTCTTCTTCGGCTGGGAAGGGGTCGGCCTCGTGTCCTACCTCTTGATCGGCTTCTGGTATACGCGTCCGAGCGCGATCGCTGCGAATCTGAAGGCATTCCTCGTCAACCGGGTCGGCGACTTCGGCTTCGTTCTCGGCATCGCCGGAGTGCTCTACTACACCGGCTCCCTGCACTACAGCGACGCCTTCAGCGCCGCACCGCAGATGGCGAAACAGCTCGTGCCGCTGTCGGCGGCCACGAGCTTGCCGGCGCTGACGCTGATCTGCATCTGCCTCTTCATCGGCGCCATGGGCAAGTCCGCGCAGGTGCCGCTGCACGTATGGCTGCCGGATTCCATGGAGGGCCCGACGCCCATATCCGCGCTGATCCACGCCGCGACCATGGTGACCGCCGGCATCTTCATGGTCGCGCGCATGTCGCCGCTCTTTGAATTTTCCGACACGGCGCTGTCTTTCGTGCTCGTCATCGGCGCGACCACGGCGTTCTTCATGGGCCTGCTCGGTATCGTCAACAATGACATCAAGCGCGTCATCGCCTACTCGACGCTCTCACAGCTGGGCTATATGACGGTGGCGCTCGGCGTGTCCGCATACAGCGCCGCGATCTTCCATCTGATGACCCACGCGTTCTTCAAGGCGCTGCTCTTTCTCGCCGCCGGCTCCGTGATCATCGGCATGCACCACGAGCAGGACATGAGGAAGATGGGAGGCCTTGCGAAGTACATGCCCATTACCGCGGTCACGTCGTGGATCGGCGCATTGGCGCTCATCGGTACGCCGTTCTTCTCCGGTTTTTATTCGAAGGACACGATCATCGAAGCAGTCGGCGCCTCGCACCGCTGGGGAGCCGGCTACGCCTACTTCTGCGTGCTGGCGGGGGTGTTCGTCACGGCGCTTTATACCTTCCGCATGCTGTTCATGACGTTTCACGGCCCGGAGCGCTTCCGCCACGGCGCGCATGAGAATTCCGGCCATCACGACGGCACTGCGCGCCACGACGCGCAGCATCACGATGCTGCCGCGCACGCCGACCCCGAGGAGAGTCCCGCCGTCGTCACGCTGCCGCTGATCGCGCTTGCCATCCCATCGGTCGTCATCGGCTTCATGACGATAAGCACCGTTCTATACGGCGATTACTTCGGCGACTCCATCCGCGTGCTCGAGAAGAATGCCGTCATGAGCGAACTCGCTCGCGAATTTCACGGGCCGGTGGCCTTCGCGCTGCACGGCTTCGTGACACCTACATTCATGCTGGCCGCCGCCGGCGTGTTCACTGCATGGCTCTTCTTCCTGCGCCGTCCGGAGCTTGCGGCCGCTGCCGCGCGCCGCTGGAAGAGCGTGCGCACGCTCCTTCTCAATAAATACTATTTTGACTGGTTCAACGAGAAGATCGTCACGGCGGGCGCGCTCCTCCTCGGGCGCGGCCTGTGGCATGGGGGAGACCAGACGCTGATCGACGGCGGCTTTGTCGACGGCACCGCATCGGCCATTGGCAGAGCAGGGCGCCTGCTGCGGCGCGTGCAAAGCGGCTACCTCTACTCCTACGCCTTCTGGATGATCATCGGACTGGCGGTGCTCCTCGGCTGGTTTTTGAACAAGTCGAAGTGAACGCCGCCATGCACGCTCCTGCGCTGTCGATTCTCGTGTGGCTGCCCATCGGCGCGGGCGTCATCGTGCTCGTCCTCGGCGATCAGCGCATCACGCTTGCGCGCTGGGTGGCGCTTGGCGCTGCAGTCCTGACCTTCATTCTCACGCTGCCGCTGATTGCCGGCTTCGACACCAGCACCGCGGCGTTTCAGTTCATCGAACACGTGGCGTGGATCAGGCGCTTCGACGCCTACTATGCCTTAGGTGTGGACGGCATATCCCTGCCGCTCGTGGTCCTTACGGCCTTCGTCACGGTACCGGTCGTGATCGCCGGCTGGAACGTCATACAGACGCGGCCCGCGCAGTACTTCGCAGCCTTCCTCATCATGGAAGGCCTCATGATCGGCGTCTTTTCAAGCCTCGATGCGCTGCTCTTCTACTTCTTCTGGGAGGCGATGCTCATTCCGATGTTCCTCATCATCGGAATCTGGGGCGGCCCGCGCCGCGTCTACGCCACGATCAAATTCTTTCTGTACACGTTCTTGGGCTCGGTGCTCATGCTGGTGGCGCTTATCTACCTGTACGTGAAATCCGGGCACTACTCGATCGCAGCCTTTCAGGCGCTGCCGCTGTCGCTTTTTGAGCAGCGCTGGATCTTTCTGGCGTTCTTCGCGGCTTTCGCCGTCAAAGTTCCGATGTGGCCGGTGCATACCTGGCTGCCCGATGCCCATGTCGAGGCACCCACCGGGGGGTCCGTGATCCTCGCCGCGATCATGCTGAAGATGGGCGGCTACGGCTTCCTGCGCTTCAGCCTGCCGATCGCACCGGACGCCAGCCGCGAGCTCGACTGGCTCATCATTGCGCTCTCGCTCATTGCCGTTGTCTATATCGGCTTTGTCGCCCTCGTGCAGACGGACATGAAGAAGCTGATCGCGTACTCCTCCATCGCCCACATGGGATTTGTGACTCTGGGCGCCTTCATCGCCTACGACATCGTCACCAATACCGGCAGTCTGCAGGGCGCGGCCATGGGGCTCGATGGCGCCATGGTGCAGATGGTCTCGCACGGCCTTGTCTCCGGGGCGCTTTTTCTGTGCGTCGGCGTGATGTACGACCGTCTGCACAGCCGCGACATCGCAGCCTACGGGGGCGTCATCAACACCATGCCGCGCTTTGCCGGGTTCATGGTGCTGTTTTGCCTCGCGAATTCGGGTCTTCCGGGCACCTCGGGGTTCGTCGGCGAATTCCTCGTCATCCTCGCAAGCTTCAAGGCAAGTTTCTGGTACGCACTTCTCGCCGGCACGACGCTGGTGCTGGGTGCGGCCTACACGCTCTGGCTTGTGAAACGAGTCATCTTCGGACCCATCGCGAACGAGGGCGTCGCCTCTTTGAAAGATTTGAACAGCCGTGAGTTTCTGGTGCTCGCGATGCTCGCCTTGAGTGTGTTGGCTCTGGGTATATGGCCGGCGCCGCTCCTTGACATCATGCGCGCGTCGATCCACCACCTGGTTGACCAGGCGGTCGCGACCAAACTACCCCTATGAGCGCAGCCATGCCAGATGCGACACTTACCTGGGCTGGCGTCGCGCCTGCCACTCCCGAAATCTATCTTCTCGTGGCGCTGTGCGCGGTCTTATTGGTTGAAGCGTTTGCGGGTGAAAAGCGGCGCGGCCTTGCCGATACGTTGACACTCGTCGTGCTCGTCGTCGGCGCAGTGTTGACGGCTGTGTACGCACATGTGAGTCAACGCACGACGCTCTTTCACGGACTCTATGTGGCGGACGAGTTGGGCCAGGTGTTGAAGCTTGCAGGGTTTCTCATCGTCGCGGTCACGCTCGTCTATTCGCGCGCCTACCTCGATCAGCGCGACATTCTGCGCGGCGAGTATGGAGTGCTTTGCTTGACGGCGCTCCTTGGCATCTTCGTGCTGGTGTCGGCAAATAGTCTCATAACGGTTTATATCGGCGTGGAGCTCCTCGCCCTGTCAGTGTATGCGCTCGTCGCATTCGATCGCGAATCCGGTGTCGCCGCCGAAGCTGCGATGAAGTACTTCGTGCTGAGCGCGATCGCCTCCGGTGCGCTGCTCTACGGTATGTCGATCATTTACGGAATGACGGGCTCGCTCGACCTCGACGTCATAGCCGCACGCGTCAGCGCCGGCCACGCGAGCCTGGGCGTTATCTTTGGTCTGGTGTTCATCGTGGTCGCCGTCGCCTTCAAGCTCGGCGCCGTGCCGTTTCACATGTGGCTACCCGATGTGTACCACGGTGCTCCAACCAGCGTGACGCTCTTCATCAGCACCGTTCCGCAGCTGGCTTATTTCTCGCTCACTTTCCGCCTGCTGGCGCATGGGCTTGCGGGAGTCACGGCCGAATGGACCCAGATGCTCGTGCCGCTTGCCGTCCTGACGCTGATCGTCGGCAACTTCGTCGCCATTGCGCAGAGCAACCTGAAGCGCATGCTCGCTTATTCAACCATTGCGAACGTCGGATTCATCCTGCTTGGCTTCGTCGCGGGCACCCCCGCCGGCTACAGCGCCGCTCTCTATTACACGCTCGTCTATATATTGGTTGCGCTCGGGTCATTCGGCGTCATCCTGTTGGCGAGTCGCCATGGTTTCGAGGCTGACTTGCTCGATGACTACAAGGGCCTGTATGCCCGCGATCCCTTGCTCGCCATCATCATGATGGCACTCATGTTTTCAACGGCCGGAGTTCCGCCCTTCATCGGATTCTGGGCCAAGCTGCGCATCATCCAGGAGCTGTGGGTCACGCAGCACAGCGTACTTGTCATCATCGCCGCAGCTGCCTCCGTCGTCGGCGCGTTCTACTACTTGCGCATCGTCAAGCTTATGTACTTTGACGCGCCCGTTGGCGAAGTGCCGCGCCATGCGCGACATTCCGGGGCTCGCCTCGCCCTCGGGTTGAATGCGGCGGCGGTCCTCGGCCTCGGCATCGTGCCTGGCCCGTTGCTCGATCTTTGCGCACGCATTCTTCATTAATAACAATGGCTTCGGTAGCAAGCAGCACAGCGCCGTTGCTTGCGCGTTCGCGCCGCCTGTAGAATGCGCAGCCTTTCCGGTGCGGGGTGGAGCAGTCTGGCAGCTCGTCGGGCTCATAACCCGAAGGTCGTAGGTTCAAATCCTACCCCCGCTACCAGAATTTCCCTAGGTGCGTTTTCCCCATTCGCAGCCCGGAGGAGCAGCCGAGCGGAGCCGTTCAGCAGCGCATACGGCACACGCTTGAGGCCCTCGAGTTGCCCTTTTTGACTGATTGACTGCTCTACAATTACCTGCTGATTGATAGTGGGTTCGCCCGCAAGGTGAGCTTCGACTATCAGTTTTATGGCCTCTCCCACAAGCCCAGGCTTCCGGTACAAGTCGGTCCCAGGCCTGAAATCGCGCTTTGGTGAAAGTTTTGGCTTTCCAGGGCTGCCGAGGGATTGACGTTACCGTCTACTGAAAGTCGACCGGTAGCGGATCGGCGGTGTTGTAGCCGCGGGATATGTTCGACAGTCTTCGCCGACTTATTACGAGAGTGCGTTCCGCCGGGATTGCGTCATTGAGCGCCGCCGGCTGATCGCTTGCCTCATAGTAACGCTTGACAGCACTAACGCCGAGCGTTACTAT
>Ga0302314_10020129_pt1 | contig 11050 bp, 13 predicted proteins | sample III_Palsa_N2_3_FD_200533 | JGI IMG/M metagenome (GOLD analysis project Ga0302314, IMG submission 200533) | Peat permafrost microbial communities from Stordalen Mire near Abisko, Sweden - III_Palsa_N2_3 | ecosystem: Environmental > Terrestrial > Soil > Palsa > Peat permafrost | place: Sweden... | reverse complement strand
TCTCGCCCGTTCGCGCCTAGCGATCCTATTGAACCAGCATTTCCTGAAACAGCACGTCGTCGACCTTGACCGGCGACACCGCGGCGTTGATCCGCAGCAGCAGCTCCTCGCGCAGCCGGTAGAGCCCGGCCGAACCCTTCAGATCTTCAAGCCGGAGTTCGCGCAGATAGGTCTGGAAGGTATCGATCAGGCGCGGCTGCACGAGCAGGATCTTGGCGCCGTCATCCTTGTTCTCGATCTGCAGGCTGACCTTGATCTTGAGGAAATTGCTCTTGCGGCCGCCGGTATTGAGATTGACCAGCATGTCGGGGATGCCGTCATAGAAGATCGCCTCCTTGGACGGCGGCGGCGCGGCATCGGCCTTGGCCACCTCTTCATGCTTGCCGAGCAGAACCTGGGCGATGCCGCTGAAATAGAGCCCGGCCGCCGACGCGATCAGCAGCAGCACCGGCACGGCGATGAACAGCAGGAGGCGCCGGCTGCTTTTCTTCCGGCCGCCACCGGAGAAGTCGCCCGCCCCCTCGTCCATCATATCGTCGGCCATTCCCAAATCCCTGCCTCACGCCATCCCGGAATACCCCCGAGGAGCGGCGGTTAACCATGCAGCAGGTTGATTAAGAACTGGTTTAGCGGGGACGGACCGCGGCTTTCGGCACTCCCGTCTACTGCACCAGCACTTCTCGGAACAGGATATCGTCGACATGCGACGGCGCCAGCACCGCGTTGATCCGCGGCAGCAATCCATCGCGCAGCCGTCGCATCTGGGCCACGCCGACGACATCCTCGACCGCAAGCTGCCGGACATAGACCTGGAACACATCGACCACGCGCGGAATATAGGCCTGCACGCGTGGCTGGTCGGTCTTGTCGTCGAGCTCCAGGCTGACCGTCAGTTTGACCAGGTGATTGCCGTGGTCGTGCTGGTTGTTGAGCGTGACCATGATGTCGGGCAGATCGCAGAACACGACATCCTCGGGCTTGACCACTTTCTTCGGCGGCGGCTCGGTCGCTGCCGTCTCGGTGACGGGGAGACCGATCATCTTCTTGATCGGGTTCCGGAAATAGAGCCCGCCCGCCGTAGCACCGGCGATGAACAGCAGGACGATGATGATAAGGATGATCCGGCTCCGCCGCATGGCCCCTGCCTGTCTCTGTCAAGCACCGAGAGCTAACGCAACGGCACCGGCACCGCAAGCGCAGCGGACCGGAACTTTCTGCCGGGCGGCATCGGCGCCACTCGGCAAGGGCCGCCGCCCCAACCTCTCGCCATCTCCGTATCTTATTGCAATATAACACATTATGCCACTGGCACGGCGCGTGCTCAGGTTAGGGGGAGCGGCGAAATGCCGAGCGTGACCCGAGGACGGTTTTGAGATGCAGACCGCAACATATGTCGCCCTGGCCCACCAAACCGCGCTGGAAAGCGGCATGGACGTCATGGCCAACAACCTGGCCAATCTCTCGACGCCGGCCTTCAAGGGCGAAACCGTCCTGTTCAGCCAGTATCTGCAGACTTCCCCCGAAGGCGGCACCATATCCTATGTCCGCGATGTCGGCGTCCGGCGCGATACCAAGCAGGGCAACCTGACCGAGACTGGCAATTCGCTCGACGCCGGTATCGAGGGCGACGGCTATTTCACGGTCGGCACCTCGGACGGCCAGCGCTACACCCGCAACGGCCGGTTCCAGCTGGATAGCGGCGGCAATCTGGTGACGTCGCAAGGCTATCAGCTGCTGTCCGACCAGGGCCAGCCGATCACGATGCCGACCAATACGCGCCGGATCACCATCGCCACCGATGGCGAAGTCTCCTCCGAGACCGGGCCGGTCGCCAAGATCGGCATCTCCCATTTCGACAACCAGCAGGATCTCGTCGGCGCCGCCGACGGGCTCTACGTCACCAACGACCGGCCGACTCCCGACACGACCTCGAAACTGCACCAGGGCACGGTCGAGGAATCGAACATCAATGCCATTTCGGCGCTGACCAAGCTGATGGGACTGACGAAGGCCTATACGGGCGCCGAGCAGATCATCGACGGCGAGGACACCCGGATAAAGAACGCCATCGACAAGATTTCGCGCGTCGTCTGAGGACAGGAAGGGAAATACCGCCATGCGCGCTATGGACATTGCCGCGACCGGCATGCAGGCACAGCAACTGATGGTCGAGGTCATCTCGAACAACATCGCCAATCTCAATACGACCGCGTTCAAGAGCCAGCGCGCGGAATTCCAGGACCTGCTGTACCAGAACGTGCGGGCGCCGGGCGACAGCTCATCCGATGCCGGCACGATCGTCCCGGTCGGCGTTCAGATCGGCATCGGCGTCAAGGCCGCGGCCGTCTATCGCATGAGCATCCAGGGCAATCTCAGCCAGACCGGCAATCCGCTCGATCTCGCGATCCAGGGCAAGGGCTATTTCCAGGTTCTGCTGCCCAATGGCACGACGGCCTATACCCGCGCCGGCTCGCTTCAGCTGAACAACCAGCGCCAGGTGGTGACCGCCGACGGCTATCTGGTGCAGCCGACCATTGCCATCCCGCAAAATACCACCTCGGTGACGATCGACCAGAGCGGCCAGGTCCAGGCCCAGGTCGCCGGCACGGTCAATCCGCAGGTCGCCGGCCAGCTGACCATCGCCGTCTTCCCGAACGAGGCCGGCCTGCTCGCCATGGGCCAGAACCTGCTGACGGAGACCCAGGCTTCGGGCACGCCGACGATCGACAATCCGGGCGCCAACGACGCGGGTGTGCTCCAGCAGGGTTTCCTCGAAACCTCGAACGTCAACGTCGTCAACGAGATCACCAATCTGATCACGGCCCAGCGCGCCTACGAGATGAACTCGAAGGTGATCGAGGCCGCCGACCAGATGCAGCAGACGCTGACCAACCTCCATTAACCCCGGCTTCGGGAGCCCATGATGCGCACCCCTCTGACTCTGGCCCTCGGCGCCGTTCTGACCCTGCTCGTCGCTGCACCGGCGCTGGCCGATCCGACGGTGACCCTGCGCAGCGCCGCCCGGGTCGCGACGGCCCAGGTCAAGCTCGGCGACCTCTTCGACAATGCCGGCCAGCATGCCGAGGATGTCGTCGCGACCGCGCCGCCGGCCGGCACCTCGCTGCTGTTCGAGGCGCCGTGGCTGGCCGCGACCGCGCGCAGCCATGGCCTGGCCTGGCAGCCGCCCTCGACCGAGACGGCGATCCGCGTGCAGCGCGCGGCCCGCATCGTCGACAATGCCGAACTGTCCGATCATGTCGTTCAGCAACTCGGCATCGCCGAGACGAAAACCAAGATCCTGTTCGACACGCAGTACCGGATCGACGTTCCGGTCGGCGACCAGCCCGGCTACGGCATCGAACATGTCGAGGTCAATCAGCAAACCAACCATTTCACCGCTGAACTGCGCGTTCCCGCCGATGATCTGACGGCGACACCGGTCCGCATCTCGGGCCGGCTGGTGGCGATGATCGACATACCGGTACTGGCCCATCCGATGTCGCCCGGCGACCAGGTCGCAGCCGGCGACGTCACCTGGACGCAGGTGGCGAGTGCCACGCTGCCGGCCGGCGACATCATGGATCCGCAGGAGATGATCGGCCGCACCCCGCGCCACGCGCTGGGGGCCGGCCAACCGCTGCGCGCGACGGATCTGCAAGTGCCAGTCGTGATCAAGCGCAATGACCTGGTCCTGATCGTACTCGAACGCCCGGGGCTCTACATGACCGCCGAAGGCCGGGCGATGGAGGAAGGCGGCCGGGGCGCGGTCATTCGCGTGGTCAATATCCAGTCGAACCGGACCATCGACGCCGAAGTGCTGGGATCCGGCCAGGTTGCCGTCCGCGCGCCCACGGTCCAGCAAGCCTCGGTACGTTGAACCGTCCGAAACGGAGCGAATGATGATGTCCTACCGCCTTCCCCTGACCGCGCTCGGCGTGCTCAGCCTGTCACTCGGCGCCTGCAACTCGAATGTCGGCACCAAGCTGAACGAACTCGGCGGCGTCCCATCCATGACCAGCATCAGCGACCCGACCAAGGCGCCCGGTTACCAGCCTGTCTCGATGCCGGTGCCGACGCCCAGCCCGACCACCCACCAGAGCGGCTCCATCTGGGTGGCGGGTGCCCGCGCCTTCTTCAAGGACCAGCGCGCGAGCCGGGTCGGCGATCTGGTGACGATCAGTGTCGCGCTCAACGACAGCGCGGTCATGGCCAACGAGACCCAGGGCGCTCGCAATGATACCGACAATGTCGCGATGACCAATATGCTTGGGCTGGAGAAGGTGCTGCCGAAAGCGATTACGCCGTCATCGCTGATCAATACCTCCGGCGTGCGTGCCACGGACGGCAAGGCCAGCATCAACCGCTCGGAACAGATCACGGTGCAACTCGCCGCCATGGTCACGCAGGTCCTGCCGAACGGCAATCTGGTCGTGGTCGGCAAGCAGGAAGTGCGGGTCGACTACGATCTGCGCGACATGGCCTTCACCGGCATCGTGCGCCCGACCGATATCGATGCCACCGATACCATCGCCTGGGACAAGGTCGCCGAGATGCGCCTGTCCTATTCGGGCCGCGGCCAGAGCGAGGATCTGCAGCAGCCGCGCGTGGGTTCGCAGCTGATCGACATCCTCTCGCCGTTCTGAGCCGGGGCTAGTGACCCGCCCCACTTCATTTTGAACGAATCGGCCGACTAGGGCAACGCGCCCTAATCCTCGCGGTGGGTCCGCTCCAGCCGCTCGTGACGCTCCTGTGCTTCCAGGCTCAGCGTCGCGATCGGCCGGGCTTCGAGGCGTCGGACGCCGATCGGCTCGTCGGTTTCCTCGCAAAAGCCATAGGTGCCGATCTCGATTCGCTGCAGGGCCGAGTCGATCTTTGCGATCAGCTTGCGTTCGCGGTCGCGGGTCCGCAGCTCGGTGAAGCGATCGGTCTCCAGCGTCGCCCGATCGGTCACATCGGGCTCGGACAGGCTCTCTTCCTTGAGATGGCTCAGGGTCTCGCTCGATTCGGCGACAAGCTCCGCCCGCCACCGCAGCAATTTCAGGCGGAAATACTCGACCTGCTTGGGGTTCATGAACTCTTCGTCTTCCGATGGGCGATAGTCCGGTGGAAGAGTAGGCCGCATCACGTACTCCGTTCACCCCGAGGGTGGGCAAAAACGCGGCGGAGTATATGAATCGTTTAACGCTCGGGCAAGGCTATGCGCAGGTCTTTTGCGAATGTCTCGGCAGCGTCGCGGAAATCCTTGTAATTCCTGGATTTCCTGAGATGTGCAGGATTGCGCTAGCCGGCGCGACAGGGTTGCGACGGCGGCGGAGCCGGCGAATCGCCCATCATTCCTGCCCGGCCTCGAGTTTCGCCATCTCGACTCTGGCGCGGAGTTCGATCTCCTGCAGCACATCGCGCAGAGTGGGATCGTCGACCTGGTCCGACGACTCTGCAGCGAGCCGGGCCAGATCGGCCAGCTTTTCGGCACTGATATGGCCGAGCAGCAAGCCGCGGCGGAGATCGTCCAGCCGGTCGAGCAGCCGGTCGCCGCGGGCCAGCGCGCGCTTGCGCCCGGCCATCGCATCCGGCACCTCCTGCAGCGCCATCAGCGCCTCGATGCCGGACAGCGCCGGGGTCGCCGTCACGCCGGCAGCCGGAGCCTCTTCCTCGGTCCGCAGATTATCGGCAAAGCCGCCCGCACTCTTGGTCTTGCCGTCCTTGCGAACGCCAGAGGTGCCGACCGGACGGTTGGCTTCGACTTTCATTGCCTGCAAGCACTCCTTCAGCCGACAGCTTACAGGATCCGACCGGCGCGCTTAACACTTGATTTACGGCACGGAACGCCTCGACCCGGCAGATTCTGCCGAGATTAGGGCCGAAGCGGCAGGGAGTGCCGGCCATGCCGTTTTGGGTCCCTGATAGTTTCTTTATAATACAGACGGTTAGGAGGCAGGCTCGACTGGCACGCCGCTCGCTAGGACAGGGCCATGACCCGAAACCTCCGCCTCTTCCTGTCGCTCCTCGTCACCACGGCCATGATCTGGCCGGGCTTCGCTGCCCAGGGTGCCGTGCGACTCAAGGATATCGCCGATTTTGAAGGCGCCCGGGACAATCTGCTCATCGGTTATGGGCTGGTGGTCGGGCTCAATGGCACCGGCGACGACCTGACCCGCGACATTTTCACCCGTGAGAGCCTGATCGGCATGCTCGAGCGCCTGGGTGTCAATGCCCGCGACCCGCAGCTGCGGACCAAGAACGTCGCGGCCGTCATGGTGACCGGCACGCTCAGGGCCGATGCCCGACAGGGCACACGCATCGACATCATCATCTCGGCGGTCGGTGATTCGCAAAACCTCCAAGGCGGCACGCTGGTCGTGACGCCGCTGCTCGGCGCCGATGGCGAGGTCTATGCCGTCGCCCAGGGCGAGATCTCGGTCGCCGGCTATTCGGCGCGCGGCCAGGGCGCCACGGTGACCAAGGGCGTGCCGACCTCGGGCCGGATCCCCAATGGCGCCATCGTCGAGCGCGAGATCGCCTTCGACATGCGCACCATGCCCTCGATGAACATCTCGCTGCGCAATCCCGATTTCACCACGGCCGAACGTATCGCCCAGGCGATCAACGCCGCCCTGCACCAGCCGCTGGCCAATGCGCTCGACTCCGGCACGGTCAAGCTGACGGTCCCGGATTCGGCCAAAGCCGACATGGTCGGCTTTGTCACCTCGGTCGAGCAGCTCCGGGTCGAGCCCGACCAGGTTGCGCGTGTCATCATCGACGAGGCCAACGGCATCATCGTCATGGGCGAGAATGTCCGGATCAGCACGGTCGCCGTGGCCCAGGGCAGCCTGACCGTACGCATCACCGAGACGCCGCAGGTCTCGCAGCCCAACGCCTTCGCGCCCGGCGGCAATGCTGCAGCCGCGGCCAATCCGGCGACTGGCCGGCCGGCCGCTCCCGGCCGCGGCGGCGCCCAATTCGCCCCGAATGGCGGTGCCGCGACCGTCGTCGTGCCGCGCACCAATATCGCCGTCGACGAGCAGAAGGACCGCCGGCTGGCGATCCTACCGCCCGGCATCACCATCCAGGAGCTGGTCAACAGCCTGAACGCCCTCGGGATCGGTCCGCGCGACATGATCTCGATCCTGCAGGCGATCAAGGCGGCCGGCGCCATGCAAGCCGATTTGGAGGTCCGCTGACATGACCGGGCTCGTCACATCCAGCAATCTCGATCCCGCCAATATGGCCTACCAGCAGGCGGCCGCCCGGGCCACCGCGCTGACTCCCAGCGCCGGCATCCCGCTCGCCGGCTCGCCGGCCAAGGCGGCGGCGGTCAAGAAGGCCGCCCAGGATTTCGAGGCCATGTTCATGAGCTCGATGCTCGAGAGCATGACCGCCGGCGTGAAGACCGACAAGATGTTCGGCGGCGGCGACGGCGAGCAGATGTTCCGCTCCATGCTCAATCAGGAATACGGCAAGGCGATCGCCTCCAAAGGCTCGCTCGGCATCGCCGATTCGATCGAGCGCGAGATGATCAGGATGCAGGAGCACAGCCAGAAATGACCGAGCAGCCCATCGTCCTCTCGCCTGCCCGCCTGCTCGCCGAGTTGGTCACCGTGACCGATCGCTTGTGCGTGCTGATGGAACAGGAAACCGCCCTGCTCAAGGCGCCCGGCCTGCCCAGGCTCGAGCATATCGTGCCGGAGAAACTCAAGCTCTCGGCCCGTTATGATGGGCTGATGCAGATGCTGCGCCTGCAGCCCTCGGTCGCGTTGCAGAACGAGCCGGATGCGCCGCGCCTGGCCGAATCGGCCAAGCGTCTGAACGCGTTGGCGCGCGACAATGCCAAATCCGTCGATATTCATCTGAAGGCGACGCGTCGTGTGCTCGAACTGGTGGCGCGGGCGGCACGGCGCGCGACCACGGCGAACTTCACCTATGGCAAGGAACGGCTCGGCTACGGCGCCCGCAGCGAGCGCCATCCCTCGATCACCGTGAATCGGGTGCTGTGATGATGATCCAACCCTGCTGCACGGCGCAGAGCCGCCGGCCGATCGAGGGAGACCGGCCATGACGGTGCATGCGATCGAGATCAGCACGCCCAAACTTCCGACGCCGGCAACGACCGCCGCGAACCAGAGCGATCAGGGCGATTTCGCCAGCCTGCTGCAGCAGCAGACCTCAGCCGGCACGACCGCCAACTCGTCGAAGGCGGTAGCAGCGCAGAGCCGCCCCGTCGCGGTGCCGAGCAGTTCCGGTACTGCGACGGGCGGAAAGCCGGCAAAGGGCACGACCACCGCCCAGGACGCCAAGAGCGCGGCCGCGCAGGGTGGCTCGGACGCCTCCACGCAGCCAAATGCGGCCACGACGCAGCAGCCGGCGACCAAGACCGGCAGCGCGGCCGGGACGCAGCCCGGCTCGGCTCAGGCCGCGGCAAGCACTGCCGACGGTACCGCCCAAGATGATCCGACCGCGCAGCTGCCGGCAGCACTCGGCACAGCAGCCCTGGCCCTGGCCGCAGCGCTCGCCGCGACCAGTGCTGCACCGGTAACCACGACCGCGATCAGCGGCAAACCGCAAGCGACCGGGCAGAAGGCGGCGCCCCCGCCATCGGCGCCCGCAACCGGCACCACCGCCCCGCAGGACGGCCAGGACAGTGCTGCAACGACGCTGGCGACGGCACTCGGCGGCGCCTCGGCCGATCTCTCGTCCGCGAGCCAGGGCCCGGCCACGATCCCCGGCACAGCCTCAAAGGACCTGGCAGCAGCGGCCGCCACTTCCGCCGCGAGCCAGAGCGCCGCGGCGCAACAGCTGGCCACGCAAACTTCCGCTGCCCCGGCCACCGCCGCTGCGCAGGATCTGGTTGCGCCTACCGCCCAACCAGCTTCGGTCGCAACTGAAGTCGCGGTGCCGCCCGATGGCGCCGCCAGCCAGTTGGCACCGCCGCCCCAATCCAGCCCCGCGATCCCGTCGCCCGTCGCCACGTTCGCTGCCGGTCAACCGGCCGCCACTGCGCTCTCGGCGGCCGCCATCCTCCTCGCTACCCCCACCGCCCGGCTTGCCGGCACTGTCGCGACGCCGCCTCGGGGCACCGGCACTGCCGGCGCCGCGCCCAACGGCGTTCGGGTTGCCGCAAATGCTTCGGCGGCCGCGCGTGCCACGGGGCCAGCTCAGCCCTCGCTGCTTTCGGCGCTGCAGGCCCAGGAGCAGGGCTCGACATCGATACAAGCCAACGATACCAGCGCCGCTGCCGCGGCAACGAATGCCGAAGCCGCCGGCACCGATCAGAACGGCTCCGCCGCCCCCGATCGGACGAATACCGCCGCCGCGGCCGGACAGGCGACGCCCGTTCCGGCGCAGGATTTCGCGGCCCTGGTCGTCGGCGGCCCGGCCGCAGCCCCCGACCCGACCGGCGATCACAAGGCCCCGGCGGCGGACGCGACCACCGCGGGTGCCGAGGCGGTAGCGCTCGAGGGCGCTGCCACACCGGCCGGCACGTTAACACCGGTCAGCACCGGCTTGGCGACGACCGCGACCAGCAGTCTCGATCAGCCAGCCGCCGCGGCGCAGAACACGCCCGCCGGGCCGACCACGCCCGCGACCCTGCCCGCGGTGCAACTGGCCCTGGCCCTCACCCGCACCGCCGCCAACGGCACCCAGAGCTTTACCCTGCAGCTCAAGCCCGAGCGGCTCGGTTCGGTCGACGTCAAGCTCGAGCTGGATGCCAAGGGTCATGCCACGGCGAGCTTCGTCGCCGATCGTCCCGAGACCCTGGCCCTGCTGCGCCAGGATGCGCATCACCTGGTCAAATCGCTGAACGATGCCGGCATCAGCGCCGATGCCGGCTCGCTCAATTTCAGCCTGCGCAATTCCGGCGAGACCTTCTCGGAGACGCAGGAGCGTCGCCAGGGTGCCAGCCAGAACACGCGAAATGCCGCGCTCGGCTCCCAGGCCGACGCTTCGGCCGAACCCGCCCCGATCGTCTATCAAGGCTCCGGCACGAGCCGCCTCTACGATATTCGTGCCTGAGGAGGAAGAGCATGTCCGTATCCGCGCCCAGCACCACCCCCAACAGCAACGGCTTGCTGTCGACCACGAATTCCAGCGTGCAGTCGCAGTTCAATACCTTCCTGACCCTGCTCACGACCGAGCTGCAGAACCAGGATCCATCCTCGCCGCTCGACACCAATGCCTTCACCACGCAGCTGGTGCAGTTCTCGCAGCTCGAGCAGCAGCTCAACACCAATACCGATCTGCAGACTTTGATCGCGGGGCAGACGACCGGCACCATGGGTACGGCGCTGAGCTATATCGGCCAAACGGTCGAAGCCAGCGGCGGCAATTTCGTCCTCGACGGCACGGATTCCGACACGCTCAGCTACAACCTCGCTTCCGCGGCCAAGACGGTCACCATCAATGTTGTGAATTCCAGCGGCCAGACCGTGGCGCAGATCCCGGGCGACACGGCGTCCGGACAGAACAGCATCAGCTATGACGGCACCAGCCCCGGCCAGCCGACGCTCGCCGCCGGGCAATACAGCTTCACGGTCACCGCCGTCGATGGGTCGGGCAACGCCGTCCAGTCCACGGTCTATACCACCGGCACGGTCACCGTCAGTATCGGCAATTTGATCATCCCGGCGAGTTCGGTCGTCCAGGTCTCGTCATGACCTGAAATACCGGCGGAAAGCCTCGGATTTCTTCAGCTTTTGCGCAAGAGCTGCTTAACGGTTTCTTAAGCCAGAAACCGCAAGACTGGCGCGATGAGAAACGCGTCCGAAAAGCATGTCCCGGCGCGCTCCGACGGCAATGCAGCCTTGGCCGACCGGCTCGCTTTCGGTCGGCCGCCGAGCAGCGTTTCCGACGCGGATCTGCCGCCGCCAAACACCAAGCGCTGGGTCATCCGGCGCAAGGCCGAGGTCGTCGCCGGCGTTCGCAACGGCGTCATCAGCCTCGAAGAGGCCTGTCGACGCTACAAGCTTTCCATTGAAGAGTTTCTGTCCTGGCAGCGTCTTATCGAAAGCCACGGCCTCGCCGGGCTTCGCGCGACGCGACTTCAAGACTATCG
>Ga0302314_10020128_pt1 | contig 11050 bp, 8 predicted proteins | sample III_Palsa_N2_3_FD_200533 | JGI IMG/M metagenome (GOLD analysis project Ga0302314, IMG submission 200533) | Peat permafrost microbial communities from Stordalen Mire near Abisko, Sweden - III_Palsa_N2_3 | ecosystem: Environmental > Terrestrial > Soil > Palsa > Peat permafrost | place: Sweden... | reverse complement strand
TCTGGGCCGTCAGATGCTCTCCAAGCTGAAGGTCTACTCGGGCGACCAGCACCCGCACGCTGCCCAGCGTCCGGTGCCGTTCGAGATCACCCAGGTCGCGCAGTAGTTCCGGCCACCCCCGAATACAGAAGAACGTAGCTGAGGAGAACCGTGGCCGAGACCACTGCCGAGACCGCGCTCGAGGTCGACGAGACCTTCGAGATCGAGGCCGAGGAGCCCACCGAGTACACCACCGAGTCGCTTGTCGGCCGTTTCGCCGAGGCCGTTCCGGCCGCCGGCCTCGGTCGTCGCAAGGAGGCGATCGCCCGCGTGCGCATCGTCCCCGGCACCGGTGTCTGGAAGATCAACGGTCGCACCCTGGAGGAGTACCTCCCCAACAAGGTGCACCAGCAGATCGTCAACGAGCCCTTCAAGCTCCTGGAGCTTGACGGCCGCTACGACGTCATCGCCCGTATCAACGGCGGCGGCATCTCCGGCCAGGCCTACGCGCTGCGCCTGGGCGTCGCCCGTGCGCTGAACGAGGTCGACGTCGACGCGAACCGCCCGGCGCTGAAGAAGGCCGGCTTCCTGACCCGTGACCCGCGCGCCGTCGAGCGCAAGAAGGCCGGTCTGAAGAAGGCCCGCAAGGCGCCGCAGTACAGCAAGCGCTAAGCCTCCCTGCCTCGGTTTTCGGGCCGAGGCCGGACTTCACACGCCCCGGGAGCACCGCTCCCGGGGCGTGCTGTATGTCTGAGCGCTGTGCGTTTGACGGACCCACGGGGAGAGGCGGGTGCACGGGCACCGCCTTCGACGACGAGCCGCGGAGGATTGAGCAGTGGGACGACTCTTTGGCACGGACGGTGTACGCGGCCTCGCGAACGCCGACCTCACCGCCGAGCTGGCGCTCGGGCTGGCGGAGGCCGCGGCGCATGTGCTGGGCGACCTGGGCGCCTTCGAGGGGCACCGCCCGGTCGCGGTGGTCGGCCGCGACCCACGCGCCTCGGGGGAGTTCCTGGAGGCCGCGATCATCGCCGGCCTGGCCGGCTCCGGTGTCGACGTGCTGCGGGTCGGCGTCCTGCCGACACCGGCGGTGGCCTATCTGACCGGGCTGCTGGGCGCGGACTTCGGCGTGATGCTCTCCGCCAGCCACAATCCGATGCCCGACAACGGCATCAAGTTCCTGGCCCGGGGCGGGGTGAAGCTCGACGACGAGATCGAGGACGCCATCGAGGAGCGCTACCGGCACCTCGACGAGGAGGACTGGCAGCGCCCCACCGGCGAGGCCGTGGGCCGGGTCCGCGACCACGCGGAGGGCTTCGAGCAGTACCTCGCCCACCTGCTGTCGGTGCTGCCGAACCGGCTGGACGGACTCAGGGTCGTGATCGACGGCGCCCACGGCGCGGCCTCGTTGGTCTCGCCGGAGGTCTTCCGCCGGGCCGGGGCCGAGGTCGTCCACACCATCGGGGACGCGCCCGACGGGCTGAACATCAACGACGGCATCGGCTCGACCCACCTCGGCCCGCTGATGGCCGCCGTGGTCGAGCACCGCGCCGACCTGGGCATCGCCCACGACGGCGACGCCGACCGCTGCCTGGCGGTCGACGCCGCGGGCAACGAGATCGACGGCGACCAGATCCTGGCGGTGCTGGCGCTCGCCATGCGCGAGTCCGGCACGCTGAGCCGGAACACCGTCGTCGGCACGGTGATGTCCAACCTCGGCTTCAAGCTGGCCATGGAGCGCGAGGGCATCGAACTGGTGCAGACGGCGGTCGGCGACCGCTATGTGCTGGAGTCGATGAAGGAGCACGGCTACAACCTGGGCGGCGAGCAGTCCGGCCACGTGATCTTCCTGGACCACGCGACCACCGGCGACGGCACCCTGACCGGGCTGATGCTGGCCGCGCGGCTCGCGGCGACCAAGCAGTCGGCCACCGAGCTCTGCTCGGTGATGACCCGGCTGCCGCAGGTGCTGGTCAACGTCAAGGGCGTGGACAAGGCCCGGGCCGGGACCGACGCCGAGCTGCTGGCCGCCGTCGCCGCGGCCGAGCTGGAGCTGGGCACGACCGGGCGGGTGCTGCTGCGCCCCTCCGGCACCGAGCCGCTGGTCCGGGTCATGGTCGAGGCGGCCGACCTGGTGCAGGTGCACGCGGTCGCCGAGCGGCTGGCCGAGGTGGTCCGGGTCCGACTGGGCTGAGCGGCGCCGTTCGACCGCCGGCGGGGCCGGTCCGTGCACCACGGACGGGCCCCGCCGCGTCGTACCCGCGGGCTAGAGCTTGCGCAGCCGGACCCGCTGGACCTTGTGGTCGCTGCCCTTGCGCAGGATCAGGCTGGCCCGGCCCCGGGTCGGGGCGACGTTCTCCACCAGGTTGGGCCGGTTGATGGTGCGCCAGACCTGGCGGCCGTAGTCCAGCGCCTCCTCCTCCGGCACCTCGGTGAAGCGGCGGAAGTAGGAGGAGGGGTCCTGGAACGCGGTCTCCCGCAGCTTGCGGAAGCGCTCCAGGTACCAGCGCTCGATGTCGTCCGCGCGGGCGTCCACGTAGATCGAGAAGTCGAAGAAGTCGGCGACCGCGACCCGGGTCCGGCCGTCGAGGCCCGGCAGCGCCGGCTGCAGCACGTTCAGGCCCTCGACGATCAGGATGTCCGGGCGGCGCACCACCAGCCGCTCGTCCTCGACGATGTCGTAGACCAGGTGGGAGTAGACCGGGGCGGTGACCTCGTCCCTGCCCGACTTCACGTCGGCGACGAACCGGGTCAGCGCCCGGCGGTCGTAGGACTCCGGGAAGCCCTTGCGGGACATCAGGCCCCGGCGGCGCAGCTCGGCGTTGGGCAGCAGGAAGCCGTCGGTGGTGACCAGCTCCACCCGGGGGTGCTCGGGCCAGCGGGCCAGCATCGCCTGGAGGACGCGCGCGGTGGTGGACTTGCCCACCGCGACGCTGCCCGCGACGCCGATCACGAACGGCGTTCCGGCCTGGGTGTGGGTGTGCTCGTTGTCGTCGAGGAAGTCGTTGAGGGTGCCGCGCAGCCGGGTCGTCGCGGTGACGTAGAGGTTGAGCAGCCGGGAGAGCGGCAGGTAGACGTCCTGGACCTCCTGGAGGTCGATGACGTCCCCGAGCCCGCGCAGGCCCTCGACCTCATCGGCCGAGAGCGGGAGCGGCGTGCGGTCGTGCAGCGCGCTCCAGTCCGCTCGGTCGAGGTCGACGAAAGGGGACGCGTCAGCGCGGCGTTGGGCTTCGAGCGTGATCGGCACCTGCCCATTCTCCGCATCCCGGGCCCGGAGTGGCGTGTCGGCGGCGGGTCAGTGGAGAGAGATTCGTCTCAGCCGGGCCCCGGCGCCCCGGTGAACAGTGGCGGACGAACCGGGGGCGCCGACGGCTGACGGCGGTTCAGGAGGGGTACATCGGCGAGGTGTCCGCGGTCACGCCGAGCGAGGCGAGGGTCACCTCGCGCGGGGTGGACCGGCCGCGCTCGTAGGCCTCGGCGAAGGCCGCCGGACCCAGCGCCGCCTCGGCCCCGGCGGCGGTCCGGTCCACATCGGGCGAGGACCGGTCCCGCATCCCGCGCTGGAGGTGCGCGGCGCCCAGCAGTTCGGCCGCGCGCAGCGGCTCGCCCCGGCGGAGCAGCAGGTCGGCCCAGCCCTGGAGGCAGTCGGCGATGATCGGTCCGTCGTGGACCTCGGTGGCCGCCCGCAGCGCCGCCTGGTGGTGCTCGGTGGCGGCCGCGAGGTTCCCGGCGGCGGCCTCCAGATAGCCGCTGGTGCCGGCGAACAGGGCTTTGATCTGCGGGGCGCCCCCGGCCGTGGGCAGGGCGCGGCGGACCGCCGTGCCCAGCAGCGGGCGTCCCAGCTCCGGGGTGCCGAGGTGGCGGTAGGCGTTGGCGAGGGCGGTGTGGGTGGCGATCACCATCACCCAGGAGTCCTCCCGCAGGGCGTCGTCGGCGGCCTGGCGCAGGGCCTGGGCGGTGAACGGGGTGTAGCCCTGGCGCAGGCCCACGGTGTGGATCATGCGAGCCCGGTAGTCGCCGCTCTCGCGGCTCAGCCCGAGCTGCTGCTCCAGCGAGATGGCCTGTTCCCAGAGGGCGACGGCCTGGTCGATCTCGCCGCGCCACTGCGCGTAGTCGGCCAGCCCGGCCGAGCAGAAGGCCTGCCCCCACAGGTCGCCGATCTCCCGGAACCGGTCGAGCGCGTCGTGGAGGTGGCCCTCGGCGACGTCGGCCACCCCGCGGTTCTGCAGGGCGAAGCCCATGAACAGCCGGGCGGCGGCGCGGACGAAGGGGTCGGGGGCGTCGAAGAGGCGCAGTGCCTGGTCCTCGACGGTCTGCCCCCACGGATGGAACATCGACTCCATGATGTCCAGCATCGGCAGGACCGGGTGGGCGAACGGGTCGTCCAGCCGGTCCCGGTGGGCGATGCCGGCCCGGAGCAGGGTCAGCGCGCCCGGCACGTCCCAGGTGGTGTCCAGGGTGTAGAGGGCGGTGATCCCGTGGGCGACCGCGCGGGCGACCTCCGGGACGTCCTCGCCGGGCAGTGCCAGCGCCCGGTTGACCACCTCCAGGTGCTCGCCCTGCCCGCCGCGCCGCCACAGGTACCAGCCCAGGGCCGCCACCATCCGCAGCGCGGTGGCGGCCGCGCCGGAGTCGACGGCGTGACGCAGCGCCGCGAGGAGGTTGTCGTGCTCGGCCAGGAAGCGGGCGAACCAGACCGTCTGCGCGCCGGTGTAGAGGTTCGGCTCGCCCTCCTCGGCGAGGGCGAGGAAGTACCCGGCGTGGGCGTCCCTGGCCGCCGCCGTCGCTCCGGCCGCCTCCAGCCGCTCGGCCGCGTACACCCGGATGGTCTCCAGCAGCCGGTAGCGGCCGCCCGGGGTCCGGACCACCAGCGACTTGTCGACCAGCGAGGAGAGCACGTCCAGGACGTCGTCGGTGGGCAGCTCCGGGGTCGCGCAGACCTGCTCGACGCCCTCCAGCGCGGCCCCGCCGGCGAACACCGACATGCCGGCCAGCAGCGTCCGCTCCGGCTTCTCCAGCAGCTCCCAGCTCCAGTCGACCACCGCGCGCAGGGTCCGGTGCCGGGGCAGCGCGGTCCGGCTGCCGCCGGTGAGCAGCTGGAACCGGCGGCTCAGCCTTCGGTCGATCTGCTCGGCGGACAGCGTCCGCAGCCGGGCGGCGGCCAGCTCGATGGCCAGCGGCTGGCCGTCCAGGGTCCGGCAGATCCGGAGCACGGCCGGCAGCTCCGGTCCGTCCGGCCGGTAGCCGGGACGCACGGCGGCGCCCCGGACGGCGAACAGCCGGACGGCGGGGAACTCCAGCGCCCGGTCGAGCGTGAGCGAGGCGTCGTGCTGGGGGTCGGGCGGCAGCCCGAGCGGGGGCACCGGATGCAGCTGCTCGCCGGTGATGCCGAGCGGCTCGCGGCTGGTGGCCAGGATCCGCAGCCCCGGGCAGCCGGCCAGCAGCCGGGCGGCCAGCGTCGCCGCCGCCTGGACCAGGTGCTCGCAGTTGTCCAGGACCAGTAGCAGCGGGCGGTTGCCGAGCGCGGTGACGATCCGTTCGGTGGCCTCGGCGGCCGGGTGCGGCAGCGCCGTCGGCCGCTGGGAGGCGGCGGGCTCGCGCAGCTTGAGGGCGGTCAGCACGGCTGTCGGCACGTCGGCCGGACTGGTCACCGAGGCCAGTTCGACCAGGCTGACCTGCACCGACTCGCTGCGGGCGGCGCTCTCCAGAGCGAGCGTGGTCTTTCCGGCGCCGCCGGGTCCGGTCAGCGTGACCAGCCGCGAGTCCGCCAGCGCGGTGCGGACGGCGGCGAGGTCCGCCTCGCGGCCGAGGAAGCTGGTGAGCTGGGCCGGCAGCCCGTCCCGCACCGGGCGCGCGGCCCGGTCGGCGGCTCCGGGCACCGGATGCCGCTCCGGCCCGTGCGGCGGCCCGGTCAGCACGGCCAGATGGGCCTGCCGCAGCAGCGGCGAGGGGTCGGCGCCCAGGGCCTCGGCCAGCAGCGTGCGGCCCTCCTCGTACACGGCGAGGGCCTCGGCGTCGCGCCCGCTCCGGTGCAGGGCCTGCATCAGCAGGGCCCGGGGCCGGTCCCGCAGCGGCGATCCGGCGCTGAGCGCCTGCAGCTCCGGCAGCACGGCGGCGGCCTCGCCGCGTGCCAGGCGGAGCTCCAGCAGCTCCTCACGGGCGTGCTCGCGCAGTGCCTCCAGCCGGGCGGCGGCCTCGGTGAAGCCGGGGTCGGGGACGTCCGCGAAGGCGGGGCCGCGCCACAGCGCCAACGCGGCGGCCAACCGCTCGGCCGCCGGTCCGGCCTCCGGGTCGGCCTTCGGCCCGCTCTCGGAGAGCAGCTGCTCGAAGCGGTGCAGGTCGACCTCGGCCGGGTCCAGCGCCAGCCGGTAGCCGCCCGCGGACGCGGCCACCAGCTCCCGGCCGAGGGCGGCGCGGAGCCGGGAGACCAGGGCCTGGAGGGCGTTGACCGGGTTGGCCGGCTGTTCCTCGGGCCAGAGCAGCCCGGTCAGCCGGGCGGCGGAGACGGGACGTCCGGCCTCCAGCGCGAGGGCGGCCAGCAGTACGCGCAGCCGGGTGCCGGCGAGGTCGACGGCCCTGCCGTCGGCGTCGTCGGCGGCCAGTGGGCCCAGCAGTCGTATGCGCACACGGACCATTCTCCAGGGTCCGGCCCCGGTCGGGGCCGGCGTTTCACCGGCGGTCCGCCCGGTGCGGCACGATGAGGTCGGACACCAGCGTCGAGGGAGGGTCAGATGATCATCGGGGTCGGCATCGACGTGGCGGCGATCGACCGGTTCGAGGCCTCGCTGCTGCGCACCCCCAGCCTGGCGCAGCGGCTGTTCACCGAGCGCGAGCTGCTGCTGCCCGGCGGGGAGCGGCGCGGCCCGGCCTCGCTGGCCGCCCGGTTCGCGGCCAAGGAGGCACTGGCCAAGGCGCTGGGCGCACCGGGCGGCCTGTCCTGGACGGACGCCGAGGTGTGCACCGAGGCCTCGGGCCGGCCGGTGCTGGAGGTGCGCGGCACGGTCGCGGCGCGGGCGGCGGCGCTGGGCGTCCGCTCGTGGCACCTCTCGCTCAGCCACGACGCGGGCGTAGCGTCGGCGGTGGTGATCGCCGAGGGGTGATCCCGCAGGGCCGGCGGGAATCGTGCAGCGGGAAGGGGCTGGTCACGGATGCGGTACGCGCACACGGTGGAGCAGGTACGGGCGGCGGAGGGCGCGCTGCTGGCGCGGCTGCCCGAGGGGACGCTGATGCAGCGGGCGGCCGCCGGACTGGCCGCGACCTGCGCCGAACTGCTGGCCGACGGTGTTCCCCCGGGGCGCCGGACCGGTCGCCGCGGCGGGGTGTACGGCAGCCGGGTGGCGGTGCTGGCCGGCAGCGGCGACAACGGCGGCGACGCGCTGTTCGCCGGGGCGCGGCTGGCGGCGCGCGGCGCCCGGGTGCGCGCCGTGCTGCTCGCACCGGAGCGGGCGCACCGCGCCGGGCTGCGGGCGCTGCTGGACGCCGGCGGCCTGGTGACCGACGGCCAACAGCAGGGGGAGCGCGCGGTCGCCGAGGCCGACCTGGTCCTCGACGGGATCGTCGGCATCGGCGGGCGCGGCGGGCTGCGCCCCGAGGCGCTGCCCTACGTCCGGGCGGCGCGCCGGGCGGGGGCACGGGTGGTCGCGGTGGACCTGCCCAGCGGCGTGGACGCGGACACCGGCGAGGTGGTCGGCGAGGTGCTGCCGGCCACGGTCACCGTCACCTTCGGCACCCACAAGCCGGGCCTGCTGGTCGACCCGGGTGCCCAGTACGCGGGTGTGGTCCGGCTGGTCGGGATCGGCATCGACCCGCCCGCCCCGGCGGTCGAGGCGCTGCAGCACGCCGAGGTCGCCGCGCTGCTGCCGCGCCCCTCGGCCGAGAGCGACAAGTACCGGCGCGGCGTCGTCGGCATCGCCGCCGGGTCGGAGCGCTACCCGGGCGCGGCGGTGCTCGCCGTCGGCTCCGCGCTGCACGGCGGCGCGGGCGCGGTGCGCTACACCGGCACCGCCGCCCGCGAGGTGGTCCGGGCCCATCCGGAGGCGCTGGTGGGCACCGGGGGACCGAAGCAGGCGGGCCGGGTCCAGTCCTGGGTGGTCGGCCCGGGGCTGGCCGACGGCGAGCAGGCCGAGCGCACCCTGGCCGAGGCGCTGGCGGCGGGCGTACCGGCGCTGGTGGACGCCGACGGGCTGCGGCTGCTGGCCCGGCTGCACGGCAGCCCGGCGCTGCGCGGGGTCGACCTGCTGCTCACCCCGCACGCCGGGGAGGCGGTGGCCCTGCTCGCCGGGGCCGGGGTGACCGCGACCCGGGAGCAGGTGGAGGCGGCCCGGCTGGAGCACGCCCGGCGGATCGCCGCGCTCTACGGCTGCACGGTGCTGCTCAAGGGCTCCACCACGGTGGTCGCCGGCCCCGACCCGGCCGCCCCGGTCCGGGTCAACCCCACCGGCACGCCGTGGCTGGCGACCGCGGGCTCCGGCGACGTCCTCTCCGGGTTGGCCGGCGCGCTGCTGGCGAGCGGGCTGTCGCCGCTGGACGCCGGCAGCGTCGCGGCGTATCTGCACGGCCTGGCGGGAAGGATCGCCTCGGCGGGGGAGCGGTCACCGGTCACCGCCACCGAAGTGGCCGCCGCGCTGCCGGCGGCCTGGCGCGGGGTCGCCGAGCAGGGCCCTGCGCGCGCCGCGACCTGATGGACCCTCAGGCAGGTCAGTATCCAATGTGAGGCTGCTCACAGATTCCGTTGGAGAAGGAGAGGGTGACGTGACGTTGAACGGACTGCCGTCGGGGGCGGCCGGTCGGTGCGCGGTCGGTGCGCGGAGGGTGGCGGCGTTGGCCGCCGCCGTAGTGCTGCTCGGCACCGGCTGCGCCGAGGCCTCGGCGCACTCGGGCACCGGAGCCCGGGCCGCGGCGCGCACCCGGTCGAACGACGGCGCCGCCGTCACGGCCGGTTCCGGCACCGGGGCGGCCACCGCCCTCGCCGGTGCCTCCGCCGCCGCCGGGGTGGAGCCCTCGGTGACCGCCGGGGCCTCGGTCGGCGCGGCAGCCAGGGCCCCGGCCGGCGCCTCCACCGCCGCCGCCTCCGCCGCCCCGACCGCCGTCGCCGTCCAGCACGCGGCTCAACTCGCCACCGCCAAGGGCCCCGACGCGGCCGGGAAGTGCCCCACCACCATGGGCAGGATCGCCTGCGTGGACCTCACCCGGCAGCTGATGTGGGTCCAGGTCGGCAGCCGGGTGATCTTCGGCCCGGTGCACGTCCGCACCGGCCGGGCCGGGTACGTCACCCGGGACGGCCTGTGGCACGTCTACCTCCGGAACGCGGACCAGTGGTCCTCGCTCTACGACGTGGCCATGCCCTACAGCCAGTTCTTCTCCGGCGGCGAGGCCTTCCACGGCCTGAACGGCGAGTCCATGTCGGCCCCGCCCGGCTCCCACGGCTGCGTCAACATGAACACCTGGGACGCCCGCACCCTCTGGGGAATCCTCAGGACGGGCGACCCGGTCGAGATCTTCGGGCGCAAGCCCGGCACCTGACCGGATCGGCCTCCGGCACCCCGTCCCGCTCCACGCCGACCGGGAGGTTGTCCTCCCGGCGGCGTGGTCTGGGACACTGATCGGCAATGGAATCTGCGATGCGTGCCGAAGCTGTGGTCGACCTGGCGGCGCTGCGGGGGAACATCCGTGCTCTCCGTGCCCGTACCGGACCGGCCGACGTCATGTCCGTGGTCAAGGCCGACGCCTATGGCCACGGCATGGTCCCGTGTGCCCGCGCGGCCCTGGAGGCAGGCGCGACCTGGCTCGGCACCGCGACCCCGGACGAGGCGCTGGCCCTGCGCGCCGCCGGGATCACCGCCGAACAGGCCCGGGTGCTGTGCTGGCTGTGGACCCCGGACGCGCCCTGGGAACGGACCGTCGAGGCCGGGATCGACATCTCGGTCAGCGGCGGCTGGGCACTCGACCGGGTGCTGGCGGCGGTCCGGGCCACCGGCCGCTCGGCCAGGATCCACCTCAAGGCCGACACCGGCCTGGGCCGCAACGGCGCCCAGCCGCACGACTGGCCCGAGCTGGTGGCGGCGGCCCGCGCCGCCGAGGCCGAGGGCCTGGTCGCGGTCACCGGCCTGTGGTCCCACTTCGCCTGCGCCGACGAGCCCGGCCACCCCTCCGTCCCGGCCCAGCTGACCCGCTTCCGCGAGGCCCTGGCCGTGGCCGAGGCCGCCGGGCTGCGGCCCGAGGTCCGGCACCTCGCCAACTCCCCGGCCACCCTGCTGCTGCCGGAGTCCCACTTCGACCTGGTCCGGACCGGCCTCGCCCAGTACGGCCTGTCCCCGGTCCCCGAGGTCGGCGGACCGGACGACTACGGGCTGCGCCCGGTGATGACCCTCCAGGCGCAGCTCGCCAGTGTGAAGCAGGTCCCGGCCGGACACGGCGTCAGCTACGGTCACAGCTACACCACCCCGACCGACACCACGCTCGCGCTGGTCCCGCTCGGCTACGCCGACGGCGTCCCCCGGCACGCCAGCTCCACCGGACCGGTCCTGATCGGCGGCAAGTGGCGGACCGTCGCCGGGCGGGTGGCGATGGACCAGTTCGTGGTCGACCTGGGCGGCGACCGGGCCGAGGTCGGCGACACCGTCGTCCTCTTCGGCCCCGGCGACCGGGGCGAGCCCACGGCCGAGGACTGGGCCCGCGCCTGCGGCACCATCTCCTACGAGATCATCACCAGGATCGGCGCCCGGGTGCCCCGGCGGTACGTCGGCGGCAGCGCCGCCGACCCGGTCGAGGGGGGTGGCGACGGATGAGCGCGGACGAGGGCCGGTCGGTCGCCGCCGAGGCGGTGCAGCAGGTCAGGGCGGTCACCGCGGCGGCCGGCGAGGTCGTCAGCGACATGGCCGAGGGCCGCTGGCGCCGGGCCGGGCTGGTCGGGCTCTCGCTGGGCGTGGTCGCGGCCGGTGCGGCGGCGGGCGTCGCGGTGGAGCGGCTGACCGTCGGCCGGGACATGCGCCGCCGGGCCCGGGCCGAGATCGACGCCGCCGCGCCCTTCGGCTCGCTGCGCGGCCGTCCGCTGACGGTGGCCGCGCCCGAC
>Ga0302314_10020127_pt1 | contig 11050 bp, 8 predicted proteins | sample III_Palsa_N2_3_FD_200533 | JGI IMG/M metagenome (GOLD analysis project Ga0302314, IMG submission 200533) | Peat permafrost microbial communities from Stordalen Mire near Abisko, Sweden - III_Palsa_N2_3 | ecosystem: Environmental > Terrestrial > Soil > Palsa > Peat permafrost | place: Sweden... | reverse complement strand
TGTCAGTCTCCTTGAGGCCGTCGGGAGGCCGGCAACCACGGCCGGAACACGCGTTGAACCGGGTTACACATGAGATTCAGCCAAAGCTGTCGAGGCGGTGCGCAGCCCACGGATGAGCCGCACAAACGCTGGATATTCTAGCAGAGCCGGATGGCGTCGTCCGCTGTGCAACAGCCCTACTCCGCCGGAGCCAGCAGTTCGCGCAACAGCAGGGTTTCGGCCGCATTACCGCCACTGAGCGGCGCGATCACGCTGCGCGGCGCGTCGATGCGCAGCTGCCAGCCGTGTTCGTCCACCGTTTCACCGGTGATCGCACCAGCCGCCTTCAGCCGCGCATGCAGCCGGCCGGCCGACAGCGGCAACTGCAGGGCCGATTGCACCCGTTCGCCGCCGAGCAATTCACCGAGCGCCTGGCGCAGCAGGTCGACGCCCACGCCGGTGGCTGCGGACAGCCAGACCCGCACGGGCTTGCCGGCGCCATCGCGATCGATGCGTGGTTCGGTGCCAGCCAAGTCGATCTTGTTCATGATGTGTAGCTGCGGTACGTCGCCGGCATCGATCTCTTCCAGCACGTTGTCGACCACACGGTGCAGGTGCTCGCGCTCCTCATCGGCCGCATCGCTGACATGCAGCAGCAGGTCGGCATCGCGTGCCTCGGCCAGGGTGGCGCGGAAGGCGGCAACCAGGTCGTGCGGCAGCTCACGGATGAAACCGACGGTGTCGGCCAGCACGGCCGGCCCGCAGCTCAGGTCTTCCAGCTTGCGCACGGTGGGATCGAGCGTGGCAAACAGCAGGTCGGCGGCGTAGACGTCGCCGGTGGTCAGCGCATTGAACAGGGTCGACTTGCCGGCATTGGTGTAGCCGACCAGGGCGACGCGCGGCACCGTGTTGCGCAGCCGCGCTCGGCGCTGCTGACCGCGCTGGGTCTGCACCTTTTCCAGCCGCTTGGTGAGCATCTTGACGCGCTCGGCGAGCAGGCGGCGATCCAGCTCGAGCTGGGTTTCACCTGGGCCGCGGTTGCCGATCATGCCGCCGCGCTGAGCGTCCAGATGGGTCCAGCCACGCACCAGCCGGGTGGCGATGTGCTTGAGCTGGGCCAGTTCCACTTCCAGCTTGCCTTCGTGCGAGCGCGCACGCAGGGCGAAGATGTCCAGGATCAGGCCGGCGCGATCGACCACCCGCACGCCCAGGTGCTTCTCAAGGTTGCGCTCCTGCACCGGAGTCAGCACGTGGTCGACCAGGACCAGATCGGCCTCCAGCGCCCGTACCGCCTCAGCGACTTCGTCGGCCTTGCCGCTGCCGATGTAGAAACGCGGGTTGGCACCCTCGACGCGGGCGGCAATGGTGCCTATCACTTCGGCGCCGGCGGACTTCACCAGTTCGGCGAATTCCGCGGCACGACGCGCCGTATCACCTTCGCCGCGGGAATGCGGCAGGACGAGTACGGCGCGATCGCCTTTCTTTTCTCTGTCAAACACGGATGGGTGTGATCCTTCAGGAGCAGACCCACTTCATGCGGGCTGATTGCCCGTCAATCAAGCGTCCGCGTCGTTCGATGCTTCCGAGCCACCGGCATGGCCGTCATGGCCCTCGGGACCATCATGGCCATTGCCGATACGCACATTGCGGCTGGGCACCACGGTGGAGATGGCGTGCTTGTAGACCATCTGGCTCACCTGGTTGCGCAGCAGCACCACAAACTGGTCGAACGACTCGACCGTACCCTGCAGCTTGATGCCGTTGACCAGATAGATGGCGACCGGCACACGTTCGCGCCGAAGCGCATTCAAAAACGGATCCTGCAACGATTGTCCCTTGGACATTTCTTGTTCTCCCCTTGCAACGGACAGGCCCGGGAAAAAACGCCGAAGGCGCCCCGGCCCAACTCAGCTGGGATGTTAGCTGTTTTCAAACGCTTGATGAAAGGGGATTTTTACGCGTTGTCGGCGCACTGGATCACGCTGTCGGCGCGATGTCGTGCGCCGATTCGCCGGAAGCACCCAGAAACAGCTGTACGGCATCGACCGCACGGGTCAGCAGATCGGGGCGATCCGGATCGAACAGACGCGCGCCGACGTCGCTGCGCAGCCACGTGATTTGCCGTTTGGCCAGCTGGCGGGTGGCGAAGATGCCGCGATCGCGGAACTCGCCCGGCGTCGAATCGCCATCCAGATGCTCCCACCCCTGCCGATAGCCGACCGCGCGGATCGCCGGCAGCTGGGCATGCAGGTCGCCACGGGCGCGCAGGGCGCGCACTTCGTCGAGGAAGCCGGCCGCCAGCATCGCGTCGAAGCGCTGGGCGATGCGCTCGTGCAGCAGGTGGCGCTCCGCCGGCAGCAGGGCCAGCTTGAGTACGCGCCACGGGAACTGCGCGCCGTTGCCGCCGCGCTGCAGTTCGGACAGCGGGCGACCGGTCAGCTCGATCACTTCCAGCGCGCGCTGCACGCGCTGGGCGTCGTTGCAGCCGATGCGGCTGGCCGCTGAGGGATCGACCTTTGCCAGCCGCGCGTGCATGGCGGCCCAGCCGAACTGTTCCGCTTCCTTGGAAAGCCGCACCCGGATCACGGGATCGGCCTCTGGCAGATCGGATAGGCCCTGCTGCAAGGCACGGAAATACAGCCCAGTACCACCGACCAGCAGTGGCACCCTGCCGCGCGCGCTGATCTGCTGCATCACCGGCAGCACGTCGGCACGGAAGTCCGCCGCCGAATACGGTCGGCCGGGATCGCGGATATCGATCAAGGCATGCGGATAGCGCGTCAGCGTCGCCGCGTCGGGCTTGGCGGTACCGATATCCATGCCGCGATAAACCAGCGCCGAATCCACGCTGATCAGATCCAGCGGGAAGCGGTCGCTCAGCTCACACGCCAGCGCCGTCTTGCCCGAGGCAGTCGGGCCCATCAGGAAAATGGCGAGGGGGCGCTGGTCGGCAGGCATTCGTCCATTGTAACGGGCAGGTGGCCGTCCGATGCCGGGCGTCAACCGCTGCCGCGCACGGCGCGTTTCCATGCAATACGGCGTTGCGCCCCGATCCAGATGCACCGCAAACACAGTCCCTGTTGATCAACAGAAGCCCATCCCATGACGCTCACGAAATCGCTTTGCCTGCCGTTGGCGCTGGTGCTGGCCATGTCTTCGCTGGCGGTCACCGAGCTTGCCCATGCATCCAGTCCGTCGGCACCGGACTTCAGCGGGATATGGCGGCTGAATGATCAGCAGAGCGACAGCCCGGCCGATATCGCTGCACGTCTGCGTGCGGAAAGGAACCGCGAAGAGCCCGTACAGCAGCCGGCTGGCGCCTCCTCGACCGGTACACCGTCAGCAAGCAAGCCGTCCGGCGGCCATGGCGGTGGTCACGGCATGGGCGGAGGTGGTCATGGCCACAGTGGTGGTCGAGGGCAGGACAAGGCATCGGCCACTGACAGCGGGAAAGCTCCTCCCGACGAGCCACCGCCGTTGCTCGACAACGATTCGTTGATGAATGTGCAGCAGGATGCCAAGGGCATCCGGGTGGTGCTTGACGACAAGGACCAGCTGGACAGCCAACTCGACGGCAACACCCGCCAGTCACTGAGCGGCAACGCGATGGTGCAGACTCATATCACCGCCGAAGGGATGCAGATCTCCATGCAATTCACTGGCGATGTCCGGTTGCTGCAGACCTGGGTGAAATCGCCGGATGGCCGTCATCTGACGGTTACCGAAACCTGGACCACGCCAGCCGTGCAACAGCCGATCGTGTTCAAGCGCAGTTACGACCGGCTGGATATCTGAATATCAGCAAGGGTGACTGGGCGATGCCGCAGTGCGACAAGGCATGCGATGCACCGGGCGATCTATAATTGCGGATTGATTCCCTTCCCCGCCCTGGATTCCCCATGCAGCAGACGATGAAAGCCCTGGTCAAGCGCCACGCCGAACAAGGCATCTGGATGGAAGAGGTGCCGATGCCGGTGGTCGGGCCGAACGAAGTGCTGATCAAGATGGAGAAGACCGCGATCTGCGGCACCGATCTGCACATCTACAAGTGGGACGAGTGGTCGCAGCGCACGATCAAACCGGGCCTCACCATTGGCCATGAGTTCGTAGGTCGCATCGTCGAGATCGGCCCTGGCGTGACCGGCTACAAGATCGGCGACCGCGTCTCCGCCGAAGGCCACATCGTCTGCGGCCACTGCCGCAACTGTCGCGCCGGTCGCCAGCACCTGTGTCCGAACACGATCGGCATCGGCGTGAATCGCAATGGCGCATTCGCCGAATACATGACGATGCCGGCCTCGAACCTGTGGCCGATCCCGGACCAGATCCCGTCCGAGCTCGCCGCGTTCTTCGACCCGTATGGCAACGCCGCGCATTGCGCGCTGGAATTCGACCTGATCGGCGAGGACGTGCTGATCACTGGCGCTGGCCCGATCGGCATCATCGCCGCCGGTATCTGCAAGCACATCGGCGCGCGCAACGTGGTGGTCACCGACATCAACGACTACCGCCTGAAACTTGCCGCCGACATGGGCGCGACGCGGGTGGTGAACGTGTCCAAGCAGTCGCTCAAGGACACGGTAAAGGACCTGCATATCGAGGGCTTCGACGTGGGTCTGGAGATGAGCGGCAACCCGCGCGCGTTCGCCGACATGCTCGACTGCATGTACCACGGCGGCAAGATCGCGATGCTCGGCATCATGCCGCGCGGCGCCGGTATCGACTGGGACAAGGTGATCTTCAAGGGCCTCACCCTGCAGGGCATCTACGGCCGTCGCATGTACGAGACCTGGTACAAGATGACCCAGATGGTGCTGACCGGCTTCCCGCTGCAGAAGGTACTGACCCACCAGATTCACATCGACGATTTCCAGAAGGGCTTCGACCTGATGGATGCCGGCACCTGCGGCAAGGTCGTGTGTTCCTGGAACTGAGTCGCAGTGTGTTTGGCCATCCACACGCTACACTGAAGTACCGATAGGCCGACTAGGCTATTGTCGACGCAGGGAGAGCCCGGCTGATCGAGCCGGGCACCGACGGTTCGTGTGGACACAGGAGCGCCGATGGCATGGCAGGTCGCAGTCCTTCGCACAGTGAATTGCTCGCCGCGGGGCGTGAGCGCGCAGGCGCCCTGTACCGCTCCCATCGACTGCGCAAGGGCCTGCTGATCTTCGGCATCTTGCTGCTGATCTTCGGCCTGCTCGGCTTCTTCGCTGCGCCACCGCTGATCAAGAGCCAGTTGCAGAGCCGTCTCGGAGCCATGCTTGATCGCCCCGTCACGGTGGGTGACGTGCATCTCAACCCGTTCAGCCTGAAGCTGGGACTCGATCGGCTGCATATCGGCGAACGTGACGGCAAGACGCCATTCGTCGACATCGACCAGGTCGTCGTCAACGCCTCATGGGCGTCACTGTTCCGCATGGCGCCAGTGCTCGATGAGCTGACCTTGCAGCATCCGCAGCTGCACATCACGCGCACTGCCGCACAGCAGTTCAATTTCTCCGACCTGATCGAGCGCTTTGCCGGCAAACCGGCGCAGCCGAACGCCCAGCCGGCACGCTTCTCGCTGTCCAACATCAGCGTGCACAACGGCGACATCAGTTTCGATGACAAGGTGTTGGACACCAGCCACCGGATCGACCAGCTTGAACTCGGCATCCCGTTCATCGCCAACCTGCCGCATGACACGGACGTATTCGTGCAGCCATTGCTGGCGATGCAGGTGGACGGCAGCCACCTGCATATCGGCGGACAAACCAAGCCGTTCGCCGACAGCCGCGAATCGGCGATCGACTTCAAGATCGATCACCTGGACCTGCCCCGCTACCTGAGCTATATGCCGACACCGTTGCCGGTGGCCATTCCCAGCGGCCAGTTGTCCGGCCAGTTCAAGCTGGATTTCATCGACAGAAATGCGACCCAGCAACTGAAGCTCAGCGGCAACCTGCAACTGGACAACCTCACGCTCAACAATCATGACGGCTCGCCGATCGTCGAGCTGGGCCATGCCAGTGCCACGCTGGCAGATGTCGAGCCGCTGGCGTCGCGGTATTACTTCGATGCCATCACGCTCGACAAGACCACCTTGCATTACACCAGCCTGGCTGGCGGTCACGGCAGCCTTGATGCGTTGACTGGTGCCGGCAAGACGCCGGCCAAACCGACATCGCCTGCCACCGATGCGCGGATTGCCACGCTGACCCTGCAGGATAGCCAGATCGACTATGCCGATCTGAGCGGTCCCACTCCGGCGCGGCTGTCGCTGGACCATCTGCATGGCACGATCCGCGGGTTCGCGACCCTGGGCGCAGCGCCAGCCAACATCGATTTGGGTGCAGGACTTGCCGGTGGCACGCTGCATCTCGAAGGTGCCCTGCACCTGAGCGAGAGCCGTTTCATCGGCCAAGTGGCATTGAACAGCGTTGGGCTGCCACCACTCGTTGCGATGGCGCCATCAATGTTGAATGCGCAGGTCAGCCACGGCAGCCTGGATGCGAGTGGGCAGCTCGTGGCCGGCTGGAGCAAGGCGTTCAACCTGCAGCTGGATGCGAGCAAGCTGGCAGTGAACGACTTTTCACTGCAGCAGAAGAACCGCACGCCGGTGGCGTGGAAGGCCCTCAATGCCGATATCACGCATCTGGACCTGGCCAGCAGCCAGGCGAGCCTGGGCAACCTCAACCTGCAGGGGTTGAAGATTGATGCCCAGCGTTATCGCAATGGGCGCATCGATCTCACCGACCTGATCAAGTCATCGCCGCATCATGCCGCGGGCAAAAAAGCTGTAGCGCCGGCATGGCACTGGAGCATTGCGCATCTTGGCATCGATGGCAGCAGCTTTGCCTACAAGGACACGGCGGTTGCAGGCAAGGCGGGACACATCACGGTGAATGCCGACAAGTTCAGCATCGATGACCTGTCCGACAACATGCACCAGCCGCTGAAGCTGGACCTGGCTGGCGGCATCGACCAGGGCAAGTACCGTGTCACTGGCTCCGTGCGACCGGAGCCACTCAATGCCGACCTGCGCGTCACCGCAACCCGGCTGAACGTGGCGCCGCTGCAATCCATGGTCAAAGTGCCGCTCAACGTGCACGTCGACAGCGCGCTGTTGAGCCTGAAGGGACGGGTGCGCTATCGCGATCACAAGCCGGAAGCCCTGCTGAGTTATCAGGGCCAGCTCACGCTGGGTCGCGTGAATGTGCTGGACAACCTCACCAACAACGATTTTCTGCGCTGGAGTTCGCTGGCTGCCACCGGCGTCAACGTGCGCACCGGCGAAGGTGCCGCGCAGGTATCGGTGGGCGGACTCGCGCTGGATAACTTCTATGCCCGCGTGATCGTCAACAGCAATGGCCGCCTGAACCTGCAGGACGTGGTGGCCAGTCCGCAGACCGCGCCGGTTTCGGTGACGCAAGCCAACAACGCGCCGGCTGCTCCCAATGCAGCGCAGGTTGCCGCTACCAATCCGGCTGCCTCCGGCACCGCTACTGCACCCAGCTCGGCTGCAAGCAGTGCAGCACCGCCGGCAGTCATCCATATCGGCCAGATCATTCTTGCGCGCGGCAACCTCAATTACACCGACAACTTCATCAAGCCCAACTACACCGCCAACATCACCCAGCTCGCGGGCAAGATCGGCGCCTTCGGCACGGCCAGCGGCGGACCACCGGCACCGCTCACGCTGCAGGGCCAGCTCGATGACAACGCACCGGTCAATATCGACGGCACGATCAACCCGCTGACGCCAGTGACGTTCCTGGATGTGAAAGGAAAAGCCGATGGAGTCGAGCTGACGCATCTGACGCCCTATTCGAGCAAATACACCGGCTACCCGATCATCAAGGGTCGCCTCACCATGGACGTGCATTACGCGCTCGATCAGGGCAAGTTGAATGCGGACAACCACATTTTCCTGAGCCAGCTGACTTTCGGCGATCGCGTCGAGGGCAAGGGCATCAGCCATCTGCCGGTGAAACTGGCGGTGGCCCTGCTCAAGGACTCGCAAGGCAATATCGATGTCGATATCCCGGTGACCGGTTCGCTCAGCGATCCGCACTTCAGCTTCGGCAGCCTGATCTGGCACGCGTTCGTGAACCTGATCGGGCGCGCGGTCACCTCGCCGTTCCGGCTGATCGCCTCGGCGATGGGCGGTAACCACCAGGATCTGGGGTATGTGGAGTTTGCGCCGGGCTCGAACGCACTCGATGCCCAGGCGCAGGAGCGGCTGATCCAGATCGCCAAGATTCTCACCGAGAAGCCATCACTGAACCTGGACATCATTGGCCGGGCTGACCCCAAGTTCGACGAGGACGGCTTGCGCAAAGTCATGATGCAGCAGCTGATCACGCACGAGCTGGCCAAGGACCAGGGCGGCGACGAGAGCGATGTGTCCGTCCTGTCCAAGCTCAGTCCCGATGACTACAACAAATACCTCGGCAAGGCTTACAAGCACGCCAAGTTTTCCAAGCCGCGCGACCTGATCGGCCTGACCAAGTCGCAGCCGCCGGACGTGATGGAAAAACTGCTGCAGACCAATGTGACGGTCGACCAGGACGCCTTGCGTCATCTTGCCGAACGTCGTGCCGATGCGGTTCGCCAATGGCTGCATGGCAAGGTCGACGACAAGCGCGTGTTCGTCTCGGCGCCCAAGCTGGATGCCAAGGGCATCGACGACAAGGGCAAAACCACGCGCGCCGATTTCGGCTTGCACTGACCGTATCGGGGGCTCAACACCGCGGTTGCGCTGTCAATGGTTTTCCGCTGCCGGCGAAAGGCTCACAATGGGCGCTTTCCCCGCATGCGGAACCCACCATGAGCTACCCCGGCCAGACGCGTTACACCAGCGAACTCGAATCCATCCGCGAGCAGGGCCTGTTCAAGGCCGAGCGCATCATCACCTCGCCGCAGTCCGCCGAGATCGAGCTGGAAGGTGGTCGCAAGGTGCTGAACTTCTGCGCCAACAACTACCTCGGACTGGCCGACAACGCGGAAGTGATCCAGGCCGCGAAGGACGCGCTGGACACGCACGGCTTCGGCATGGCCAGCGTGCGCTTCATCTGCGGCACCCAGGATCTGCACAAGCAGCTGGAGGCGAAGATCGCCGATTTCTTCGGCACCGAGGACACCATCCTCTACGCCGCCTGCTTCGACGCCAACGGGGGCTTGTTCGAACCACTGCTTGGCGAAGAGGATGCGGTCATCTCCGACGCGCTGAACCACGCCTCGATCATCGACGGCATCCGCCTGTGCAAGGCCAAGCGTTTCCGCTATGCCAACAGCGACATGGCCGACCTGGAAGCCCAGCTCAAGGCTGCCGACGCCGCCGGTGCGCGTATCAAGCTGATCACCTCGGACGGCACGTTCTCGATGGACGGCTTCATCGCGCCACTGGACCAGATCACCGCACTGGCCGCGAAGTACAACGCGCTGGTGCACATTGACGAATGCCACTGCACCGGCTTCCTCGGCGACACCGGCCGTGGCGCGGCCGAAGTGCACGGCGTGATGGACAAGATCGACATCTTCACCGGCACGCTGGGCAAGGCCCTCGGCGGCGCGCTCGGCGGCTTCACCACCGGCCGCAGGGAAGTGATCGAGATGCTGCGCCAGCGTTCGCGCCCGTACCTTTTCTCCAATTCGCTGCCGCCGCACGTGGTCGCAGCGGCGATCAAGGTCTTCGATATGCTCGGCAGCGCGGGTGACCTGCGTAACGTGCTCAAGGAAAACACCCGTTATTTCCGCGAAGAGATGAGCAAGGCCGGCTTCGACATCAAGCCGGGCGTACATCCGATCGTGCCAGTGATGGTCTATGACGCGAAGAAGGCGCAGGCGATGGCTGCCGGACTGCTGGAGGAAGGTATCTACGTCACCGGCTTTTTCTATCCGGTGGTGCCGCAGGGTCAGGCTCGCATCCGCACCCAGATGAGCGCCGCGCATACGCGCAAGCATCTGGATCATGCGATTGCCGCGTTCACCAAGGTTGGTCGCCAGCTGGGCGTGATTGGCGCCTAACCGTTCAAGCCGCCCTATGGAAGCGGCTTCAGCCGCTTCCATAGGGCGGGACGATCAAGCTGCGCTCTTGCTGCGCGTATCGAGTGCCCGAACTTCATCTGCACCGAGCTGACGCCACTGCCCTTTCACCAGGTCGCCCAGCACCAACGGCCCGATCGCCACGCGGATCAGGCGCAGTACGTCGAAACCCAATGCAGCCAGCAAACGGCGGATGTGCCGGTTGCGACCTTCGTCCAGCACCACTTCAAGCCACGCATTTTTCTCGCCGACACGCAGCAGCGTCGCCCGCGTGGCTTTCAGAAAATCGCCAGCATCGTCGACCCCGGCATGCATCTTCGCCAGAATGGCAGCGTCCGGCTGGCCAGCCACCTGTACGTGATAGGTCTTGTCGAGATGCGTAATCGGATCGGTGATGCCAGCTGCCCAGACGGTGTCGTTGCTGAGCAGCAGCAATCCCTCGCTGGCCTTGTCCAGACGGCCCACCGGTCCCAGCCAGGGCAGCCCGGCAGCAGTCAGCGCGGTATAGACCGTATCGCGGCCATGCTCATCGGCCGCACTGACGACCAGTCCGCGTGGTTTGTTGAACATTACATAGACGCGTTCGGCGGATTTTACCGCGTTGCCATCGACGGCAATCTGATGTCGATCCCATTGCGTCGGGTGGTAGGGGTCACGTACCACGCGACCATCCAGACTTACTCGGCCCTCGCGTACCCATTGCTCGGCCTGGCTGCGCGAACATACGCCCAGCTTGGATAAAACTCTTGCCAACCCATGCCGCGGTGCATGAGTCGCGGAGGCTGTAGTGCGTGCAGAACGGAGAGGTGGGCGAGGCATTCGGCTAGCGTATAAGCCGGAAGCATGCAGCGACAAGGAATCCGTGATATTTCGCATCATGGATCAATGTCGAATAGCAGATATACCGCATTCGGAGTGACAGCCAAAAAAAACCCGGCCGAAGCCGGGTTTTTTCATACTGCGTTACTCAGGTTCGATTACTGCTGAACCTGCAGCTCCGTACGACGGTTCTGGGCGCGACCGGCATCCGTGGCGTTGTCGC
>Ga0302314_10020126_pt1 | contig 11050 bp, 9 predicted proteins | sample III_Palsa_N2_3_FD_200533 | JGI IMG/M metagenome (GOLD analysis project Ga0302314, IMG submission 200533) | Peat permafrost microbial communities from Stordalen Mire near Abisko, Sweden - III_Palsa_N2_3 | ecosystem: Environmental > Terrestrial > Soil > Palsa > Peat permafrost | place: Sweden... | reverse complement strand
TGAAGAACTGCCCGACGGTGTCGTACATCTCGCCGGTGGCGACACGGATCGGGCAGGTGGCGGCGACGGCGTTGGCGGGCTGCTCGCGCTCGCGCGTGGTCGGCTCCTCCCACCAGTAGAGGTCGAGATCCGCGAGGTGGTGCGCCGCGCGCAGCGCGTCGGCCTCGGTGAAGCGCGCATGGACGTCGATCAGGATGCGCAATTGCGGATAGGCGCTGCGGATCGCCTGGAGGATGGCCCGCGCCAGATCGAGCTCCTCCTTCTCGATGAAGCCCTGGGCGGTGCCGAAGGGGTCGATCTTCAGCGCATGGAAGCCGCCCGCGACCACGGTGCGCGCCGCGGCCAGCACCGCCGCGGGTTCGCGCTCGGTGCGGTACCAGCCGTTGGCATAGCACAGCACCGACGCGCGGACCCGGCCGCCGAGCAGCTGGTGGATCGGCGCGCCGAGGCTCTTGCCGAGGATGTCCCAGCAGGCCACCTCGATGGCCGCCACCGCGGTGCGGTGGATGTGCCCGCCATCGAGCGAGACCGAGTCCATCAGGCGCTTGGACAGGGCGTTGACCTGGGTCGGATCCTGGCCGATGGCGAGGTGCTCGAGTTCGCGGATCGCGGCCTCGGTGGTGTGGATGAAGCCGTTGAGCGTGCCTTCGCCGATGCCGTGCAGGCCCTGATCGGTGTGGACCTTGACGAACAGCAGGTTCTTCCAGGAGGCGCCCACCGCGAAGGTGTCGATGCGCGTGATCTTCATGGCGTGTCCTAGTGGCTGGAGGGACAGAGGGTGACGGTTCGGGGCGTCGATCGGGTGCGGGAGAGGAAACGGGTGCGAGTGGGGTTCATGGCCGGTTGCCCAGCACGCGGTGGACCGCGGCGCTGATGCTCGGAACGTCCATCTGGTACCGCCTGATGAGATAGGGGATGGAGCCACTCTCGCAGAAGCAGTCCGGAATACCAATGCGCGCCAGCCGCACCGCCAGGCCGTGGTCAACCACGCAGTCGGCCACGGCGCTGGCCAGGCCGCCGCTTTGCATGTGGTTCTCGGCCACCACGACGCGCGGGATGCGTGCCACCAGCTCCAGGACCGCCTCGCGGTCGAAGGGTTTCAGGGTCGGCACATGCAAGACGGCAACCGAGGTCCCGGACTCGGCCAGGGCCTGCGCCGACTCCAGGGCGCGGGCGGTCATAAGACCGGTGGCGATGATCAGGGCGTCGGTTCCGGGACGCACCAGGCGCGCCTTGCCGATCGCGAAGCGGTGCGTGGCCGGGTCGAAGACCACCGGCACCGCACCGCGCAGCAGGCGCAAGTAGACCGGTCCGTCATGCGCGGCGGCGGCGACCGTGGCCTGGGCCATCTCGGTGGCGTCGCACGGATCGATGACGACCAGGCCCGGGATGGAGCGCATCAGACTCAGATCCTCGATGCCCTGGTGCGTGCCGCCGTAGCCGGTGGTCAGGCCGGGCAGCCCGGCCACGATCTTGACGTTGGCCTTGCCGAGCGCCGCGCCGATGGCGATGAAATCGTAGGCGCGCCGGGTGGCGAAGACGCAGTAGGTGGTCGCGAACGGGATGAGCCCGGTACGCGACAGCCCGGCGGCGGTGCCGATCAGGTTCTGCTCCGCCATGCCCATCTGGAAGAAGCGGTTGGGGAAGCGCTCGGCGAAGAGGTTGATGTCGGTGTACTTGCCCAGATCGGCGGTCAGGCCGACGATGCGCGGATCACCTTCGCCCAGGGCCACCAGCGCCGTGCCGAAGGGCGCCTTCGCGGTGTTTGTCGCACCCAGGGTATCGGAGGAGAGGATATTGCCGGTGACGCCCGGGGTCGGCGGGGCGGTGGTGGTCATGCGTGCTCCTCCTCGAGCTGGCGGCGGGCCTCGGCCCAGTCGGCCGGCTCGACGCGGATGAAATGGTTCTTCTCGCGGCGCTCGAACAGGGGCACGCCCTTGCCCATCAGCGTGTCGAGGATGATGACGTGCGGACGGCCCGGGGTGCGGTCGGCTGCGGCGAGGGCCGCGGTGATCGCCCCGCAGTCGTTGCCGTTGATGCGCTGGGTATGCCAGCCGAAGGCCTGCCACTTCTCATGCACCGGCTCGATGCGCATCACGTCCCTGGGTGCGCCGTCCGCCTGCTGGTTGTTGCAGTCGACGAAGGCCACCAGGCGGTCGAGCTGGTAGTGCGCCCCGGACATCGCCGCCTCCCAGGTCGAGCCCTCCTGCAGCTCGCCGTCGGAGAGCAGGTTGTAGATCCACGAGGGACGGCCCTGCAGGCGCATGCCCAGCGCCATGCCGACGGCCTGGCCGAGTCCATGGCCGAGCGAGCCGCCGGTGACTTCGAAGCCGGGGGTCAGCTCGCTGCCCGACATCTCAAACAGCGCCCCGTCGGCGCCATAGGTGTCGCGCTGGCTTGCGGGGTGCACGCCGGCCTCGACCAGGGCCGCGTACAGCCCGATCGAATAGTGGCCGATCGACAGCAGGAAGCGGTCGCGATCAGGCCAGTCCAGGCGTTGCGGGTCGTAGCGCAGGCGGTGGAAGTAGAGCACCGCGAGCAGGTCGCTGATGCCCAGACCCTGCCCGACGTAGCCCTGGCCGACGACCTGGGCCATGTGCAGGACATGGCGGCGCAGGTTCTTGGCGCGCGCCTGGATCTGCCGCAGGGTGGCATCGGTGATGGCGGGAGTGGCTGCGGGAGCGGACGGGGGAGCGACGGTGGTCATGGGGTCCTCAGGCCATTTCCATGGCGCCGGTGAAGTTGAAGCGTTCGGCGGTGACGTAGGCGGCGGCCTCGGAGGACAGCCAGATCGCCGCCTCGGCGACCTCCTCGGGAGCGACGCGCCGGCCCATCGGCAGGGCCTTGGTGCGCTCCTCGGCAAGGCCGCTCATGTCCTTGCCGGTGACTTTGGCGATGTCCTGCTCGAGCACGTCGATCATGCCCCCGGTCATGCGCCCCGGGACGATGGCATTGACGGTGATGCCGTGCGGCGCCAGGGCGACCGCCGCCGAGCGGATCATGCTGTCGACCGCCGCCTTGCTCGCGCCGTAGGAGGCGAAGAGCGGAAAGCCCAGGCGCGAGGCCGGCGAGGAGACTTCGATGATGCGGCCCCACTTGCGCGGGATCATGATCTTGGCCGCTTCCTGCATGCTGAAGAAGGCGCCACGCGCATTCACCGCGAAGACCTTGTCCCAGCGCTCGGGACTGACCTCGAGCAGCGGATCGACCAGGCAGATGGCCGCGCAGTTGATGAGGATGTCCAGCCCGCCCCGCGCCTGGTTCACCGCCTGGATGCCGGCGCGGATGCTGGCCACATCGCTGAGGTCCATATGCAGCGCGTTGCCGCCCTGGGCGCCCAGGGCGCCGACCACGGTCTGGGCGGCCTCGCGGTTGAGGTCGGCAACCGAGACCACATCGCCGCGCTGCGCGAGGGCCTGGCTGATCGCCTTGCCTAGGCCATTGGCGCCTCCGATGACCAGAGCGATGCGGCGGTGACGGTTCATGGGTCTCCCTGTGCTGCTGGTAATGTGGTCAGACCACTTTGGCAGGTCAATAGGGTTTATAGGGCGCTATCCCTTGATTGATGCACCTTCTGGCGATAGTGGCCTTACCTCTTTACTGCCCATCACGCTGTTCCACCCCACGCCTCCTGCGAGCCCCGCCGCCCATGGCCCTCTCCTCCCCGCTGAAAAGCGCCAAGCCCTCACTGTGCGCGGAACTCGTCGAGCGCATCAAGGGCATGATCCGCGACGGGCGTTTCGGACCGGGGGCGGCGCTGCCCTCGGAACGCGATCTGGCGCGCGAGCTCCTGGTCAGCCGCGCCTCGGTGCGCGAGGCGCTGCGCACCTTGTCGATCATGGGCATCCTCGAGACGCGCCACGGCTCGGGCACGCATGTGTCGATGACCAGCGTGAACGTGCTGCGCACCTCCTTCCAGTTCATGCTGACCCTCGACCGGCCATCGATCACGGACCTCTACGAGACGCGCGAACTCCTCGAGGTGCATCTCGCCGGACGCGCGGCGGAACGGCGCAGCGACGGGGACCTGCAGGCAATCGAGAGCGCGCTTGCCGGCATGACCGCGGCCAACGACGACCTCACCGCCTGGACCGAGGCCAATGTGCGCTTCCATGAGGCGGTCGCGGCCGCGGCGCACAGCCCGGTGCTGGACCGCTTCATCAGCTGCATCCACGACGGCATCAAGGCCTGCATCGAGGTCGCCAACGAGGGCGTCACTGACTGGATGGAGAGTCTTGCCATTCATGCGCAGATCTGCGAGGCGATCCGCCGCCGCAATCCCGCCGATGCACGGCGTGCGATGACCGTGCACATGGGGCGTGCGGCCATCGATGTCAGCATCGCCCACGAGCGCAGCCTCACGCGCGATCCCGCCTGATCGGTGCCTGCGTCCCAGGCCCATGCAGGCCAACGCGCGTTCATGCAGGCCGAGGCACGCCGCGATGAACGATGCTCCTTGAGCGCAGGCGCTGCACGGCACGCTGATGGCGTGCACCGCATCCCATGGTATTGGCTGCTGAGCGTCCTTCTGCCCCTGTGGCTGGCGGGCGTGGTGGATACCGGCACCACGCTCCTGGCCGAGGAGGATCCAGCCCTGGTCCTGCCGCCGCCGCGCAGCGCCGGCGAGAAGGTCGCGATCGATTCCCTGCCGGTGGTGGTGCAGCGCACCATGCACAAGGAGGGCGGCGACGACCTGGCGGTGGCCTATCGGCACATCGATGCGACCGGAGCCACCGTCTATGTGGCGCACATCACCGATGCCGAGGGCATCCACCAGCTGCTGACGGTGGGCGAGGACGGCGGAGTCGAGTCGCGCGTCCAGGTGCGCAGGCGCGACAATACCCTGAACCTCGGTCCGACCACGGATCACGCGTCCAGTCCCGACCCGACCCCGGCTTCGACCATCCCGCATGCCGGTGCACTGGCCGATCCGCCGGCCCATTCGCCGTAGGATCCACCCCATGCCGTCGCATCCCGCCGTCCACGCCGTCCTGGGTCTCGTTCTGCTGGTGGCGGGTCTTGCGGGGTGCGGCGGGCCGTCCGCGGCGCCGAGCGGCACCACTCCTGCCGCTGCAGCCACTCCTGCCATACCGGCCACGACGCCGGCCGTCGGCATTGCGCCTGTCCAGGCCCAGCCCAGCGCCGCGCCGTTCGCTCTCGACCAGGTCAACCATGTGGTGGTCATCTATCAGGAGAACTGGAGCTTTGACGGCCTGTACAGCCAGTTTCCCGGAGCGCGGGGCTACGCCGACCAGGCGCCCGTGGTGCAGACCGATGCCAGCGGCGCACCCCTGCAGGCGCTGCCGCAACCGCTCGACAACAGCGGCCAGCCGGATGCGCGCTTCCCGGTCACGCTGCCGGTGCACTTCTACAATCTCCTGTCCTACATCCCGCCCAAGGATCTGACCGGCGACATGATCCATGCCTTCTACCATGAGCAGGCGCAGATCGATGGCGGGTCGAATGACCGCTTCGTGGTCGACAGCTCCAATCCCGGCCTGGTCCTGGGCTTCTATGACGCCACGATCCTGCCCGAGGGCCAGCTCGCAACACAGTTCGTGCTCTGCGACAACTGCTTCCATTCGGCCTTCGGCGGCTCGTTCCTCAATCACCAGTGGCTGATCGCGGCGCACACCCCGCCGGTCCCGGATGGTGTCGAGCTGCCGCATGACTGGCGAGGCCGCTTCTCGACCGATCCCGCCCTGATCGAGGACCGCCCGCTGAGCGCAGATGGCCGTTGGATGGTCAATACCCTGCAGACCATCAATGATCCGCATGGCTCGGGCCCGGCCATCCCGGCGCTCTTCACCCATGCCACCATCGGCGACCGCCTGTCCGCGGCCGGCGTCTCCTGGGCCTGGTACGCCGGCGGCTGGGACCACGCCGTGGCCACCAAGACCTCCTACCAGGAGCCGGACGACTTCCAGCCGCACCACCAGCCGTTCAACTACTTCGCGGCCTTCGACCAGCGCACCGCGGCGGGTCAGGCCAACCGCGCGACGCATTTCAAGGATGAACAGGACTTCCTGACCGCACTGGCGGGCGATGCGCACGGCGTGCCCCAGGTGAGCTTCATCAAGCCGATGGGCACCGACAATGAGCACCCGGGCTATGCGGCGCTGGCGCGCGGCCAACGCCACACCGCCGATCTCGTCGATGCGATCCGCCAGAGCCCGGTCTGGAAGGACAGCGTCATCATCATCACCTACGATGAGCACGGCGGCCGCTGGGACCACGTCAGCCCACCGGTGATCGACCAGTGGGGGCCAGGCGTGCGCATCCCGATGATCATCATCTCGCCCTTCGCCAAGACCCACGCCGTCGACCATACCCGCTATGAGACGGTCTCGATCCTGCGCTTCATCGAGCAGCGCTGGGGACTCCAGGCCCTGGACACGCGCGATGCGCAGGCCGACCCGCTCTCTGGCGCGTTCCGCTAAAGCGCGCTGCGCACCGGGACGGCGGCGGCTGCGGCGGTGTGGCTGGGAGCTTCGGGCCGGGCGCGCAGCTGGGCGACGATGCTGCTGAGCAGGCGGAACTGCCCGTCAGCGGCCGGCTCGGGCAGGCCATCGAGGCTCGCGGCGGGCAGGTCGTCGCCGGCGAGTGCTGCGATCTCGCCGGCCAGCACCGACAATAGCTGCAGATTCGCAGCCAGGCGTGCTGTGAACTGGGCCTCGTCGAGCGTGTCCTTCAAGCCGCGGTTGAGATCGTACATGAAGGCCAGGCCCGGGATGTCGATGAAGGTGCGTCGGATGCGCGCAGCGCATGGATGCCAGTCGCGAAACAGGCGCTGGATGCGGCGGTTGAGCAGGCCCGAGCGGTCCAGCGCCTCCTTGGAGCGCGCAAAGGCCATCAGGTCGGTCTGGCGCCCGTGGAAGAAGAAGGCGGCCGGCACGGTCCAGTAGTAGGCGAAATCCCAGATGATCTTCACCGCCATGACCTTGGCATTGTCAAACAGCGGCATCTGCCCCTCGTAGAGCGAGAGGTGGTTCTCAAAGAAGGTGAAGTAGATGGTATTGTAGAACGCGGTGCGTGTGCTGATGCTCTCGTCGCGCAGGTCGCGGTCGATGAGGTCGGTGATGAAGGTGTTGCCCATGGCGATGAAGTCGCTGCCGGGCGAGTAGAAGGGGTCGAGGAAGGCTCCCGCCTCACCGGTGCAGGCCCAGCGCTCATCAGAATAGACCTGGGTGCTGCTGTATGAGTAGTCCTTCAGGCCGAGGAAGTCCTGCAGCTGCTCATCGCGGCCCGCGCAGGCGCTGGCCGCCTGCGGCTCATGGATGCGCAGCCAGGCCAGGGCCTTGTCATAGGAGGAGATGGTGCTGAAGGGGTGCACGGTCTCATCGGCGACGATGCCGACGCTGTGGCTGCCGGAGGCCAGCGGGATGAACCAGACCCAGTAGCCCTTGCCCATCAGGTGCACGGTCGACAGCCAGCGCGAGCGCTGGTTGTTGCCCTGCGCGGCCCAGGCCGGGTCCTGCGACCAGTCGTCGATGGCGATGCGGCGGTCGTAGCGCCACCACACCGCATTGGCCTTGTGGCCGACCGCCTTGGCCAGGCCGCGCTTGCGCTTGATCAGCCCGGCGCGGCCGCTGGCGTCGACCACCCAGCGTGCGCTGATGTCCCGGGAGTCGCCATTGGCGACATAGGTCACGCGGTGCAGGCCGCCGCGTGGCGCGAGTTCCAGGCCACGCACCGTCGCGGCGTCGATGAAGGTGATGCCGCGCTCACCACAGCGCCTAGCGAGGTGGTTCTCGAAGCGGCCGCGGTCGATCTGCCAGCTGCGGCTCGGGAAGAAGACGTTGCCGCCGAGCTCGGTGCGGCTGGCCAGGTCGGTGAGATCGCCGTCGCCGAAGAAGTAGCGCAGGCCGAGTTTCGGCAGCTGGCATTGTTCGAAATGCTCGAGCTCGCCGAGCACGTCGGTGAAGTAGTGCGCGCCAATCTCGACTGAGGACTCGCCCACCTTATGCGCGGCCTCGGAGACCGGGTGGCGCTTCTTCTCGAGGATGGTGATCGAGGCATTTGGCCGGCGCATGCGCAGCTGCAGCGCCAGGGTCAGCCCGGCCAGGCCGCCACCCAGGATGACCACATCGGCGGAAGCGGTGCTCGGTGGGGCTGCGGCATCATCCATGAGCGGCTCGTCCTTCGGTGCGCCCGAGGATCGGTGCCTTCCCCTGGACTCAAGCGGAGAACGGGCCACTCGAGTCAGGATTCAGGTTGATGTCGGTGCTCCCTGCCAAACGACGACGGCTCCGGGGTGATCCGGAGCCGTCGTCGACCAGGGCGGCCCGCAGGCCGCCACCGCCGAGTGATCAGGCGACCATATGGTGCGGATCGATGACGAACTTGGTCGCCGCGCCCTTGTCGAAATCGACATAGCCCTGCGGCGCATCGTCGAGGCTGATGGTCTTGACGTTGACCGCCTTGGCGATCTGGATCTTGTCGTGCAGGATGGCCATCATCAGCGCGCGGTTGTACTTCATGACCGGGCACTGGCCGGTGGCGAAGGTGTGGCTCTTGGCCCATCCCAGGCCGATGCGGATGCTCAGGCTGCCGATCTTGGCGGCTTCGTTGACCGCGCCGGGATCGCCGGTGACGTAGAGACCGGGGATGCCGATGCCGCCGCCGGCCTTGCAGATGGTCATGACGTCGTTGAGCACCTGGGCGGGGACCTCCTTGCTGTGGTCATGGCCGCAGCCGCGCGCTTCGAAGCCGACGCAGTCGACCGCCGCATCCACTTCAGGCACCCCGAGGATCTGCTCGATCTGCTCGGCGATGGTCGCCTTCTTGGAGACGTCGACGACCTCGCAGCCGAACTTCTTGGCCTGCTTGAGGCGGTGCGGATTGAGATCGCCGACGATGACCACGGCCGCGCCGAGCAGGTGGCAGGAGGCCGCGCAGGCCAGTCCGACCGGACCGGCACCCGCGACGTAGACGGTCGAGCCGGGACCCACGCCGGCGGTGACCGCGCCGTGGTAGCCGGTCGGGAAGATGTCGGAGAGCAGCGTGAGGTCCTTGATCTTGGACATCGCGCGGTCCTTGTCAGGGAACTTCAGGAGATTGAAGTCGGCGTAGGGCACCATCACGTACTCAGCCTGGCCGCCGACCCAGCCGCCCATGTCGACGTAGCCGTAGGCAGCGCCCGGGCGGGCCGGGTTGACGCTCAGGCAGATGCCGGTCTTGCCGGCCTTGCAGTTGGTGCAGCGCCCACAGGCGATGTTGAACGGCACCGAGCACAGATCGCCCTTCTTGATGAACTCGACGTCGCGGCCGGCCTCGATGACCTCGCCCGTGATCTCATGGCCGAGGACCAGCCCCGAGGGGGCGGTGGTGCGGCCGCGCACCATGTGCTGGTCCGAGCCGCAGATGTTCGTTGAAACGACCTTCAGGATGACCCCGTGCTCACACTTGCGGCGCTGGTCCTTGAGTTCGAGTTTGGGAAAATCGATCTTCTCGATTTCGACCTTGCCAGGTCCCTTGTAGACGACGCCGCGATTTCCGGCCATGGAGAGCTCCGTGCAGTTGACCGGATCGCTCCGGTGTGGGTGAGAGGGGAGGAGGCCGGTCGTGGTCCCGGTTTCCGCACCGAGGAGTCTGGAAGGACTCGGGGCGGGCGAATATCAACCTCCCAGCGGCTGCGAGGCTGTGTGATGCGGATTGCGATTGGGATCAACGGTTGCTAGGCATCAATGAGCGGGGGCATTTGTGTGGCCGCACTCCATCGACGCGTGTCCAGAAAGGGCCCGCCTCAAAGATAAACATCGTGTGAATTGAGCAGGATACGCAGCCGAGCTTGAACAAAGGCCAACTTTAGGCATTGGAAACATGATCCCGTCTGCGAAGCTTTCTTTACATGCCGACCTTGCTCAATCGCACTGATCTCGAAGTCATCTTGCCGCATCGCGGCATCAATCTCTTCATCGATGAGGTTCGTGTCTCGCCCGACCGGTTGTCATCCTCCTCGCGTCTGCGCCTGCGCGACGTGCCTTCCTGCACCAAACTGCTGACCCGCAACGGCCCCACGGGACCGACCTGGTCTGAGCCGTTCATGGCCGAGCTCCTCGCGCTGACCGGAGCGCCGCTGGTGTCGCACGACCTGGCGCCCGGCCACGTCGCCGCATTCGGCATGCTCAGCCGCGTCAAGTTCGGGACCATGCCCTCGCCCGACGATGAAGTCCTCGCCGAGGTCACGGTGCTGCGCAAGCGCGACCAGACGACCTTCTTCAAGGCCCGGCTCGAAAACCACGGGGTCGTCATCCTCGAGGCGGAAGTCGCCTCCTCGGTGGTCGATCTCGCAGTCTTCGCATGCCGGCCGGCGGCGCCCGCCGTCCCCGACGGCGGCTCGCCGATCTGCATGAGCTCCTTCGGCTGGAAGGACAGCCGCCTGCGCCTGCTCGACTGCATCCTCAGCGAGGACACCGTGGCGCACCGCCTGAGCGCCGGCTTCACCTTCTCGGCCTGCCATCCCTTCGTGCAGGGCCACTTCCCGACCGCGCCACTGATGATGGGCGTGCTGCAATGGGCGGCGATGGTCGACGCGGTGTGGCTGGCCTACACCCGCTTCGGCTGCACTGGGAGCACCATCCTCGCCAACGGCTCGGTCAAGCGTGGCGATGGCACCCTGGTCGCCGAGATCAAGGATCTGCTGATCGAGGTCATCGACGGCGCGCCCTACATCCGCGAGACCAAGCGGGTCATCTTCCGGGAGCCGGTGTACCTCACCAACCGTGTCATCGTCGAGGTCACGCTCTGCGTCGCTGCGGTCCAGCCGATCGTGCCCGGGCTCCCAGATAGCACCTGAAACGGCCCAGCTGCGCGCAGTATCGGCCGCCAGGCCTGGGGAACCGCCTTGACCTGAGGACTTTCTACTTGGGTCTTTTCCCGGCCTCGTACGATGTTTCCCGACAACGGTTCGCTGTGTAGCGAACCATGCCTCCGACGCCCCGCTCACATCGCTGACGCGCGTCTCACCTGACGACCGCGCGTCGTTGATCGGGCCTAGTGCGCCCTTGTTAGGAATTCTGTGGAACTGTACGTTGGCAATCTCCCCTGG
>Ga0302314_10020124_pt1 | contig 11051 bp, 10 predicted proteins | sample III_Palsa_N2_3_FD_200533 | JGI IMG/M metagenome (GOLD analysis project Ga0302314, IMG submission 200533) | Peat permafrost microbial communities from Stordalen Mire near Abisko, Sweden - III_Palsa_N2_3 | ecosystem: Environmental > Terrestrial > Soil > Palsa > Peat permafrost | place: Sweden... | reverse complement strand
CGATGAAAGTGACGCCGCTGGCATTGAGGGTCGGGGCACTGGGGGGACCCACCACCAGATTGGCCTCGATCCACTGGTAGACGCCGAAATTCTGGCCGCCCTCGCTGTCGTCGACCGGCTGGTTGACGCCCCAGGGCAGATGCGGATTGCCCATGAGGATCGCGTTGCCGGTCGCACTCCTGGCCGGGGCGATGCCCCAGCCATTCGAGCCGGTCTTCGCCGCGGCCCGCCGCGCGGCGTTGGCGGCCTCGATCCCGCCCGCCTGCCAGGCCGAGATGAAGCCCGGCACGTTTGAGGTTTCGGTCAGGAAGGTGAACCAGATGGTGTTCAGCTCGCCGGCGGTAATGTCCGACGGCACGACCGGCAGGATCGGCTGCAGCGGCGCCAGGATGTCGTCGGGATGCGCCTGGGCGTATTCGTTCACCCCGTCGCAGAAGGCCTGCAGCACGCTCGCCTGGAAGGGGTCGCTCTCAGCCGCCCATTGCTGCGCGCGCGCGGGAATGCCGTAGGTCCGGACCCGGATATCGTAGCTGAGATTGAAGTTGCTCGCACCCGGCCCGAAATACTCGGCCGAGCGCCCGCGGGCGCGCGCCGCGTTGTTCAGCAGGGTTTCGGCGTGATTCTCCATCTGCGCGTAGCCGAGGCCGCGCACCACGGTGGGAATGTCCGGGCCATAGATATGCGGCACGGCATACTGGTCCCAGACAATCGTGCCGGGCGTATCGCCAAGGGCGAAGTCGCAAGCTGTGCAGAACAGGGCGGCGACAGCCAAGAGGGCGGTCAAACGCATCGGCGTCCTCCCTTTCAGAGTGCGGCCCTCCGTCGCTGCGGGAACGGTCGGGGACGACCAATCAGGTCGGCCGAGACTGGGACCATGCCGAACGCGGAGGCTCGTTTATTCTGTCATGAGGAGTAACATGCGGCGATGTTCGCCGGCAACGCGGATCGATTCGAGGCTTATTCTCGGCTGGGGAGGGTGTTTCCAGGCTTCGATGACATGGCATAATTCCGGTCGATACAAAGAGGGCGGTTCGACATGTCCGAGAAGCCGATCGCCGAACGTCTGCAAGTGAAGAACGGGCGCAGATTGGCCGTGATCGGCGCACCCGCAACGACGGATCCCGAAATAGGCGTTCAAGAATTCCGCACGTCGCCGGACCGTGCCGATGTCGTGCTGGTTTTCGCCAAGGACAGCGTGGCCCTCAAAGCGAGCCTGCCGAACACGCTGGCCGTCATTCGCGACGAGGCCATCCTCTGGCTCGCCTATCCGAAATTGACGTCGCCGCTTGCCGGAGATCTGCACCGCGACGTTATCCGTGCGGCCGTCCCCAGCTATGGACTCAATACCGTCAGCCAGATTGCCATAGACACGGATTGGTCCGCGCTGCGGCTGAAGCGGGTCGAACGATAGTCATGGGTCAGTAGGAAGAATAAGAGTGCAGCCGATGGGAGTATCCCCTTGATCGCAGAATCCGTGACGCTCCTGACCGCGCTCGACGGTGTGACCGAGTACTGGTCGCCCAAGGTCGTGGCACAGATCAACGACCAGTATGTCAAGGTCGCCAAGCTTTTGGGCCAATTCGTCTGGCATAGCCATGAGCATGAGGACGAACTCTTCTACGTCCTGCGCGGCCACCTCAAGATCGAATACGAAGACAGGCCGGCGGTCGAACTCGGGGCGGGATCGATGCATGTCGTGCCCCGCGGGGTCCGGCATAATCCGGTCGCCGAGGCGGAGTGCTGGATCGTCCTGATCGAACCGGTCGCGACCAAGCATACCGGCGACACCGAGACGCCACTGACGAAGACGATCGAGCAACAATTGGCGTAACTCCACCATGGCTGCGAAGTGGCGCACCAGGACTCCGGAAATTTCCTGACACCCACTGGACACCCTCGGGCTAAGCTTGCGGCCGTCACCGTCCGAGAGTCCCCCATGCCCGAACTTCCCGAGGTCGAAACCGTCTGCCGCGGCCTCGCCACCGTGCTCGAGGACCGCGTGCTCCAGCGCCTCGATCTGCGCCGCAAGGATCTGCGTTTCCCCTTCCCGATCGGCCTCGCCGCCCTGGTCGAGGGCCGGCGCATCACCTCCGTGCGGCGGCGAGCGAAATATATCCTGATCCATCTCGATGATGGCGGCGTGCTGATCGGCCATCTCGGCATGTCCGGGCGGATGCTGATCGGCCCGGCCGAGGGCATGGTGCTGGAGACGCACGATCATGTCGTGTTCCATACCGATCACGGCATGGCGGTGCGCTTCAACGATGCGCGCCGGTTCGGTTTCCTGGATTATGCCCGGGCCGAGGATCTGCAGCGCCACAAGCTGCTGGCCGAGCTCGGTCCCGAGCCACTCGGCAACGCGTTCAGCGGGCCGGTGCTGGCCGAGAAGCTGGCCGGCAAGCTGTCGCCGATCAAGGCGGCGCTGCTCGACCAGAAGATCGTGGCCGGGCTCGGCAACATCTATGTCTCCGAGGCGCTGTTCTTCGCGCGTCTGCTGCCGACCCGCCTGGCCGGGACCCTGTCGGGCGCCCAGGCCGAGAAGCTGGTGACGGCGATCAAGGACGTGCTGACCCGCGCCATCGCCGCCGGCGGGTCGAGCCTGCGCGACTATGTCCAGACCAGCGGGGAACTGGGCTATTTCCAGCATCAATGGGCGGTCTATGGCAAGGAGGGCGAGCCCTGTCCCGGCTGCACTTGCAAGACCGGCATCCAGCGCATCGTGCAATCCAACCGCTCGACATTCTTCTGTGCCAAACGGCAGCGATAATGGTGTACCCTAGGGCACGATGACTCGCTCGATGCTTCTAGCCGCCCTTCTGCTGACCCTGCTGGCAGCCCCGCTGCCCGGGCAGGCGCAGAGTGTCGCGGCCTCTTACGTCCCCGGCACCGAAGACGTGCCGCTGATGCCGGGCTTGGCCAGCGATGCCGCGGCCGGGCTGGTCTTCGACAAGCCGCAGGGCCGCATCGTCGAGGCCTCGGCCCGCGGTGCGGTCAGCCGCCGCGCCGTGCTCGCCTTCTATCAGGAGAGCCTGCCGCAGCTCGGCTGGCATCCGGCGGATGAGCGTCACTACCAGCGCGACGGCGAAAGGCTGAGCCTGGATTTCGACGGCAGCGACGGCAATCTCGAAGTGGGCTTCACGCTCTCGCCGCATTGAGTCTGCCCCATTTTCTCCCCTGAGGTGGTCATGAGTTACGAAAACATCACCGTGGAAAAGCGCGGTTCCGTCGGGCTGATCGCGCTCAACCGCCCCAAGGCGCTGAACGCGCTGTGCAAGGCGCTGATCGAGGATCTGGGCCACGCCCTCGACGATATGGAAGCCGATGCCGAGATCGGCTGCGTCGTGTTGACCGGCAGCGACAAGGCCTTCGCCGCCGGCGCCGACATCAAGGAAATGGCGTCCAAGAGCTATATGGACGCCTATATGGCCGATTTCATTACGGTCGGCTGGGAGCGGGTCACGACCTGCCGCAAACCGATCATCGCCGCCGTCGCCGGCTATGCGCTGGGCGGCGGCTGCGAAGTCGCGATGATGTGCGATTTCATCCTGGCCGCCGACAATGCCAAATTCGGCCAGCCCGAAATCCTGCTCGGCACCATCCCGGGCTCAGGCGGAACGCAGCGCCTGACCCGCTTCGTCGGCAAGTCCAAGGCCATGGAGATGGTGCTGACCGGCCGCCAGATCGACGCCGCCGAGGCCGAGCGCTGCGGGCTGGTGAGCCGTGTGATCCCGGTGGCCGAGCTGCTGCCGGAAGCGCTCAAGGTGGCCGAGAAGATCGCCGGCCTGTCGCGCCCGATCGTCATGATGGCCAAGGAATGCGTCAACCGCAGCTACGAGACCACGCTCGCCGAGGGTGTGCGCTTCGAGCGCCGGGTGTTCCATTCGACCTTCGCGACCGAGGACCAGAAGGAGGGCATGGCCGCCTTCGTCGACAAGCGCAAAGCCGCGTTCCACCACCGGTGACGCTCCTGGCCCCCAACCCGGCGGTGCTGATCGACGGCATCGCCCGGATCGCCGATCGCTATGACGGCTTCATCCTGGATGTCTGGGGCGTGCTGCATAACGGCGTGGCGCCCTATCCCGGCGTCGTCGACGCGCTCCAGCGGCTGAAATCCGCCGGCAAGAGCGTGGTGCTGCTGTCGAACGCGCCGATGCGCGCCGGCCAGGTCCGGGCCCGCATCGAGAAGATCGGCGTGCCCGGCGCGTTGTTCCAGTCGGTCATGACCTCGGGCGAGGAGGTCTGGCAGAATTTACTCGCGCGCACCGATCCGCTCTATGCCGTGCTCGGCCGGCATTGCCTGTTCATCGGCTCGCCGCGCCATCGCGGCATGCTGGAGGGGCTGGGGCTGGTTGAAGTGGCAGCCCCGGAAGACGCGGATTTCATTCTCGATACCGGCCCGGACGATCTCGACGACGACGCCACGCTTTATCGCCCGATCCTCGAAGATGCGGCCCAGCGCGGGCTGCCGATGCTGTGCGCCAACGCCGATCTCCATGTCATGCATGGCGACACGCTGATCGCCTGCGCCGGGCAGCTAGCGAGGGTCTATGAGGAGATGGGCGGGGCGGTGCGCTGGCACGGCAAGCCGCATGGTTCGGTCTATGCCGCCTGCCTGGAGCTGCTCGGCATCGCCGATCGGGCGGCCATCCTGTGCGTCGGCGATTCCCTGCGCACCGACATTGCCGGCGCCCATGCCGCCGGGCTTGACAGTTTACTGGTCGGCGGCGGGCTTCATGCCGAGGAACTCGGCCTCGTCGACGGCGAACCGCTCGACCCGGTGCTGGTCGCGGCTCTACTGCAGGACCGGCCGCAGCCGCGCTATGTGATCGACCGGCTAGTGTGGTAGCGGGCGCTCAGGATCTGACACCGAATAGCCGCTAAGCCCTTCTCCCGCGTTGAGCGTGTGAAGAAATTAGCGGCGCCTGAGATCCCTTAGTGGGGCGGCCAGGGACGACCGCCCCACTACAGTCCTCGGAGACCGTCGACAATATTTTCACACGCTCGGGTGCGGGCGAGGGCCTCTTAAAGCGATTGTTTGTGCCAGATCCTCAATGATCCGAGCCGTGCAGGATCTGCTCGGCCAGCCCGGTTTCATAGGCGGTGCCGGCGGCGGTGAGGATCGCGCTGTCGGGAAAGCGCGACTTGATCAGCCCCTTGCGTTCGAGCACGACCCAGACCGCCTGGTTGGCGAGGCCGGTGGCGTCGCGCGTCGCCACCACGAAGTGACCCAGATGGAAATGATCGCCATGGGGATGCGGGAAGCCGCCGATCTCGATGCCTTCGGCGGTCGGCTGGCCCTGGCCGGGCAGGGTCGCCAGATATTGCATGAGCGTCAGCGTCTTCAGCTGCAGGGCGTTGAGATTGAGCGGGTTCTTCTTTGGCGGCATGGCGATCGGTCCTCGGCGGGCGCAGGTTTCGTCGAGGCGTAGCCGCTTCCGCGCCGCGCCGCAAGCCCTCGGCGAGCGCAGATCGCCAAACGAAAGGCGCTAAACCGGGGTCCCGTCGGACAGGCTCTTCAGATCCTGACGGAGGCGGCCGGCATCGGCGCCGTCGAGTTCGGCCTCGACCGCGGCATGGACCCGCTGCCAGATCGGTACGGCGGCGGCCAGCACGGTCCGGCCCAGCGGCGTCAGGAGCATCTGCCGGCTCCGCGCATCCTTGGGATCGACCCGTAATGCGACCAGGCCGCGGCGCTCGAGCGGCTTCAGCGCCGCCGTCAGCGTCGTGCGATCGATCGCCAGCAGTGCTGCCACCGCCGCCATGCCCGCAGGCTCGGGCCGGTTCAGCGACATCATCAGCGAAAACTGGCCATTGGTCAGGCCGATCGGCCGCAGCGCCTCGTCGAAGCGCCGCGCCAAGGCACGCGCCGCGCGCTGCACATGCAGGCAGAGACAGGAATCACGAACGAGCAACGTCGTCTCGAAAGGCACGTCGGAACCGGTTGACATGGTCGATATTATGTTGATATCAAGCCATCCTGTCAAGCCGCCACCGACGAGGGCGCGCGCCGCATCTCAAGGGAGAAGACTTCATGTCAAGTTCTCACGGAAGTTTCGCCTGGTACGATCTGATGACCTCGGATACCGGCGCCGCCCAGGCTTTCTACGGTCCTGTCGTCGGCTGGAACGCCCATGATGCCAGCCAGCCCGGTGCGCCCTATACGCTGATGCTCGCCGGCGAGACGCAGGTGGCAGGCGTGATGCCGATGCATGAGGCGGCCGGCGGCGCCAAGCCGGTCTGGCGCGGCTATGTCGAGGTCGACGATGTCGACGCTTCTGCCGATCGCGTCGCCACTCTCGGTGGTTCGGTGCACCGGCCGCCGGCCGATATTCCCCATGTCGGCCGCTTCGCCGTCGTTGCCGATCCGCAAGGTGCGATCTTCCTGCTGTTCAAGGGCTCCGCCGCCATGACGCTGCCGCCGGCCGTGCCGGACAAGCCCGGCTATGTCGCGTGGCGCGAGCTGATGGCCGGTGATGGCGAGGCCGCCTTCACCTTCTATGCCGCGCTGTTCGGCTGGACCAAGGCCGAGGCAATCGACATGGGACCGATGGGCACCTACCAGCTCTATGCCTGCCGCGGCGACACCATCGGCGGCATGATGACCAAGCCGCCGGGCGTGCCCGCCCCGTTCTGGACCTATTATTTCCAGGTCGACGGCATCGAGGCGGCGATCGGGCGCCTGAAATCCGGTGGCGGCACCGTCACCAACGGCCCGCACCAAGTGCCCGGCGGCCAATGGATCGTGCAGGGGCTCGATCCGCAAGGCGGGATGTTCGCGCTGGTCAGCTGGAACAAGTAACGATCTGACGCAAGCCCACCGCACAATCGCCCCCGCCCATTACGCTCCTTCTCCCCTTTCGGCTCATCTGTACACAGATCTTTCGGAGGAAAATCAGGGGTTTGCAGAAATATCCGTCATGCCCGGGCTCGTCCCGGGTACCCATGTCGGTGAGCTGCCGCTGGTGCCTGACGCGAATGCGGCGGCGGCCCGACGTGGATGGCCGGGACAGGCCCGGCCATGACGAGTTTTGTTTGAGCCACTCTTTCTGAAACGGACTCGTGTGCACAGATAAGCCCTCGCATGAGAAAGAGTCCGAAGCGTCTTTTCGCGCCAAGCCCTGGGATTCATGAGTGTCCCGGCCCGATCAATCCTGCTTTCCGTGGGCCAATGTTTAAGGCGACCTTCATTTCGAAAGTCGCACTCTCTGTCCGAGGCCGACCCCGCTGAATCCGTCGGCCCAAGCCAGGGCAGCGAGGGTCGCCAGGTCCATATGCTTAATCTTTGCTTGAACGCCGGCCTCCGGTCGTGGCGCGGGATCGGCTGACACCGATGGCGCGGCTCTTGGCGATTCTGCTCTGCCTCGTCCTCGCCGGCCCGGCCGCGGCCGACGAGATCTGGGGCGAGCTCGCGACCCCCTATTTCAGCCATATCGGCCGCGAAAACGGGCTGCCGCACGACATCGTCATGGACATCGCGGAGGGGCCCGACGGCTTCGTCTGGCTGGCGACCCAGGGTGGGCTGGCGCGCTGGGACGGCTACCGGCTGCGCGTCTTTGCCCATGTCGAAGGCGATGCCGGATCGTTGCCCGACAGCACGATCATGCGGCTGCTGGTCGATGAATCAGGCCAGCTCTGGGCGGCGACGATTTCTGGGATGGTCGCCCGTTACGATCCGATTGCCGAGCGCTTCGAGACCCTGCCGTCGCCGGGCGGCGGCATCGGCGTGCCGGGCGGATTGGTCGGCGACGGCGCTGGCGGGATCTGGGTCGGCGGCAGCGATGGTCTCGCCCATTTCAGCGCGGGCAGCTGGTACCGCGAAAGCCGCGTCACCGGCGATGTCAGCGCCGCTGCCCGCTGCCTGCTGCGCGGGCATGACGGCACGCTCTGGGTCTGCGGTGCGACCAAGCTGTTCCGGCAGGCGCCGCAAAGCAGCGCGCTGGTCGCCGTCGCAGCGCCGCCCGGCGCAGATCCGGTGACATCCCTGCTGGAGGATGACCGGAACCGGATCTGGTTCGGCACCGAGCATGGCGGCGTCGGCCTGCTCGACCCCGTATCGGGGGCACGCCGGCTGCTGGCGCAACCCGACCCGGCTTTGGCGCCGATCCACGAATTGGCGCCCGCCGGCCCGGACGAAGTCTGGGCGGTATCGGCCGGCACCGGCATCGTCACGGCCAGTGCCACCGGCAGCACGGCGCGCATTACCAGCCGCGAGGGGCTGCGCGCGGCCCTCGGGACCGATACGCTCTATGCGGTGATGCGCGACCGATCGGGCATGCTCTGGGTCGGCGGGCTGGGCGGCGCCTGGCTGCACCCGGCCGGGCCCGGGCTCGTCGACACGGTATGGCCGGCCCTCGATCCGCAGCACGGGCCCTGGGGGCTGGATGTGCTCAGCCTGTGCGCCGGTGCGTCGAACCAGCTCTGGCTCGGCACGCTCACGGCCGGGCTGCTGACTCTCGACCCCACGAAAACCGGGCCGCCCGCCATCAGGCGGGCCGATCCGAGCGGGGCCGCCGATGCCTCGGTCCTCGCCTGTGCTGTCGCACCGGACGGAACCGTCTTTGTCGGCCAGCGCAAAGGCATGCTGCGGATCACAAGGGGACCGGCGCAGACCGCGCTCGAGCCGCTGGAGCCGAAGGCCCTCGAAAGCACTGGCGCGGTCCGCTCGCTGCTGGCGACGGCAACCGAGTTATGGATCGGCACCGATGCCGGGCTCGATCGCGCCGATCTGCACGGCCGGATCCTGCAGCATTACGGCTTCAGCGCCGAGGATCCGGAAAGCCTGTCCAACAACAGCGTCGAGCTCATCACACACGATTCGAGCGGTGCCTTATGGCTGGGCACCCATGGCGGCCTCGACCGGCTCGACGCGCAAAGCGGCAAGATCGAACGGATCCTGCCGACGGCGGACCCGACTTCCCTGCCCGGCCCGAATGTCTCCGCGCTGCTGTTCGACCGGCGCGGACGGCTCTGGGTCGGCACCATCGGCGGCGCCGGCATCGGCGTGCTCGAGCATCCCGAGGCCCCGGGCCCGCGCCGGTTCCGGCGGATCGGCACAGCCGAGGGCATGCCCACCCTCAATATCGGGGCGCTGCTCGAAGACGGGGCCGGGCGCATCTGGGCCAGCTCGACCGATGGACTCATCGTCATCGATCCCGACACGCTGCACCCGCACACCCTCGGCCCGGCCGACGGCGTCGTCATCCGCTCCTATTGGGCGCATTCCGGGCTGAAGCTGGCGGATGGCACGCTGCTCTTCGGCGGCCTCAAGGGGCTGAGCGCCGTTCATCCGGAATTCCTCTCGGACTGGTCCTACCACCCCCCGGTCGTGGCCAGTGCGGTGCGGATCGACGGGCGATCGGTCCCGGCCCGCCAGAAGATCGAGCTGCAGCCGGGCGAGCGCAGCCTGCAGGTCGAATTCGCCTCCCTCGATTTCTCGGCACCGGCGCTGAACCGCTATGCCTATCAGCTCCAGGGCTATGACCAGGACTGGGTCGCGAGTGATGCCGAGCACCGCCTGGCCGCCTATACCAATCTGCCGCCGGGCGACTACACGCTGCTGCTGCGCGGATCCAACCGGATCGGCGCCTGGACCGAGCCGCCGACGGCGCTCCAGGTCCGGGTCCTGCCCGCCTGGTATCAGGCCTGGTGGTTCCGGCTGCTGGCCGCGGCCGGGCTTGTGGCGATCCTGGCCGGCATCGTGCAGCTGCGGACCTGGCAGCTGGCGCGGCATCAGCGACATCTCGAACGCGAGGTGGCGCGCCGGACCGTCGAATTGGAGAGCAGCCAGCAGGCGCTGGAGCGCTCCAACGCGACGCTCGCCGCCTCCGCCGAAACGCTGCGCCGGCTCGGCGAAATCGGGCACAGCATCACGGCCAGCCTCGACATGGACCACGTCTTTGCCGCGGTCTGCGGCAATATCGGCGCCATGCTCGAGGCCGATTCGATTGCGATCTGGCTGCTCGATGACCCGCCGACCCTGCTGAAGCTCGGCTACGGCATCGAAGCCGGCCGGACCATGCCGCCGCTCACCATGCCGCTCGACGCGCCCGATCGCGGTGTCGCCCAGGCGGCGCGCGAGCGGCAGGAGATCATGATCGATTACCCGGCCGGCCGGTTCCCGCCGATCCCCGGGACCAGGCCGATGGCGACCGCGCTGTTCGGGCCGCTCCTGGTCAACGATCGGCTGCTCGGCGTGCTGACCGTGCAGAGCGAGCAGCCGGACGCCTATGGCGAACGCGAGCGCCTCGCCTTCACCAGCCTCTGTGCCTATGGTGCCACCGGGCTCGCCAATGCCGAGGCCCATCGCGAATTGGCCCGGGCCAATGCCGAACTCGGCCGCCTCGCCAGCAAGGACACGCTGACCGGCCTGGCCAATCGCCATCGCTTCTTCGTCGTCGCCGCGATCGAGGTCGCGCGCGCCCAGCGCTATCAGCGCAGCCTCAGTGTCATCGTCGCCGATCTCGACCAGTTCAAGCGGGTGAACGACACCTTTGGCCATGCCGCCGGCGATGCCGCCCTGCAGGTCGCCGCATCCTGCCTCGCGCAATGCCTGCGCTCGACCGACCTGGCCGCGCGCTTCGGCGGCGAGGAATTCATCGCCCTCATGCCCGAGACTGGTATCGAAGGCGCGACCCAGGTGGCCGAGCGGTTCCGCGACATGCTCGCCCGCACCCCGATCCGCCACAACGACCTCAGCTTCCCGCTGACCGTGAGCATCGGCGTCGCGACCTGGCTCCCGGGCGAGACCGCCATCGAAGCGGCGATCGAACGGGCCGATAGCGCGCTCTACCGGGTCAAGCGCGGCGGCCGCAACGCCGTCGCCATCGCAGCGGCGGTGCCGCCGGACGCGTGAGGGATGCCGCGGCGAGAGCGATTGAGCCCCTCGCTCGCATTAAGGCTGTGAAAATATACCCTCGGATGATCCCAAACCTTCAGAATCTATGAGGGTGCGGCGGCCGCCGGGTTGGATATCCTGGGTAGTCGACCAAAACCAAACCGGGAGCACCCTCATGGCATCGGAGTTTAATGCGCATAAGCCGGCGACCGCCTTT
>Ga0302314_10020123_pt1 | contig 11052 bp, 12 predicted proteins | sample III_Palsa_N2_3_FD_200533 | JGI IMG/M metagenome (GOLD analysis project Ga0302314, IMG submission 200533) | Peat permafrost microbial communities from Stordalen Mire near Abisko, Sweden - III_Palsa_N2_3 | ecosystem: Environmental > Terrestrial > Soil > Palsa > Peat permafrost | place: Sweden... | reverse complement strand
AGACCGCGTCTACGATCTCCAAAGAGCCAAGGAGCAAACGAATCAATCCCGCTTCGTTTGAGCTATTTGCATTAATTTCACGAATGGTCTGCTGGGTAATTAGCTTAAGCGGCGCCCCAGCGAGCAAGAACGGGTCCCGCAGGAATTGTGACGATCCGAGCGCGAGCATATTTAGTCAAGCACCCGAATCAGGAGGTCCGTAGTCTCATTTACATCGAAATGCTTAGCCAAAGAGAAGTTCTTAATCACCTCTGCAACTGACTCACGTCGTGCACGACCAAGCTTTATTTTCGCGACATCGAAGGAGCGAAAAGCAGCCTCAAAGTTGCTGATGAATAATTTGAACTCATCAGTCGAAACGCTCGACATCGCATCGTAACCTTCTCTAGCGGCAGCGCAGAAGCCGATCAAGTTATTGGTAACCTTGAACCATTGATCGATGGCTGGATCTTTAGCTAGGCGCGCAATTAAATCGAGTACTGTCGAAAATTCAACATCTCCGGCAGCAGGGTTTCTCTCCAAAATCTTATGCGCTAACAACTCATTTAGCTTTTCTTGAATCAGTTTCTGAGAGTCAATATTCACTGACGCACTGAGAAAAGCCATATATCCAACTTCAAAATCGGCGCGACTAAAGACGCCAACTTTGCGCCGCGTTTTACTTTTTTCTGTAGCCAAAAATAATTCATTGTCTCCAAATTCAAAGGCGCTATCCGCCAATATCTCAACCTGGTGCCTCGCCGTCATGGGCTTCTGCCCATTGTTTAAAGTAATCATTCGGTACAATAAATTATCAATGGAAGGGCAAATAATTACATTGACAAATAACGATTGGTCGCCCGGAAAATCTACAGCATCCACCAAAGCCGCATCTTTGGCTCGCTTTAACGTCGATAACCGCTGAATGCCATCCAAGATAAAGCCGCTTGACACGTTCTCTGCAACAAATTTAGCCACATGCTCTATATCGACTAGATCGGTAGGGTTGTCCCTGATAAATGCGAGCGTGATTGGAGGCATGAGACAACGTTTCAGAATGTCTCGCTGCAGACGTTCGTAAAACTTTGGACTTTGAGTGTTGCGTTGTTCGCTCAACTGATTTACGAGAGGGTGCAAATTTTGCAAAGCGTACGAATAGTCGACGCGAGCAAGCGAAACCACGGCACCAACTACCCCGTCGTAATCGTGACTGAACACCTGCATAAACTTCTCCGCTGTGACAGCTAACAAAAAATTACATATTGCGACGGCATTCCCCGCTCACGTCATACAACGCATGCGAGATCTGCCGCAGCGAGTTGTACTTCACCGCCTCGATCAGCTGCTCGAACACATTCCGCCGATCGCGCGCCGTCACCTGCAACACCTTGAGGCTGTCTGAGGCCAGCACATTGCGTGCCTTGCCGTAGCGCTTCACGTTGGCGATCTGCTGGCCCTTCTCTCCTTCGGTGGAACGGATCAGTTCGATCTCGGTGGCGATCTCGCCGCCATGGTCCCTAGCCGACGAGGCGCTCAGGAACGTGTTGACGCCGACCAGCGGCAGCGAGCCATCGTGCTTCTTGCGGTCTTTATTGAACACGCTGTAGTGCATCGACTCTTCCTGGATAGTGTTGCGCTCTGCAGGCATCCGGCTTCCATCGTCAAGCCATCATAAGGCGTCGGGACGATCCGTGCCCGCTGATACCGCCGCAGGTTCCAAGCTATCTGCGCCAATTGCCTCAGCCCGCTTCACCCGGCGCAGGCAAAGTCAGCTCGAAGACGCAACCTCCACCCACCCGCGGCAAACAGCGCACGCTGCCATGGTGGCGATCGGCAATCTGCCTGACCAGGGCCAGCCCCAGTCCCCAGCCGCTGCCGGTTTCCGCGGTATTGGCGGGGCGATAGAACGGTTCGAAGATGCGTTCGCGTTCGGCTTCGGCGATGCCCGGCCCGCGATCGCTGACTTGCAGGATGCGCTGGCCGTGGTCGTCGATGCCCAGCTGGGCATCCACGCCCTGGCCGCCGTATTTCAGGGCGTTTTCGAGCAGGTTGCGGATCAGCCGGCGCAACAGCCGCCCATCGCCGCGGACTTCCGCGGGAACGACCTCGAACGCGATGTCGAGCCGCGAGCTCTCTTCCGCCACCAGCGCGGCCAGATCCACCGGGTCCTGCGGCGGCGCGGTCGCGACGGTGTCCAGTTTGCTGGACAGGAGGATCTCCTCGATCTGTTCGCTGATCTCCGCGCAGTCCTGGCGCATGCCGTGCAGCAATTCGGCGCGCGGTGCCGTCTCGTACAGTTCCAGCGCCAGCCGCACGCGCGCCAGCGGGGAGCGCAACTCGTGCGAGGCGTTGACCAGCATGCGGCTGTGCGCTTCGAGCAGGCTCGCGACGCGGTCGGCCATGCCGTTGAAGCTGGCCGCCAGGCTCGACACTTCATCCTGGCCGGATACCGGAGCGCGCACGCTCAGGTCACCACCGCCGAAACGATCGACATCGCTGGCGAGCGCTTCGAGCCGTCGGGTCAGCCGGCGCACGACCGGGTACGTGCCCAGCGCGACGGCCAGTGCAATCAAGCCGATCAGGGCGAGCCCACCCAGATGCATTTGCAGCGAGTCCGTATGGGTGCGGGCGACAACCACGCGGCCCTCGTCGAGACGGATCAGCCGGGCCGCGTACATGCCGTGGCCCGGTTTGCTCTGCTCGATCACGGCGGGGCTGCTGATCCCGGCCTGATTGCCTGCGCTCGCCAGGCGGATTCCCTGCCGGTCATACAATGCCAATCCTTCGATCGGCGGCACCACCAGCCCGGCCAGCGACGTCTGCAACGCGTCGACCGACCCCCCTGCTGGCAGCGCCTTGCTGATCAGCGCCGCCGTGAAGCGGTCGTGGTCCACGTTGGCGGCGCGCTCGGCGGTGAATTGCCACAGCACCGCGAAGAGGATGACCACCACCACCAGCGAGGCCAGCGTGGTCAGGTAGATCCGTACGTACAGGCGCTGGATCACAGCGGCGCTCCATCGTCCTGCACCCGGGTGAACAGGTAGCCGACTCCGCGCAAGGTGAGGATGCGCTTGGGCTGCTTGGGTTGATCCTCGATCGCGGCGCGGATATTGGAGATATGCACGTCGATGGTGCGGTCGAACGCGTCCATCGCGCGCCCCGCCACGCAATCCAGCAGCTGGTTGCGGCTGACCACGCGGCCGGCGCGTTCGGCCAGCGTCAGCAGGATGTCGAACTGGTAACTGGTGAGGTTGCGGCACTGCCCGTCCAGGCGCACCTGGCGCGCCTCGCGGTCGATCTCCAGCCTACCGAAGCGCAGGATCGGATTGACCAGCGCGGTACCGCGACGCAGCACCGTGCGCAGCCGGGCCAGCAGTTCGCGCGGGTCGAACGGTTTGGGCAGGTAGTCGTCGGCGCCCAGTTCGAGACCGACCACGCGATCGGTGGCTTCGCCGCGCGCCGTGAGCATGATGATCGGCACGCCGGTGGATTCGCGCAGCTGGGTGCACACATCCAGGCCGCTCGCATCGGGCAGCATCAGGTCGAGGATGATCGCGTCCGGCGGCGCGCGGCGCTGCTCGGCCAGCGCAGCACTGGCGGTGTGCCGCGAGGTCACCTGGTAGCCACTCTGCGACAGGTATTGCTCCAGCATCCCGCACAGGCGCTCGTCGTCGTCGATGATCAGGATGCGTTGGGACACGGCTTGGCTCACTGGCTGGCGGAGGCAGCTGCCGCCCGTGCTTGGCGGCAGCTGCGGATCATGAGGGGCGCATCACATGGCGTGATGATGCGCCATGTGCGAGTCCATCATCTGGTCGATTTCAGCGCCCAGTTTCACACGTTGCGCGGGTGTCAGGATGCGCGCGACCGCCACCGCGGTGTACGACAGGCGGTGACTGGCCGACAGTGCCAGGCGATCCTGCTCGGCGCGCAGGGTCGCGATGGCCGTATCGTCGATCGGGTCGGCGGCGAGCAGCGCCTTCAGGCGGCCGAAGGAAGCGTGGTAGTTCTGCATGTCGGTGTGTTCGGCGGTCATCGCCTGCTTCATGAGGGCGTGGATCTGCTGCTTCTGCGCATCATTGGCACCGGCCTCGGTCAGCACTTTGTCGAAATGGGCGTGCAGTTCTTCCGGCGATTGGGCGCCGCCATGCATATGCTGGAAGAAGGAGCCGCCATTGTCGGTGGTGCTTGCACCGACTGCGCGCGCCAGGTTCGGCACGGCCAGATACACGGCGGTCGAGCCGACGGCGAGTGCGGCAACCAGCGCGAAGCTGCGCAGCAGCGTGGCCTTCCAGTGCGGGCTACGGGATGAAGCCGGGGTCAATGCGGTTGTTGTCGTGTTTTTCATGACGGGTACCTGTAGTTGGAATGTGGGGAATGGCCGCGACCATCTGATCGGCGGACAGGTACAGCGTGGCCGGCGCTTGTTCAGCCCGAACAAGCGCCTTGTAAAGATTTATTTAGAAGCCACGCGGCATCGCCGCGACCCGCGCAGCGTGCGTGGGCGGTTTGCAAATCTTTACCTGACCCAGACATTCCCCAAAGACGCTGCCGCTAGCTTGTCGGCCAGCATGGCGATCCCCGACATGCACCGCCCATAGGAATGATTGCGATGCACCACGATGCCGCGATACCCACCGACTCGTCCCTGCAGCGCACCCGTACTGCGGGAATCGCCATAGCAGCAGCCACCATCATCTCGACGATTTTCGTCGCGCTCGATCACGGCGGTGGCGGCAACAATCCGCTGGAAATTATGCAAGGCATCGCCAGGCTGCAGGGACTGAAGGAACTGGTGCATGCCGTGGCCATCGCCAGCGTGTGTGCCTTCGCGTTCGGCTATGCCACGCTGGCACGACGACTGGGACTGCACCGGCCGCTGGTGCTGGCGGGCCTGACCACCTACCTGATCGGCTGCATCGCCATGATCGGCGCGACGATCACGGACGGCTTCGTGACCACGCATATCGCGATGGATGCGATCACCGCCACGCCCGAACGCGTCGCCTTTGCCTACAACCTGATCCGCTACGCCGGCGTTGCGCTCAACGACATGGCGAAGCTGGGCTGGCTGCTGCAGGCAGCCGGCACACTGGCCTGGTCGGCTGCCCTGGTGCAGGAGCGCGGATTCCATCGCACAGCCGGTGTGGTCGGCGTGCTGTCGAGCCTGCTGGTCATCGCCCTGATCGCCGGGTCGGCAACGTACATGACCATGACTTCCCTGCTCAGCATTCTGGTGGCGCAGTTGATCTGGAATGTCGCGGCGGCTGTGCTTCTCGTGCGCAAGCCGGCTAACTCCGGAGCATTCTCGCGGCAGGCAGATCGCGACGCTGCCATGCAGGTGATGACGTGAGCCAATGACGCATGGCTCGACAATGATGAGGGTTCAATTGAAAAGGCCGCCTTTCGGCGGCCTTTTTATTACTGGCTTATTGCAGTTCATCCGGCTTGAACGAATACCCATGCTTCTTCCAACCCGACGCGATGCCCATGTCGTAACCGTAGACCAGAGTCACCACAACGGCATCCTCGTTCGCGATGTCCGGGTCGGCTTTTGCCATCAGCTGCGCGATGCGCTTGGCCATGGCGTCGTCCTCGGTCAGTGGCGCATCCAGTCGCAGCGATGACTGCAGGGAATGCGTGGTCCTGCCGTTCACGGAGGTCCATCCGCGTACGACTTGCGCTGTCATGACGTGTGGCTGGGTCGACAGCGTTTGGTACAGCGGCAGGATGCCGGCGAAAGTCTGGGTCTGCGCGAATCGGCTTGCTACCGCAGGCGCGCTCAGGGCGATAACAGCGAGCAGAGCCACCACGACGATATGCCCACGCCACATGATGGGAAACGGCACTGCTTGCGCGGCACGATCGAAACGCTCCACGTACGAACCCACCACCAGATCGTGAAGAGACTGCCGTGTGCGGCGATTGAAAATGTAAAGGTAGATGATGGCGAACATGCCGCCGAATATGACAAGGGCGAACAGGTAACCCAACGGCGTCGACATCGCCAGCTTGGGATCGAGCGGCAGGCCATTGGCAAAGAATGGAATTCCCAGCACGACGTAGCGCAGCAGCGAGCGTGGCAATGACAGCAACTGGTCGTGGGCATCAACGACACGCACACCAAGCCAGCGCTTGCCGAGTGTCTGCCCGGCACCGATGCGGCTGTTGCAGATACCGAAATAGGCCAGCGCAATCACAAAGCCGATCAGCTTCGCATAGGCGCCCATACGCGCGAACGTATCGAAAAGCAGCGCACCCAGAATCCAGCCAACAATACCGAGCAGAATCAGGTCGATCACGAACGCGCCTAGACGGCGCCAGAAGCCGGCAATCTTCCGATCCGGCCAGCCTTCCCCATGCAGTGCGTCCATGTACTTCCCCCTGAAGTTGGGACATCTTGCCGCAAGAACCATCAGGAGGCGAGGTGCGCTGCGACAAATGAGCCAACTCAATGTCGATGATCAGCTGGATCGACACCGCGCCATTCCCCCACGCCATTTCCCGAGCACGCTCACATTTTGCCGTGAAGTACCGATGCTAGGCTTTCCCGGCAAAGGATTTCAGAGTCCGCTTTTCCAAAGGAGTTCGCATGTTTCCATTCCAGCTTGCATCAGTGCCGCGGCGATCCCGCGGCAAGAGATCCACGATCAGGAGCACCCGCATGAAAACGGCAAGGACGCTCACCGTCACCTTCGCATTGCTCGTCTACGGGGCTGCCGCAACCGCAAGCGACAGCAGAAGCCAAGCCATCAAGAACCATGCGCCGAAAGGCATCACGACTGCGTTCTATACATGCGTCGACAAAGCGGACTCCGACACTGTTGCTGTTGCCGCCTGCCTTTCCGCCGAGCAAACCAGACAGGACAATCGGCTGAACACCACCTACAAGGCGCTACTCGGCAAGCTGGCTCCCAAGGCGAAGGATGCGCTCGTCCGTGCTGAACGTGAGTGGCTGAAATTTCAGGAGACGAACGGTGAGTTCGAAAATTCCATCTACGGCGATGAAAGCGTCGCCAACCTCCAGTTGACGCAGAACGAGATATTCCGCATCTGCGAACGTGCCAACGCATTGGACACTTATCTGATCGTTGCCAACATTCAGTAACCACACTCTTATTCAAGGACGAAGACCATGCCCTATCTCAATACGCACGACCTCGATTCATTGACTGGCGCCACGTATTTCGTGGTGGGCCGCGGAACGGAGGGCGGACAGTCTTCCTATCATCTGAGCATTGCCGGAGTGACCACGGGCACATCCGATCCGAACTGGGGTAACGCGGACAAGATAAAGGCAAACAGCGGCTATTCGCTGGGCACCATCCAGGTCGATCTCGGCCAGCGTGGCACTTGGGCTCTCGGAGCGACTGATGGTGCGGCGCTGAAGCAAGGCGAGACCACCTACGTAGACGGCATCATCGAACAGGCGTCCAAGTATGCCAAGGATCATGACCTTGAATTCACGCAAGACCACTCGCAGCTTCGCGCGAACCTGCTGACCCACGGTAACGGCGAACAAGGGCGAAGCACCCTCGCCTTCATCGACAAGGACACCCGAGACAGCATCAATGCATGGGCGTCCTCGGAAGACGGGGAGAAGTGGATACATAGGAATGTTGACTATCCACAGATCCGACATGCGACCGAAACAGCCATGTCCATGCTGGATAAATACGGGAAGAACATTCCGGAAGATCATCGTCTGGAAACGGTTGCCATCCTGGCAAAAACCGCAAATCAGATGCCATCCCAGATGGCTGGGTTCAAAACGGTATTGAAGAACGGCGGCAACTACGACGATGTGCTTGCGAAGGCCAACGAAATCAGCAGCGCATATGACTACTACGACGGCCCGAAGGCCGCAGCGCTTGCAAAACGGTACAAGGACGCATACAAGGCCCAAGAGAATGCAGCCGCTCTCGACCGCGCACATGCCAAGGTAGGCGATGCGAATTTCAATCCATCGAAGTCGGCAAGCGACCAGGACATCAAGGAAGCCATGAAAGCGATCGGCCAAGGGGGACGTGCCCACACTCCGGGCGACCATGGTTCATTGCGCTTGGGATCGCACGGCGACAAGGTCATTGGTTTGCAGACCGATCTCGCCACGCTGGGCTTCACCGACGCGCATGGCCGCGCGTTGCATCCGGACGGCGATTTCGGCCCTGGTACGAAGGCAGCGGTCGAGAAATTCCAGCATGCGCATCACATGACGCCAGATGGGATCGCCGGCCCGAAGACGCTGAACGCCTTGCGGATGGCCGTGCACTCGCCACAGCCGACTCTTGCAGACACCACACACCCCGGCAACGGAATGTACCTGCAGGCACTGAACGCCGTGCATCGCCTGGATGCACAACAGGGACGCACACCGGATCAGCGCAGCGATAACCTTGCGGCATCACTAACCGTCGCCGCCCACGGCAACGGCATGAGCCGGGTCGATCATGTCGTGCTGAGCGATGATGCCACCCGCGCCTATGCGGTACAGGGTGACATCAACTCTCTGTTCAAGCGCTATACCGACGTCAACGTGGCCCAGGCGATCAGCACATCCGTCGCCCAAAGCAGCGTTCACTGGCAGCACGATATTCAACAGCTCGCACCAGCCCAGACCACGCCGCTCATGCAGCAGATGCAAAACCCGCAGATGGATCAGCCGGTGATGCAGCGTTCACCGTAGAGGTTTCGCAGAATCCTTACGCCGCAATACGCTCGATCTGTTCGACTTTCTTGCCCAGCACACGATGCGCTTCTTCCAGATCGAAGTCCGCTTGGAGGCCGAGCCAGAATCGCTCGCTGGTGCCCAGAGCAGCGGCGAGACGCACGGCCGTATCCGCCGTCACACCACGCTTGCCGAGCACGATCTCGTTGATACGACGCGGCGGCACGCCGGCGGCACGCGCCAGCGCGTTCTGGCTGATGCCCATGGGAGTAAGGAACTCCTTGAGCAGAATTTCACCGGGGCGTGGATTAGACAGCGCGGACTTGCTCATATCATCTGCACCTTGCTCAAGCCGCTTCGGCATCACGCCTCAAGCCACCGGATTCCTGCAGATGTCGATGCAATGACTCGGCACTCAGGTCGAATCCATTGGGCCACGCAAGTGCGCCAAGCTCGATGAAGTGGCGCGAGAAGAATTGCGGATCACTCAATGGTGCGGTCACCTCGGTGGCCGCTTCGACGAAGGGCGTGAAGTCGTATACGCCCATAGTGTTGTCAGAGAAACGCAAAAGCAGCCGGTAGCCACCTTTCGACTCGATCGATTTCAGCTTAATCATTGTCGGCTCCCGGAATTCGGCTCAGCGGCTGCAGGGCCTGCGCACGGGCCCAATTCTGCTCCAGCTCGGCGCGATGGTCGAGACACCACCGGCGAACGAGCGCCAGCGCACGGCCGGGCAAATCGCCTTGCACAAGCATTCCGTCCGCTATGGTGATCAACGCCTCGTCCCCCTGATATTCCACATGGATATGCGGCGGCGCGTGGTCAGCAAAGTACATGCGCACGTAAATGCCGAAGAAGCTCGAGATGATGGGCATGGGTTCGCGTTCCTTGCGAATGGATTTGGCGCAATGAAGATTACCGCGAGCATCCGCCCCTTACCCTGCCCTCTCCCCTCAGGGGAGAGGGTTCAAGCGAATCGCTTACATGTTGCGACGGTATTCGCCGCCCACGTCATACAACGCATGGGAAATCTGCCCCAGCGAGTTGTACTTCACCGCCTCGATCAACTGCTCGAACACATTGCGCCGGTCGCGTGCCGTCACCTGCAACACCTTGAGGCTGTCTGAGGCCAGCGCGTTGCGCGCCTCGCCGTAGCGCTTCACATTGGCGATCTGCTGCCCCTTCTCCTCTTCGGTCGAACGGATCAGCTCGATCTCGGTGGCGATCTCGCCGCCGTGGTCCTTCGGCAGGAAGGTGTTGACGCCGATCAGCGGCAGCGAGCCGTCGTGCTTCTTGTGCTCGTAGTACATCGACTCTTCCTGGATCTTGCCGCGCTGGTACATGGTGTCCATCGCGCCGAGCACGCCGCCACGCTCGCTGATCGCCTCGAACTCCTTGTACACGGCCTCTTCCACCAGGTCAGTGAGCACGTCGACGACGTAGCTGCCCTGCCACGGGTTCTCGTTGAAATTGAGGCCGAGTTCCTTGTTGATGATCATCTGGATCGCCACCGCGCGGCGCACACTTTCTTCGGTGGGCGTGGTGATCGCTTCGTCGTAGGCGTTGGTGTGCAGGCTGTTGCAGTTGTCAAACAGCGCGTACATCGCCTGCAGCGTGGTGCGGATGTCGTTGAACTGGATCTCCTGCGCGTGCAGCGAACGGCCGGAGGTCTGGATGTGGTACTTCATCATCTGGCTGCGGCTGCTGGCGCCGTAGCGCTCGCGCATGGCGCGCGCCCAGATGCGGCGGGCCACGCGGCCGATGACGGTGTACTCCGGGTCCATGCCGTTGGAGAAGAAGAAGCTGAGGTTGGGCGCGAAGTCGTCCACGCTCATGCCGCGCGCGAGGTAGTACTCGACGATGGTGAAGCCGTTGCTCAGGGTGAAGGCGAGCTGGCTGATCGGGTTCGCGCCCGCTTCGGCGATGTGATAACCGGAGATCGACACCGAGTAGAAGTTGCGCACCTTGTTGTCGACAAAGTACTGCTGGATGTCACCCATCATGCGCAGCGCGAATTCGGTGCTGAAGATGCAGGTGTTCTGCGCCTGGTCTTCCTTGAAGATGTCGGCCTGCACGGTGCCGCGCACCGCCTGCAAGGTTTCCGTCTTGATGCGCGCGTAGGTTTCCGCATCGACCAGCTCGTCGCCAGAGACGCCGAGCAGGCCGAGGCCCAGCCCTTCGTTACCCTTGGGCAGCTCGCCGTGGTACTGCGGGCGCTGCACGTCCTTATAGATCGCAGCGATCTTCTTTTCGGCGGCGGCCCAGCGGGTCTCGTCCGCGCGCAGGTACTTCTCGACGTTCTGGTCGATCGCGGTGTTCATGAACATCGCCAGGATCATCGGCGCGGGGCCGTTGATGGTCATGGAGACGGAGGTGCTGGGCGCGCTGAGGTCGAAGCCGGAGT
>Ga0302314_10020122_pt1 | contig 11052 bp, 8 predicted proteins | sample III_Palsa_N2_3_FD_200533 | JGI IMG/M metagenome (GOLD analysis project Ga0302314, IMG submission 200533) | Peat permafrost microbial communities from Stordalen Mire near Abisko, Sweden - III_Palsa_N2_3 | ecosystem: Environmental > Terrestrial > Soil > Palsa > Peat permafrost | place: Sweden... | reverse complement strand
CGTATTCGCCGCGGTGCTCCAACACCATCTTCACGGCCCGATCCCGGACCTCAGGGGAAAACTTGCTTGCTCTCATGGCTCCATCTTCTCAAGAGTTGGAGCCTCCGAGATTTCCGGGGCGGTTCAGGAAGCTGGTTGGCCAGAAGGCACCCCTGAAGCTCAAAGAAATCTGGGCGATCCGAGTTCGCCTGCAGCTCGAGCATCGCGCTCGGGAACTGGCGCTGTTCAATCTCGGCATCGACAGCAAGCTTCGGGGATGCGACCTGGTCAGACTCAGGGTGCAAGACATCTGCCACGGCAATCGCGTAGGCTATGGGCCCGCAGCCGGCCAATTGCAGCCGTTCGCGCGTGACGGCTTCGGAGTAGGCCAGCGCTGCCGAAACAGCGCCGCGAGCCAATAGGACGTGGTGACACGCTGGCCGTCGAGCGACGCGCTCTCCGCTAGCAAGAAGGTGTCATTGCAGGCAACTGCCCGACATAGGCTTCGGTCGGCGTTCAAAAAACGATGGGCGCGCTCAGCTGTTGAACGATGTTTGCCGGCCTGACGCCGTACAACTCGTCGCGGCCGCAGCCTCGATCAATCCACGCCAGCGCCAACGCCTCGTAGACCGGAACCCAGCTGTCCTCCACGCGGAGTTGCATCTCCGGGTTGGGAAGGTAGTAGCCGTTGCGCGCACGCATCCACAGCTTTCGCGCCGGTCGGTAAGTGCTACCGCTCTCGGCGCGCGCGAGGACTTGGTTGACATACGTGCGCTTGCGGCGCTTGTCCGGCCACAGCCAGACTGGAAGAGCGACATCCGGCGAATGCCTTGTCGAAGGAACCGGGCTTGAGAAGATCGGCCTCGAACAGCCGTGAGCTTTCTGGGATAAGCTTGCTGGAGCATGCGCAGTGGCTGAACCTTGTCCTGTTTGTCCAGACTTCGGACGGTTGCGTGCACTGTGTAGTCGTCGGCGTTGTTCGTCAATCCCTGTGCCCCAGGATCCGGCAGTTAGCCGCGCCCGCATGTCGACCAGGCTCACTTGAGCGTATCGCCGGCCGGCCATGAGCAGCCGGTCGCGGCAGACTGCTTTGGGGTAACGTGGAGGCGAGCGAGCCTCGACGGCCCCGCCTCCGCGCCGCATCGCGCCGCGCGGTCATCCAAGGAGGACGCCCATGGCCTATTCGATGAACCAAGTCGCGCTGTACCTCAACCTCGCGTGCTCGCGCGTCCAGGCGGACGGCGACATGCGCTATCTCACCGGCCGGGCCGGCACCGGCACGCTGACCGGCGGCGGCCAGAACCAGGAGACGCAGATCCTGTTCGTGCGCGACGCCTTGTGGATCGCCAACAACGACGACGCCGACTCGCAGCTGCAGAAGAAGATCCTCGAGAAGCTGCGCATCGGTACGCCCGAGGCGCTGGTCGAGCACGTCGACGCCTTCCAGGCGCGCGTGTTCAAGCGCCGCCGCAACGGCCGCGAGGAGATGTTCGTGCCGCCCGCCTCGCCGGCCGAGATGCTACTGTTCGAACTCGCGAGCCTGGACGACAAGGGCGACGAGCGCGAGGTCGCGTACCCCGACGCCATGGATCTTCCGACGACCGGCGCAGGTGCGCCGGCCGGCTACTCGCTCGGCTCAGGCGGCAAGCCGCCGGTATCAGGCATCGTGTTCGTGACCGGTAGCTACGAAGGCAAGGATGGCACCGGCGACAACGAGCACGCGGAGCAGAAGCTGCTGGCGGCGCTGTCCCAGGTGCCGGAGAGCATCCGTGGCACGCTGGCGCTGTACGGCTGCAAGCGGCAGTGCCAGGTCTGCGCCGATGTCTTCGGCGAGGCGCTGCCGCGCCTGCGCGCGAGCTATCGCTACGTCAACTGCCGCGCCCACGACGACACCAAGGTCAGCAACTACGCGGCGCAGGCGCATCCGTCGGGCATCAAGGCGCTGGACGTCGACCGCTACTTCCCGGCGTGAGCGGTGTCCGCGACGGCGCGTCGCGGCGCGACGAGGCCCGTGGCCCGACGGGCCCCGTCGATCGTGTCCTGGCCGATGCGCGCCGCGGCCTCCCAGTGCACGGGCTGCAACGCGGCGCGCCGCTGCTCGCGCTCAGCGGGCGCCAGCTCGAAGACCTGACTCCCGTGACGTTGTATTCACGGGCGCGGATACCGGGCATTCCGCGATCGCCAAGAACTGCCTCAATTTGACGAGGCAGGATGCCATGCTCGCGGCGACCTACGAGCACTAAGGCGAGCAGCCGCCTTTGCATTTGGCGCCAAAGCTGACCGCGGAGGATGACCTGGCCTCCGAGAAATTCAAAGCGATCTCGGCCGCCGCGAAGCTGTTGGCATTGCAAGCCGATTCGTCGACGGTCAATGCACTGCGGGATCGGATCGCGCGACTTTTCGATGCTTGTAGCTTGTCGAGCTCGAGTCGTTGACGGAACGTCTGGTGGCTGCCGTTCGGACTGCAGCGACGGAGGGCTGCTCAGCGTCTACGGCGATGCGATCCCGTGCCTGCTGCGGGCGGCACGCGCGCTACTGGTCGGTCGGACATGTCCAGCATGTCTGCAATTGCCGCTAACCTGAAGGCGCAAGAGCTTGGCCATGAAGCGCATCTCCGTCCAGGCCAGACCCGTTCGGCGCCGACAGATGCTCGCGGATCGGCGAGCCGTAGCCGTTCGCGCCCGGCGGCCTTCGGGCAACCGGGCATGACTGACGCAGCGACGCGATTCAAGGTGACGACCAAATGGCCGAATAGGCGTGTTGCAGCGGGCTTTCTCGCGGCTTGACGACAGGTACGGCCTTTCATCATGTCGTACGTCCAAAGGATTCGCCATGTTCAACTGGTTTGACAATCTTCGGATCGGCAACAAACTGCTGACCGTGCTGACCTCGGTACTGATCTTCACGGTTCTCGTCGGAGGCTTGGCGGTTGCGCAACTCGACCACGTCAGCGCTGACGCGCGCCTGTTGGCCAACAACGCGCTGCCGCGGGTGCGCCTGGTCTCAGCCATGCGTGCTGCCGTGCTCGAGATGCGTGCCGCCCAGTACGCGCACATGCTGTCGGACTCGGAGGACGAGCAAAAGGCACTGAAGGTTCGCATAAAGGCACTTGCCGACACACTGACGACCACGCGCAAGAAGTACGAGCCCCTCGTGGCATCTGCGGCGGAACGCGCCGCCTACGAAACTTTCGCCCAGCGTTGGAACGACTACCTCACAGGCAACGAGAGGGTGCTGTCGTTGACTGGCGATTTCGGCACGAAGGCGATGGACGGCGACTATCGCAAGTTGTTCGACTCGATGAACGAGAGCCTGTCGGCGATCCTTCAGCTCAACGACCGCAGCGCCGACGCGCAGGTGCAGGCGACCGAGCAGACCGCGACACAGACCCGCGTCGTGATCCTGGTGGCCGTCGCGGTCGCCGTTGCCGTGGGCCTGGCCTTGTCCTTCGTCATGGCGCGGCGAATCGCCGCTTCCCTGGGCGAGGCGTCTCGCAGCGCGCGCGCGGTCGCCAAGGGCGACTTGACGCGCCATATTCCGCGAGGCGGCAACGACGAGGTCGGGAGCCTGCTCGCCGCGCTGACAGAGATGCAGACCGGGCTACGCGAGTTGGTCAATACCGTGCGTGAGGGGGTGGAATCCGTCGCGGGGGCCTCGTCGGAAATCGCGTCCGGCAACCTGGATTTGTCCAACCGCACGGAGCAGCAGTCGAACAGCCTCCAGGCGACGGTCTCGGCCATCCATCAAATGGCTGCCAACATCCGCCAGAACACCGAATCGGCCAGCCAGGCCAACGAATTGGCACGCAGCGCTTCGGAGATCGCCGTCCGCGGCGGCGGCGCCGTGCAGGAAGTCATCGTCACAATGGAGGAAATCACCGGGGCGTCGCGCAAGATCGTCGACATCATCGGCGTGATCGACGGCATCGCGTTCCAGACCAACATCCTGGCGCTCAATGCCGCCGTCGAAGCGGCGCGCGCGGGCGAACAGGGTCGTGGCTTCGCGGTCGTCGCGGCAGAGGTGCGTCTGCTCGCCCAGCGATCGGCGACGGCTGCCAAGGAGATCAAGACGCTGATCGGCGCGTCGGTCGACAAGGTCGAGACGGGTGCGAAGCTGGTTCAAGGGGCGGGCAAGACAATGAGCGAAATCGTCGGCTCGGTTCAGCGCGTGAGCGACATCATCAGCGAGATCTCGTTGGCCGCATCCGCTCAGACATCGGGTATCGACCAGATCAACGAAGCCGTGACCCAGCTGGATCAGATGACGCAACAGAACGCGGCGCTGGTGGAGCAAAGCGCCGCGGCTGCCGAGAGCCTGAAGGATCAAGGCAGTCGCCTGCATGTGGCCGTGGCGAAGTTTCAGCTTCAGTGAGCCCTTCGCCTGCGCGCGGCGTCGCTAGTTCCGACCCGGCAGGAACGTTCCGGTCATCCTGACCTTGTCCTGGTGGTGCTGCAGTTCCGACTGCACGTTGCAGCGGCATGTGCACATTCGCCCCGAAGGTTCCATCGACGATGCCTGGAGCGCGGCTTGGCGACCCGATGTCCGCTTGCCGGTAAACAGGTCCGCCATGCTGTTCCGGTTTCATGTCTCCTCGGACGCCCGGCATCCAGAGGCTCCCCGATTCTGGTGTTGACCACGCCATGGTGGAGACCTGACCCAACCGGACAACTACGGATGCAGGGGTTGCCGTGATGCGCCTTTCAGGTGGGCGCCGCTCGATCGAAGAGTCCCTGCGGCCCTCGGCCTCGAACCGCCGAATCCACTTGCAGCTCGCACGTCGGCTGACGCCTGCACCGTCCAGCCGTGTTCGAGCAATCTTTCAACGAGCGGGGCTCGACCTTTGTGCGTCGATCTTGCGTGCCTATGGCTGTTCATCCGTTCCCCTGATCCGAGCGTCTGGTTGTGTGGCAACTCCAGCTTCTCGAATCGGAGACGGGTGAACGACCTCCCTGGGCATCACGGCTAGGGCGCGATGCGGTAGACGGTTCCAGCTGCCGCAACCCCGGAATATCCATAAGTCGTGCCGTACCACGAACCCTTGCGCGCCACGACAGCTCCAACGGGAACAGCGCCATTGGCGTCATTCGCGAACGTGAACAGCGTTCGTTCCTTCCAGGCAGTCTGGTGCTCGTCCGGGTGTACGAGCTGCACGATCGCGCCGAATTGACCAGGACCCGCGTTGTTCGTCCCGCTTGCCGTGGCAATCAGATTGCCGTCGAGCTGCCTTGCAAGCGCTGAATCAGCCGGGTAGCCGCTGTCGGCGCCGCCGCTGAAATTCCAGAGGATCTGCTGCGTCCACTGGTCGTCGCCGAGGCGGGAGCGCTCGAGCTTGAACGCAACGCCACACCCGGCGGGCGCCCCTGCAGGCGCAGGACAGTTGGACGACGGGTAGCCCCCCTCGTTGGTCATGCCATAGAGGTTGCCCTCCCCGTCGATGCTGAGCGAATTGAAGGCGCCGGTACCGTTCAGTCCGTCGAAGGTCCACACGGTGGACTTGATCCAATCGCGGGACCACGGAGTCGGCCGCGCCAATTTGAAGACTTCGCCGCACCCGACAAATGGTGCGCAACCCGAAGGCGCCGTGGAGCCACCCGAATAGGCGATGCCGTATATCGATCCGGCATCGTCGATCAGCGGGTTTCCGAACGGACCGTCGGCCGCGCTGCCCCCAGTGAAACTATGCAACCTCTTGTAGGTCCATCCGCCTTTGCCAGCACCGGGTGGCGTCAGTTCGTAGACGGTTCCACAACCGCCATTGCAGCTGCCGCTGCCGCCCCACGTGAAGCCGTAGAGCTTGCCGTCGAAGATCGTCAATCCGGACGGCGCGAACCCGTCGTCGTTCCCACTGAACGCGTGCAGGACGGTTTCGTGCCAGGCACGCTCGCCCTCGGCGGGTGGCTGCAGTTCGAACACGACGCCGCAACCGACCGGCGTCCCGTTGTAGATGCAAGCCGCCGCCGCACCGCCGCCACCGAGATTGCTGACGCCGTAGAGATTGCCTGCGCCGTCGCTGATCAAGTTGGTCGGGCCGGCGCCATCCGTGCCACCCGCGAAGCTGTAGAGAGAATCGAGCGTGTACTTGTCGCTGCCATCGGCGGACGCGATCAATTGAAATACCGTGCCGTTGCCGCTGGCGCCGCCGTTGACTGTCGTGCCGAAGAAACTTCCTCTTGGGCCAGGTACCAGGGCCGCGCCGGGATTGGCGCCGTCGGCACCTCCGCTGAACGTGTAGAGCGTCGTGAGTGTGGCCGCGCTTGCGGAAAGAGGCGTTAGCGCCGCGATAGACAGGGCGGCCATCAACATCGGGATTTTCATCATTTGCTCCGGGTGGGTTCAGTATTGACGAAGCGTTCATTGTCGGAATGGCCGGCCGGTGCGATAGGCCAGGGCGTGACAAAGAGCGGACCAAATCCGCCATGCCGCGAGACGTGTCATGCAAGACGGACGCACGAGGATCGCCAGACCCTCGACGGTCACTTCCGAGAGCCCTTGTCGGCCACGGAGCGATCGAATGGCTTCCGGGCCGCGTGCCGGCTGGGGCGTGCCACAATCTGCTGCGCCGAGAGCGCTTGCCGCCCGCGTACGCATCGTTTCGAGGGCTGGCGATTTCTGTTTGGGAATCCACCGCGTTATGCGACAAATCCAGGTCTATGTCGTGCTGCCGCCGCGCGTGCTTCTTCTCGATGTTGCCGGCCCACTGGAAGTGTTGCGTCGTGCCAATCAGGTGCAGTCTGGCGTCCGCTTCGACGTGCACTATGTCGCGCCAACCACTGAGGTGCAGTCGTCGATTGGCGTCTCGCTGACCGCCATCGAACCGTTGCCTGAAGACATGCCAGACGGTGCCTGGATTGTCGTTGCCGGCGACGTGGAGGACGTGATGTCGCCCGGCGGGCGTCCCGCTGCAGTCCGGGGTAAGGCCGAAGCGGCCGAAGCTGCCGACGCGGCCGACGAGCGGGCTATCGTGGCATGGCTTCGCACTGCTGCCCGACCGGGCACCAACTTGATCTGCATCTGTTCAGGCGCGTTGCTGGCTGCGCGGGCCGGCCTTCTCGACGGTCGGGCCTGCACGACCCACCATACCGATTGTGCGGAGCTGGCGCAGATCGCGCCCACGGCGAAAGTTCTCGACAATCGTCTGTATGTGGAGGACGGGCCTTGCTACACGAGCGCCGGCATCACCACCGGCATCGACATGATGCTGCACATGCTCGGCCAGGTGACCGATCAATCTTGCGTCGCAGCAACTGCGCGTTTTCTGGTCGTGTACCTGCGCAGAGGTGGTGCAGATCCGCAACTGTCGCCGTGGCTGGAGGGACGCAATCACATGCACCCGGCCATTCACCGCGTGCAGGATGCCATTGCGGCTGACCTGACCAGGCCCTGGCAGGTGAGGGCTCTCGCCAGGATCGCCAATGTCAGCGACCGGCATCTGACCCGCCTGTTCAGCGAGCACGTCGACATGAGGATCTCGCAATACATCAACCGCCTTCGCGTGGCGCGTGCGCAGGAACTGCTGAGCCAGACGCGACTCGACATGGAGCAGGTGGCGGAACGCGCGGGATTCGGCTCTGCGCGCCAGCTCAGGCGCGCCTGGAGCCGGGAACACTCGTCGGCGCCGCGGTTTGCCAGGACCGAGTAGGCCATGTCGCCCTCGTGTCGTGAGTGAGAAATCGTTGAGGAATCCCGCTCAAGACGGCCGCAGACATTCGTCGAAGAGGGCACTCATCTCATTGGCGAATGTCGGCCAACAGCGCGAGCGGCTCTTGAGTGGCTTATCGGTCTTTCCGCGGCCAGAAATGGCTTGAGAGTACAGTTAGATGCCAGGGGATGAAGTCGACGACACAGCAGAGACCGCCATGCAGACAGGTTTGACAGAGGCGGCCGGTGTCGAATTTATGCGGCCTACATAGGCCCGAAATGAATATGCCCAATATTGCTACCGTCTTTAAGGCCGAAATTACCAGGCTCGCTCGCAAAGAAGTACGCGAGAACAGCGACGGGCTGCGGAAGAGCGTCTCGACGCAGCGAACCGAAATCGCGAGTCTCAAGCGTCGCCTCCAAGAGCTGGAGGGCGTGGTCAAGAAACTCGCGAAGGGACAAGGTGCCGGTTCGGCTCGGCCGGCCGCTCCCGCTTCGAGCGCGTCGGACGAATCAAGCGCGACCGGCCTTCGTTTTCGGGCGAAGGGCATGGCCGCCAACAGGAAGCGGCTTGGCCTTTCCGCGGCCGACTTCGGGCTCCTGGTGGGCGCGACGGGACAGTCCGTCTACGCCTGGGAATCGGGCAAGGCGAAGCCGAGGCCGGAGGCGCTCGCAGCCATCGCCGCTCTGCGAGGCATCGGCAAACTTGAAGCCGAGGCCAGGCTGGCTGCGGCCAAAGCGAAGTAGCCAAGGTGCCGGCGGCGCCCGTCAATGCGCTGCGGTCGGCCATCGCCACGACTTCCGACGGACTGACGATCTCATACAGCGCGACATGCCCGGTGCCACGGAAACGGACGATCAATTCCCGCTGAGCCGGGTTCAGGGCTGACTTGCGCAAGCTGAAGGGCCTGATCGCCGGCCGATGCTGCACCGTCGCCCTGACAGCGTCGATCGCAGCTTGGGCGCGGTCCAGGTCTTCGGGTATCTCGGCCCGATCGAGCAAGGACTCAAGGAGGCGTTCCAAGTCGGCTTCGGCGGTCGGAGTCGAATGGATCCGACAGCGCCCGCGGCGTCGGAATCGGGCGGTCGCACTCGGCGTGCAGGCGCACCTCTGCGACGCCGTGCGGCAACTCGATCCATGTCATGCTGTCCCCGTCGCCGGCCTGACCTGTGCGCAGCATCGCTCTCGCCCGGCGGTTGACGAGAAGCCCCTCCAGCGGCTATCGAGAGTCTATCCATCGACGATGAGTCGACCGCTCTCTGCAAGGTGCGAGCAAGGCAGCGGCGCATCCGGACGACTGGCGAATTCAAGCCGAACGCGTGTTTCGGACAAGTGCCGTCCTGTTGCGACGCGCGATTTCGAGGCGGCCGTGCCGGTCGATGCGCCGGCCTCGCTTCGCGCACGCGAATAAATTTCTCCCGCGTGGAATAAGTCGAGCGCCGCAGCGTCTACGTTCGAAGCAGCACTTCGAACCTGGATCACATGCAGTTCTTCCCTTTCCGCGAAATCTCTGGTCGAGCCGGCATCAGGCTGCTTGCAACGACCCTTCTGGTGGCCTCGGCCATCGCCGCACCGGCCGCTGACGACGAGGCCGCGTTCACTGCGGAGAATGCCGCGGCCATGGACGCGATGATGGCCGGCATGGCTGTCAAGCCCTCGGGCGACATCGACAGCGACTTCGCCGCGATGATGATCCCGCACCATCGTGGCGCCATCGACATGGCGCTGGCCGAATTGCGCCACGGCAAGAACGAGCAGCTCCGTCGGATCGCACAGGAAATCGTCGTCGAGCAGCAGCAGGAAATCGACGCCATGCACCTGGCGCTCGGAGAGCCGCCGTCGCCCTCGGCGCCGGCACCGACGCAAGGCGACGCCGCGGGTTCGAACGCGAACAACCCGGCCTCCTCTCCGCACCCTCACGCCGCCCACTGAAAGCCACCCGCACATGACCTCCCTTTTTCGCCACCGATCCACCGTCGTTCCGATGCTCAAGGTGTCGCTCGCACTCGTCTTGGTCGCGGGAGCCGCGCTCGCCATGGGCGGGCAGGCGCCCGTCGCGGCGGGCGTCGCCGACACGCCGATCAGCCATCGGGATCGCATCTACGCGGCCGAGCAGTTCTCGAACACGGTGTCCGTCACCGACCCGGTCGACAACCGCCTGCTCGGCGTGATCCGGCTTGGAGAACCCGCGCCGACCAACTTCAGCCCCCTCTATCGCGGCCAGGTGCTCGTCCACGGCATGGGCTTCTCGCCAGACCACCGCACCCTTGCGGTTGTCTCCATCGGTTCCAACTCGGTGACGTTCATCGACACGGCCACCAATGCCGTCAGGCACACGACCTACGTCGGCCGCTCGCCGCACGAAGCGTTCTACACGCCGGACGGCAAGGAAGTCTGGGTCACCGTGCGCGGCGAGAACTACGTCTCCGTGCTCGATGCGAACACCTTCGAGGAAAAGCAGCGCATCACGACCCCGGGCGGCCCGGGAATGCAGATATTCTCGCCCGACGGGCAATACGCCTACATCTGCTTGTCGTTCAACCCGGAGACGGTCGTCGTGTCGACGGCCATGCACCAGATCGTCGGGCGCGTCAGGCAGGACAGTCCGTTCTGCCCCAACATCGCCGCGACGCCGGACGGCAAGCAGGTCTGGTTCACGCTGAAGGACGTCGGCCGCACCGAAGTCTTCGACGCCAAGCCGCCGTTCGCGATCATCAAGTCGATGGACACCGGCCCGATCACGAATCACGTCAACTTCGCCAGCACGCCGCGCGGGCAGTTCGCCTACGTGACGGTAGGCGGCCTCAATCAGGTCAAGGTGTTCCGTACCGACGATTTCTCCCAAGTCGCCACCATTCCCGTCGGTGCGTTGCCGCACGGGGTCTGGCCATCGGGCGACGGCACGCGTGTCTACGTCGGCCTGGAGAATGCCGATGCGCTGGCCGTCATTGACACCGCAACCAATCGCGTCGTCGCCACGGTTCCGGTCGGCCAGGCGCCGCAAGCGATCGCCTACGTGCCGCAGGCCGTGCCGGCGGACGATCCCGGCACGCAAGGCCTCGCGCCGCTGGGCGTCGCGGGACAGGCCGCGCACCTGACGCTGTCGGCTGTCGACGGCGGCCCGTCCACCGGCGTGCCCACCAGCGTCACGCTGTTCGACCAGGGCCTGCTGCAGGTGCTGCAGGCCTCGGTGACGGGGCTGGTGCCGAAGGCGGCGTACGCCTTGGCGCTTTCCGAGCGCCCGGACGGCTCCGGGGCGCTGGAGCCGCTCGCCGCGTTCGTGACGAATCCGGCCGGCTCGGCGATCGTCAATGCGCTCGGCCCGATCCGCCAGATCGTGCAGGACCCGGGGCGCGGCGATCGCCGCTACCTGGTCATCGCGCCGCAGGTGGCCGGCAAGCCTGGCGCTCCGGTGCAGATCCAGACGCTCTGAA
>Ga0302314_10020118_pt1 | contig 11053 bp, 10 predicted proteins | sample III_Palsa_N2_3_FD_200533 | JGI IMG/M metagenome (GOLD analysis project Ga0302314, IMG submission 200533) | Peat permafrost microbial communities from Stordalen Mire near Abisko, Sweden - III_Palsa_N2_3 | ecosystem: Environmental > Terrestrial > Soil > Palsa > Peat permafrost | place: Sweden... | reverse complement strand
TAGCTACCCATCCTGAGGGCGAGCAGCGGCGGCAGGGGCTGGAGTCGCCTCGGCATCATATTGAAAATTCCGCTCGGAAAGCGGATTTTCCAGGACGATCCGGTATGGCCGATCTTCTCATTGATCTTGAGGGCGGTTATCAATTTCATGAAACACGAAGCATAACTTAGCGAATTTCACGAAATCTGAACTCGACATCGGTTTGAAAATCTGCCAAAATGCTAAGCATGGATATGCGTTCTGGCGGCAAGCTAAACCGGCTTCAGCAGGAACTCCCCGAGGGACTCCTGGCCGATGCCGCTTGGATGGAGGCCCACGGCTACTCGTCGGCGCTGCGCAGCCAGTATGTCCGCGCAGGCTGGCTCGATAGCCCGGCCCGGCGTGTTTATCGCCGCTCACGCACGCCGCTCACCTGGCAGCAGGTGGCCGTTTCTCTCCAGACGGTGCTGGACCTTCCGCTGACCGTCGGCGGGCGCACCGCGCTCGAACAGCAGGGTTACGCCCATTACCTTTCGACAGCCATGCGCGAGGTTCATCTTTACGGGCCGAAGCGCCCGCCGACCTGGCTGGCGAGCCTGCCGCTCGACGTGACCTTCCGTTGGCACAACAGCCTGCGGCTGTTTCCCGGCGACGCCGACGCACCGCCCGAGCCAAGCCCCGTCATGGTCAGCGCCGGCGGCCTGACCTTACCCATCCGCTATTCCAGCAAGGAGCGCGCCGTTCTCGAATTGCTCGACGAGCTACCCGAGCATGAGAGCTTCCATCAGGTCGATGCCTTGATGGAAGGGATGAGCGATTTAAGCCCGCGCCGCTTGCAAACCCTGCTGGAGGCTTGCGCCAGCGTGAAGGTGAAGCGGCTCTTTTTCTTCTTCGCCGACCGCCATCGCCATGCGTGGCGTTCCCGGCTCGATGTATCCCGCGTCGATCTGGGTTCGGGCAAGCGCGTCCTCGCCAAAGGCGGCAAGCTCGATCCGCGCTACAACATCACCGTGCCGTCCGACCTTGGAGGCCCGTGAATTTCATGGCCTTCCTGGACACATACCGGCAGCAAGTCGCCCTGCTCATTCGCGTCCTTCCTTTCGTCGCGGAGGAGCGGGCTTTCGCGCTCAAGGGCGGCACCGCGATCAACCTGTTCGTGCGCGACATGCCGCGCCTCTCCGTGGATATCGACCTGACCTATCTGCCGGTCGCAGATCGGGCCACATCGCTCGCGGCAATCAACACCGCCATGCTGCGGATCAAGGAACGGATCGAGCGGGGCATCCCCGCCGCGAGGGTCAATGCTTCGCGTTCCGCCGACGAGAATATCGTCACCAAGCTGATCGTTCGGGCGAGCGGCGTGCAGATCAAGATCGAGGTGACGCCAGTGCTCCGCGGTGCGGTCTATGATCCCGTCGTAATGAGCGTGGTTCCCGTTGTCGAAGACGCCTTCGGCTTCGCCGAAATGCAGGTCGTGTCATTCGCCGACCTTTACGCGGGCAAGATCGTGGCAGCCTTCGACCGCCAGCACCCGCGCGACCTCTTCGACGTGCGCGGCCTCTTGGCAAACGAGGGCGTCGGCGATGAGTTGCGCCGCGCCTTTCTGGTCTACGTCATCAGTCACAACCGTCCGATGGCCGAAGTTCTCGCCCCCACCCGCAAGCCGCTGGGCGAGGAGTTCGCGCGGGGCTTCGCCGGCATGACTCAAGAGCCTGTCGCGCTCGCGGACCTTGATGCCGCGCGGGAGGCGATCATCGCCGCGATGGTGGCCGACATGCCCGAGGACCATCGGCGCTTCCTCGTCGGTTTCAAACGAAGCGAACCGGACTGGACGCTTCTCGGGATACCGGAGGCCCAGCATTTGCCCGCCGTCATGTGGAAACAGCGCAACCTCGCCAAGCTGCCCGATGCCAAACGGCGCGAGCTGGTCGATGCCTTGGAGCGCGTTCTCTTTCCCTGATCGCGACGCCATCGAAGGGGCGTGTCCTTTGGCTGCGCTGATGCTCAGTTATCCTCGAACGCTTGCTTTCCCTTCGCAGCCCACAGCGCTAACGCCTTGTCGCGCTCATCGCTTTTGAGCTTGTCGGCCATCCAGAGCAGCGCGCCGTAGATCATGGCGCGATCATCGCGGGTCAGGTCCACGATCCCGGCCTTGACGACAAGGCCGCCGAGTTCGATCAGATGCCGTGTTCGCTTGCGGCGCTCGACCTGCCAGGTGCGCATGTCATGTCGCGCCCGCGCCGCTTGATGCTGGTTGCGTGCCGCCCGGTTGCGATTGATCGCCGCCAGTGTCGCGATCAGACGTTGATGCAGGTCGCCGCGCCCGGCCCTGAAAGAACGCGGCCCCCCGCTTCGCCCATGCCTCCCTCTTTGCGGCATCCTTGGTTTCGGCCAGCACGATCAGCCCGCCAGCCAGTTCGTCGGCGCTGAGGGCGTCGGCGCCGGTCGAGATGACCAGTTCGCCTAGCTGCTGTACCTTGCGGGCTTTCAGGTCTCGCGCCTTGTCTTCGAGCGACTTCAGTTCCGCGTCGAAGTCCCGTGGCTTACGCATCACGTCCTCCATAAGCTGTTGATGGAGTGATGATAGTTGAGCACCTGTCCCAATGCTGTATGGTTGCCGGGACGGGCTGGAACGGCGCGAGCAGTCCCGAGAAATTCATTTCGAGGGCGCGCTTATACGTCGTTCCGACGTGCGCTTCGCTGTGGTGATGATCCGGTCGCGATGGCGATCTATCATCTTCACGTCAAGGTCATTGGCCGCAAGGCCGGCTCCAGCGCGGTGGCCTCCGCCGCCTACCGCTCGGCCTCGCGCCTGCGCGACGACCGGCTTGAGCGCAGCCACGACTTCTCCAACAAGCGCGGCGTCGTCCATTCCGAGGTGATGCTGCCGGAGGATGCGCCCGAGGCGTGGAGTGACCGCGAACGGCTCTGGAACGACGTCGAAGCCTTCGAGGTCAGGAAGGACGCCCAGCTCGCCCGCGAGGTCGAGTTCGCCCTACCGCGCGAGATTATGCAAGCCCAGGGCATCGAACTCGCCCGCGACTTCGTGCAGGCGGAGTTTGTCGATCAGGGCATGATCGCCGACCTCAATGTGCATTGGGACATGGCCGAGGACGGCAGTCCCAAACCCCACGCCCATGTCATGCTGACCATGCGGTCGGTCGATGAGAACGGCTTCGGCCAAAAGGTGCGAGACTGGAACCGCACCGAGATGGTCGAGTGCTGGCGCGAACGCTGGGCCGAGCTTACCAACGAACGGCTGGCCGAACTCGACATTGACGCGCGCATCGACCACCGCAGCTTTGAGGCGCAGGGCATTTCACTGGAGCCGCAAAGCCAGATCGGCGCGCCCGCGCAGCGCATCGAGAGCGAAGGGTTGGAGGCCGCCGACCGCGCGGAAATGCACCGCGAGATCGCCCGCAACAACGGCGCGCGCATCGTCGCTGATCCCTCCATCGCGCTGGACGCCATCACGCATCAACAATCCACCTTCACGCGGCGCGACATGGCGATGTTCGCGCACCGGCACAGCGATGGCCTCGACCAGTTCAACGCCGTGATGGGCGCGATGAACGGCGCGCCCGATCTGGTCGCATTGGGCAAGGACGGACGCGACGAAGACCGCTTCACCACCCGCCAGATGATCGAGACCGAACAGCGCCTGCACCGCGCCGCCGAACTCATGGCCGAGACGGAACGCCATGGCGTGCGTGATGCGGATCGCGAAGCGGCGCTGGCGCGTGCAGAAGCGCGCGGCCTTGTCCTTTCAGGCGAGCAGGCCGACGCGCTGGAGCATGTCACGGACGGGCGCGACCTCGGCGTCGTCGTCGGCTATGCCGGGACGGGAAAGAGCGCGATGCTGGGCGTTGCGCGCGAAGCCTGGGAAGCGGCGGGCTACGAGGTCCGGGGCGTGGCGCTGTCCGGCATCGCCGCCGAGAATCTGGAAAGCGGATCGGGCATCGCGTCGCGCACCATCGCCAGTATGGAACACGGTTGGGGACAGGGCCGCGACGCGCTCACGTCCCGCGATGTGCTTGTCATCGACGAGGCGGGCATGGTCGGCACGCGCCAGTTGGAGCGCGTGCTGTCCCATGCCGCTGAGGCCGGCGCCAAGGTGGTGCTGGTCGGCGATCCGCAGCAGTTGCAATCCATCGAGGCGGGCGCGGCGTTCCGCTCGATCCATGAGCGCCACGGCGGCGCGGAGATCGGCGAGGTGCGCCGCCAGCGGGAGGATTGGCAGCGCGACGCCACGCGCGATCTGGCGACCGGCCGCACCGGCGATGCTATCCATGCCTATGACGGTCACGGCATGGTCCATGCCGCGCCGACACGCGAGCAGGCGCGCGATGATCTGATCGGCCGCTGGGACCGTGACCGGCAGGCGTCGCCCGACCAGAGCCGCATCATCCTCACCCACACCAATGACGAGGTGCGCGCGCTCAACGAGGCGGCGCGCGAACGGATGCGGGCCGCCGGCGATATCGGCGACGACGTGCGTATCACGGTCGAACGCGGCGAGCGCAGTTTCGCCAGCGGGGATCGCGTCATGTTCCTGCAAAACGAGCGCGGGCTTGGCGTGAAGAACGGCACGCTCGGGACTATTGAGCAGGTCAGCGAACGATCCATGTCCGTGCGCACCGACGACGGGCGCAGCGTCGTGTTCGACCTCAAGGATTACGACCGTATCGACCACGGCTATGCCGCGACCATCCACAAGGCGCAGGGCATGACGGTGGACCGCACCCATGTTCTGGCGACGCCGGGCCTGGACGCCCACGGCAGCTACGTCGCCCTGTCGCGCCACCGCGATGGCATGGACCTGCACTATGGCCGCGATGACTTTGCCGACCAGGACCGGCTCGTCCGCACCCTATCGCGCGACCGGGCCAAGGACATGGCGACCGATTACGAGCCGGCGCAGGACTACGCCGAGCGGCGCGGCATCACCTTCCGCGAGCGGGTGGAGCGGGTGGTCGAGATCGTCAAGCAAGTTCCCGAGAAGGTGCGCGGCATGTTCGACGGCCTGCGCCTGCCCACCGATAGCGGGCAGGAACCGGACCGAGCGGCGCCGGAAAGGGAGAAGGCGGCAGACCCGGAGGAGGCTTTGCGCCGCGCCCGCACCAAGGCGCTCGTGCGTCATGCTCGCGCCGTGGATGCGATCTTCGAGATGCAGGAGCAAGGCGGCAGGGCCACCCCGGAGCAGGTGACGGAATTGCAGGAGTCCCGCGCGGCCTTCGAGGACGTGCGGCCCTATGGTTCGCACGATGCCGAAGCCGCCTACAAGAAGAACCCGGAGCTTGCCTCGGAAGCGGCCACGGGCCAGGTCAATCGCACCATCCGCGCCCTCCAGCTCGAAACCGAACTGCGCACTGATCCGCAGATTCGTGCGGATCGCTTCGTGGAGCGTTGGCGGAGCCTCGACCGCGCCAGCAAGCACCAGTACCAAGCGGGCGACATGTCCGGCTACAAGTCCACACGGTCGGCGATGGGCGACATGGCGAAGAGCCTTGAACGCGATCCGCAGCTTGAATCCATCCTCGAAGGCCGCAAGCGAGACCTCGGCATTTCGTTCGAGTCAGGCCGCCGACTCGGACTGGAACTCGCCTTCACGCACGGCATCGACCTCGGCAGAGGCCGTGGTATCGGACTGTAGAACTATCCTATTTTCCGCCGCCTCTACGCCGCACTACTACGACCTCTAAATATCTATTGCACAACAACAAATCAGCGCTCTGTCTGGTCTCTACAGTCGTCAGAAACACCCAGCAGGAGGCAGGGCAACCATGCTCGTAGCAGACCGTATCGTCCGCCTGAAAACCGTTCTCGCGCGCGCCGGCCTGTCCCGGTCCACCATCTACCGCAAGATCGCCGAGGGCACGTTCCCCGCCCAGGTGAGGATCAGCGTCAATGGTGCGGGCTGGCGTGAATCCGATATCGACCGCTGGATTGCCGATCCCGCTGGCTGGCGAGCCACCAATGAACCGACAAATGGTCGGAAGGGGGATGACAGAATAGACGCGAGCCGCGCATAGTTCAGAGATCGTCGTCCAGTTCGTCGTCGTGGACCTCGGCGGCACGCTGCTTCGCGTCGGCGATCAGGTCTTTCGCGGATTCGCCCTTCGCCCAGGCGTCGAGCATATCAGCCCAGCACTGAAGCATGATCTTCCGCTCGGCGAGGTAGCGGTTCACGTTGTAGACGGCCGCGATCCGGTTGCGGGGCGCGTGGGCCAAGCTCATCTCGATCCAGCGATCATCGAACTTGGCGCGATTGAGCCCGGTCGAAAACGTGCGGCGGAGGTCGTGAACGCCGAAACTCTGAAAGTCCGGATCATCCACACGGATACGCTCCACAACCGTGTCGATCACGCGGTTGAGGGTGGCGTTACTGATCGGCGTATCGCTGTCGTATCGGCCGGGGTGCAGGTATCGGCTGGCGCCGAACATGGTGCGAAACACCGTCAAAATGTCGAGCGCCTGATCGCTCAGCGGGACGACATGCGCCTTGCCGGCCTTCATGCGCTCGGCCGGGATCGTCCAGCGCGCAGCGGCGAAGTCGATTTCCTTCCAAGTGGCGTCGATGAACTCCGACTTGCGGACGCCGGTCATCAGGACAAACTTTACCGCTAAGCGCAGCGTGGGCGCCGCCGACACATGATCCAAGGCCGCTAGAACCGCGCGGACCTCGGATGGCGACAGGGCGCGCTCGCGCGGCTCGAACGTGGCGATGGCGCTGGTGCGGATCGACTCGGCCGGGTTGCTCACGTCCAGCCCGCTTCCCTGGGCGTGGCGGAACACCAGCAACACGACCTCGCGGACATGCACGGCGACGGCCGGTCCGCGCTTCTCTTTGACCTCGTCGCACAGATGTTTGAGGCGTTGCGGCGTTACCTCCCCCAGCTTGAGCTTCGACAACTCTCCTGCAATGGCGCGATCATAGACGGATCGGCGCATCGCCAGGGTGCTGTCGGCCAGTTTCTCGGCCCCAGACTTGGGATCGGCCTTATGCTTGAAGTAGGCTTCCGCCCACCCGCCGAACGTCAGCGCCTCGGCTGACGCGGTGCGCTTCTCCACCTTGGCTTTCGACGGCGACTCGCCCCGCTCGACCTGACGCCGAGCCCGCGCCAGCAGCGACCTTGCCTCCGCAAGCGACACCTCCATGCCGTATTCCAGCGCGTCGGGCGCCCGTGTCAGCTTGCGCGCCGCATCGGCGCTATATCGGCCGATGGTCAAGACCTCCTGTCGCCCGTTCACCCGGTACTGATACCGGAACGAAACGACCCCGGTCGGGGTGACGGCCGCGTACATCCCGTCGCGGTCCGTCACCTTGTAGAGCTTGGCCCTGGGTTTCAGATTTTTCAGTTCTTTATCAGTGAGTTCGCTCATAAATCTGCATCCGGTCGGGGGGCGAACGGATACCATCAACAGGCGCTGTTGGTACCGGAAGCCCGTTTCTCGACCATCCTGCGCCATACCAACATCGGTACCAACAAAGTGGCTCGGCTGGGGTGACATGCAGTGATACGGGGTAGGAAGAAAAATCCTTGTTAGTCAGATAGTTCGTGCGATTTTCGGCACGGAGCGGGACGGTCTGAAACCACCCTAATTCACTCCCACTCGATCGTCGCCGGCGGCTTGCCGGAAATGTCGTAGACCACGCGCGACAGCCCCGGCACTTCGTTGACGATGCGGCGGCTGCACACGTCGAGCAGCTCGTAGGGCAGATGCGCCCAGCGCGCCGTCATGAAGTCGATGGTTTCCACGGCGCGCAGCGCCACCACCGGCTCGTAGCGGCGGCCGTCGCCGGTGACGCCGACGCTCTTCACCGGCAGGAACACGGCGAAGGCCTGGCTGGTCTTGTCATACCAGCCGGAGCGGCGCAGCTCCTCGATGAAGATGTGATCGGCCAGGCGCAGCGTATCCGCCGCCTGCTTGGTCACTTCGCCGAGGATGCGTACGCCCAGGCCAGGACCGGGGAAGGGATGGCGCTGCACCATCTCCGCCGGCAGGCCCAGCTCCAGGCCGATGGCGCGCACCTCGTCCTTGAACAGCTCGCGCAGCGGCTCCACCAGCTTGAGCTTCATGTGCGCCGGCAGGCCGCCGACGTTGTGGTGGCTCTTGATGACGTGGGCCTTGCCGGTCTTGCCGCCGGCGGACTCGATCACGTCGGGATAGATAGTGCCTTGCGCGAGGAAATCGACATCCTTGATCTTGCCCGCTTCCTCGTCGAACACTTCGATGAACAGGCGGCCGATGATCTTGCGCTTGGCTTCCGGATCGCTGACGCCTTTCAGAGCATCGAGAAACCGCGCTTCGGCGTTGACGCGGATCACCTTGACGCCGAGATTCTTCGCGAAGATCTGCATCACCTGATCGCCTTCCTGGTGACGCAGCAGGCCGTGATCGACAAAGACGCAGGTGAGTTGGTCGCCGATGGCCTTGTGCAGCAGGGCCGCCACCACCGAGGAATCGACGCCGCCGGACAGGCCCAGCAGCACCTTGCCCTTGCCGACCTGCTCGCGCACACGCTTGGTCGCATCCTCGATGATGTTGTCGGCGGTCCAGGCATTGCCGCAGCCGCAGATCTCGTGGATGAAGCGCGAGTAGATGCGCTTGCCCTGCGTGGTGTGGGTGACTTCCGGGTGGAACTGGATGGCGTAGTAATGCCGCGACTCGTCGGCCATGCCGGCGTTCGGCACGTCCTTGGTCGAGGCGATCAGCTTGAAGCCGGGCGGTATCTCGGCGACGCGGTCGCCATGACTCATCCACACGTCGAGCAGGCCGTGGCCCTCCGCGTTGCTGCGATCCTGGATGTCGCGGAACAATTCCGAATGGCCGCGCGCGCGGATCTCGGCATAGCCGAATTCCTTGACCAGCCCCGGCTCGACCTTGCCGCCGAGCTGCGCCGCCATGGTCTGCATGCCGTAGCAGATGCCCAGCACCGGCACGCCCAGCGACCAGACGCTGTCCGGCGCGCGCGGCGAGTTCGGCTCGGTCACCGACTCCGGGCTGCCGGAGAGGATGATGCCCTTGGGCGAGAAAGCGCGCACATCGGCGTCGCTGATGTCCCAGGGATGAATCTCGCTGTAAACCCCCAGCTCGCGCACGCGGCGCGCGATGAGCTGGGTGTATTGCGAACCAAAGTCGAGAATCAGAATCTTGTCGGCGTGGATATTCACGGAATCTGTGTACCGAAGTCTGCAAACTGCATTATTTGGAATCCTGGGAATGCGACTGCCTTGCGCGGAATCTGGCTTCGCGCTGCTCGCGCAGCCGGGCCAGCAATCTTCCGCGGTGTTCCAGCGCCAGCAGCCGTTCACGCAAAGGCATCGCGCGATAGCGGCTTACGCGGAGCAATTCGGCTTCGTGCTCCGCCTTGGCCCATGCCGCTGCGATCTCAGTCGGTTGTACGGCCATAGCGCTCGAGAAATTCTATATCCTGCAAATCCTTGGGACGGCCAGCCAGCTTCTTCATCGCAATCAAGGTATCGATTTGCGGATATCGCAGATCAATGCCCGGGACAAGCTCATCGCAAAGGGCATGCTCATATTCGGCATTGAAATCGAATGGTTCTGCGACAAAGACATCCAGCCGTGTTTCACGAAACCGATCTGACCAGAAATTGAGCACGATCATGCCTTTTTCACGAATCAAACGCTCCCGATTCAGGGGGTCGGCGAATTGACCGGCTTGGATCGGAACTAGAGGCCGGTAGGTGGCGCGGGCCAGAGCATCAAAGGCACGAACAAGATTATCCGGCTCAAGCTGAATTACGAGGTCAATGTCGTACGTAAGTCGATCACTGCCATAAGCATGCAAGGCCAAGCCACCGACAACCAGATAACGAACCTGAGCTGCCGCCAGTTCCCGGCCGATAGCTTCAATTGCATCGACGGCGACAAACTCCGGCATGGTTGATCCTCAGCCTGCCTTACGATGACTCGGTGCGGTAATTCGGCGCTTCCTTGGTGATGGTCACGTCGTGGACGTGCGATTCCTTGATGCCGGCACCGGTGATCTTGACGAAGCGCGTGCGGGTGCGCAGCTCCTCGACGTTGGCGCAGCCGGTATAGCCCATGCAGGCGCGCAAGCCGCCGAGCATCTGGTGCACGATCGCGCCCATCGGCCCCTTGTACGGCACGCGGCCCTCGATGCCTTCCGGCACCAGCTTCTCCACTTCGGAGGTGGTGTCCTGGAAATAGCGGTCCTTGGAGCCCTGCGCCTGCGACATGGCGCCCATCGAGCCCATGCCGCGATAGGACTTGTAGGAGCGGCCCTGGTACAGCTCCTCGTCGCCGGGCGCTTCCTCGGTGCCGGCGAACAGGCTGCCGGCCATCACCGCATAGGCGCCGGCCGCCAGGGCCTTGGCGAAATCGCCGGAATAGCGCACACCGCCATCGGCGATGAGGGGAATGCCCTTGCTCTTCAGCGCCGCCGCCACCGCCATCACCGCGCTGATCTGCGGCACGCCGACACCGGCGACGATGCGGGTGGTGCAGATCGAGCCGGGGCCGATGCCGACCTTGACCGCGTCGGCGCCGGCGTCCACCAGGGCCAGGGCGGCGTCGCCGGTGGCGATGTTGCCGCCGATCACCTGCAGCTGGTCGCCGTATTTCTGCTTGATGCGGGCGACGCGATCGATCACGCCCTTGCTGTGGCCGTGGGCGGTATCCACCACCACCACGTCGACGCCGGACTCGATCAGCGCGGCGATGCGCTCATCGGTATCCGGGCCGGTGCCCACCGCCGCGCCGACGCGCAGGCGGCCATGCTCGTCCTTGCAGGCGAGCGGGTGTTCGGTGGACTTCTGGATGTCCTTCACCGTGATCATGCCGCGCAGCTGGAACTTGCCGTTGACCACCAGCACCTTCTCGATGCGGTGCTTGTGCAGCAGCGAAATCACTTCCTCGCGCGGCGCGCCTTCCTGCACCGTGATCAGGCGCGGCTGCGGCGTCATGATCTGCGACACCGGCTGGTCCATGTGCGTCTCGAAGCGCAGGTCGCGGCTGGTGACGATGCCGACCAGCCTGGTGCCGTCCACCACCGGCACGCCGGAGATGCGGTTGGCGCGGGTCA
>Ga0302314_10020116_pt1 | contig 11055 bp, 10 predicted proteins | sample III_Palsa_N2_3_FD_200533 | JGI IMG/M metagenome (GOLD analysis project Ga0302314, IMG submission 200533) | Peat permafrost microbial communities from Stordalen Mire near Abisko, Sweden - III_Palsa_N2_3 | ecosystem: Environmental > Terrestrial > Soil > Palsa > Peat permafrost | place: Sweden... | reverse complement strand
TCCACATGCGCCACGCACTCCCCGCGCTCGATCTGCACCGTGGCATGCACCACGCCGAAGCGCTCGCTCAGCCGCTTCTGGATTGCGGCCAGCACCGTATCCTGATTGGTGTCTTCGGCGATCACGGCATGTAGCGTCATCATCGGCCTGGCGTCGGTCAGCGACCACACATGCAGGTGATGCACGTCGCTGACGCCCGGCACCTGGGCGATGACGTCGGCGGAAACCTCTTCCACTTCGATTCCGGGCGGCGTGCCCTCCAGCAGGATGTGCGCCGACTCGCGGGTGATGCGCCAGCCGCCGCGCAGAATCATCACCGAGACCAGCGCCGACAGCAGCGGATCGATCGGCATCCAGCCGGTGTAGATGATCACTCCGGCGGCGACCATCGCCGCGGCCGAGGCGAGCAGATCGCTCAGCACATGCAGCAAGGCGCTGCGCATGTTGATATTGTCCCCGCCCTCGCGCAGCACCAGGAACGCGGCGACGTTGGCGAGCAGGCCGAGGCCGGCAACCACCAGCATCACCGGGCCCTGCACCGTCTGCGGCGCGAACAGGCGGCGCGCCGATTCGACCAGGATCCACAGGCTCAAGGCCAGCAGCACCAGGCCGTTGACGAAGGCCGCAAGGACCTCATAGCGCTGGCGGCCGTAGGAATAGACCTGGTCCGCCGGCTGCTTGCCGACGCGCAGGGCGAACAGCGCCAGCACCAGCGAGGCCGAATCGGTCAGCATGTGGCCGGCGTCGGCAATCAGCGCCAGCGAGTGGGCCATGATGCCGCCCGCCACTTCGACCAGCATGAAGACACCGATCAGGATCAGGGCCGTGGTGATGCCCGTGACTATGCCCATGATCATGTCCTTTTTTCTGCTTCGGCTTGTAGTCGTGGCCGTGCTCATGATCGTGATCGTCGTGCGTGTGGCTGTGAGCGCTCATGTGGGGTTCAGAGTTCCCCACCGATGCGCACGATGGTGCGGCCCAGCACCTGGCTGGCGATCAGCTCGGCGCACACCGCCGGTACTTCCTCCAGCGACACGGTGCGGCTGGCGATGTCCTTGAGCTGCGCCGGCTTCCAGTCGGTGGCCAGATGCTTCCACAAATCCAGCCGCCAGGCGCGCGGCATTTCCACCGAATGAATGCCGAGCAGGCTGACGCCGCGCAGGATGAAGGGCATCACCGTGGTGTTCAGGGTGTAGCCCTGCGCCAGGCCGACGCTGCCGATGTTGCCCCAGGGTTTCACCGTGCGGGTCAGGTAGGTCAGCATGTCGCCGCCGAGGTTGTCCACGGCGCCGCCCCAGCGGGCGGTTTCCATCGGCTTGCTGCCGAGTTCCAGGGTGTTGCGGTCTATGACCTCGTCGGCGCCGAGCAGGCGCAGGTATTTTTCGGATTCCGGGGTGGTCTTGCCGCTGATGGCGGCGACCTTGAAGCCCTGCCGCTTGAACAGGCTGATGGCGACGCTGCCGACGCCGCCGGTGGGGCCGGTGATGGCGATGGGGCCATGCTCCGGCGCCTGGTGGTTCTCCAGCATGCGCCGCAGCGCCATGGCGGCGGTGAAGCCGGCGGTGCCCAGCGCCATCGCCTCGGACAGGCTCAGGCCTTGCGGCAAGGGCACCACGGCGTCCGCCGGCACGCGGGCGAACTCGGCCAGGCCGCCGTCGAGCAGCTCGCCGATGTTGCCGCCGGTGACCAGCACCTTGTCGCCGGGTTTGTATTGCGGGTCGGCGCTGCTTTCCACCACGCCCGACAGGTCGATGCCGGCGACGCGCGGCATGCTGCGCATGATGCGGCTCTTGCCAGTGACGGCCAGCGCGTCCTTGTAGTTGAGGCAGGAATACGCCACCCGGATCACCACTTCGCCGGCGCTCAGGTCCGACAGCTGGATCTGCTCCAGCCGCGCCTGGTAGGACTTCTCGACCTGGTGGACGCGCAAGGCTTTAAACGTCGGCATGGGGGATTTCCGGCAGAATTCGTATCGCAGACCCCTATTTTGCCCGATATAGGTTTCCATGGCCCAATACGACCGCAACCCGCCGCTGAACGACTCCGACCTGCTGCCGGACCCGCTGGCGCAGTTCGAGCGCTGGCTGGCGGATGCCGCGGCGGCCGCGGTGGTGGAGCCCACCGCCATGGCCCTGGGCACGGTTTCCCCGGCCGGCCAGCCCTCGGTGCGCATCGTCCTGTTCAAGGGATTCCACCAGGGCGGGTTCTGCTTCTACACCAACTACGAGTCGCGCAAGGGCGAGGAACTGGCGGCGCGGCCCGAGGCGGCGCTGACCTTCTGGTGGGACCGGCTGGAGCGGCAGGTGCGCATCGAGGGGCGGGTGGAGCGGGTGCCGCGCGAACTGTCCGATCACTACTTCCACAGCCGTCCGCGCGGCTCGCAGATCGGCGCCTATACCTCGCAGCAAAGCCGGGTGCTGGAGCAGCGCGAACAACTGGACGCGCGCCTCGCCGCGACCGGCGAGCGCTTCGCCGGCCAGGACATCCCGCTGCCGGACTACTGGGGCGGCTACGTGGTGCTGCCGCGGACCATCGAATTCTGGCAGGGGCGCGCCAACCGGGTGCATGACCGGCTGCGCTATGTGCGCGACGGGAACGGCTGGAGCATCGAGCGGCTGGAGCCGTGAGCGATTCCGACTGGATCGGCAGACTGGGGCTGGAGCCGCATCCGGAAGGCGGATATTTCAAGCGCATCTACACCGCAGCGGCCGCGTATGCCACGGCCGCCGGCGAGCGGCCTCTCGCCACTTCGATCTACTACCTGCTGGACCGGAGCCAGCCGCTGGGCCGCATGCACCGCAACCGCAGCGACATCCTGCATTTTTTTCTCGATGGTGGACCGGTGGAGTATGTGCTGCTCACGGCGAGCGGCGAATTGTGCCGTGTGCGCCTGGGCGGCGGTGAACACAGTCGCTTCCTGCTGGTGCCGGGCGGCTGCTGGAAGGCCTCGCAGCTGATCGATGGCGCGACGCAGGCGCTGGTGGCCGAGGTGGTGACGCCGGGCTTCGACTACGCGGATCATCAATTTCTCGGCGAGGAACAACTGCTGCGAGAGCACCCGGAACACCACGAAGTCCTGAGACCGTTCCTGCGCTCCGCCAGCTAAGCCGCGCCGGCTTCATGCGGCGGCTCGCCGACGTAGACGGCCCGCGGCCGGATCAAACCGCGCGGGCGCTGCTCCAGCGCATGGGCGATCCAGCCGACGCTGCGCCCCAGGCAAAAAATCAGGAAAGCGCTGCCCGGCGGCAGGCCCAGGTGGCGGCGCAAGGCCGTGAGGGCGAAGTCGACGTTGGGTACTTCGCCCAATTGCGTCGCGGCGGCGGCTTGCAGGCGCTGATTGCAGGCCGCCGCCGGCAGCCGCGACAAGATCCAGGCCGCGCGGGGGTCGCCGTCGCGATACAGCGGATGGCCGAAGCCGGCGACGTAGACCCCGCCCTGCACATGCCGCGACAGTACGGACGCCGCGTCGGAGCCGGCGTCGGTCTCCGCCCACATGGCTTCGATCAGGCTGGTGGCCTGGCCATGCCGCGGCCCGGACATCGCCGCCAGGCCGCCGCGCAGGGCCTCGCGCAGGCTGGCGCCGGTGGAGGCCACGACCCGTGCGGCGAAACTGGAGGCGTTCAGCTCATGATCGGCGCACAGCACCAGGGCGCCGCGCAACAAGTCCTCCGCGCTGCGGTCCAGCTTCCAGGCGCGGGCGCACTGCTGGTGCAGCGGCGCGGCCGAGGGTTCGCGGTCGAGCAGGACCGCGGCCATTTCCCACAGCAGACCGGCCGGGTCATTGCCGTCCGCATCGGCTGGGGCGAGGCTGAACAGGGCCAGCGCGCGCTGCAGCGGCGTGGCCGCGGCAAAGGACTTGGCCGCGCCGCGCCGGAGCGGATGCCCGGCGGGCGCCGGCGCGGAGAATGGGTCTTGTGCGGGAGGTTCATGGCCGCCGCGCCAGAGCAGCCGCGCCACATCTTCCAGGCTCGCGCCTGCGGCCAGCTGCGCGGCATCGACACCGCGGAAATACAGCCGGCCGTTTTCGATCAGGCTCAGCGCCGACTCCATCAGGGGCGGGCCGAAATCCAGCGCGCCGCGCGCGGCCTGACCCGAGCGGCGCCGCAAAGGCCGCCGTGCCAGGCGCTCGACTTCGGCGCGGCGGTACAGGCGCGTGCGATGGTCGGCGCCGGGCAGGGCCCGCAGCAGGCCGCGGCTGACATAGCTGTAGAGCGTCTGGCGCGTTACGCCCAGCTGCGCGCAGGCTTCTTCGGCAGGGATCAGGATCGCCATGCCCATGATAGTAACCGCAGATACCGTACAGCTTGATTGATTCAATCAAGATTGACGCTGTTTCGCCAGCAGTGCTGCAATGGCCGCGCATGCAGCAGACACGGCCGTGTCTTCACTCAAACTGGAGACACTGATGAGCAAGATCGACTTTGGCCTCACGGCTGCGGATTACGCCCGCCACCGCGCAGGCTTTCCGCCGGACTTCTTCGCGCGGGCGGCCCTGTGGGGCGCCGGGGTGCGCGGCCAGCGCGTGCTCGACCTGGGCACCGGCACCGGCACGCTGGCGCGGGGCTTTGCGGCGCGCGGCTGCCGCGTCACCGGCCTGGACCCTGCGGCACCAATGCTGGAGCAGGCGCGGGAGCTGAGCCGCCAGGAAGGTGTGGAAGCCGAGTATATCCAGGCGCGCGCCGAAGACAGCGGGCTGCCCGATGCCGGCTTCGACCTGATTACCGCCGGCCAGTGCTGGCACTGGTTCAAGCGGCCCCGGGCGGCGGCCGAAGCGTGGCGGCTGTTGCGGCCGGGCGGCGCGCTGCTCATCGCCCATTTCGACTGGCTGCCCTTGCCCGGTTCGGTGGTGGAAGCCACCGAAGTCCTGATCCTGCAGCACAATCCGGCCTGGCAGTTCGCAGGCGACTGCGGCATCCACTGGCGCTGGTTCGCCGACCTCGCCGGAGCCGGCTTCATCGCGCTGGAATCGTTCAGCTACGACCTGGATCAGCCCTACAGCCACGCAGCCTGGCGCGGCCGCATCCGGGCCAGTGCCGGAGTGGCGGCGTCGCTGGATGCCGCCGGCGTGGAGCGCTTCGACGCCGCACATGCGGCGCTGCTGGCCGAGCGTTTTCCGCAGCCGGTGTTGCAGGTGCCGCACCGCGTGTTTGCCCTGATCGGGCGCAAGGCCTGTGCGTAGCCGGGCAAACGCGCAGCGTCAGAGCATTTTTCGCTCAATTGCATAAAGCTTGTCCCCTCTCCTCCCATACGGGAACACGCCGCTTTACGGCGAGAGAGGGTGGCCCGCGATATGACGGACGGCGCTGAGCCTGGACCGATTGTGCGCGGCCTCAGGTGGAATGCAGGCCCAGCACCGATTTGGGCTCGAGGAAGGCCTCCAGACCGAAAGCGCCATACTCGCGGCCGATGCCGGACTGCTTGAAGCCGCCGAAGGGTGCCTTCGGCTCGTGCGCCAGAGTGTTGACCAGCACGCGGCCGGCTTCGATGCGCGAGGCCACCGCCGCCGCGCGCTCCTGGTTGGAGGACAGCACATAGCCCTGCAGGCCATAGGGCGTATCGTTGGCAATAGCCACGGCTTCCTCCTCGTCGCCGTAGGGGATCAGCGACAGCACCGGCCCAAAGATCTCCTCGCGGGCGATGGTCATGTCGTTGCGCGCCTCGCCGAACAGGGTCGGCCGCACGAACCAACCGGCACTCAGGCCCCCCGGTAGACTCTGGGGCAAGCCCTCACCGCCGGCGAGCAGGCGCGCGCCTTCCTCGATGCCGATGCGGATATAGCGCTGCACCCGCTCCCATTGGCGGCGGCTGACCATGGGACCGACCGCGGTGGCCGAATCGCGCGGGTCGCCGGCGCGGGTGTTCTCCACCTCGGCACGGGCCAGGGCCTCGACCTCGGCCAGACGGCTGCGCGGCGCCAGCAGGCGGGTGCCGGCGATGCAGGCCTGGCCGCTGTTGATGAAGGCGGCCTGCACCGCCAGCGGCACCGCCTGCTCCAGATTCGCATCGTCGAGCAGCACGACCGGCGACTTGCCGCCCAGCTCCAGTGTCACGCGCTTGAGCGTCTCGGCGCCGGCGCGCAGGATGGTCTTGCCCACCGCGGTGGAGCCGGTGAAGGAGACCTTGGCCACGTCCGGGTGGGTGCTCAGCTCGGCGCCGACGGTTTCGCCGCGGCCGGTGACGATGTTGAACACGCCCGGCGGCAGGCCCGCCTCGTGCAGGGCCTCGGTGACGATCCGCGTCTGCAGCGCGCTCATCTCGCTGGGCTTGATCACCGCAGTGCAGCCGGCGGCGAGCGCGCCGGCCAGCTTGCCGCAGATGAAGCCGGCGTTGCTATTCCACGGCGTGATCAGGGCAGCTACGCCCAACGGCTGCATCACCACCTCGGCGCTGCCGGCGCGGCGCCGGAAAGGATATTCCTCCAGCACCTCTGCCATCTGCAGCAGCACATCGGCCGCGTGTGCGGCCATCCAGCCGGCGCGCGACACCGGTGCGCCGTATTCCTCGATCACCGCCTCGGTCAGTTCGGCGCCGCGCGCACGCACCGCCTGGTGCATGCGCCGCAGCAGGGCAATGCGCTCGGCTGCGCTGGTGCGGGAGAAGGCGGGGAACGCGCGTTTCGCTGCGGCAATGGCACGGCGCGCGTCCTCGGCGTCGGCCAGGCGCACGCGGCCGATGACCGCGGCGGTGGCGGGGTTGTGGAGATCAAACAGCTCTTCGCCGTGGGGGACGACGAAGGTGCCGTCGATGTAGATGTGGTCGATGTTGCGCATATCCGTTTTCCGTCTGGGCCGTGGATGCGATACACGATAAGGGCCTATCATTGTCTTGATAAGTCGGATAAAACAGGATGACCTGTTGAATAAATTAGGACAATGCGAACCTCTGGCCTGACCGAGCTGGAAGCGGTGCTGGCGGTGGCGCGCCGGCGCAGCTTTCGTGCCGCTGCCGCCGAGCTGAGCCTTTCGACCTCGGCGCTGAGCCATGCCGTGGCGGCGCTGGAGGCGCGTATCGGCGCGCGCCTGTTCAACCGCACCACACGCAGCGTGGCGCTGTCGGAGGCCGGCGAGCAGTTCGTCGCCGGGGTAGCGCCGGCGCTCATGGCGATCCGCGGCGCGATGGACCAGGCCAGCAGCCACGGTGGCACGCCGCGCGGCACCCTGCGCATCAATACCTCCGCCGGGGCGGCGCGCCAGGTGATGGCGCCGGTCGTGCTCGAATACCTGGGGCGCTACCCGGAAATGCAGATCGACATCGTCACCGAGGGGCGCCTGGTGGACATCGTGGTTGACGGCTTCGACGCCGGCATCCGCCTGGCCGAGATCGTGCCGCAGGACATGATCGCCGTGCCCTTCGGCCCGCTACAGCGCTTTGCCGTGGTCGGATCGCCCGCCTACTTCCGCAAGCGCCAGCTGCCACGCGTGCCGACCGACCTGTTCGCCCACCGCTGCATCCGCGCCCGCATGGCGAGCGGCGCGATCTACCACTGGGAGTTCGAGCGCCGCGGCGAAACCGTCAAAGTGGATGTGCCGGGACCGCTGACCCTGGACGAGCCGACCCTGATGCTGGAGGCAGCGCTGGCCGGCGTCGGCATCACCTATCTGAGCGAATGGAACGCGGCGCCGCATCTCGCCGCTGGCCGCCTGGTGCGCGTGCTGGAGGACTGGACGCCGCCGTTCGACGGCCTGTGCCTGTACTACCCGGGCCGGCGCCACGTGCCAGCCGGGCTGCGCGCGCTGATCGAGCTGATCCGCGAGAAGCGCGATGCCACGGCGCGGCCGCGCGCCGGGAAGAAGCCGGCCGGCTAGAACGTCTCCCCTCGGTGTCCTGAGTCGGATTTGGCCGCATAAATTGAAAACTCGTTCGTGGCAGCGAGTAGCCGGGGGCGCAATATCAGGCAGCACCGCGGCCCCGGGTAGCGCAGCGCGCTTCCCGGGCTACGTGACGGCGAAGGTTTCGGAGCGCAGTCTCGTAGGGTGGGTGGAGCGCCGCAAGGCGCGTAGCCCACGACGGTGCGGCACGGTGGGCTGCACCCTACGCGAGGGCGGAGGTTTCGGAGCGCAGGGTGGCGAGCACCGGCGCCGTATCCGGCCGCACCCCGCGCCACAGCAGGAAGGCTTCCGCCGCCTGCTCCACCAGCATGCCCAGGCCGTCGGCGCAGCTGGCGGCGCCTTGCGCCCGCGCCCAGTGCAGGAAAGGCTCGGCGGCCTTGCCGTAGTTGAGATCGTAGGCCAGCGCGCCGGGGGCGAACAGCTCCGCGGGCAGGCGCGGCGCTTCGCCGCCGTGGCCGGCGGCGGTGGCGTTGAGAATCAGGTCGTAGCGATCGCCTTTCAGGGCTAGGTGGGTGGCGGGGCGGATCGGGCCGAAGCTCTTGAGCGCCGCTGCCAGCTCTTCCGGCCGCCAGGGATTGCGCCCCGAAACCACCAGTTCGGCCGGTTGTTCGGCCAGCAGCGGCTGCAGGATGCCGCGGGCGGCGCCGCCGCAGCCCAGCACCAGCACGCGCTTGCCGGCGATGATGGCGCCCAGGTTGTTGCGCAGGTCGCGCACCAGGCCGACGCCGTCGGTGTTGTCGCCGCGCCAGCTGATGGCGCCGTGCACCAGGGTGTTGACCGCACCGGCGCGCTCGGCGCGCTCGCTGCGGCTCTCGCACAGCACCACGGCGGCGACTTTGTGTGGCAGGGTCAGGTTGAGGCCGGCATAGCCCCGCGCGTGCAGGGCGGCAAGATGCTCGTCCAGCTCGTCGGCGGAGACTTCGATGGCCTCGTAGTGCAGGCGCACGCCGACCTGGGCGGCGAACAGGCTGTGGATGCGCGGCGAGAGGCTGTGCGCGATCGGCTGGCCCAGTACGGCATAGTGGTCGGTCAAGCCGCGTCCTCCGCTAACCATTGCGCGGCTTGTTTGGCGAAGTAGGTGAGGATCATGTCGGCGCCGGCGCGGCGCAGGCACAGCAGCGATTCCATGATCACCTTGCGCTCGTCCAGCCAGCCGTTGGCGATAGCGGCGCGCAGCATGGAGTACTCGCCGCTGACCTGGTAGGCCGCCACCGGCACGCCGAAGCGGTCCTTGACCCGGCGGATGATGTCCAGGTACGGCATGCCGGGCTTGACCATGACGATGTCGGCGCCCTCGTTGAGGTCGAGCTCGACTTCGCGCAGCGCTTCGTCGCTGTTGGCCGGGTCCATCTGGTAGGTGCGTTTGTCGCCCTTCAGGGCCACCTTGGTGCCGACCGCATCGCGGAACGGGCCGTAGAAGCCGCTGGCGTACTTGGCGGCGTAGGACAGGATCACCGCGTTCTTGTGGCCGTCGCGCTCCAGCACCTGGCGCACCGCGCCGACGCGCCCGTCCATCATGTCCGAGGGCGCCAGCACGTCGGCGCCGGCGCGGGCCAGCACCAGGGCCTGCTTGCGCAGGGCTTCGACGGTGACGTCATTGTCGACATAGCCGGAAGCGTCGAGCACGCCGTCGTGGCCGTGGCTGGTGTAGGGATCCAGGGCGATGTCGACAATCACGCCCAGGCCCGGGCAGGCCGACTTCACCGCCCGGATGGCGCGCGGCACCAGCCCTTCCGGATTGAGCGCCTCGCTGCCCTGCTCGTTTTTCAGCGCGGGCGGAATCACCGGGAATATCGCTACCGCCGCGATGCCCAGCTTTTGCAGTTCGGCGCATTCGCGCACCAGTTCGTCCAGATCAAGCCGGCTCTGGCCGGGCATCGAGGCGATGGGGCCTTTGAGCGGCCCTTCAGCGACGAACAGGGGCTGGATCAGCTGCGCCGGGGCGAGACGGGTTTCGCTGACCAGGGCGCGGACGAATGCGGTGGCGCGCAGGCGACGCGGGCGGGTCAGGGGGAAGGAGGCGGTCACGGCTCAGGCACTCGCGGGGATACGGCGCAATTATAAGGCGCTACAAGGCCTTGGGTGGATTTCGCAGGCCGGCCTGCAACCAAAATGCCGTCTCATCCGTACGCGCCACCTTAGTGCAGAGCCTTGCTATTATCAGGCCCCATAACCGAGCTGAACGGCACCAGACCACAGCGATCATGAGCTCCGCTACCGCCGATCCGGAACGCCTGACCCAATTGCTTGCCGCCGTCAGCGGCGGCGATCAGCGGGCGTTCGCCCAGCTCTATGCCAGCTGCAGCTCGCATCTGTTCGGGCTGCTGCTCCGTATTTTGAAAAGACGGGATTGGGCGGAAGAAGCGCTGCAGGACTGCTTTCTCAAGGTCTGGCAGAAATCCGAAACCTATGAGCCCGCGCGAGGTGCGCCGCTGACCTGGCTCTCCACCATCGCCCGCTACCGCGCGCTCGACTTGCTGCGCATGAAGCGGCCGGAAGTGGAGATGCCGGAGGAAGGCGAGGAGCCGCCGATGACGCTGGCCGATCCGGGACAGGACCCGGTGGACAGCGCCATCGAGGGCGAAGGCATCGGCAAGCTGCGCGATTGCATGCGCGGCTTGCAGGAAGAGCAGCGCAAGAGCGTGTTGCTGGCGTATTACGAAGGCTATACCCATCTGGAGCTGGCGCAGACGATGCAGGCGCCGCTGGGTACGGTGAAGAGCTGGGTGCGGCGCGGCCTGTCGCGCCTGCGTGAATGTCTGGAAGCGGTCGGCGGAGCGATGGAGCAGGAATGAAGTACCAGAATGCCCAATTGCGCAGGATGCTGGCGGCCGAGTATGTACTCGGCACGCTGCGCGGTCCGGCGCGCCGGCGTTTCGAGCGCCTGGCGCGCGGCGACGCGGCGCTGCGGGCGGAACAGCATTTCTGGGAAGCGCGGCTGGGCCGCCTGGCGGTTAGCGTCAAGCCGGTGGCGCCTGCGCCCACGGTGTGGTTGTCGCTGCAACAACGCATCGAGGCCGGCAATACCGTGCCGCTGCGCCGTGCCACGGCGGAAGCGCCGAAGCCGGCGCCGACGTGGCGCATCTGGGCCGGGCTGGCCGCTGCCGCTGCCGTGGTGGCGGTGGTGACCTTGAGCCAGCGCGGCACCCTGCCGCAGCCGCCCGCGACCAGCTCGGTGGCGCAAACCCCGGTGACGCCGCCGGCGCCGGCAGCACCGATTTATGTA
>Ga0302314_10020115_pt1 | contig 11055 bp, 12 predicted proteins | sample III_Palsa_N2_3_FD_200533 | JGI IMG/M metagenome (GOLD analysis project Ga0302314, IMG submission 200533) | Peat permafrost microbial communities from Stordalen Mire near Abisko, Sweden - III_Palsa_N2_3 | ecosystem: Environmental > Terrestrial > Soil > Palsa > Peat permafrost | place: Sweden... | reverse complement strand
ACCGGCAGCGCTTTACGGCCGCCAGCCGCGCCTACAGCGACCTCGAGACTGCGGCCAAGCTCGCCGCCGAATACAAGCACGCCGCCGACGACGCCGCCGGCGCCCAGGAGCTGCTGGCCGAGGACGGCGACGATCCCGAGCTGCGCGCCCTGCTCGACTCCTCACGCGAGCGGATCGAGCAGCTCGAGGACGAGATCCGCATCGCGATGGTCGAGCGCGACCCCAACGACGAGAAGAACGTGATCGTCGAGATCCGGCCCGGCGCCGGGGGGGATGAGGCGGGCCTGTGGGCGGGCGACCTCTACCGGATGCTCACGCGCTACGCCGAGAGCCGCGGCTTCACCGTCGAGCCGCTGTCGATCGGGGATGGCACGTACACATTTGCCGTCAAGGGCGACAGCGCGTATTCGGTGTTCAAGTTCGAAGGTGGCACCCATCGCGTCCAGCGGGTTCCCGAGACCGAGTCTCAGGGTCGCATCCACACCTCGACGGCGACCGTGGCGGTGCTGCCCGAGGCCGAGGACGTCGAGGTCGACGTCGACGAGAACGACCTCCAGATTGATGTGTACCGCAGCTCGGGACCGGGCGGCCAGTCCGTCAACACGACCGACTCCGCTGTTCGGATCACACACAAGCCCAGCGGGATCGTCGTCTCGATGCAGGACGAGAAGTCCCAGCTACAGAACCGCGAGCGCGCGATGCGGGTGCTGCGCGCGCGGCTGTATGAGCGCGCGCTCGCCGAGCAGCAGGCGGAGCTGGCCGCCAGCCGCCAGGCGCAGGTGGGGACGGGCGATCGCGCCGGCAAGATCCGCACCTACAACTACGGCGAGAGACGCGTCAAGGACCACCGGATCAACCTCCTCGTCCACAACCTCGACGAGATCCTGATGGGTGAGCTCGATGAGCTCACCGCCGCACTCCAGGATGACGAGAAACGGCGGCGGCTCGAGGATGCCGCAAGCGGCTGATCCGCTTCCCGAGGCGGTCGCACGGCTCAGCGCCGCAGGCTGCGAGAGCCCGCGGCTCGACGCCGAGCTGTTGCTCGCCGAGGTCCTCGGCACCTCGCGGACCGCGCTCTACCTCAGGCCGCCGCGGCGGCTCGAGCCCTCGGCCCGCGCGGGCTTCGAGCGCCTGATCGAGCGACGGGCCGAGCGCGAGCCGGTCGCGTACATCCTCGGACGCAAGCCATTCCGCCGGATCGAAATCGCTGTCGACCGGCGCGTACTGATCCCGAGGCCAGAAACCGAGCTGCTGGTCGAGGCGGGACTCGAGCTGCCTCACGGGGCCCGTGTGGCCGATGTCGGCACCGGCAGCGGCGCCGTCGCGCTCGCACTCGCCGACGAGCGGCCAGACCTCCAGCTAACGGGCATCGACGTGAGCGAGGCTGCGGTCGAGGTGGCGCGGAGCAACGCACAGCGCCTCGGGCTGGGAGTCACGTTCCTGCGCGGCGATCTCCTCGCGGGCGGTCCGTACGACGCTGTCCTCGCGAACCTGCCATACGTCCGCGACGGCGAGCGGCTTGCACCCGAAATCGCGTGCTACGAGCCGCCGGGCGCGCTGTTCGGCGGCGCGGACGGACTCGACGTCGTGCGCCGGCTGGTGCTGCTGGCCGCGGCGGTGCCGCTGGTTGCTCTCGAGGTGGGAGCGGATCAGGCCGGGGTGGTCGCCGAACTGCTGCGGGGTGCCGGGTTCGCCGATGTTGATCGCCGGCGAGATCTCGCCGGTCATGAACGCGTCGTGGTGGCGCGCCGGTGAGCGCGGACGCCTTCGCGCGCTGCATCTCGGGTGGAGGCCTGGTCGTGTTCCCGGCCGACACGGTGTATGGGCTTGCCTGCGATCCGACGGATGACGCTGCAGTTGAGCGTCTCTACCAGCTCAAGGGACGCGAGCCGTCGAAGCCGGCGGCGGTGATGATGTTCGACCTCGGGCTTGCGCTCGCGGCGCTGACCGAGCTGGGCCCGCGGACGCGGGCGGCGCTAGAGCGCCTCCTGCCCGGGCCTCTGACCGTACTGCTGCCGAATCCTGGCGGCCGATTTCCGCTTGCCTGCGGGCCGGCCCCCGGGACGCTCGGGCTGCGCGTGCCCCGTCTCGAGGCCCTGGCCGGCGTTCGGGTGCCGGTGCTGCAGTCGAGCGCGAACCACGCCGGCGGCGCCGACGCCCGCCGGCTCGATGAGGTGCCGGAGCTGATCCGCGACGGCGCGGACCTGGTCATCGACGGCGGAGAGCTCCCGGGCACGCCCTCGACCGTCGTCGATCTGCGCCGCTACGAGGACGGCGGCGCGTGGGGGGTGGCGAGAACGGGAGCAGTGCCGTACATGGAGATCGCGGAGGCACTGAACGTGTGAAATCCGCTAGCGCGGATTACATGGCTGGTGCCGGTGATATCGTCGAACGCCGTGACCGAGCTGCCGCCAGACTTCTTCAACTTGCCTCTCGCGGAGGTTGACCCGGAGATCGCCGAGGTGCTGGCGTTGGAGCTAACGCGCCAGCAGAGCACGTTGGAGATGATCGCGTCGGAGAACTTCGTGCCGCTGGCGGTGCTCGAGTGCCAAGGCTCGGTCCTCACCAACAAATATGCCGAGGGATACCCCGGAAAGCGCTACTACGGCGGCTGCGAGTACGTCAACATCGCCGAACAGCTCGCGATCGATCGCGCCAAGGAGCTGTTCGGTGCCGACCACGCGAACGTCCAGTCGCACGCGGGCGCGCAGGCGAATGCCGCTGCGTATCAAGCGCTACTGACGCCGGGCGACACGATCATGGGGCTCGAGCTGGCTCACGGGGGCCACCTCACGCACGGGATGCGGATCAACTTCTCGGGCCTCCTGTACAACGTCGTCGCCTATCACGTCGATCGCGAGACCAGCCTGATCGACATGGACGAGGTTCAGCGGCTCGCCGAGGAGCATCGCCCGAAGCTGATCATCGCCGGTTGGTCCGCGTATCCCCGCCGGCTCGACTTCCCCCTCTTCCGTGAGATCGCCGATTCGGTCGGCGCCTATCTGGTCGTGGACATGGCGCACTTTGCGGGTCTTGTGGCGGCCGGACTGCATCCGAACCCCGTCCCATATGCGGACGTGGTTACGACGACGATCCATAAGACGATCGGCGGCGGACGCGGCGGGATGATCCTGTGCAAAGAGGAGCACGCCAAGAAGATCAACTCAGCGGTCTTCCCAGGTCAGCAAGGCGGACCGCTCGAGCACATCATCGCGGGCAAGGCCGTCGCGCTACGGATCGCGGCGACGGAGGCTTTCCGCGAGCGTCAGCGGCGCACGGTCGCCGGCGCTCAGGTGGTCGCGGCCGAGCTGCTCGGCGCCGGCCACGGCCTCAATGTCCTCACCGGCGGCACCGACGTCCACCTGGTCCTGTGCGACCTGCGTGAGTCCGAGCTCGACGGTCAGCAAGCCGAGGATCGCCTGGCGGAGGTCGGCATCACCGTCAACCGCAACGCCGTCCCGTTCGATCCGCGCCCACCCGCGGTCTCATCCGGGCTACGGATAGGGACGCCGGCACTGGCGACCCGTGGCCTCCAGGCGGACGACTTCGTCGAAGTCGGAGCGATCATCGCCGCAGCGCTACAGCCAGGCCCCTTCGAGACCCACCGCGCCGAGCTCTCAGACCGCGTCGCGGCGATCGTGGACCGGTACCCGCTGTACGCATCGCTCGGCGCGCGGGACGCCGCTCTGAGCTAGCGGGGGGGCGGGGCGGGCGGAACCGCCCCTGGCAACGGGCTCGCCGGGTGATGGGCTCATGCCGCGTGCCAGGTTCACGCAATGTTGCCAGGGTCGGCCCGCCCGTCCCGCCACCGACCACACGCCTGGCGTGACCGCCCGCGGAAACCACCGCAAACACCGGCAGCCATTCAGTCGGCTAAGGCTGCCATGCTTACAGTTGCGCCATGCGGCATCTCGATGCTCTGCTCGCTTTCCTGGTCGCGATGGCCGCCGCGGCGCTGTTGACGCCGCTCGCGGCGAAGGTCGCGCTGCGGGTCGGCGCGATGGCGAAGCCGAGCGATCACGGGTTGGCCGAGCACGAGACGCCGCAGTTGGGCGGGCTCGCGATCTTCGCCGGGGCGCTGCTGGCGGCGGCGATCTGGATGCCGGAAGGCCGTGATGCGGGCCTGACAAGAGCGATTCTGGCCGGCGCCGGGCTGATCACCCTGGTCGGGGCGATCGACGATGCCGTCGACCTGCCGCCGATCCTGAAGCTGACCGGTCAGATCGCGGCAGCATCGATCGCGGTTGTCGCAGGCGGCGTGAACGCGACCGATGTGACGATTCCGTTCCTCGGTGTGCTCCACCTGGCCCCCTGGATTGGCGGCCTAGTGACGGTGATCTGGCTCGTGGGGATCATGAACGCCGTCAATTTCATCGACGGGGTCGACGGCCTGGCCGCGGGGATCTGTGCGATCGACGGGGTCGCCTTCATGGTCATCGCATTCGAGCTCAAGGGCCCCAATTCGACACCCGCCGGCATCCTCGCCGCAATCACCGCCGGGGCCGCGCTCGGGTTCCTGTTCCACAATTTCTATCCGGCGAAGATCTTCATGGGCGACTCCGGCGCGAACCTGCTCGGTTACATGCTCGGCGTGGTCACGGTCGAGGGCACGCTGAAGACGAACGCGGTGATCGCCTTGGTCGCGCCGCTCGTGATCCTTGCGGTGCCGTTCTTGGATACCGGCTTCGTGGTAGCGAAGCGGCTGAAGTACCGTCGAAAGCCCTGGTCGAAAGACGAGAATCACTTCCACCACCGGATGGCGCGGATCGGCTTCAGCCAGCGCAAGACCGTCTTGTACATGTACGGCTGGACGGGCCTGCTGGCCGCGTTCGCGGTGGCGGAGCGCGTAATCCCCTGGCATCGCAACCACGGCCACTACTACCTCGGCTGGACGCTCCTGATGGCAGCCTTGGGCGTGGTGGCGCTGGCGGGCAGCATCTACGTCGTCTACGTGCTCGAGATCTTCAAATTCAAGCGGCTGCGGGAGCGGGACCTCCGGCAGGCTGAGCCCACCACCAGCGAGCACGAGATCGAAGTTCGCGTCCGGCGTGAGGTCGAGACCGGCGAGTTCGAGACGGTCGGCTAGGCAATGCAGATTGCCAACCTCGATCGACTCGAGGCGTTCGTCACGCTCGACGGCTCATCGATCCGCGAGCTCGCGGGTCCGGCGTGGACGGCGGTCCGCCACCAGAGCCTGGCCGAGGCGACGTTGCCGCCCGGCGGCGAGACCGCCGAGCACTACCACCCCAAGGCAGAGGAGCTCTACTACTTCACCTCCGGCGTGGGGCGGTTGCGCCTCGGCGAGGACGAGGCGGATGTGCGTGCCGGCGACTGCGTCGTGATCCCGCCGGGCACGCCGCACAAGCTGTTCAATCAGGGCCGCGAGCCGCTCATCCTGCTGTGCTGCTGCGCCCCGGCGTACTCGGACGCCGACACCGTGATGACGGGCCGGTAGGCGGTTCTACGGCATTGGGGCTGACCCGAGTCGAGCGCGCCGCGCTGTGCGCGATCGCGATCGTCACCGTCCTCGCCGGAGTTTCCAGATACGCGAGCGGCGTGCCGAACGGGGTCGCGTTCGTGAGCGCGATCGTGTCCCTCGGTGGCGTCGCGTGGGTCATGAGCTTCGCCGTCGAGCACGTCGGCGAGCGCTTCGGTCCTTCGGTCACGGGATTCATGCAGGCCACGCTCGGCAATCTGCCCGAGTTCTTCGTCGTCGTCTTCGCCCTTCAGGCAGGTCAGCTGGTCATTGCTCAAACGGCGATTCTCGGATCGATCCTGGTCAACGCGCTGCTGGTGCTCGGGCTCGTGATCATCGTGGGCGCGCGGCGCGCGGACGACGGCGTGATGCGGTTCGGCATCCGGCTGCCGAACGACACCGCGACGCTGCTGCTGATCTCGACGCTGATCATCATCCTCGTCGGCCTGGCCGACTCCTCGCACGATCTCGCCAGCCACCACGTGAAGGCGATCTCCGTCATCGGCGCGGCCGCGATCCTCGTGGTGTACGCGTCCTGGCTGGTGCCGTATTTGCGCTTGCCGTCGACGGCGGCGCCCGTCGCTGCGTCCCGACTGGGGCTCGTCACCGGCGTCTCGCTGCTCGTGACCGCCGGCATCGGGGCGGCACTCGTCTCCGACTGGTTCGTGCACGCGCTCCAGCCGACGATCCGGACGTTGCACATTTCGAAGGCGTTCGCCGGCCTGGTGATCGTGGCGATCGCAGGGAACGGGGTCGAGCACGCGGTGGGGATCACGCTCGCGCATCGGGGCAAGGCGGAGATGGCAATCTCGGTGGTGAAGAACTCGGTCGCCCAGATTGCGGCCTTCCTATATCCGGCGCTGGTGATCGTCTCGCTGGTGCTGACGACACGACTCACATTCGCGCTCGCGCCGGTCTACATCGGCGCGCTGGCCGGCACCGCGATCATCGTCTGGCAGATCACGGGCGACGGCGAGGCCGCGGTGTTCGAGGGCGTCGCGCTGGTCGCCGCGTTCGTGATCTTGGCGACGGTCGCCGCGTACGAGGCCTGAGCGCGAGACCGGCGCGGATCCGGACCCGGGGACGCTGCAGATGCGCTATTCTTACGTTTACGTAAAGTAGAGATTGATGGCAGGGAGGTTTCGTGCCGGCACTGCGAGAGCGTGAGCAACCGAAGAAGCCCGCCGCGCAACGGGGTGGGCTGCAGAGGCGTCGATTCGGCGTCCATGCCGACCACAACAACTACAAGTGGTGGGCACTGTCGTGCACGAGCCTCGGAATGCTGCTCGCGACAGTCAACTCGGGCACGCTGATCATCGCGCTGCCGACCCTGAAGCGCAGCCTCCACACGAACCTGCTCGAGCTCGTCTGGGTGATCCTCGCCTACATGATCGCCTCGACCGTGCTGGTCCTCACCGCGGGCCGCCTGTCGGACATGTTCGGACGCAAGCGGGCCTACCTCGGCGGGTTCCTCGTGTTCGCGATCGGCTCGCTCGGCGCCGGCTTCGCCGCCAACGGCACCGAGCTGATCCTCTGGCGCATCCTGCAGGGAATCGGGGGCGCGTTCCTGTTCGCCAACGCAGCAGCGATCGTCACCGACGCGTTCCCGCGCGAGCAACTCGGGCTGGCGATGGGTACCAACACGATGGTTGCGGCCGTCGGACTCGTGATCGGGCCGGTGCTTGGCGGGGCGCTCGTCGCGATCGCGTGGCAGTGGGTGTTCTGGTTCAACGTGCCGCTGGCACTCGCCGGGACCGTGTGGGGCGCCGTCTTCCTGCGCGAGATCAGCGGACGCGAGACCGAGCGCGAATGGGACATGGCCGGCACCGTGACCTTCACGATCGGGCTGACCGGCCTCGTGCTCGGCATCACCAAGGGCGGCATCTCGGGCTGGGGCTCGCCGACGGTGCTCTGCTCACTGCTCGCCGCCGCGGTGCTACTGCCGGCCTTCGTCGTGATCGAGCGCCGTCACCGGGCGCCGATGCTCGACCTGCGCATCTTCCGCAGCCGTCTGTTCTCGGCCGCCGCGGCCTCTGCGTTCCTCAACGGGCTCGCCCGCTTCGCGCTGATGTTCGTCTTCGTCTTCTACTTCCAAGGCGCGCAGGGCGACACGCCGATCACGGCGGGCGTGAAGCTCGCGCCGCTGGCGATCGGCATGCTCGTCTCCTCGCCGCTGGCCGGGATCTGGGCGGACCGCCACGGCTCGTCGCGGCTGATGGCGGCCCTCGGGATGCTCGTGACCGGCGCGGGGATCGCGCTCATGACGACGATGCAACGTGACACCTCCTACCTGCCGATCGGCACCTACATGTTCATCGTCGGCGTCGGATCGGGGATGTTCAACAGTCCCAACACGGCCGCGATGATGGGCGTTGTGCCGGCCCACCGGCGCGGGATCGCCGCCGGGGCGCGGGTGCTCGTCCAGAACACCGGCGCCGTGATCTCGATCGCCTTCGTGCTGGCGGTGATCACCGCATCGGTGCCTAAGCTGGTGCTGTTCCGGGTCTTCTCGGGTCTCGCACACCACCTCTCCGACCACCAGCTGTCACCGTTCATCGCCAACATGCACACCGCACTATGGACGCTCGCCATCGTCTCCTTCGTGGGCGCTGTAGTGTCGGCCGCGCGACCATCCCACGAAGCCGAGCTGGATCTCGGGCCGGCGCCGGCGAGGGAGACGGCGGCTCCGCGGACCAAGGTGGCTGAATCGGTTGCAGCGGTGCCGGCTGCCCGGACCGAGGCGGTCGCTGCTCGGACCGAGGCGGCCGCTGCCCGCACCGAGGCGGTCGACCCGGCTGCCCGGGCGGTGCTCTGAATGAGCACAATCGACACCGAGCGCCCGCTGCGGATCGGCGAGGTCGCCGACCTGATCGGCACGACTACGCGCACGATCCGGTATTACGAGGAGATCGGACTCCTGCCCGGGGCCACCGACCGCGAGCAGGGTAAGCACCGCTGCTACACGCAGGCCGACGTAGAGCGGGTGCGCGAGATCGTCCGACTACGTGACCTGCTGGGACTCTCGCTCGACCAGCTGTCCCGGCTGCTCGAGGCCGAGACGGCTCGTGCCGAGCTGCGGCGAGAATGGCAGTTCGCCGAGAGCGGAACCGAGCGTCGGCGAATCCTCGACGAGGCTCTCGCGCACATAGGTACACAGCTGGAGCTCGTCCGTGGTCGCCGGATTGAGCTCGAGAAGCTCGAGGCCGAGCTGGTTGCCAAGCGCGACTCTGTCAAGCAGCGCCTCGCGGAGCTCGACGGTTGAGCGATCGGCGCCTGGCAACGACCAAGTTCTGCCGAGCGCGGTAATGTTCGCGCCACACCGGCCCTTGTAGGGGGTCGGCGGTGTCGTTGCCGCCGTGAAAGCGGATGGCGCGGTGCCGATTTCCATTTGACGGATCCGTCACCTCCCGGTAATCACGGACCGTCCAACCAGCTTGGGCTTGAACGGGCTTGATCGCCATCATGACGAACGGTCGTCCTCCGCTAACGGGAAGGGACGCAGCTGGCGCCGGAGCGCTGATGCTCACTGTGAACCTGCTGTGCGCCGCTGCGGGCGCGGGTCTTGGTGCGTTGGCGGACGCTACGGTCCCGGGGCTCCTGGTCGGGTTCTTCATCGGGTTCTTTCTGGCCATTGCCGTCGTGGCCAAGCTCTTCCGGGATGTCTGAGCCTGCAGTGCCCCGCTCCTCGCAGACGCCCTCCATGGGCAGTCATTTTTCGGGCACGCGCTATAGCATTACCCCGCGCTCCCGGTCGACCCGCTACCGCTTCCACGGATTTGACCCGCCTCCAACACTGCACCACCCAACACGACCCAGACTGCGTCCGTCCGCTGCGCGCGTCCCTGCGCGGGCAGCGCCGGGGAGGCCTCCCTTGGCAGTAGGCGTCGGCGCGACGTTCGAAGGAAGGTCGATGGCAGTTCTGAGGTACCTGGATGTAGTCCTCGTGGCAATCGGCGCGATCCCGGCGATCGCGCTCGGGGCGCCGGCGTTCGGCTACGCGGTGGGCGGGGGTGCTTGGATTCTGCAGCGAATCATCGCCGCGACGGACAGGCGTCTCGTGAGTAAGGCGACCATGTGTGAGCAGAAGCAGCTCGCCTTCAATCTGTTTGAACGGTTCGGGCGGATCTGGCTGCTCGCCGGCGGGATCGTGATCGCAGGCGTCGCCGGCGTCCGCGCGGACGGGCTGACGGCTGCGCTCGTGATCTTCGGTGCGTACTCGATCAGGTTCGTCATAACACTCATGAGCGGCCAGCCGCCGCCGAGGTCAGCGCCGTGAGCGCGATCCAGGCACCGGCGCCAGGCGGTCCGCCCACGCCGCAAAAGGGCCTCAGCAACGGCAAGAAGATCCTTTACTCGGTCCTCGGCGTCTGGATCGGTGGGATCGTCGTGTTTGCGATCCTGTTCGGAATCACGGCGCACAAGGCGCCGAGCGTCGCCAGCGGCGTGTTCTCACCGACCGACGAGTTCAAGCTCGACACCTGGTTCAAGCTCGGCCCGATCGACTTCAACAAGGGTGTCCTCTACCTGCTGATGACTACCGGGATCACGGTCGCCGTCATGGTGTACATCTCCAAGCGGTTGCAGTCCCGGCCCGGACGTCTGCAGGTCGCCGTCGAGTCGTTCTACGACCTCACGCGCGGGATGGCGACGGAGAACATGGACGACGCGATGGCGAAGAAGTACTTCCCATTGATCGCCACGCTGTTCGTGTTCATCCTTGTCAGCAATTTGATCGGCTACATCCCGTTGCCGGTCGACTCGACGGAGAAGTTCAGCCTGTTCGGAGCGCATATCCCGTCGCTACAGATCTATGCGGCTGACACCAATGTCGCGTTCCCGCTGATTCTCGCTCTCAGCGTCTTCATCCTCTCCACCTACGAGGGCGTCAAGCACCACGGTCCGATCGGCTACCTGAAGAGCCTGATGCCAGGTGGCGTCACGGGCCCGATCGTGCCGCTGATCTTCGGGATCGAGATCTTGTCGAACTTCCTGCGCCTGGTTTCGTTGACCGTCAGGCTGTGGGCGAACCTGCTGGCCGGGCACTTGTTGATCGCGTTCATGGGCGGCGAGCTCGGCGTGCTCGTCGGCCTCCAGGTTGTGTCCTGGTTCCTGCTGCCGATCGGGATAGCGATCTTCCTGTTCGAGGCCGTGCTGATCGCCGGCCTCCAAGCCTTCATCTTTGCCATCTTGACCGCCATCTATCTCGGTAGCGCGGTCTCGAGCCATTAGCAATCACAAGGAGCTATCGAGTAAATGTTTTTGATCCACTTCCTCACGATCTTCCACCCGCTGTTCGCCGTCGCGGTCGATCCCAAGACGTACGGCGAGGACGGAGGCCGTGCGATCGCCCTCGGCGTCGGGGCGGGCGGCGGTGCCGCGGGCGCCGGCGCCGGCATCGGCAGCGTGTTCGGCAGCGCGATCCAGGCCAAGACCCGTCAGCCCGAGCTGCGCCAGGACATCGAGCGCGACCAGTGGCTCGGCTTCGCGTTGACCGAGGCGACCTTCTTCTACGGTCTCGTTGGCGGCTTCATCGCCTTCTTCCTCTAGGCCGAGATGAACGCTGCCGCAGCACACCTCCC
>Ga0302314_10020110_pt1 | contig 11056 bp, 8 predicted proteins | sample III_Palsa_N2_3_FD_200533 | JGI IMG/M metagenome (GOLD analysis project Ga0302314, IMG submission 200533) | Peat permafrost microbial communities from Stordalen Mire near Abisko, Sweden - III_Palsa_N2_3 | ecosystem: Environmental > Terrestrial > Soil > Palsa > Peat permafrost | place: Sweden... | reverse complement strand
CTCGGCCGCCATGCCCGCGAGGATGAGTGCGGCGCCGCCGCGCAGGTCGTGCGCCACGACGTCGGTGCCGTGCAGTTCGGTCGGCCCGTGCACGATGGCGACGTTGTTGTCGATCTCGACCTTGGCACCCATCTTGTTCAGTTCGGGCACCAGCGTGTAACGGCCGTCGAAGATCGTCTCGCGGATGTAGCTCGCCCCGTCAGCCATCGTCGCCAGCGTCATGATCGGCGACTGCAGGTCGGTCGCGAAGCCGGGGAACGGACTGGTGATCACGTTGATCGGGCGCAGCGGCTTCTCCCGGCGCACCTGCAGCACCGCGCCGTTGGTGGAGAACTCGACGCCCATCTGCTCGAGCTTCCAGCGCACCACGCCAAGGTGGTCGAGGTTCGCGCCGACCAGGTTGATCTCGCCGCCGGCCGCGGCCGCCGCCATCGCGAACACGCCGGCATCGATCCGGTCGGCCATCACCGTGTGCTCGACCGCCTGGAGCTGGGAGACGCCGTGCACGGTGATGAACCCGGTGCCACCGCCGCTGATCTCCGCGCCCATCTTGGTGAGGAACGCGATCATGTCGAGAACCTCGGGCTCCTGGGCCGTGTTGTCGATGATCGTCGTGCCCGGTGCCAGCGACGCCGCCATCATCAGGTTCTCGGTGCCGGTGTGCGACGGCGTGTCCAGGTACAGGTGCGCGCCGCGGAGCCCCTCGGGAGCGGTGATGCGGATGACGGATTCGCCCTCGTCCACGGTCGCACCGAGCCGGGCGAAGCCCCGGTAGTGGAAGTCGAGGTTCCTGTTGCCCAGGTTGCAGCCGCCGATGCCCTCGATGACCGCCTCGCCGAAGCGGTGCAGCAGCGCCGGGACGAACAGCACCGAGCCGCGGAAGCGCCGGGCGATGTCGGCCGGCATCACCGGCGAGGTCAGCGTCGAGGCGTCGACCACCAGGGTCCGCTCCGCCTCGTGGAACTCAATGCGGGCGCCTATCGCCTGGCTGAGTTCAACCGCGCGCCGTACGTCCTCGATCGGCGGGACGTTCCGCAGCACGGTCCGGCCCTTGTCCGTCAGCAGCGCCGCGGCGATCATCTTCAGGGCCGCGTTCTTGGCTCCTTGGACGAAGACCGTGCCCTGCAGGGGCGAGCCGCCGCGCACCCGGTAGCGGATCTCGGTGCCCTTGGTCATGTGGATGCAGCTCCTGTCCGAGGGAAGACTACGAGAATGGCGTGCCCTGTGGGCACGCCTGTGCGAACGCGTTGTCCAGTATGCCACCCGATCCGCGCGCTCAGGCGAGACTCGCGAGTCGGTCGAAGACGTGTCCAAGCCGCGCAACATAGCTCTCCGCCCGGAACGCGCGGTCGAGGGCCGCCTCGTCGAGTACCATGCCCCTCTTCTTACCCTGAGTAACTAGAGATTCACGGAATGGCGTCTGCGTGTCCCACGTTTCCATCGCCGCCGCCTGGACCAGCGCGTAGGCGTCCTCCCGGGACAGCCCGCTCGACACCAGCTCGAGCAGGACCGACGAGGAGTACAGCAGGCCGTGGGTGATCTCCATGTTCGCCCGCATCCGGGCTGCGTCCACCACCAGGCCGTCCACCACCGCCACGGTCAGCTGCAGCAGGTAGTCGGTGGCGATCGCGGCGTCCGGCAGCGCGATCCGCTCCGTGCTCGAGTGTGAGATGTCCCGCTCGTGCCACAGCGGGATGCCCTCGGTGACTGGTATCACGTACGAACGGACGATGCGGGCGAGCCCGGCGATCCGCTCCGAACGGATCGGGTTCTTCTTGTGCGGCATCGCCGACGAGCCCTTCTGCCCGGTCCGGAACGGCTCGGCGAGTTCACGCACCTCCGTCCGCTGGCCGTGCCGGATCTCGAGCGCGATCGCCTCGCAGACGGTGGCGAGGATCGCCAGCGCCGACACCCACTCCGCGATGCCGTCGCGGATCACCACCTGAGTGGCGACGTCCGCGGCGCGGAGCCCGAGCGCGGGCATCACTTCCGCCTCGATCGCCGGGTCGATGTTCGAGTAGCTGCCGACTGGCCCGGACAGCGTGCCGACCGCCACCGCCGTGCGCGCCTGCCGGACCCGGTCCCTGGACCTGGCCGCGGCGAAGGCGAAGTCGGCGACCCGGTGGCCCCACACGTCGGGCTCGGCGTGAATGCCGTGCGTCCGGCCGGTGCGCAGCGTTTCCCGGTGGGCCAGGCCGTGGTCACGCAGCACCGCCACCAGCCGGTCCGCCTTGGCCAGGATGATGTCGGTCGCCTCGACCAGCTGCAGCGCCAGCGCGGTGTCCAGGAGGTCAGAGGACGTCATCCCGTAGTGCACGTAGGCGGCGGCCGACCGGGGCTCGGTGTTGTTGGCCCAGGCGCTGAGGAATGCGATCACGTCGTGCTCGGTGACCGCTTCGATCTCGGCCACCGCCTCGGGCGTGGGCGGCGGCGCGGCGCGGACCGGGCCGACCGCGTCGGCAGGCACCGTCCCGGCCCGCGCGTGCGCCTCGAGCACCATGGTTTCCACCTGGCACCAGAGTTCGTACTTGTGGGCCTCAGACCAGACCCGGCCCATTTCCGGCAGCGTGTACCTGTCGATCATGCTTCCACGGTAGCGTGCTCAGCCCGGCTTTCTACCGTCAGCGCAGCCGCCATCACCACGGTGAGCAGTGCGATCCCGGCCGCCGCGTCGACCGCCACGGAAAGCGGCCACGCGGAAAGGGCGAGCACCGCCGCCAGCGCGCGGTACCGGAGCGGGCCGAGGCCCAGTATGCGCCGGAACCAGGCGTCTCCGCCGAGGAACAGCGTCACCCCGCCGGCCAGCGCGATCGCTGGACCCGCGGTCAGCGTGGCCCCCGGGTGCCCGATTGCGTTCCTGAGCCCGGCCGCGGTCGCGGCGATGCCGAGCAGCATCGGGATGTACGCGTAAAAGTAGGCGGCGAGCACCAGCCCGGGTCGCCGGTCGGGGTGCGCCCGGGTCAGGGATTCCTCCGCCCGGTCGTCGTCCCCGGTGCCGAAGAAGGTCCACCACAGGGCGGCGGTGAGGCCCAGCCCGGCCGTCGCCGACAGTGCCAGGGAGAAGGTCACCGGGTGGCCGGCGGCGCCGATGCCCACGTCTGCGACCGACTCACCGAGTACGACGATCATCAGCGCGCCGTGCCGCTCGACGAAATGCGCGGGCTGAATGCGGTAACGGCCGTCGAGCCGCCCGATGAGCGGACCGGCGACCTGGATGGCGAGCGCGGCCGCCCACAGTCCGTAGGCGGCCGGGGACGGGGTCAGCCCGGCGATGATCACCAGCATCGGCGACGCCAGGTTGAACGGCAGGATCCGGCTGATGTTCCGGTTGACCCTCAGGTAGAGGAGGCTGTGCACGGCTACCACGACCAGGTAGCCGAGACCGAGCGCGAGCCCGTCCCGGCCATGTTCGCCGGGGGCGCCGAACGCGTGCGGGATCGACAGCCCGATGACCAGGAATCCGGCCATGCCGACCAGCAGCAGCAGGCGCTCGGGTACCCGGGTCGGTGTCCGCGCGTTGGTCAGCCACGCGTAGCCGCCGTACATCCACCACAGCACGCCGAAGATCAGCAGCACTCGCCCGGCCGCCGCCAGCGTCACGTTCCGCGCGAGCGTCGAGGTGAGCTGGGTGATGGTGAAGACAAAGACGAGATCAAAGAACAGCTCAAGCGTGCTGACCCGCTGCGGCGGGTCAGCTTCCGGTGCTTGCCTGGGCGGCGATGTCATGGCGGTACCAGCCACCACGGAACCGCGCGCATTCCGCGACCGCGTAGGCGGCGGCCCGCGCGGCGGCGAGGTCAGGCCCCGAGCCGACGGCGCTGAGCACCCGGCCGCCCGCCGTCACCAGGTCGGACCCGTTCCGGGCGGTCCCCGCGTGCAGCAGGTAGCCGTGGTCGCCGGCCGGGAGGTCCTTGACGGTGATGACGTCGCCCCTGGCTGGTGCCTCGGGGTAGCCTTCGGCGGCGATGACGACCGTCACCGCGGCACCGGGATGCCAGCTCAACTCGCCGGCTGAGCCGAGGTCGCCGGCCGCGGCGGCGTGCAGCAGGCCGGCCAGCGGACTCGCCAGCCGGTCGAGCACCACCTGCGTCTCCGGGTCGCCGAACCGCGCGTTGAACTCCACCACCCTGACCCCTTTCGAGGTCAGCGCCAGCCCCGCATAGAGCACTCCCCGGTACGGCGTCCCGCGCCGGGCCAGCTCGTCGATGGCCGGCCGGACGACCGTCTCCATCACCTCGTCCACCAGGCCGGGCGGCGCCCACGGCAGCGGCACATAGGCACCCATGCCGCCGGTATTCGGCCCCCGGTCGCCGTCCTGTGCCCGCTTGAAGTCCTGCGCGGCCAGCAGCGGCACCGCCTTCTTGCCGTCGGCCAGCGCGAACACCGACACCTCGGGCCCGTCGAGGTACTCCTCGATCACCACCCGCTCGCAGGAGGCGGCATGCGCGAGCGCCAGACGGTAGTCCTCGGTCACCACCACGCCCTTGCCGGCCGCGAGCGCGTCATCCTTGACCACGTAAGGCGGCCCGAAGGCGTCGAGCGCGGCCGCGGCTTCCTCGGGCGTGGCGGCCACCCGGGCCGCGGCGGTGGGGATCCCGGCCGCCGCCATGATCTCCTTGGCAAAGGCCTTGGACCCCTCGATCCGCGCCGCCTGCGCATCCGGCCCGAACACCAAGATCCCCGCCGCCCGCAGCGCGTTAGCGACCCCAGCGACCAGGGGCGCCTCCGGCCCGATAACGACAAGATCCGCCGCCACAGACCGGGCGAGCCGGACCACGTCGGCGGGATCGGTCGCAGAAACAGCGTGCAGCTCCGCGAGCGACGCGATCCCAGGATTCCCCGGCGCCGCGTGCAGCTCGCTGACGGCCGGGTCCGCGGCCAGCGCCCGGACAATCGCGTGTTCCCGCCCGCCGCCGCCGATCACAAGTACTCGCACGCCCGGGAGCCTACCTGGTAACGGATGACCCTCCCGCGACCAGGGAAGCACGGGGCGCAGCGGGAAAGAGCCGCGTCGTTCGCCGGCGGCCGGCCGGTCGTAACCGGACGTCCCGACGTGACGCGGCGACTCCCGCAAGCCCCCCCGCGTCCGCATGCTCAAAGCTGCCGCCGTCAGAAACCGCCGCCGACTGGAAACCGCCGCAGACAGTTAAAGCAGGTCCCGGAGCTGGAGCGTCTGGTCACGCCGCGGCCCGACGCCGATCGCCGCGACCGGCGCGCCGGAGAGTTCCTCGATGGTCCGGATGTAGTCCCGGGCCGCCCGGGGCAGCTCGTCGAACGACTTCGCCTCGGAGATGTCCTCCCACCAGCCGTCCAGGTACTCGTACACCGGCTTGGCGTGGTGGAAGTCAGTCTGTGTCATCGGGATGTCGTCATAACGCCTGCCGTCGACCTCGTAGGCGACGCAGACCGGGATCTTGTCCAGCGAGGACAGCACGTCGAGCTTGGTGACGAAGTAGTCGGTGACCCCGTTGACCCGGGTCGCGTAGCGGGCGATCACCGCGTCGAACCAGCCGCAGCGCCGTGCCCGCCCGGTGGTCACGCCGTACTCGCCGCCGGCCTTGCGCAGGTACTCGCCCGCTTCGTCATTGAGCTCGGTCGGGAACGGGCCCGACCCCACGCGGGTGGTGTACGCCTTGACGATCCCGATCACCTTGCCGATCCTGGTCGGCCCGATGCCCGCGCCGACGCAGGCGCCGCCCGCGGTCGGGTTGGACGAGGTGACGAAGGGATAGGTGCCGTGGTCGATGTCGAGGAGTGACCCCTGCGCGCCTTCGAGCAGCACGGTCTCACCGTTGTCGAGGGCCTTGCCGAGCACCAGGCCGACGTCGGCGACGTACGGCCGCAGCCGCTCGCCGTAGCTGAGGTACTCGTCCGCGACCTGGTCCGCGTCCACCCCGCGGCGGTTGTAGACCTTGGTGAGCAGCTGGTTCTTGTCCCGCAGGGCCAGGTTGAGCTTCTGCCGGAGGATGCCGGGATCGAACAGGTCCTGGACCCTGATGCCCACCCGGGCGATCTTGTCGCCGTAGGTCGGGCCGATACCCCGGCCGGTGGTGCCGATCTTGGCGTTGCCGAGGAACCGCTCGCTGACCTTGTCCAGGGCCCGGTGGTAGGGCATGATCAGGTGCGCGTTGGCGCTGACCAGCAGCCGGTCACAGCTGACCCCGCGCGCCTGCAGCGCGTCGACCTCCTCGAAGAGCACCTTCGGGTCGATCACCACGCCGTTGCCGATCACGGGGGTGACGTGCGGGGACAGCACCCCGGACGGGAGCACGTGCAGCGCGTACTTCTCCTCGCCGATGACGACCGTGTGCCCGGCGTTGTTGCCGCCCTGGTACCTCACGACGTACTGGACGCGGTCCCCGAGCAAGTCGGTGGCCTTGCCCTTCCCTTCGTCGCCCCACTGGGCGCCGATCAGCACGATCGCGGGCATTGCATCCACGCCTTTCACACGACGAAAGCCCCTGACAGCGCAAGCGCGACAGGGGCTCTTGCCTCATGAGATTACCCGAAAGATGCAGGTGGAACCTAGCCCGCACCGGCCGGGCATAACGATCTGGCAGACTCGTCCGCATGAGCGATCACAGGAACCTGCTGGGCGAGACCCCCGCCACCTTGCTGCCGCCGCTGGCCGGAGCCGAGGAACTGCTGGCGGCCGGCACCGCCCCGGTGGACGTGGCGGCCAAGTACCCGGCGTCCTCCCTTGCCTGGGCGCTGCTGGCGGAGTCGGCGCTGGCGGCGGGAGAACCAGTCGCCGCCTACGCCTACGCGCGCACCGGCTACCACCGCGGCCTGGACGCGCTGCGCCGCAACGGCTGGAAGGGCCACGGCCCGGTCCCCTGGTCGCATGAGGCCAACCGGGGCTTCCTGCGCTGCCTGGCGGCCCTGGCGACCGCCGCGGGGGAGATCGGCGAGTCCGACGAGGAGCAGCGCTGCTGGGAGTTCCTGGCCGACAGCAGCCCGGAGGCCTACGTGGAGCTGAAGGGCTAGCCCGCCGGGCCGGCAGTGGATGTTTTGCCCCTTCCGGGTGCAAAACATCCACTGGGCCGGGGGCACCGCAACGCGGCGCCCGCTAGGGCCAGGGGAGGCGGCAGCGTGAAACACGCCCCCGTTCGGACTGATGAATTAAGACAGCTTGGTTCCCGCCGACAGCAGGTCCTGGCACGCCTGAGTGACGCGCGCGGTCATGCCCGCCTCGGCGGACTTGCCCCAGGCGCGCGGGTCGTACGCCTTCTTGCTGCCGACCTCGCCGTCCACCTTGAGCACGCCGTCGTAGTTGCTGAACATGTAGCCGGCGACCGGGCGGGTGAACGCGTACTGCGTGTCGGTGTCGACGTTCATCTTCACCACGCCGTAGCTGATCGCCTCACGGATCTCACTCTCGGCCGAGCCCGAGCCGCCGTGGAAGACCAGGTCAAACGGCTTGTCCTGGCCGTACTTGGCGCCGACCGCGTCCTGGATCTCCTTGAGCACGCCCGGCCGCAGCTTGACGTGCCCCGGCTTGTAGACGCCGTGCACGTTGCCGAAGGTCGCGGCCAGGATGTACCGGCCGCGCTCGCCGGTGCCCAGCGCCTCGGCCGTCGCCAGCGCGTCCTCCGGGGTGGAGTAGAGCTTCTCGTTGATCTCGCCGACGACGCCGTCTTCCTCACCGCCGACGACGCCGATCTCCAGCTCCATGATGATCTTGGCCGCGACACACCGGGCGAGCAGGTCCCGGGCGATCTCGAGGTTTTCCGCCAGCGGCACCGCCGAGCCGTCCCACATGTGCGACTGGAACAGCGGCTGCCGCCCGGCCTTGACCCGCTCGGCGGAGATGGCGATGAGCGGGCGCATGTAGCCGTCGAGCTTGTCCTTGGGGCAGTGGTCGGTGTGCAGGGCCACGTTGACCGGGTACCGGTCGGCGACCACGTGCGCGAACTCGGCCAGCGCGGTCGCGCCGGTCACCATGTCCTTGACCGACTGGCCGGACAGGTACTCGGCGCCGCCGGTAGAGATCTGCACGATGCCGTCGCTCTCGGCGTCGGCGAAGCCCTTAAGCGCCGCGTTGAGGGTCTGGCTTGAGGTCACGTTGATGGCCGGGTAGGCGAAGCCCTGCTGCTTGGCCCGGTCGAGCATCTGCGCGTAGACCTCTGGGGTCGCGATCGGCATGACGATGACTCCTGTATCGGTTGGTCTGCAGCAACTGTAGTGGCCGGCCCGGCCGCGCTCCAGCGCGGCACCGCGGGGTCAGCCGGCGGTTTTCAGCGGGTTCTGCCAGCGGGCGCTGAGCCGATGTGGACGATGTCGCCCGGGCCATGCTGTACAAAGGTCCCCATGACGAGCTTCCTAATCTCGCACGCCATTTACGCGGTGATTATCTTCGGCGTGCTCGAAGCCGCCTGCGTGCCGATCTCCTCGGAGCTGACCTTCCTGCTGGCCGGGGCGGTCGCGTCCGGTGACATTCCGGGAACGACGCAGCACCCTTCGCTGGCCCTGGTGATCATCGTCGGGACACTCGCGGAGCTCGTCGGCTCTTACATCTCCTATGCGGTCGGCCGGGCCGGCGGGCGTCCGCTGGTACGCCGTTGGGGCCGGTACGTGCTGGTGACCGAGTCGGACGTGGCCCGGGCCGAGCGGTTCCTGGCCGGCCGCGGCGCGTGGGCCCTGGTGGTGGCGCGCATGCTGCCCTTCGTCCGGGCGTTCGCGTCGATCGTGGCCGGCTTCGTGGAGATCCCGGCGATCAGGTTCGGCGTGCTCAGCCTGATCGGGACCGTGATCTACGTAGCGACACTGTCCAGCATCGGCTACAGCCTCGGCGGTGAGTGGAGCAAGGTCGAGCACAGCCTGTCGACGATCAGCTACATCGTGGTCGCGGTGGTGGTCGTGGCGATCATCGGGTTCGTGATCTACCGGCTGCGCGAGTTCCGCCGGGAAGCCGCCGCCGCGGCGGCCAGCGACGAGACCCCGGCCGGCCGGGTGCGCCGCTAGCCCGGCCGGGACCAGCCGCCGCCACGGCCGGCGTCGGCCGACCGCGTCACCGGCCCGCCCGGGACGCGACCGCTAGACGCCGAGCTCGCTGAGCTCGTAGACCGCGACGTAGGGCAGGCCGCGGTCGATCACCTTCTGCCGGGCGCCCCGGTCGACGATGACGGCGACGCCGACCACTTCGGCCCCGGCCGCCTCGAGTGCGTCTACCGCCGTGAGCACCGAATTGCCCGTCGTCGAGGTGTCCTCGAGGGCGAGCACCCGGCGCCCGGCCACCTCGGGTCCCTCGATCAGGCGCTGCAAGCCGTGCGTCTTCTCGGCCTTCCGCACCACGAACGCGTCGACCGGGGTGCCGCGGTTGGCCGCGGCGTGCAGCATGGCCGCCGCGACCGGGTCCGCGCCGAGCGTCAGGCCGCCGACGGCGTCGTAGCTCAGGTCCGCGGTCGCGCTCAGCAGCACCCGCCCGACCAGCGGCGCCAGCCGCCCGTCGAGGGTAACCCGGCGCAGGTCAACGTAGCTGGTGGCATGCGCGCCGGACGACAACTCGAAGTCGCCGTGCACCACGCCCTTGGCCTTGATTCCGGCCAGCAGTTCCTCGCGATCATTCACGTCTCCAGAGCATAAGCGAACGTGCACGGCGGGTGAGTTAGTGCGGAAACGCCATGGCGGCGGGCATGCTTCATTACCCTAGTGAGGGCGGAGGACATCAGGCTGCCGTGATAACGCAGTCGCTGACCTGGCATGTTCTCGCATTGAGGGAGGCGGTGGGACGTGGATCGCTGTGCGCTGTTCGTGGACGCGGGCTATGTGCTAGCGGACGGTGGTATGGCGGTGCACGGGACGCGCCGCCGTGACTCGGTGTCCTGGGACTACCCGGGGCTGCTGCAGCTGCTCAGCAACCTCGCCATGGAGCGCACCCGGCTGCCGATGCTGCGCTGCTACTGGTACGAGGCGACGGTGGAAGGCCGCCGGTCGGCCGACCACGACACTCTGGCCGACCTGCCGGGCGTCAAGCTGCGGGTGGCCAAGATGCGGCCGGGGCGCCGGGAGGGCGTCGAAGGCGAGATCCACCGGGACCTCACCACGCTGGCCCGGAACAAGGCGGTCACCGACGCGATGGTGGTGACCGCGGAAGAAGACCTCGCGCAGGTGATCGCCGACGTCCAGGACATGGGCCTGCGGGTCACCCTGCTGCAGATCGCCGGTGACGGCACGGCTTCCCGCGCCCTGCGCCAGGAGTGCGATGACTTCGTGGAGGTCAGCGCGGACAGCCTGCGGCCGTATGTCGAGCTGATCGCCGGGGCTGAGCCGCCGCGAGCTGATGAATCCGACGAGGCGGCTGAGCCGGCCACGGCCGTGACCGGGACCGCCAACGGGAGCGGGACCGCCAACGGGAGCGGCCACAACGGCAACGGCCAGGCGCCGCTGCGGCCCGCCTACCCGCAGCCGCTTGGCCGGCTTGAGGGCGGCCAGCAGCCGTCCGTCCCGGTCCGGCCCGCCGCCGCGTACCAGCGGGCAAACGGGGTTACCGCGACGGACCAGGCACCGCAGGCGACGGACCAGGCACCGCAGGCGACGGAGCCGGCCCAGCTCGAGCCGGCCGCGCCGGAGCCAGCGGACGCCGCCGCGGTGACGGATTTCGCGCCCGCCGGCGACTTCGCCGCGAACGTGGATTACCGGGCTTCGGTGGACTACGGCGCGCCCGCGGCCGACCGCCCGGCCGCCGACGCCAAGCCGCCGGCCGTGGATTACCGCTCCGCCCTGGACTACGGGCCCGCGGCGGACTACCTGCCCGCGCCGACCGCACCGGCCCCGCCCGCCGCGCCGCGCGAGGACCTCTACGCCGTGACCGCCGCACCGGCGGCGGCCCCGGCGGCGCCGGCCGTGACTGCGGCCGACGAACTGCCCGCAGACCTGGACCGCGTGCCCGCGGCCCCTCGTTTCGGCGCTGATCTTTCCCCCTACGCGCCCGGCGCGGTGCGGGAGCACTACCAGCGCGACAACGTGTTCCGGGACTCCGGGACGCGCGACAACGCCGACCGGCTGGTTCCCGTGCCCGCTGGGATCCCCGGCGGCGGCTCGGCTCAGATCCGGC
>Ga0302314_10020108_pt1 | contig 11056 bp, 9 predicted proteins | sample III_Palsa_N2_3_FD_200533 | JGI IMG/M metagenome (GOLD analysis project Ga0302314, IMG submission 200533) | Peat permafrost microbial communities from Stordalen Mire near Abisko, Sweden - III_Palsa_N2_3 | ecosystem: Environmental > Terrestrial > Soil > Palsa > Peat permafrost | place: Sweden... | reverse complement strand
CGCGCGCCGAGCTGCGAATCCCGCCATCGATCACGAAATGCGCGACATGAATCCCCTGCGGCGACAATTCGCGCGCCATGCTCTGGGCCAGGCCGCGCAGCGCGAATTTGCCCATCGCGAACGGGGCAGATTGCGGATAGCCCTTGACGCTGGCGGATGCGCCGGTGAACAGGATCGCGCCATGTCTGTTGGGCAGCATCCGCTTCACCGCCTGCTGGGCCACCAGAAAGCCGCCAAACGCACTCACCGCGATCGCCTGCGCCACATCGGCGGGCACCAGATCGACGAAATTGCCGCGCGCCCGTGCGCTGGCATTGTAGACCACCACGTCGGGTACCCCGATCTCGCGCTCGACCAGGCCAAACAGGCGCTCGACCTCGCCGGGATCGGTGGCATCGCAGGCATAGACGCGCGCGCCGGTCTCGGCGCAGAGCGCGCCGAGCTTTTCGGTTCGGCGTGCCGCCAGCGCGACGCCGATGCCTTCGCGGGCCAACAGCCGCGCCAGCGAGGCGCTGAGGCCCTCGCCGGCGCCGACAATCAGGGCTTTGTTGTATTTTGGCGTTTCCATGAGATGTTTCCTTTGGGAGGTTTCCTTGGTCTGCCCGGAACTGACCTTAGCGTTGAGGTGTCCCTGGGAGGTGGTTGCTGGGAGGCGGGTTTGCAATGAAAATGATGTCAGGGCTTAACCGGGCGGGGGCGACAGTCCGGCATCTGATGTGCGATAGTTGCCAACAAAGAGATGAGGAAACGAACAAGAGAATTCAATGCAGCCGCTCAAGCATGATCGCCTTGCAAATTTGGCTGACCAGCCGGGATTGCTGGCGCCCGACACGTCGGGGATGAATTTCTACCGCGCCGATCCGGCGCTGACCGATCTGCTGCGCATCCATCTGCCCGACGCGCTGTTTCGTCATATCGAGCCGCATCTCGACCGGCTCGGCGCGCTCGCCGGCGGTCATCTCGACGAATGCGCCCGGCTGGCCGACCGGCATGTGCCGGTGCTGCATCAGCGCGACCGCTTCGGCCGTGACGCCCAGTGGATCGAATACCATCCGGCCTATCGCGAGCTGGAGCGCCATGCCTTCGGCGAGTTCGGCATTCATGCGATGTCGCTGCGCAAGGGCATTTTGGGCTGGCCGGAAAAATATCCCGTGGTGGCCAAACATGCCTTTACGTTCCTGTTCAACCAGGCCGAGTTCGGGCTGGGTTGCCCGATCAACGTCACCGATGGCTGCGCCAAGCTGCTGGCGAATTTCGGCGACGAGGCGCTGAAAGCCAGATATCTCGACGGCCTCACCCAAACCGACATGGCCAGACTGACCCAGGGCGGCCAGTTCATGACCGAGAAGGAAGGCGGCTCCGACGTCGGCAAGCTCACCACCACAGCGGTGCCGGAAGGCGATCACTGGCGGCTCTCGGGCGAGAAATGGTTTTGCTCCAATGCGGACGCCGAGGTGGTGATGCTGCTGGCGCGGCCGCAGGGCGCGGTCGGCGGCACGCGCGGCGTCGGGCTGTTTCTGATGCCGCGCAAGCTCGACGACGGCTCGCCTAACCACTACCGGATCGTCAGGCTGAAGGACAAGCTCGGCACCCGCTCGATGGCGTCGGGCGAGATCAAGCTGGAGGGGGCGATCGCCTATGCCGTCGGCAAGCTCGACCGCGGTTTCGTGCAGATGGCCGAGATGGTCAATTCATCGCGGCTGTCCAACGGCGTCAAATCCACCGCGCTGATGCGGCGCGCGCATCATGACGCGATGACGGTGGCGCGAAATCGCGTGGTGTTCGGAAGCCGCATCCTCGACCTGCCGCTGGCGCGCCGGCAGTTGATGAAGATCATGCTCGCCACCGAGCAGGCGCTGTCGATGAGTTTTCTCACCGCGGACGCGCTCGACCGCGCCGAGGCCGGCAGCCAGGACGCCGCGGCGCTGCTGCGTATTCTGACCCCGACCTTGAAATATCGCGCCACGCGCGACGCCCGCAAGGTCTGCGGCGATGCGCTGGAGATGCGCGGCGGCATTGGCTACATCGAGGAATTCGCCACCGCGCGGCTGCTGCGCGACGCCCATCTCGGCTCGATCTGGGAAGGTACCGGCAACATCGTCGCGCTCGACGCCTTGAAGCGCGCGGTCGGTCGCCATGGCGCCGATGCCGCCTTGGCCGCGGACCTGCATGCGAGGCTCGACGACAGCGCTGGCGTGCCGCAGGCCTGGCGCGATCGCCTGCGCGAGCTCACCGATCGCGCCGTCGGCTTCGCCCGCGAGGTGGCCGGACGCGCCGATCACGAAGCCGAGGCCCGGCGCGCCGCCAGTCTGCTGTATCATGTCGCCAGCGCAGTGGCGCTGGCGTGGGAAGCCGGGCGCATCCACGAGATGCGCGGCGATGCCCGCCGGCTGTTGCTGTCGCGGATGGTGATGGATCACCGGGTGCAACTGAGCGATCCATTCCGGCTCACGGAAAATGCGCCCCAGCGCGCGATGACGGAACACCTGCTCGGCGAGCGTGCGGTCGGCATGGCCGAGGTTGGCGAATTGCTGGTCGCGTCGTAGGCTCATTGCCGCAAGCTCGGCCTTAACCTCTCCCATCGGGAGAGGTCGGATCGCTCTTGCGATCCGGGTGAGGGGTTACGGACTAACGATAGACCGTACCCCCTCACCCCACGGGAGAGGGTACACTTCCCCTGTTCTAAGAAAAGCAAGAGAGGAAACATCGATGAAGGCCGCCGTCCTGCATGAAGTCAATCAACCGCTCGTAATCGAGGACGTCAGCCTGCAGAAGCCCGGACCGCGCGAGGTTCTGATCCGCACCCGTGTCGCCGGGCTCTGCCATTCTGATTTACATTTCATGGAAGGGCTCTATCCGCATCCGCTGCCGGCGGTGCTTGGTCACGAATCCGCTGGAGTCGTCGAGCAGGTCGGCTCCGACGTGACCTATGTGAAGCCGGGCGATCATGTCGTGACATGTCTGTCGGTATTTTGTGGGACCTGCGACAATTGCTCGACCGGGCGGCCGGTGCTGTGCACCGATACGACCGTGAAGATGTTGCCGGGCGTATCCAACCGGCTGTCCTGGGCGCGATCGGAGAAACTGAACCAGTTCCTCAATCTGTCGTCATTCGCCGAGCAGATGCTGGTGCATGAGAATGCCATCGTGAAAATCCGCAAGGATATGCCGCTCGATCTGGCGGCGCTGATCGGGTGCGGCGTCGTCACCGGCTACGGCGCGGTGGTGAACACCGCCAAGGTCGCGCCCGGCGAGACCGTCGTGGTGATCGGCTGCGGCGGGGTCGGCATGGCCGCGATCAATGGCGCGCAGATCGCGGGCGCCGGCCGCGTGATTGCGGTCGATACCAACCCGGCCAAGCTTCAACTGGCCACCAAGCTCGGGGCGACCGACATCGTCGATCCCGCGAATGGCGATGTGGTCAAGCAGGTGCGCGATCTCACCAATGGCGGGGTGCACCATTCGTTCGAAGTGCTCGGACGCAAGGAGACCGCCGAGCAGGCGTTTGCGATGCTGGCGGCCGGCGGCACCGCGACCATCGTCGGGATGATCCCGTTCGGCCAGAAGATCGAACTGCATGGCTTCGATTTCCTGCGCGAACGAAAAATTCAGGGCTCATCCATGGGCTCGAACCATTTCCGTGTCGACATGCCGCGGCTGGTCGAATTTTACATGCGCGGCAAACTGCATCTCGAGGACTGGATCTCCGCCAGGCTGAAGCTGTCGGAGATCAACGAGGGTTTTGCCGCGATGAAGGCCGGCAAGACGGTGCGCAGCGTGATCATGTTTGACGCGTGATCGAACCCTACCGTCATGCGCGGGCTTGACCCGCGCATCCATCTTTCTTCGCAAATAGCCTTCTCTCAGGTGAATGGATTGCCGGGTCAAGCCCGGCAATGACAGCGAGCTCTTATCGGGCGACCGAGTTCAATCATCAAATTCAGGCGGCGGCACGAAGCCGCCGAATTCACGCTCGATCAGTTCGGCGAGTTTCAACGGCGTGCGGTCTTCCAGCATCGGGCCGACGATCTGGACGCCGACCGGCAGGCCATCCGGCGACAGGCCGATCGGGATCGCGGTTGCCGGCAGCCCGGGCAGGCTGGCGATGCCGGGCCAGGCCATTTGATCGGAATAGGCAAAATCCTTGCCGTCGATGTTGATGCGGCGCGTTTCCTGTTCCGCCGAGTGATCGTGCGGGTAGGCCGGCGTCGGCATCACCGGGCAGATCACCGCGTCGAAACTTCCAAACAATTCACGCCACTGCGCCTTCAACTGCGCACGGCCGCGATCGGCGATCACCCAGTCGCGATGGCTGAGCGCGATGCCGCGCAGGCGCTCCGCCGCCAGGCTGATGTCTTCGGCCGGGAGCTGTGCTGCTGCGGCCGTCGCGCCGGCATAGATTTCCGGTGCGAACGTTACGGCGAGCAGGGACAGCAGAATCCGCATGTAAAGCCGTGAGGAGAGGCCGAAGTTCGGCAATAGCGGGCTCTCGCGCTCCAATTTGACGCCGGCCTTGCCGAGATTGGCGGCCAGCGTCTCGATCGCCGTGCGCACCGCCGCATTGGTCGGTATCACCGGGTGGCTATCGATCAGCAGCACGCGGAAATCCTTCAACGCGCCGTGGCGCGGCGGTGGCAGCGCCAGCGAGTAGGCCGTGCCGCTCTCCAGCGGGTCTGGCCCTGCGATCACATCGAGCAACAGCGAAAGGTCCGCGGCCGAACGCGCCATCGGACCGATTACCGCGAGGTCGCGATCGGACGGCAGCGGTGGAAACGGCGGCGGCAGATGGCCGCGGGTAGGCACCAGCGCGAAGGTCGGCTTGTGCGCATAGATGCCGCAGTGAAACGCCGGCACCCGCAGCGAACCGGCCAGATCGGAACCGAGCGAAAGCGCGCCATAACCGGCCGCGAGTGCCGCCGACGATCCGCCTGAGGAGCCTCCGGGCGTGCGGCCCAGATGATACGGATTGTTGGTGGTGCCGTAGATGTCGTTGTAGCTCTGCCAATCGCCGAGCCCGAACGGTACGTTGGTCTTGCCGAGCAGGACCGCGCCGGCGGCCTTGATGCGTGAAATCGCCAGCGCGTCCTGCGGCGGGATGAAATCTTTCTGCGCCGGAAAGCCCCAGGTCGTGGGCAACCCGGCGACGTTGTAGGATTCCTTCACCGTCATGGGAATGCCGAGCAGCGGCCCGGTCTCGCCGCGCGCGCGGGCGGCGTCGGCGGCGCGGGCAGCCTCGAGGCCGCGGGCGAAATCGCGCACGCAAATGGCATTGATTTTGGCGTCGTGACGCTCGATGCGGCCGATCGCGTCCTGCGCCAGCTCCACCGCGGACACTTTCCTGGCGGCCAGTGCCGCCGCTTGCTCGACCGCGGTCCTGAAACTCCATTGCGATTTCGTCACGTCGTTCTCCCGGACTGTTTCCCGCTGGTGCGGAACAATGCTTGGTTTGGGTGACGACCGCTGGATCGCGGTTGCTGCGCGGCTATCCGGGCAGCATCCGCTGCAGGATACGGTCGCGGTAGACAAAGACGTGGACCAGCGCTGCCGCCACGTGAATGCCGATGAATACCAGCAGCGTCCATTCCGCCGCCTGATGCCAGCCGTCGATCGTCTTGCCCGCTGCCGCGTTGTCGGAAGCCAGCATCGGCAGCGGTACGAGATAGAAAAATGACAGCGACCAGCCGCGAAACGACGCGAACAGCCAGCCGGTGACGGTGGTCGCCAATACCAGCGCATAGAGCGCCCAATGCACGGCCCCGGAGGTCAGCCGCTGCCAGGGAGCAAGCGAGTTTTCCGGTACCACCGGGTGGGCCAGCCGCCAGGCGAAGCGCAGAATGATAAGCGCCAGAATGACGATCCCGAACGAGACATGGAATGTCATGGGGGCGCCCGGCTTCATGCCCCGATGAATGTCCGGCATCAGCCAGCCGATCAAATATTGCACGAGCAGGAGCGCCACCACGAGCCAATGAAAGACCTTCGCGGTGGTCCCGTATTGCAAGCGATCGGTCATGAATGTCCTCTTATCGACGCTGGTTGTGTTTCGTCAAACCGCGATCCGTAGCGACAACGTCGGGGGATTTTTACGCGGCCCCGATCAGAATGCCTACCGCCAGAACGATGAGACCGCCAAGAACGATCTGGAACGCCGCCTGCAGGAATGGTGTGTCCATATATCGTGCGCGAATATAGGCGATGGCCCACAGCTCGAAGACCACCACGACACCTGCGATCGCGGTGGCGATCCAGAACGCGTTGGCCCATGAATCCGGAACCAGATAGGGCATTGAGTGACCAAGGCCGCCCAGCGCGGTCATCACGCCGCTGGCGGCGCCGCGCAGCCAGGGCGAACCGCGTCCGGTCAACGATCCGTCGTCGGACAGTGCTTCCGCGAAGCCCATGCTGATGCCGGCACCGATCGAGGCCGCGAGGCCGACCAGAAACGTCTGCCAGTTCTGATGGGTCGCAAAGGCCGCGGCGAACAGCGGGGCCAGCGTCGACACCGATCCGTCCATCAACCCGGCCAAACCCGGTTGCACATATTGCAGGACGAAAACCCGCCGGCGGGTTTTGTCTTCTTCCGCGCGCACATCCGGCGACAGGATCTGGTCGGTCAGCGTGGCCGCTACCTTCTCGTGGCCCTTTTCTGCCTCGGCGAGATCGCCGAGCAGCCGGCGGACCCCGACATCCTGCGCCTGTTCGGCAGCCTTGATGTAGAACCGCTCCGCTTCGAATTCCATCGTCCCGACTTCCTTGCGGATGGTGTCGAGCGACAGATTCTTGGTCAGCCAGATCGGACGGCGGCGTAAAAATCCCCTGACATTGTCTCTGCGGATCGGCGGCAGATTTTTGCCGAAGCGCTGCTCGTATAGTTCCAGCAGCATGTGGCGATGGCCTTTTTCCTCCTCCGCCATCTCCTCGAATATCTTGGCCGATTCCGGATAGCGCTCCGCGAGGTCTTCCGCGAAGGTCATGTAGATGCGGCTGTCTTCTTCCTCCGCGGAGATCGCCACCGCCAGCACTTCCCGCTCGGTCAAATCAGCGAAATTCTTCACAGCCTCGGCCTATTTCCAATTTAGAATTATTCTAAATCGTTATAAGCGGGCGTCGCCGCGAGGTCAATCATTCAGCCGTCCGACCTGGAGGCGTTTCTGTTGCCACGATCCGGAACCGATGCGGCCTGTGTCCGTTCGAGTTCCTGTTGCTGGATCCACCGGGGGGAGTTTTCATGGATAAGGTCAAATACCGTTTGAACGATCCCCGGCTTGCGCCGCGTCGAACCAAGCTTGAGATTCCCGGATGGGCCGGCACGCGCGAACCTCGCACGGACGGATCGCGCGAACAGGTCTGGCATTGCGTTCCGTTTTCGGAAGGTGCGCAGTACGGAATCGAACTGTTCTACCCCTACGACAATGAACTGCACGTCAGCACCAGGGATGGCCGTCTGATGCTGGAAGGAGACTGGGGCCCGGCGCCCGACGGCAGCATGCAGTGGCCGCCGTTTCGAAATTTCGGCGACAGTTTTTATACCTATCAGCTCCTGCTGGATATCAAGGTCGAAAAAGGCCTGGCGATCCGGACCGAACCGCATCCGCGGTTCTATACCGACCGAACGGATACCGTGCCGGTCGCGGTTCCGGCGCTGGTGCGCAATTGGTGGCCAATGATGTTCTTCACGGTCTTCAAGGCGCCGGCCGAGGGCCGCACTCACATCTTCCGGCCGAACGAACCGTTCGCGCAGATCATCGTGCTTCCCGAGGAAGCCGCTTTCGAACTGGAGCAGATGAGCGCGGAGGAATCCGCCGAGCGCGAGCTTCAGGCGCGGCGCATCTATAACAGCCGGTCGACGCTGTCGGCCGGGACCGAATGGACCTCGTCAACCGATACCGTGTTTGACGGCATGTATCGGCACCTCCATCGCGCCGCAAAAGAGAAAACTCGCCAAGGATAGCCAAAGATAGCCAAAGATAGCCAAGACAAGGGTAGTCCGTACAAACAGGGCTCATCAGCACAAAAGGCAGCGCCGCAGGCGCTGCCTTTTGTCGTCCAGTCAAACGCGATGCGAAGGGTCGCGGTGTTCAGTAGTGATTGTGATGATGATGGTGGTGGTGATGACGGTGGCGGCGGGGCATTACGACGAGGCGGGGCGCATACCGGCGCATGGCATGATGATGGTGGTGATGATGGTGATATTGCGCAAGCTGGATATTTTCATTCGCCGAGGAGGTCGGCCCTGAGTCATCGACCGCCTGCAGCAGCGCCACAGCATTGGGAATCGGCTCAAGCAGGTCCGCGAAGGAATTAGCCCTCAAAACATCTGTCGGGGCCGGACTTGGAGCCGGCGCGGCCTCGGCGGCGTTGAATGCTCCGAGCGCCGCCATCGCTCCCAAAAGTCCAGCGATCTTTTTTCCCATGGTCTCCTCCAATCCGTATCGCCGGGCGCATTGCCGGCAGTCTGCAACGCGGCCATCCAGCAATGGTTCCCGCGTCCGACCGGCCTGGTCTCGTGCCGGTGAGCCTATAGGTCCGGGCGCTCCGCGGCCTCTTTCAGAAACTGACGCAGCAGCCGGCCGACCTCGGCGGGCTGTTCCTGCTGCACCCAATGGCCGGCCCCCTCGACCAGATGACAGCCGAGCATGCGGGTGCAGGCGGTGGTCTGCATGGTCTCGAATACGCCGGGACGCTGATAGGTGCCCCAGTCCTGCCTGCCCGAGATGAAGCAGGACGGCACGTCGATGCGGCGGCCGGAAAAGGTTTCGAGCGCGGCGGTGAATGCACGCGAGGTGCCGCAGCGATACCATTGCAGGCCGCCCTGGAATCCGGTGCGCGCATATTCGGCGCTGTAGAAGGCGAGTTCGTGGTCGGGCAGCCATTTATTTGCAGCGATGGCGTCCACGGAGGGCATTTCCGCAGCGACGGTCTGCGCCATGGTGCGGGCGAGATCCATCACATAATAGGTCGGCAGTTTTGCCAGCTCATGCGCGGTCCAGCCCTGCAGCGGATACGGCGTGTTGTCTTTCCAGTCCGCGCTCTTGTGATGATAATAGGCGCGCAGGAAATCATGCACGCCCTGTGGCGCGCGGTGCATGTCGGCGTTGGCCTCGCGGGTCGAGTAGTACCATTGATAATGCTTGCGCGGGCGCGGCAGCGCCGCCAGTTCGCGGTGCACGGGATCTTCCGGCTGGTGCATCGCCGGCTTGTCGGCGAAGTCGAACGGCAATGGTGGCGGTCCCGCGAACGGTGCGCTCATCAGTGCCACCGATCGAAACACGTCCGGGCGCACCAGCGCACACCATGCGGCGACCGAGCTGCCGAAATCATGTCCGACCACGGCGGCGACCGAGCGATAGCCGAATGCGAAGACAAGGCCCAGCGCATCGCGCACCAGATTGAGCAGCCGGAATGAATTGAGGTCGCCGTCGTAATTCGCGTCCCAGCCGGTGGTGCGGCCATAGCCGCGCTGGTCCGGCGCGATCACGTGATAACCGGCCTCCGCCAGATCGGGCATCACCTTGCGCCAGCTGAAGCTGAGTTCGGGAAAGCCGTGCAGCAACAGCACGCAGGGCCGGCCGCGCGTCTCGAAGCCGGCTTCCAGCACATGCATGCGCAGGCCGTTGACGCCGTCGACGAAGCGCGAGCGGATGCCCGGGGGAAGCGGAATGTCGGGGAGCGTCTCTATCATGTTAGTTTCCTGCATCGTCAACGCGTATGCTGCGTGCCTTGACAGTGCGCCGGCTGTTACTGAATGCTACTTTGGCTTGGATCTGCGACAAACCGCAAGACGAGTAATGTTGAGATATTGGAATCTCATGATGGGCGAATGATGGACAAGTTCTTCACAGGATGCTGGCGAATCTATTATCGCCCCTGCGTAGTCGTCATCGTAGCAGGTTTGTTTCTTGCGTCGTTCGTTCACGCGGCGAAGATGGAGGCTCTAACTGAAAAATTACCGCGCGCCTATCTCGGCGAGTTCTCATGGGACGGCGACAAGACCGTACAAAACGTCGTGCTCACATTTGAGTCGGTGCGAGCTCTGAACGACAAAAATGCGGAAGCGATCGGATGCGGTACATACGAGGTCAATCGTCAGGTTACGAAGATAAGAGTCCGAATGTTTGTAAAGTTATCTGATCTTCAGATCGAAATCCTGGAGCTATCGCCTGAGGGTAGCCCTTCTTTCGAGACAGACGGCAGCCATCGGGGATATCTATCGGAAGACCTTCAACGTATCGACGCCCAATGGACGACACGCGCCTCCGGACAGCGGGGGCAACTGCACCTACGCGCAGCGTCGTCCGCCGTTTGCGGCCCGGCGGCTTCGCTTTAGCGAAGCAGCTAGCAGGGACGACGACAAATATTGATGCGACCCTACAGCCGCTCCACGATCGTCACATTGGCCATGCCGCCGCCTTCGCACATGGTCTGCAGGCCGTAACGCTTGTTGCGCTGCTTGAGGGCGTTGACCAGCGTGGTCATCAGCTTGGTGCCGGAGCCGCCGAGCGGATGGCCGAGCGCGATGGCGCCGCCATTGACGTTGAGCTTCGCAGGATCCGCGCCGGTGGTTTTCAGCCAGGCCGTCGGCACCGACGCGAACGCTTCGTTGACCTCGTACAGGTCGATGTCGTCGATCGACATGCCGGCCTTCTTCAGCGCGCGCTCGGTGGCGTGCAGCGGCGCGTCCAGCATGATGACGGGATCGCCGCCGACCATGGTCATGTGATGGACCCGCGCCATCGGTTGGATGCCGAGCGATTTCAGGCCCTTTTCGTTGACCACCATCACGCCGGAGGCGCCATCGCAGATCTGGCTGGCGCTGGCGGCGGTCAGCTTGCCGTTCTCCGCGATCAGTTTGACGCCCTTGATCCCGTCAAGGCTGACGTCGAAGCGGATGCCCTCGTCGATGGCATGGGTGTCGGTCGAGCCGTCCGCCCGGGTGATCTGCAGCGGAATGATCTCGTCCTTGAACTTGCCGGCCTGGGTCGCCGCGATCGCGCGCTGATGGCTTTCATAGGCGTAGTGGTCGAGATCGTCTTTGGAGAGGCCGTATTTCTCCGCC
>Ga0302314_10020106_pt1 | contig 11056 bp, 9 predicted proteins | sample III_Palsa_N2_3_FD_200533 | JGI IMG/M metagenome (GOLD analysis project Ga0302314, IMG submission 200533) | Peat permafrost microbial communities from Stordalen Mire near Abisko, Sweden - III_Palsa_N2_3 | ecosystem: Environmental > Terrestrial > Soil > Palsa > Peat permafrost | place: Sweden... | reverse complement strand
TCCTCGGGATCTGGTCGCGCGAGAGTTCGCTGCCCGCCTACCGCGGGGCGGTTGCCGAATTCATCGGCGGGCTCGGGGACGAGATCGCGCTGCTGCGCAACACCGGCGACGGCGCGACGATCATCGCGCAGGGACTCGATCTCGAGCCGGGCGACGAGATCGTTGCGGCGGCGAACGAGTTCGGCGCGAACGCCTATCCCTGGCTGGCGCTGCGGGATCGCGGCGTCGGTGTGCGCCTCATCGACGCGCCGCGCAAGCGGATGACGCCGGCGGCGTTGCGCGCCGCGATGGGACCGCGCACGAAACTGGTCACGGTGTCCTGGGTCTCGTTCGAAGACGGCTATCGCCATGAGCTCGCGCCTCTCGCCGAGGTCGCGCATGCCGGCGGCGCCCTGTTCGCCGTCGATGCAATCCAAGGGCTGGGCGCGTTTCCGCTTGACGTGACCGCCGCCGGTGTCGACGCGCTCTATGCCGGCGGCGCGAAATGGCTGATGGCGCTTCAGGGCGTGAGCTTCTTGTGGCTGCGCGCGGCGCTGCTCGACCGGATCGCCTTACGCCTCCCCGGGTGGCGCTCGGTGGCCGACATCTGGAACTTTCTCGACTACAGCCAGCCTCCGGCGCCGAACGCGTCGCGCTTCGAAGGTGGTACGCCCAACATTCTCGGCGCGCTCTCGCTCGCGAGCTCGATCGGGGTGCTTCAAGATGCGGGTCTAGAACGGATCGGGACGCACGTGATCGCGCTGACCGACCGTCTGTGCGACGGTCTAGCGTCGCGCAGCTACACGATCGTCAGCGATCGTTCCAGCGACGACGTCAAGTCGGGGATCGTGCTCTTCCGTCGCGACGACGTCGATCCGGTCGCGCTGGGGAAGCGCCTAGGAGAAGCCGGCATCTGCGTGACCTACCGCGCCAACGGTATCCGCGTCTCGCCGCACGGCCACAACACGGCCGACGACATCGACGCGATTCTCGCCGCCTTACCCTGAGGTCGCCGGTTCGGCCGCCAGCGCGTCGAGCGCGGCATCGATCGCTGTATCGACCGCCCACTGGGCACCCTCGGCAGCGCGAGCCGACCGTTCAGCTTCGGCCAGCGGCGCGAGCGCGGCTTCGAGTCGCGTCTGCGTGACCTGTTCGGTGTACTCGCGGTCGAAGCCGATGTTGGTGAACTCGGTGGAGGCAAACCCGGCCAGCCGCGCCGCCTGATCGAGCATCCCGCGCGAGGCCGATACCAGTGCCGATATCTCAATGGCAATGGTCGCGAGCATTTTGCCTGCCGTGCTTTCCTTGCACACGTTCAGTGCTTCGCGTAGGTACGCGGTCGCGTCGTCCAGCCGTTGGGTCGCGGCACAGTACGCCGCGACGTTGACCAGCAGGTTTGCGAGCCATTCGGGCGAGCCCTTACGGCGCGCCCACGGGAGTGCGTCTTCGACCAGCGCGATAGCGCGTTCGGTCGTTCCGCGCTCGTACTCGAACTCGGCAAAGTTCAGCATCGATCTGCGGACGGTGTTTTCGTTGGCGAACGACCGGCACAGCCGCTGCAGCTCGGCGAAATCTCGCGCTGCACCGTCGAGATCGCCCGACAATCCGGCCGCCAGCCCGCGGGCTTGCAGAAAGCTCGCGCGCCGCCTGGGCGTTTCGACGACCGCGATGAGCTGCTCGAGTTCGGCGACCACGCGTTTGCATTCGTCGTACCGGTGCGCGCGCCGGTACAGAAGATTCTGGTGGGATAGGGCATCGAAAAGGATCACCGGATCGTTCGCACGACGCGCGTGTTCCATGCCGACCTCGGCGATTTCGCGTCCCCGCTCGCTGCGGCCGATGCCGGCCAGCGACGACGCATATTGCATCAAAAGTTTTCCGCGCAAGGCGGCGTTTTCGGTCGCGATGGCCTCGAGAAAGTCGTCGTACAAGGTGACGATCTCGACGGTCGGCAGCACATCGTCGAAAAATGCCAAGAACAGGATCTCGGCGCCGAGTTCCACGTTGGGGCTTTTGAGGGCGTGGGTCATCGCGGCACGAATGTTCTCGAGCTCGGTGCGCACCGAATCGTATGGTTCGCCGGTTGCCAGCGCTTGGAAAGCGGTGTACGCGCGGAGGATCAGCTCGTGGTAGTAGGCGAGGTGGCGTTCGAACAGCGGGCTTTCCTCGCCGGCCTCGGTCAACCGCTCGAGCGCATATGCCCGCGTCGATTCCAACAGCCGGTAGCGCGTTGCGGCGCCGTCCAATTCGGCGACGACCAGCGACTTGTCGACCAGCGATGCCAGCACATCGAACAGTTCGAGCTCGTCGAAGCTCGCGTCAGTACAGACGGCCCCTGCGGCTTCGAGGCTGAAACCGTCGACGAATACACCGACACGCCGAAAGAGCGCTCGTTCGCGCGCGTCGAGGAGTTCGTAGCTCCAGTCGATCAGCGCGCGCAGCGTCTGCTGTCGTGGGAGCGCTGTGCGGCTCCCGCCGGTGAGAATACGAAAGCGCTCGTCCAACCTGCGCTGCAGCTGCTGGGGGCTCAACATCCGCACGCGTGCCGCAGCGAGTTCGATCGCGAAGGCGATGCCGTCGAGCCGCCGGCAGATATCCGCGACGGCTGCAGCGTTCTCGTTGGTCAGCACGAAGTGCTGGTCTGCGGTTTCGGCGCGCTCGACGAAAAGCGCGATAGCGCCGTAACGCTTGAGGTCGACGGGCGAGGAAGACGCCACGGCGCCGGGGTCGGGAAGTCCTAGCGACGGCATGCGGTACGTAGCCTCGCCCGCGATGCCCAATCCCTGCCGGCTCGATGCGAGCACTGCAAGCTTCGGACAACCGCGCACCAACGCATCGACGACGCGCGCAGTCGGCTCGACGAGGTGTTCGCAGTTGTCGAGAATCAAAAGGATGTTCTTCGCCTTGAGCGCCGCGACGAGCGCGTCGATTGCCGCGCCTGCGCTGAGTGCGATCCCCATCGCTGCGGCGATCGCCGTTGGAATGATCGAGCCGTCCGCCAACGGTGCCAGTTCGATGAACCAGACGCCGTCGCCGGAACCGTCGAGCACGTTGGCACCGACCTGAAGCGACGTGCGCGTCTTGCCGACGCCACCCGATCCGACGATGGTCACGACGCGGTGCTTTTTCAGCAGCGACTCGATCTCGGCAACCTCGGCGTCGCGCCCGACGAACGACGTCAGCTGCAACGGCAAGTTGTTCGGCAGCACTTCGAGCGAGCGCAGCGCCGGGAACTCCGTCCGCAGTCCGCGCGCCACCAGCTGATAGACTTGCTCCGGGTAGGTCAGGTCGCGCAGCCGGTGCGCGCCGAGGTCCTGAAGCGACGCCTGTGCCGGAAGGCTCCCTTGCACGAGATCCGTCGTGACGCCGGAGACGAGAATCTGACCGCCGTTTCCAATCGCGAGCAGGCGCGCGACGCGATTGACGGTCGGGCCGAAATAATCGCCCCCGCGTTCCTCAGCGGTTCCGGTGTGCACGGCCATGCGCACCGGCAGGCCGTCGACCAGTGAGAAATCCTCCGCGACTAAGGCTCGCTGTGCGTCGAGAGCCGCGGCGATCGCGTCGTCGGGACGAGCAAAGACCGCGCAGAAGGCATCGCCGATCGTTTTGAAGACGTGGCCGCGGTGTTCCGCGATCGCCACTCGCATGAGGTCGTCATGGCGCCGAATGACCGTCTCCATACCGGCGCGGTCGCGCTCCCAACGCAGCGTGCTTCCTTCGGCGTCGCTGAACAGGAACGTGACCGTCCCGGAAGGCAGCGGCGCCGCCCGGTTCTGATCGAGCTGGAGCTCCACCTCGCACCATTCGCCGACCGCCGAGCGTGCTCCGCGCGGCGACGTCGCCGCGCGTTACACGATCAGGGCGTCGAGCGAGGCGACGTCACAAGCCGGGGCGCGGCGGTACGGGCGCGGGGATCGAGGCCTTGGCTTCGAGTCCTTGCTTCGCAACGGCCTGTAAGGCTTCCACGTGCGAGCGCGTCAGCTCGTCGAGGTTGCCGCCCAGCGCCTTTGCGGCGGCGTGCTCCAGATAACTCAGCTGGAGCCGCGCAAGCGCCTGCGCATCGGGCGGCGTGCCGTCGGCAGGTGCCGTCCAAAGCTGCGACAGCCGCTTGGCAAAACGGATTTGCACGTTGCGGCGCACGACGCCGGCCCGGGCGATCGTGCCGTCCTGCAGGTCGCCGAAGATTCCGGCGCGCGTCCAATCGAACAGGTCGGTCAGCGTCATCGTCGTGCCCGGGGCGTACTTGGTCGACAGCTCGTCGATGCGCTGCAGCGTCAGCGGTGCGAAGAGCTCGTTAAGCACCTGGTCTTGGGCTTGCGCGGCGACCTGCACGACGGCGATGTCGTGTCGCGGCGGCGGGTTGTAGACCCAGAGTCCATCGGTGAACGAGCTGACTTCGCTGTACACCAGCTTGTTGAGGACGTTCGGGCTGAAGTGCCAGGCTTCGTCCGCGAACACGTACGTCCGCAGCGCCTGCCAGGCCGCGTATTCGTCGGCGCGTGACACCGGCTGCAGCGGCGGCGCGCTGTGCGGGTCGCCGGCGTTCGCCCGCGAGATGTATTCGCCGCCGATGATGTGCACCGGCATCACGCCGTAGCGGACGTAGTAACGCAGCGGAGAGCTGAACGCCCGGCGCGCCTCGTCGTAGGGCTCGCCCGGCCTCGGAAAGCGCTTGTCCACGGCATCCATGATGCCGTGCAGCATCCGCAGCTGCGTTATTTCCCACATCAGCGGGTGGTTCGTGAGGTCGTACTGCTGGACGCGCGGGTCGATCGCGTGACCCTGATCGAAGAACACGTCTTCGTCGGACGCGAACCGGTACATCGGATCCGACCAGCGTGAGGCGAGGCGATTCAGCGTCGGGACCTCGGCTTCGGGCGTCGGCGCGTTCGGAATATCTTCGTAACCGAACTGGATCGCGTAATAGTCGTACGGACCGAGCACGAGCTGGACGTAGGCGCCTTGCGGCGTGCCCTTCGGCCACACGTTGATGGGGGCGTACTCCATGACGGAACTCGCCACGCCGTACTTGGCCGTGAAGGCCGGGTCTTGAAGCTGCTTCGCCGAGTATGCCATCGAGCCGATGAAATTGTGCTGCAGTCCGAAGTCGTGACCCGATTCGTGCAGCACGACCCCACGAACGTAGTCGGCGGCGAACTGTCGCTCGAGCGCCTCGGTGTCCGGAAGACCCCGTGCGGGGGCGACGAGGTAGCGATAGGCCGAGCCGGTGAGACCGAGAACGGCATCGACGTTGACGCCGGAGTTGATCTCCTCGCCGGTGCGCGGGTCGCTGATGATCAGCGCTTCGGCGCCGTATCGTGGTGAGGTGGTGTCGATCCAGCTCACCATGTTGTGGCGGATGTCGTCGACGTCGAAGGTGGGATCGTCCGGCTGCTGCTGCACCTGGACGGCGTTGAGGATCCCGACGCGCGCGAACGCTGCGTTCCACTGCAGGAGCCCCTGCTTGACGACCTCCCGGTACTCAATCGGGACGTTGTTGTTGAGCGTGTACACGAGGGGATGCTGCGCAACCGAGGGTTGCCCCGGATGCTCGGGCATGAAGTTCCAGCGAACCGCGTAGTAGACGTTTCTGGACGGCTTGCGATCGGTCGCGAAGTCGACCTGCGGCACAGAAAAATAGCCCACCCGCGGATCGGCGAAGCGCGGCCGGTATCCGTCGTGCGGCGCCGCGATGATGTTGTAGGACACCCTGACCTCGACGCTGCGCGGATCGGGGGCGTTGTCGATGGTATCGGGCGAGTCGGTCGTCCACGTCTGGCTCACTCGCAGCAGCGTGTTGTCCGGAAAGCTCTTCGCAGCGACGAAGAACGACCGCGCCGGATCGAGCCGGTAGGTGTGTCCCGGCTTCGGGGCCACGCCGTCGAAACGGGCATGGAGATCGGCGACATCGCCGAGGAATGGGGCAGCCGAGATCACCAGCGTCGTGCTGGACTCGGCGACGATCGGAGCCACGGCAACGACCGATCCCGGCAGCGAGCTTCTCGCCCCCAGCGCCTGCGGCGTTTGGTCGTCGACGCGCGCAAAGGTGTTGGGCCAGCGAATGACCACGTTCCCGTCGGCACGCTCGAAGCGCATGATTCGCGCGGGTGCCACGTACGGCTCGCCGGCCGCCGGGCCGAAGCCGCCCAGACCGCTCGACGGGACCGACGTCTCGATGAAATCCTTGCCGAGCTGCGATGTCGCAATGGCGAGGTAGATTTTGCCGTCTTTGTGCACGACCGGTATGAGGCCGGGCGAGACCTCGGCTCCCTTGGCGAACGCATCGTACGCGGCCGGCGCTCCGCTCGCAGGCGGCGGCGGTGCGGCACCCTGCGCCTCAGCCAAGCGCGGCCAGAGCATGACGAGAACCGATGCGGCGAGGCACAGGCGAAACAGACGGCTCATCGATGGAACTCCATATCGCGGTCTGCTTCGCGCGGCCCACGCCCGATCCCGGGTGGAAGCGCTACTTTCCGCCGCCGCCGGAGCCGCTCGAGAAGATGCCGGCGAAGATGTTGATCACCATGCCGATGATCACCGAGTTGTAGGCGAACGCGATGATCGAGTGGACGATCACCTCGCGCCGCACACGCGTCTCGGTGACCTGCGGATCGGAGACGGCGAACGAGGTGCCGAGCGTGAACGCAAAATACGCGAAGTCGAAATCCGACGGCTCGGCCGTACCTGGGAATCGAATCCCGCCGGACTCCGTACCGTCGCCGTCATCGTCGTACCAGTACAGGTGCGCGTACCGAAACGTGAACACCGTATGCACGAGGAACCAGCCCACGCTGACGGCGATCGTGGCGAGCCCGTACGCCAGCCAGCGCTGCCCGACCGTTTGCGCACTGGGTCCGTGGCCGAGGATTGCGATCGCCGAGACGAGGCCCACGATGACCGCTCCGAGCATGACGAACAGGATCACCGCCTGACCGGGGTCGTCGAGTGCCGCGCGCGCCCTGGTCAGACGAGCGTCGCCGTGCAGACCCCGGGTCCAAAGCAGCGCAAGCAGCGTTAGCGCCGCCACATCGTAGCCGGCGACGAAGCGCGTCGCGCCATGCATCCACGTCGGCAGAATGAAATAAACGGCGACCCAAACGATCGCCGCGGCCGAGTACGTCACCCAACGCTGACGGTTCCGAACCCAGCGCCGGGCTTCGACTTCGGCGGCGGTACTCAGGCGCCGCCGTCCGCGGTGCGGCAGGGCGCCAGCACCGCATCGCTCATGCCGTGGATGATCCGTTTGTCGGCCGGTGCGACCGTCGCGAGAATGCCGCCGAGACGCGTCGCGTCGCCGACCACGAAGTAATAGGGGCACAACCGCACGCGCCCGTCCATCTCGCGAACCTCGCCGCTCTCGCGGTCCAGATAAGGAACGCGAACGCGCTTACCTTTATGGAAGCGCTGCAGGACGTAGGGCGTCGTCGGGAACGAGGCCAGCGCGGCGTGGAGCGCTTCGCGCCAGTCCTCGCGCGAGAGGTCGTTGGCGACCTTCACGCCGCGCGAGCCCCACGCCAGCTCGCTGAATCCCGACGGCTTAAGCACGTAGTCGCGTTCGCTCTTGCCGAGGTCCTCGAGCTGCGACCAGTCATGCACCGGGACGCCGGCCGCGAACAGGTCGATCACCGCGGCTTGCGGCGGCAGCGGCCGCGGATCGACGATCCAGGTCCGCGGGAAGATCCCCAGCAGCCGCTCGTCGACGGCGGGGCCGAGCTCGCCCCGCCAGTACGACCGCAGCAGCGGATGATGGAAGAGCGCAAACGATGATTTCTCTTCCATGTGCGCCTTGGGCGGCGGCGTCAGCTTCACGCGGTTGTGACGCGCCGCGTACAGCATGAGCTCCGATTTGGGGATGTTCTGCAGATCGAACAGTTCGAAGTTCCGGTAGAGAACGTCGATCTTCTCTTCGCGGCCGTCGGCGCGACGGACGAAGAGGGCCTCTTCGGTGAAGACGACGTCTTGCGGCATGCAGACCTGCGCTTCGCCCAAGTCCAGCGCTTCGATGCGCTCGGCGAGCCAACGCAGTTCGTTGCGATAATCTGCCGACTCGTCGCTGACGACGATCGCGACGCGCGGCCGCGGACGGCCCGCCAGCGCGGCGACCATCTCTGCGAACGCTTCGGCGATCCCGTCGACGCCGCCGACGCTGTCGACGCCGAGGTCGCAATACGTCCGCGACATCGCAGCGGTGAACCCCATCCCGCCCGGGACGCTGTCGAGCTCGCTTGCGACGTAGCCGTCGTCGGTGAGGATCAGGTCGGGCCGGATAACGCGCGGGACGTCCTGCTTGAAGCGGTTTTGACGCGCCAGCTTGACGATCTGTTCCGGTTTCCCGCGATCGAGCTCTTCGGCGATGAACGCCGGCGCGGTACCGCGCGCGCTGCGCAAGTAGAGTGCGTTCAGCGCGCGGTAGAAGGCGAGCAGATCGTCGCCGAGCGTGGTGATCGCCTCGACGGTATGGGGAGCCAGCGCGAACGGCTCCGGACTGACGCGCCACGCGACCGTTTCTTCGGTGTCGTCAACGACGCGGAACAGCCCCGGCGGAAGGTGTTCGGAAACGTACCGGGCGCGCCCGGCGAGGTCGAGTTCGGGGGCGAGGCTGGTACAGGGCATCAGCTGCGACAACAGCGCATGTCTGTGCCTAGGAACCACCGCGCGCGGGCGCGGTTGCGATTCGCCGCCCGGTTACTTGAGCGGGACGGCGCCGGGAAGCAGCAGCGCGTGTTCGGTCGTGACCGTTCCGTTGCGGTACGCGAGCGTCAAATGCAGCGTCGAGGAAAGGCCCAGAGGTGCGAGCGAGAGGTCGTCGACCGAGCGCGAGGTGGCGGCAGCGGACAGGATCTCGATCGATGCGACCCCGCTCGCCGTTTTCGTGCCGCTCTTCGCGGTCTCGGTGATCGCTACGGCCGACCCGTCGATCGCGCCCGCGCAGACCGTGACGGAGACGCGCTGACCGCCGACGGTAAAGATGTCGTTCGAACAGCCGCGTGCGGCGGGCTGCGCCGCGGCGCCGCCGGCACCGGCGGCGAACAGAACGGCAACCGCGATCAAGGTTCGCATGAGCCCGTAACGCATTCGACGCCGGCCGTGTCCCGGACCCGGCGGCGGGGAGAGACGGAACGGAGGCCCAAAACGTTCCTTTCTAGCTGACATGGCAACGCCGATCGACCTCCTTGCGCTCGATCTCGACGGGACGCTCCTCGCGCCCGACGAGACGATCAGCGCGCGCAACCGTCTCGCGATCCGCGAGGCGCTGGCTGCAGGCGTTCGCGTTGCCCTGGTGACGGGCCGCGGGGTCGACACGCCGATTCGCGTCTCGCGCGAGCTTGGGCTGAACCTCCCGGTGATCTGCTGCCACGGGGCGCTCACCAAGGACTTCGGCGCCAACAAGACGCTCGCGCACATCCCCGTTCCGCTGCCCTACGCGAAGCAGATGATCGAGTTTTCCGAAGCCCACGGTCTGGCCGCTGCCGTGTACATCGAAGAAGCGTTCTATCGCCTCACGGGTTCGGAGGTCGTCATGGACGACATGCGCGGTCCAGGCTGGCACGAGGTCCCGTCGTTCTTACAGCTCCTCACCGAGGCGCCGACCTTTCTGCGCTTCCTCGGCGAGGAGTCGGTGCGCGCGATCCTCGCAGAGTTCGGCGATCTGCCGCTCAACTTTCGCCACGAGTCGTGGGGCAGTTTCGTCGAGTGCGCGGTCCTCAACCGTGAGGCGAGCAAGAAGAACGCGCTCGCCGCGCTGTGCGCCGGATTCCAGATCCCGGCGGACCGCGTCATGGCGATCGGCGACTCGCGCAACGACATTCCGATGCTGCGCTGGGCGAAGATCGGCGTCGCAATGGGCAACGCGCTGCCCGAGGTTCGCGAAACGGTGCCGTACGTCACCGCTTCCAACGACCGCGACGGTGTCGCGCAGGCGATCGAGCGGTTCGTGCTGAGCGCGGCGAAGAAGAGCGCCTGATGCAGCCGTCCCCGACCCGTGAGTACGAGACACAGCTGCGCGACATTCTGTCGCGCCGTGACTGGGAAGCGTTGCGCGAGTTCACCCGCGAGCAGAATCAGATCCCGGACGAGGTCTACGCGCAGGATCAGCACTTCTGGGAGGTCTTGTTGCACAAGCTGACGTGCAGCCGCATCGACCTGCTGGGGCTGCACGACGATTCGCGAGCCTGGCTCGATGCGCGCGGCTACACAACCGATCTCGGCGGCTACTGAGGGCCGTGGCGCGCGCAATGCGGGTGCGCGTGCTTGCGTTCGCGCGCCTGCGCGAAGTACTCGGCTTCGGTGTGGGGGAGATGGAGCTCGCCGACGGCGCGACCGTCGAGACGCTCTGGGATGCGCTGGCTGCAGGTGCGCCGGCGCTGGCTGCGTTCCGGCCCTCGACGCGTTTCGCACGCAACGGTGAATTGACCGACGCGCGCACGCCGCTCTGCGCCGGCGACGAGATCGCGCTGTTGCCGCCGGTCGGCGGAGGCTGAGGTTGGCAGCAGCGGCGCGGCCGCCGGTCGGCCTGAGCGCGGAAGCGCTCGATCCCGCGCGGCTCGAAGCCGCCGTCGCGAGCGCGTCCTGCGGCGCGGTCGTCACGTTCCTCGGCACGACGCGCGCGTCGTCGCCCGACGATCCGCGTCCCGTCGCGGCGCTCGAGTACGAGGCGTATCCTGAGTTGGCGGTGCGCGAGATGGAGGCGGTAGCCGCCGAAGCGCGCGCGCGTTTCGGACCGTTGGAGATCGCGCTCGTGCACCGCACGGGTCGCGTCGCGGTCGGCGAACCGTCGGTCGCGGTCGTCGTCGCCGCGCCGCATCGCGCGGCGGCGTTCGATGCCTGCCGGTACGCGATCGATGCCCTCAAAGCGCGCGTGGCGGTGTGGAAGCGCGAGATCTACGCCGACGGTGACGGCGCCTGGATCGCGAACGCCTCGCGCGACGAGACGCGCTGATGGTGGTCTCACTGCACCATCTGGAGGCCGACGCCAATCCCGTCGCGGTCCTCGCGTACGCGGCGCGCCGTCCGCGCGACGTGACGCTGGTCGCCGGACACGGGTATTCGAGTTCGAAACACAACCTCGACATGTTGT